>OEPS010000301.1_pt1 | contig 18120 bp, 18 predicted proteins | sample 1539411 | NCBI WGS metagenome assembly OEPS01 (sample SAMN02671747, study PRJEB22543) | soil metagenome | biome: bacteria | place: China:Hunan Province, Lengshuijiang City | collected 2012-10-15 | depth 0.08m m
CGCCAACCGGCGCACGTTCGCGGGCTCGGCCGGCCGCGTCACGCGTCGGGCAGGCGAGGGTCGCCGGTCCGCAGCGCGCGGATCGCAGCGATGCCGGCGGCCGGTCCCGCGGCCAGCAGCGCCATCGCCGCCGGCCACCCGACGCGCGCCGCGACCAGCGGCACGAGCTGGATGCTGCCCATCGTCAACAGGAAGCCGAGGGAGGTTTGCAGGGTGAGCGCGGTTCCCACCGCGTGTGACGGCACCGAACGCGTGACGAGGGTGCTGAACTGCGCGCTGTCGGCGATCACCCAGAATCCCCAGCTCCAGGCGAGGATCGTCACCAGCAGCAGGGAATGCCCGAAGGCGGGAGCGGCGAGCAGCGCACATCCCCCACTCGCCGCGAGCGCGATGGTGATGAGCCGCGCGTGGCCGATACGGTCGGCGACCCAGCCGCCCCAGACGCACCCGAGCGCACCGACCCCGATCGCCCCGTACGCAATGAGCCCGACGAGCCTCGTCGTCGTCGCTGCCGCGACGGTGCCACGAGCCACTTCGCTCGCCGCGACGAAGGCGCCGATCCAGGTCCAGAACGCGTAGAGCTCCCACATGTGTCCGAGGTAGCCGCCAGTCGACAACCGCCACTCACGCCGGCTCACCACCTCGCGCACGAGGAACCAGGAAAAGGGACGCCGCGCGAAGGCGTGCGGCCCGTCGCGGTAGAGCACGAGGATGAGCAGCGCGGCGATCGCGGCGCCCGCCGATGTCGCGATGACCACAGCCGACACGCTGCCACGCGCCAGCGCGCTGACCAGGTAGGGGGTCCCCTTGCCTAACGTGAGGGCGCCGACGATGACGCCGATCGCCAGCCCGCGCCGGCGCTGGAACCAGGTCGCGGTCATCTTCATCGCCGGCGGGTAGACGCCGGCGAGCATCGCCCCGGTGGCGAACCGGCAGGCGAGCGCTCCACCGTAGCCATCCACCCGCAGGAGCAGCACGTTCGCGATGGCGGCGAGCAGCGCGCTCGCGGCAAAGAGAAGGCGCGCCGGAATGACGTCGCTCAGGTTGAGGATCGCGGCGATCGCGGTGCCGCAGACGAATCCGAACTGCACGATCCCGGTGAGCCACGCGGTCTCCGATGTGCCAAGCGCCCATCGCGGCGCGAGCTGTGCCGATACCGCGCTCGCCGTGAACCAGAGCGACATGCCGAGCAGCTCGGCGATCGCGAGGATGGCGAGCATCCCCCAGGCGCTGGCGGGCGGCGCGTCGACGCCCTGCCCGGCCCGAGTCGATGCGCCAGCTCCGGCGCCGCTCATGCGCCCGCGCCCAGCATCGCGCGCCCGACGGCCTCGCGATCCGTCCCGACATCCTCGACCCTTCCCTGCGCGACGACGACGACCCGGTCGGCGAGGGCGAGGACTTCGTCGAGGTCAGCGGAGTGGAGCACCACCGCCGCGCCGGCAGCGCGCGCCTGGCGCAGCCGCTCGTGCACGTCGGCGGTCGCGCGGAGGTCGAGACCCCGCGTCGGCTGATCGGCGACGACGAGTGATGGTTCACCATCGAGCTCGCGCGCAAGCACCAGGCGCTGCTGGTTGCCGCCGGAGAGGGTGCGCGCAGGCGCGGAGACACCGCTCGCGCGAACGTCGAAGCGCGTCATCAGCGCCGCGGTCCGCGCGCCCATCGACCGCCAATCGATCCAGCCGCTTCGAGCGCCGGCGCCGGCGAGGGCGATGTTCTCGGCCAGCGAGAGGTCGTCGGCGATCGCGTCGGAATGCCGGTCCTGCGGTATGTATCCGATCTTCGGCGGCAACCGCAGCGCCCCGGCGTCCGGGCGCTCACGGCCGGCGAGGATGCGGATAAGCTCGCGCTCCCCGTTTCCCTCCACCGCCGCGATGCCGACGATCTCTCCGCGGCGCGCTGCAAACGTCACGGATGCCAGGCCGGGCGTTCCACGGCGCGCCGTGACGGCAACCCCGCGCAGGTCGGCGACGACGTCGGCGCCCCCGCGGGGGCCGGAGGGCGCCGGCAATGCGGGGCGAGTGGTGAGCGATCCCCCGGCGGTCCCGGCTTCCCCCGCGCCGAGCATCGCGATCGCCAGCGTTCGCTCGGTCTCCGCCGCCGCCCCCGCCGAGAGCACCACCCGCCCTCCACGCAGCACTGTGACATCGTCGGCGACGTCGAGCGCGTCGCGGAGCTTGTGCGTGATCAGCACGACCGCGTGGCCATCGCTCGCGAACCGACGGGCCCACGCGAGCAGCGCCGCGGCATCCGCCGGCGCGAGCGTGGCGGTGGGCTCGTCGAGGATCAGCAGCTTCACCCCGCGCGCGAGCGCCTTCAGGATCTCCACGCGCTGCTGCGCGCCGACGCCTAACGTTCCGGCGACGGCGTCGGGTTCGGCCTCCAGCCCGGTTGCCGCGGACAACTCGCGTACGCGCCGCCGCGCACCGCCGGCGCTGTAGAAACCTCGTCCCCCGAGGGCGACGTTCTCGGCGACCGTGAGCGCCGGGACGAGCGAGAAATGCTGCTGCACCATGGCGATCCCGGCGGCGAGCGCATCGCGCGGCGAGGAAAAGGATGCCCGTTCGCCGCGCCAGCGCATGATGCCGCTGTCGGCGCGCGCCAGTCCGTAGGCGATGCGCATCAACGTCGTCTTGCCAGCGCCGTTCTCGCCGAGCAGGGCGTGGACCGTTCCCGGCCTGACGACAAGCGATGTCCCGGCCAGCGCCTCGACGCTCCCGAACCGCTTCGACACCGCCTCGAGGGCGAGCAGCGGCTCGGCCTCGGCCATCGTCACAGCCCGGTGGGCGCCTCGATGAAGCGCCAGGGAAGGCCGAACTCGCGCTCGACGAGCTGCCCCAGGGCCTGCACGCCTAACGTTTCGGTGGCGTAATGACCGGCGTACACGATCGCCAGGCCGAGCTCGGGGGCATCGACAGCCGTCCAGTGCGGCCCCTCGCCGACGATCATCGTGTCGAGTCCGAGCGCGACCGCTTCGCGCAGCGTGTCGGCCGACGCTCCCGCCCCGGTGCAGATCCCCCACCGCCGCGTCGTCCGCGATGCGTCGAAGTCGGTCGCGAGGGCGCGGCCGCCGTACCGCCTGGCGAAGGCGTCGGCGCGGGCGACGAGCTCGGAGGTGAGCAGCGCACACTCGCCACGGACCCCGATCTCCGTCCCCTGCGCGCGGGCGAAGCCGCCGTCAGGCACGAGCCCGAGCCTGGCCGCGAGGAGAACGTTGTTCCCGAGCTCGGGATGCGCGTCGAGCGGCAGGTGCGACGAATAGACCGCGATGTCGCCCGCCAGCAGGCGATAGAGCCGCTCGTAGAGCGCGCCCCGAATCGGCTGCACTCCCCCCCAGAGCAACCCGTGATGGACGATGAGCAGGTTCGCACCGGCGGCGATCGTCCCGTCGATGGTCTTCTGTGAGCAGTCGACGGCGACCGCCACACCGCGGATGTCGCCCCGGTTCTCGAGCTGGATCCCGTTGACCGCCGTCGAATAGTCGGGAATCTCGCGAGTCCGCAGCACCGCGTCGAGCCGCTCGGCGATCGCCTCCAACTTCGCCATCAGCGGCCCGGCGGTGCTGCAGGCGCGACCGTCAGCGTCCCGGCGCGGAGCATCACGCGCGCGGAGTCGACGCGCGCCCGCACCGCCGGAGGGACGATCGAGTCGAACGCCGGGTTCGGCTCGTACGTCACGACGTCGCTCGCCGTCCCGAGCTCGATGACACGCGGCGTGAACCGCTTCTCCTTCACCTCGCGCGCGACGGTGAGGAAGGCGTGCGGAAGGTCGATCACGACGCTGCCGATGACGACATCGGGGGCGACTCCGTTCTGGTTCGAGTTCGAGCCGAACACGTACACACCCTTCTTCTCGCGCGCTGCCTGGAAGATCCCGAGCCCCGCCGCGTCGGCGTTCTGGAAGATGAAATCCGCCCCCCGCGCGATCTGCGCGAGCGCCTGCTCCTTCCCCGCCGCGGCGTCGTCCCAGTTGCCGATGAACGACGCGAGGACCTTCACCTTCGGGTTCGCTGCATGCACTCCCTTCTCGAACGCGGCGAAGCTGCTCCGCACGGGTGGGAGCTCGGTGCCGCCGATCGTTCCGACCACTCCCGTCCTGGTCATGGATCCGGCAACCAGCCCGGCGAGATACGACGGGTCCTCGAAGGCGAATACCATCCCGGCAACGTTTCCCGCGGCGCGGTCGCCCGACGTCGCGACGAAGATCGTCTTCGGAAAGTCGGGCCCCACCCTCAGTGCGGCATCCTGAAACTCGAAGCCGTGGCCGAAGACGAGATCATATCCCTGTGCGCCGTACTGGCGGAAGTTCTCCTCGAACTCGGCAGGGGTTTTCGTCTGGATGTGGCTGATCGACGCGCCGAGGCTGTCGCGGATGCGCAGGAGCCCGTCGTACGCGCCCCCGTTCCACGAGTGATCGGAGATCGGACCCGGAGTGAGCAGCGCGACCCGGAACGCCGAGGACGGTGCCGCCTTGCCCTCACACCCGGTTGCCGTGAGCGAGAGCGTTCCAGCGGCGACGGCGAGCGCGAGCAGTCGGCAACGCCGCGCCGCACTCACGACAAGCGACGCGCGCGCGCGATCATGCGGCGCGCGATCGCGGCGATCGTTCATGTGCATGACTGTGGAGAACCCCGCCTAACGGTAAGGAGCATGCAACGCATCTCGTTCGACGGCAACGAGATGGCGCCCATGTGGAAACATGGGAAAGCTAGCGCGAGTTCTCTTCGGCCGCCGCCCACGACGGGCGGGGCGGCGGTTCACCCGGTCAGCTGCCGAGCGTCTCGGCGACCGGCGAGGGCCCGGCCGAACGAGCGCCGGGTTTTCCTTCGTCCATGCGAACGGTGCCGTTGATTCGCCCGCCCTCGGCGACGACGATGGTGCGAGTGACGATGTCCCCCTGGACGGCGGCCGTGGCCTGGATCTCGACGCGCTCGCTGGCAGTGATCGTCCCCTCGACCGACCCACCGATCACTGCCTCGCGGGTTTCGACGTCGCCGTGGACGGTACCCTGCCGGCCGACGAGCACCTGCCGGGCGCTGCGGATCGAACCATCGACCCGGCCCTCCACCTTCACCACGCCGGTGCTCTCGATGTCGCCGCTGACCGTCATCCCGGCCGCGATGATCGAGAGCGCGCCTTCGCCGTTCGCGCCGTTCCTGCCGTCCTGCTTCTCTTCCTTGAAGATCGCCATGGTGTTGCCTACTGCCTCGGTTGCTGAATGAGCGTCATCGGATCGACGGCCGCATTGTTCTTCCGGACTTCGAAGTGCAGGTGCGGGGCGGTCGAGCGGCCAGTGTTCCCCGAGAGCCCGAGCACGGTGCCAAGCGAGAGGCGATCGCCCTGCCTGACGCGTATCTCGCTGAGATGACCGTAGCGCGTCTCGTATCCCTGCGGATGCGCGAGCCGCACCATCTTGCCGTACTCCGGGGTCTCGCTCACTTCGACGACCAGCCCGCCCCCGGCGGCACGAACCTCGGTCCCCTCGGCGACCGCGATGTCTAGCCCGGGATGCGTCGCTCCGTACTCCTGCCCGCTGCCGACGCCGCGCGTGACGAACCCCTTTGCGTCGAGGGGATAGCGGGTTGGGAGAGTCATCGTCGCCGTGTCGTTGCCGAGCGGCGGGGGGAGGACTGCGGCTGCTGGCGCGCCAGTGGCGAGATTCCGCTGCGCGGGTGACGCGCCGAGCATGGTCTGGACCTGCTCGTACCGCTTCTGCAACTGGCCGAGGGTGGCCTGAAGGGTGTCGATCCGCTTCGCGTCGAGCTCCATCGTCGCGAGGCGACGGGTGAGCAGTGGCACTCGTGCCGCCTGAATCCCGAAGAAGATGAAGATGAGCCCGAGCACGGTGCCGATCACCATCCCGGTTCGCGACAGCACGAAGCGGAGCAGGCGTACACGCGTCGGGCTGAGAACGATCGTCCGATTGGCGAGCCCGCCCTCGCGCTGCACCTGGATGATCATCGATCCAGCGTGCGGCGTGTAGATGTTGCCGTAACCCTGTTTATGCCCGCTGTTCGGATCCGTCATGCCCCCTCTTCACTTCCCTGTTCACATCGAATCCCGATGCGTACCGAGCAGCAGCTCCATGATTCGCTCGAAGTCATCGGCTGAGTAGAAAGGGACGCGCAACTCGCCTTTCTGTTTCCCGGACAGGGAAATGTGAACATCAGTTTGGAACCGTTTCCTCAGATCATCCTCGAGCCGGCGCACCTCTGCCGGACGGGAATCGATTCGCGACGATGGCTTTGACGGCGTCCGGGCCCCCGCCCCCTCACGGGCCAGTCGCTCCACGTCACGGACGGTCAGCTGCCGTGCAACTACGTCACGCGCAGCCGCGGTGATCGACCGTTCATCCGGGAACGACAGCAGCGCGCGGGCGTGGCCGAGCGTCAACTGCGACTCGGCGACCATTCGGCGAACGCTGGCCGGAAGTGCGAGGATCCGAAGGATGTTCGCGACGGTCGAACGGTCCTTGCCGACCATGTCGGCGACCTGCTGCTGGGTCATCGCGAACTCGTCGAGCAGCCGCTGATATCCTTCCGCCTCCTCGAGCGGATTGAGGTCGGACCGCTGCAGGTTCTCGACCAGTGCAAGCGTCAGCGCCGTCCGGTCGTCGATGTCCTTCACGACCGCGGGAATTCTTGCCCATCCAAGCCCGGTGACGGCCCGCCAGCGGCGCTCGCCGGCGATGAGCTCGTAGCGATCCGGACCCGCGGGCCGAACGGTGATCGGCTGGAGAAGCCCGGTCGACTTGATGCTCGCCTGGAGCTCCGCCAGCTCTTCCGGCTTGAACTCGCGGCGGGGCTGGTACCGGTTCGGCCGGATCTCGGCCAGGGGGATCTCACGGTAGGGGCCGGATGATCCTGAGGTGCGCGTCTCGGTCCCGGGAGGCGGGGCGATGGTCGGCGCGCTGTTGATCAGGGCTTCGAGGCCGCGGCCCAGCCGCCGCTGCTGCTTCTCGTTGCTCACCGTGACTCCTCCGCCGGCTGCGGGTTCCCCATCTCGTTGGCCGCGGTGGCGACCTGCTGGGCATAGGCGTTCGTCCGTCGTCCGAAGCGCTCGATCAGCTCGCGCGCGACGCCCATGTAGGCCTGCGCACCTACCGACGTGACGTCGTACAGGATGATCGGCTTGCCGAAGCTGGGCGCTTCCGCGAGGCGGATATTTCTCGGGACGACCGTCTTGAAGACCTTCGGGCCGAAGTACTCGCGTGCGTCGGTTGCGACCTGGCGCGAGAGGTTGAGGCGAGCGTCGTACATCGTGAGGAGGACGCCGTCGATACCAAGTCCGGCGTTGACTCCCCGCTGAACGAGAGTGACGGTGCTGAGCAGCTGGGAGATTCCCTCCAGCGCGTAGTACTCGCACTGCAGCGGGATGAGCAGCGCGTCCGCCGCGGCGAGCATGTTCAAGGTGATGAGCCCGAGCGATGGCGGACAGTCGATGAGGATGAAGTCATAGTCATCGCGGACCTGAGCGACCGCTTCCTTCATCGCCCTGTCGCGGCGCGGATGCGTTACCAGCTCGACCTCGGCGCCGGCGAGGTCCGGCGTTGCCGGGACGACGTCGAGGTGCTTGAACTGGACCGAGCGGATCGTCGCGTCAGCCATCGATGACTCGCCGATGAGCGCGTCGTACACCGTCAGGCGGATCTGCTCGCGGGGTATCCCGATCCCGCTCGTCGCATTCCCCTGCGGATCGCCGTCGATCAGCAGCGTTCTCTGTTCGGCGACCGCGAGGCTCGCGGCGAGGTTTACCGCCGATGTCGTCTTGCCGACACCGCCCTTCTGGTTCGCTATCGCGATTACTCGACCCACAGGCCATCCCGTGCTGGAAGGAGGCTGGAATATAGCCCGCGCATGTTTCACGTGAAACGCGGATATCGGCAGAGCTCGCTAAACGTAGAGCACGTGTTTCACGTGAAACAATGTTCCTAAGCCATTAGCCAATTAAAGATGGGGCCAACCCGCGGCCCCATCCGTACCCCAATCGATCAGCTGAGTAGTCTATCGTGGCACGAACGCCCAACGCGCCATCACCACGGCGGTCACCGTCTGCTCACCCGGCTCGATCGGGGTCGTCGTCGCCATCTTCGCCGACATGTCGCCAGCCATCTGTGCGCGATTGTAGATGACTGGCGGCGCGAAATCGCTGGTGCTGATTTCCATGAGCGCACCGATCGAACCGCCGGCTGCGGTGGCGATCGCTTCGGCGTCGCTGCGCGCGCGCGCGACCGCACTCGCCAGCGCGGCGCGGCGTGCGGCATCGCTGTTCGACGAATAGAACGACAGAGAGCTGATCATGTTCGCCCCCGCCTCGAGCGATGCGTCGATCGCCTTGCCGATCATCCCGACGTCGCGAATCTCCACGCGAACGGTGTTCGTCGCGTTGTAGGCGACGACGCGCGGGCTCTGACCGTTCCTGTCGTACTGCATCTCAGGGTAAAGGTTGTAGTTCACCGTCGACAGCTGCTCCGACGTGAACCCGATCTTCCGCAGCGCATCCAGGACGCTCTGCTGCTTCTTCGCGTTCTGGGCACCGGCTTCCGCGGCCGTCGCCGCCCGTGTCTGCACGCTGACCTCGAGGCGGGCGCGGTCGGGAGTGATCCTGGCCTCTCCCTGACCGTTGGTCACGATCGTCGGGGTGGGCGGCATGTGCGCCGTCGGCATCGGCGCCGCGCCAGGCGCAGGCTGCTGCGCCATCGCCGGCGCGCAGGCCACCGCCCCGGCGATCACGACAGAGGACAACGACAGTGCACGATGAGCAGTCATGAGATCTCCCGGTCGGGCCAGCGTACGTTTTAGTAGCGGAATGATACTAATCACGCGCGTCGGCGAAACTCGGTTCGTCCAGCCCGCGCGTCCCCGAAACATACACGGCCAGGCGCCAACGGTGCCGCGGCGCGATCACTCCGTCGGTGCGCGGCGGCGCTCGATCTCGAGGACGAGGTTCTGCAGGTCGCTCGGGCTCACTCCCGGAATCCTCGACGCCTGGGCCAGCGTCGCCGGTGCGATCGCGGCGAGTTTCTGCCGCGCCTCCATCGACAGCGACCGCATCTCGGCGTACGGCAGCCCGGCGCCGAGTGGAAACGCGTCGAGCCGGCGCATCTTGTCCGCCTGCACGCGCTCCCGCTCGAAGTAGCCCGCGTACTTGATCTCGAGCTCCGCGGTCACTGCGGCGTCGATCGGGATCAGGTCCTCGATCCCCGCCGCGCGCAGCAGGTCGAGCAGGGCCACCCCCTGCCGGCGGGCGACGTCGACGATCTTCACCGCATGCGCGAGCGGGGCGCTCCGTGCCGCTTCGAGCAGGGGCGCCGCCTGCTCCGGACGGATCGAGGTGCGTTCGGCCAGTGAACGAGCGCGATCCTCGGCGTCGAGCCGCGCGGCGACGAATCGCCGCTCTCCGTCCGTGAGAGCTCCGCGCTCGATCGCGACGGGGGCGAGCCGGCGCAGCGCGTTGTCCTGCCGCACCGTCAGGCGGAACTCCGAGCGCGAGGTGAAGAGCCGGTATGGCTCGTCGACTCCGCGCGTGACCAGGTCGTCGACGAGGACGCCGATGTACGACGACGCGCGGCCGAGGATGAGGGGCGGCCGCTCGAGCACGCGCAACGCGGCGTTGTAGCCGGCGACCACCCCCTGCCCTGCCGCCTCCTCGTAGCCAGTCGTGCCGTTGATCTGGCCGGCGAGATAGAGGCCACTGAGCGCGCGAAGCTGCAGCGTCGCGTCGAGCTGGGTCGGGGGGTAATAGTCGTATTCGATCGCGTAGCCCGCGCGCGTCATTCGCGCCGACTCGAGTCCGGGGACAGCGCGCAGCATCTGCAGCTGCACGTCGACGGGGAGCGAGGTCGACAGCCCGTTCACGTACAGCTCGCGCGTGTCATGTCCTTCCGGCTCGAGGAAGATCTGGTGTCGCTCCGCGTCGGGGAAGCGAAGGATCTTGTCCTCGACGGACGGGCAATAGCGTGGGCCGCGCGAGCCGATCGCGCCCCCATACATCGCCGAACGTCCGATGTTGTCGCGGACAACGGCCTTCGCTTCCTCACCGGCGAAGGTGATCCAGCAGGGGAGCTGCGGCGGATGGCGCGTCTGCTCCCCGGCGCGGCGCGGCGTCGCCCAGAAGTGCGACCACGAATAATCGAACGCGTCGATTTCGCTCTCCTGGCGGTCGAGCTTCGAATAGTCGACGGAACGGCCATCGATGCGGGGCGGCGTTCCCGTCTTGAATCGCGCGACCTCGAGCCCGATCGCCTCGAGCTGCTCGGCGAGATGGATGGCCGAGGGCTCACCCGCGCGCCCGCCGGCGATCTTCGTCCCGGTGCCGATGTGAATGCGGCCGCGGAGGAAGGTACCCGTCGTGAGCACCACGGCGCGCGCGGCGAAGCGTCGCCCCTCGAGGGTCTCGATGCCGCGCACCGATCCAGCGCCCTCGTCGATCAGCAGGCGCGCAACCGTGCCCTGAATCGTGTCGAGTCCGGGCTGCTCCTCGAGGAGCGAACGGACCGCGCGCCGATAGAGCCCGCGATCGCACTGCGCGCGCGGCGCCCAGACGGCGGGGCCCTTCCCGCGGTTGAGCATCCGGAACTGAAGCGTCGCGAGGTCGGTGGCGCGGCCCATGATCCCGCCGAGTGCATCGACCTCGCGCACGACGGTCCCCTTCGCGACACCGCCGATCGCCGGATTGCACGACATCTGGCCGATCGTCTCGAGGGCGCTCGTGACGATGGCGACGCGCGCGCCTAACCGCGCGGCGGCGACCGCCGCCTCGGTCCCGGCGTGGCCGGCACCGATGACGATGACGTCGTACGACGCTTCGGCGGCGTCGATACGGCTCATCGGATGTCGGCGAGGGTGGGACCGGAAGCGCAGCGCATGAGTCGAAAGCTATACACCAGAGGGATGGAGAGGTACGCGGCGAAGATCCGGACGCCCCGGAACGCGGTGGCGACGCCGGATTCGAGGGGTTATGCTGCGCGATCCCCGAGCGAGGAGACAAGACGATGCCGCTGCAAGCACCCGCCGGTGCCCCGACGATGGTCATCCGTCGGCCCGCGTTCGAAGCGTCCGGGCTGACGCGCGCGATGATCGACGCGCGGCTCAACCTCACCCCCGACGAGTTCCGGGTCGAGGGCGAGCTCGTCGCCATCGGTCCGATTCACGAGGAGCCGTCGCTCGTCGCCCTGATCGAGGAGCTGGAGGGGCTCGGGCTGCGCTACTTCGAGGACTTCTTCGAGCTGAGCGGCAACTGGCCCGAGTGGCTCAAATTATTCGCAATGGGATAATAATTCGCCGGCTTCGGCGTGTTGCGAAGGAGGCCATCCCACCCGCACTCGAAGCACCAGCTCGTACGGAACCAGGGCATCAGCAGGTTCCACCCGCGCGACTGAACGCGCACGGTCACGGCGTTGCAGTTGGGGCAGCGAACGCCATCGGGCAGGATGCAGAGGAAAAAGACCGTCGCGGCGATGATCCGGAGGATGAAGAATCCCACGAAGATCACGCCAAACCATGCAGCGTCCGTCATCCAACCCTTCCTTCCGCCCGCGCCGGGGCGGACATCCGCCTGCCAGGACCGTCAGAGTCGCCGTTCGACGACCGACCATGCTTCGACGTATGCGGCCCCGTCCTCGACGCGGTCGATCACGACTTCGGAGCCGGGCGCGAGCACAGTGCCTTCGAGGCTGTGGGCACGCAGCACGTGCGTTGCGCCCCCTTCCACATACGAGATCTCGTATGCACTCGGCGCGCCAGCGGCACCGGCGAGGATGCGGGTCACCCGAGCCGGGTGACCCTGCAGGACGTAGCGCTCATCGACGACTTCAGCGGCCACGGCCGGCAGTGCCCAGCGCGCGACCAGAAGCACCGCCCCGCCCACCGCGAGGGATCCGGCGATCGCAGCAATGCCGAAGACCGGAACGGCGCCGAGAGCAGTGTACCGATGAAGCAGGTACCCGACCGCCCCGGACACCGTCGCGAACGCGGCGACGTTCGGGACCGTCAGCCGGGCGCCGATCGTCGGCGCGCCGGTCGCGGATTGGCGCTTCCGTTCGACGCCGAACAGCATCGTGCCGACGGCGAGGACGAGACCGGCGAGAAAGAGCCCGAGAAAGAGGTGCGTCGATTCCACTTCAGCGCTCGAGGTTTGTGCGGAAGAACCTGATCGTCATCGGCCACGCCTCGCGTGCAGCGGCGAGGTTCGCTCCATTCTTCTGGTCCTGCCCACGCAGGAACCCGTGGCCGGCGCCAGCAAAGCTGTAATGCGTGAACTCCTTGCCGAGCGCGCGCATCGCCGAATCGGCGGGAGGAATCGTCGCGCCGACGCGCGCATCCTCGCCGCCGTAGAGACCGAGCACCGGCGCGCGAACCGACGCGAGGCTCGCGGACGCCGGTGACGTTCCGTAGTACACGACTGACGCGCCGAGGGCCGGTGAGTGTACGGCGTGCTGGAACGAGACGCTCCCTCCCCAGCAGAAGCCGACGATGCCATAGCGCGGAAGCGCCGCGGGGAGCGCCATCCCGTAGGAGGCAGCAGCGTCGATCTGTCGCTGGACGACATCCATGTCGAGGGTGCGGATCGCCGCGGTCGCCACCTGCGCGGGTACCGTATCGGGAGGAGCGACCGCGACCTTTCCCGTCAGGAAGTCGGGGGCGATCGCGATGAATCCGTCCGCGGCCAGCTGGTCGGCGACGCTGCGGATCCAGGTGCCGAGACCGAAGATCTCGTGGACGACGATCACGACCGGAGCCCTGGTGCTTCGCTGCGGATATACCACCCAGAGCCGGAGCGAATCTCCCGCTTGCGGGCCGGTCCTGATGGTCACCCATTCGCCATGACGCGGCGAGCGCGCCAGCCGCGCCGCGGCGGTCGCCGCGCCCGGGGCGATGGTCGAATCATCAGCGGCCGCGCCAGCCGGAGCCGCCCCGGCCGGCATGGCCATGGTGTCATGGCCGTGAGCACCCGCATTGGCGGCGTTCCGGGCGCAGGCCGCGGCGAGCATGGCAGCGGCCGTGACGAGCGAGGGCGCGAGGAACCGCGAGGGATGTCGCATCGAGAGGAGCTCCGGGCTGGACGGGATCGCGCGTGCGACGCGGGACAGTGCGCGCGCCAGCTGATCTTAGCGCCCCTGCTCGCAGCGCGCGAGCGATCCTGCTCCCGAAGATCGGGCCCGGCCCGGCCCGCCGCGGCGCGGTGAGCTCGATTAAGTTGAAGCTCCTATGGAGGTCCAGATCTTCGGGGTGAAGAAGAGCGCTGACACGCGGAAGGCGCAGCGATTCTTCGCCGAGCGCCGGATCAAGGTGCACTTCGTCGACCTGATGGAACGCGCGGCATCCCCAGGGGAGCTGCGCCGGTTCCAGCAGAAATTCGGCGTGACCGCGCTGGTCGACAGGTCGGCGAGGCGTTATGCGGAGCTGGGGCTCGGAAGCTCGCGGATGGGGGATGAGCGGTGGATGCAGCTGCTCGCCGACGAGCCGCTGCTCCTGCAGATGCCGCTCGTGCGGAATGGAAGCCAGTTGACAATCGGGGCTGCGGAGGCCGTGTGGAAGGAGTGGTGCGGGAAGTGACTGGTAGCGTCGCATGAGCCTCATCGCGCTCTCCGGGGTCGGCGTCGAGTTCGGCGCGACGACGCTGTTCAAGGACATCACCTTCACGATCGCGCGCGGCGACCGGTGGGGGATCGTCGGCCGGAACGGGATCGGGAAGACGACGCTGTTCAAGCTGATCACGGGGGCGCAGCAGCCGACGAGCGGCCAGGTCGCGCGCTCGGGAGCGGCGAAGATCTCCCTGCTCGAGCAGCACCGCACCTTCGAGGGGGCGGCGACCGTCTGGGCGGCGGCGGCCGGACCGTTCGCCGAGCTGCTCGCGCTCGAGCAGTCGCTGGCCCACCAGGCCGAAGCGTTAGGCGGCGACCCGTCCGACCAGGCGATGGCGAAGTACTCGCGCGACCTCGAGCGCTTCCAGCACGAGGGCGGCTATGAGGTCGCCGCCAAGGTGGACGCCGTTCTCCATGGTCTCGGCTTCGACCCGGAAAAGGCGCGCAGCCAGCCGCTGTCGCAGCTGAGCGGCGGCGAGCGCGGCCGGCTCGGGCTCGCCCAGCAGCTGGCCGCCCCGGCCGACATCCTCCTCCTCGACGAGCCGACCAACCACCTCGATCTCGAGACCACGGCATGGCTCGAGGGATACCTGCGGGGGCTGGAGGCCACGGTGGTCGTGATCAGTCACGACCGCGCCTTCCTCGACGCGATCGCCGACCACATCCTCCACTTCGAGAACGGGACGGCGTACCCCTACACCGGGGGCTACGAGGACTTCGTCACGCAGCGGACGGAGCGGCGCCTCGCGGATCAGCGGGCGTACGACAAGCAGCGCAAGGTGATCGCGGCGGAGGAGGACTATATCCGCCGCAACATCGCCGGCCAGAACACCAAGCAGGCGAAGGGGCGCCGGAAGCGCCTCGCCCGCATGCCGCGCCTGTCCGGCGTCGCCGGTGAAGGGGGCGTGATGTCGCTCGCGCTCCGCGCCGGCGAGCGCGGCGGCGACCAGGTCGTCGTCGCCGAGCACGTCGACGTCGCCGTCGAGGGACGCACCCTGCTTCGCGACTTCTCCGCGCGCGTCGTCCGCGGCGACGTGATCGGCCTGATCGGGCCTAACGGTGCGGGGAAGACGACGCTGCTGCGGACGATCGTCGGCGAGCGCGCCCCGCAGAAGGGCGAAGTGCGGGTCGGCGGGTCGATCAACCTCGCCTACTACGACCAGCAGCTCGGCAACGTCCCGATGGGGAAGACGCTGTACGACGTCATCGCCGACCTGCGGCCGACCTGGGGACGCGGCCCGATCCAGGGGCACCTCGGCCGGTTCGGCTTCTCCGGCGACAGCGTGCTGCGGATGACGAACGTGTTGTCGGGCGGCGAGCGGGCGCGGCTGGCGCTGGCGATCATGATGCTCACCGGCGCGAATCTGCTCGTCCTCGACGAGCCGACCAACCACCTCGACGTCGAGTCGATCGAGGTGCTCGAGGAAGCAGTCGAGGGCTACGACGGGACGGTCATCCTCGTCAGCCACGATCGCGCGCTCCTCCGCGCCCTGGTGAAGCGGGTGTGGGTGCTCCATCACGAGCACATCACCGATTTCCCCGGTACGTTCGAAGAGTGGGAGACGGCGAGCGCCGAACGCGCGCACGCCGCCTCGGTGACCGCGGCCGAGGAAGCGGAGCTGCGCCGCGTTCACGAGCGCCAGAAGACGGCTCGGAAGAGCGAGTCGCGCGACAGGGACAGCAAGGGCGCGCGCGACGCGAAGCGCGCGGTCGAGACCGCCGAAGCCGAGGTCTCGAAGCACGAAGCACGCGTCGGCGAGCTGACCCGCAAGCTCGAGGATCCCGAGCTCTACACGACCAGCGACGGAACGAAGAAAGCCAAAGCGTTAGGCGGGGAGCTCGACGCCGCGAAGCGAGCGCTCGACAAGGCGATCGCGGCCTGGGAGAAGGCGGTCGAAGCGGCGGAGCGCGTCGCGGTCTGAAGCGGGTGCCGGGGGCCGGGGGGGCAGTTGTCAGGTGCCAGGAACGACGCTGGCGTTCGTCCTTCCCGCCGCGGCCCTGCCGCCGTGCCTAACGCCTGGCCCCTGGCCCCCGAGCAGTCGTCGGCCCCTCGTCCCCCTCAGAACTCCCCGATGAACCCGATCTCCGGCTCCAGCCTGTAGCCGAACTTCGCCTCGACGCTCTGCTGGGCGTGGGCGATGAGGGCGCGGACGTCCTTCGCCGTCGCGTGGCCGAGGTTGACCAGGATGTTGGCGTGGATGTGCGAGATCTGGGCGTCGCCGATGCGATAGCCCTTGAGGCCGCACTGGTCGATGAGCCGCCCGGCACCGATCCCCTCGATCTTCTTGAACACCGAGCCCGCGCTCGGATGCCAGTCGAGCCAGGGATGCTTCCCCCCGCGCCAGCTCAGATTCTCCTGCGCAATGCGGTGCAGGACGGCCGGATCGGCCTTCGTGAGCTGGAAGGTCGCGGCGAGAACGACGTCCTGCCGGTGATGGAGGATGCTCTCGTCGTAGCCGAACTGCATGTGGTCGTGATCGACCGTCACCCGCTCGCTCTGCTCGGTCAGCAGCTCGGCCTCGACGAACACCTCGGCGATGAACATCGTCCGCTCGCGCTCGGGCGCGGGGGAGAGGAAATGCAGGTTCTGCCAGATGGCGCCGCCGATCGTGCTCGGGATTCCGACATAGTGCTCCAGTCCCGACCAGCCCCGGGCGAGCGTCTCCTTGATGATCTCGGCCACCGTCGCGCCACTCTCGACCCACAGCTTGCCGTCGTCGGCGAACGAAAAGTGTCGAGCGGTGTTTCGAATGACGAGGCCGCGGAAGCCGCGGTCGCCGATCAGGATGTTCGCGCCGAGGCCGAGCACGAAGAATGGGACGCCGACCTCGCGCGCCGCGATGATGGCATTCGCCAGCTCGTCGGCCGACGTCGCTTCGAAGAAAAGATCGGCCGGTCCGCCGATCCTGAAGGTCGTGTATTGCCCGAGGGGGACGTCGCGCCGGGCGCGACCCTGCGGGAGGCGCGCGGCAAGCGCGTCGAGCATATTCATCGTGGTCCGTGCCATGACAGTCATAATGAAACGACGATGATCCCTGCCAGAAAGTCCCAACCGATTCGTCGCACGACCGCGCTGGCCGCCTGCCTCGCAGCAGCCATTGTCGCCGGGGCGGGCAGCGCTCGCGCGCAGGCGCACTCGACAGCGAGCGCCGCGGCCGGCGCGACCGCGCAGCGCGCCACGCTCGAGAAGGTGATCAAGCGCCAGGTCCTCCCCAATGGGATGGAAGTCATCGTCGCCGAGAATCATGGAGTGCCGCTGGCGACCATCGAGATCGACGTCCGGAACGGCGCCTTCACCCAGGCGCCCGGCTTCGAAGGACTCGCTCACATGTACGAGCACATGTTCTTCAAGGCGAACGCCGACCTCCCGGAGCCGGAAGCCTTCGTCGATCGCGCCGGCGAGCTGGGGGCGGTATTCAACGGGACGACGACCGAGGAGCGCGTGAACTATTACGTCACGCTCCCGAGCGACAGCCTGCGCGGGGGGATCCAGTTCATCGCCGCCGCCCTGCGCCGTCCCCTGTTCCGCTCGGACGAGCTCGAGCGCGAGCGACAGGTCGTGCTCGGCGAGTACGACCGCGCCGAGTCCAATCCCTTTTCCGCCCTGATGAACGAGACGGGAAAGATCCTCTGGGGGAGTGCATGGTCGCGGAAGGATGCGCTGGGCGAAAGACCAGCGATTCTCGCGACGACGCCGGCGAAGCTCCGCGAGATCCAGCACAAGTACTATGTCCCGAACAACAGCGCGCTGATCGTGACCGGGGACGTGAACCCGGACAGCGTCTTCCGGGCGGCGCGCGACGCGTTCGGCGACTGGCCGCGCGGCGCCGACCCGTTCGTCGCCGATCCGATCCCGCCCGTCCCGCCGCTCACCGCGAGCCGCGGGAAGGTGATCGAGGCGCCGATCGGAACGGTGATCGTGCTGATGCAGTGGCAGGGACCGAGCGTCGGGAAGGATCCGCAGGCGACATACGCGGCGGACGTCTTCTCCGATGTATTGAACCAGCCGAACTCCGGCTTCCAGAGGCGGCTCGTCGACAGTGGACTGTTCCAGGCGGTCGGCGTCAACTACTACACGCTGAACCAGGTCGGCCCGATCAGCATCAGCGGGACGACGACGCCCGACAAGCTGAAGGCCGCGCTGGCAGCGCTCGACAAGGAGATCGCGCGCTTCGACGATCCCGGCTACTTCACCGCGGCCGAGCTGGCTCCGGTGAAGCGGCAGCGGATCGTCGGGACGGCGATGGGGCTCGAGCGGGCGTCCGGGTTCGCCCACACCATCGGCTTCTGGTGGAGCGTGGCGAGCCTCGAGTACTACCTGGGATACGGCGACAACATGGCGAAGCAGACGACGAAGGACCTCAACGATTACGCGGCGCGGTACATCGTGAACAAGCCGCGGGTGGTTGGTGTCATGATCGACGCGGATTCGCGGCGGCGGATCGCGCTGGCCGACAGTGACCTCCTCGCGGCCGGGGGCGGGCGATGAAGGTGACTGCGGGAATACGCGCGCGCCCGTCGGTGCGGCGTCTGGCGTTC
>OEPS010000302.1_pt1 | contig 18117 bp, 19 predicted proteins | sample 1539411 | NCBI WGS metagenome assembly OEPS01 (sample SAMN02671747, study PRJEB22543) | soil metagenome | biome: bacteria | place: China:Hunan Province, Lengshuijiang City | collected 2012-10-15 | depth 0.08m m
TTGTTATATCGTATAGAAGTACCCAATACATCTAATAGAAGTTTGAGATGTATCTACTTGGCTTCTTAACACGTGCCAGGCTGGCCGGATTGGGACCAATGGCCCAGCCCTCAAAAATTGGCTCTCAGAGTCAGTCTATCGGGCGCATATCGGTTCGGTGAAATAGAGGGAAGGCAGGCCTTCGGCTGAAAGCAATTCAGCGAGCTGGACTCAGTCCTCCCTACTTCGAAGCGTTGGATCTGCAAACATGCTGGAAACGTTGCTGTGTATCCAGCAGCGAAACCAACCCAAGTGCATCAAAGAAGCGTTTTGGATGCGTAACGGTCATATGGCTTGCTCCGGCGTTCCACCAAGGGCCACGTCCGTTGCCTGCCGATTTCCGTGCGCGCATTTCATACAAACCCGCTGCTTGCAGTTTCCTGTTCCGGGTGGCAGGCCGCTTCCATTGCGCTATAGCAGACAACGGAGTTTCGCCGTATCCATCCGTCAAGTTCCGGCAGCACGCACCGCCCCTTGGAAGACGGAAAACAGGGGGAAGCTCATTCGGCCTAATGTTGTGTCAAGACCCCTTGATTTTTGTAGACCCCTTTAATTTTATCGGACTTGTTGCCACTGTATCTGCCCGTTGTTCTGCCACTGGATACGGTTGTCCTGCTGCTGCTGGTAGTTCTGTATTATCTGTTGAGTCTGCTGATTCATCTGCTGCATCTGCTGATCCCGCTGCTGCTGCTGCTGTTGCTGTTGCTGGTACTGCTGCTGCATCTGCTCAAACGACTGGGCATAGGCCGAGCCAGTGACTACAAACAACGCTATTAAGATTAAAAATTTCATTATCTTCTCCTTAGGTAAATGACAAAACCATTTTTGACCCTACAAAGGGGCGAATTGTTAGGCGGATTCCAGAACCAGGGTCAGGTCTAGCTAAGATGTACATCATGCCCCACCCACTAACAATTCTACCCACCGTCGTGAAGTGTACTTCGAAATGGTCGGCAATTTGTCGGTAAGCATAACTTCCCCGTCGCGTAGGTCGCCACGATGGCTGGGTTTTTGTCCGGCATGGGTTTTTTGTTGGCGCGCACGACCCGCACACGGCAGCGGTGGCGTGACGGTGAAGGCGCTTTTGGTTCATGCCTGCACCGTGACGTTGCCGCGATAAACAAAATGCACTTCTGCTGTGAACGATACCGCGCAGCGACCACGTCTCACAAAAACAAACCAAACCGGCGTAGCCGACCGAATAAGCATTGCCGCGCCTTGCCCGTCTCTGCGCGAACCAGCGGGCGATGTAGGGCGCAAGCCAGTGGCCGGTGCGCGGGGATGCAGGTTTACCCAAGGCAAGGGGTGGCAGTGCGGACGGGTGCGGCCATGCCTTTGCTTCACTTGGCCGCTGGGGGGACGGGGGGACGTTAGCGGGAAAGCGCCCCCCACATAAGCCGCGAAGCGACAACAGATAAACAGGCAAAATAACCGGCGCAGCCGACCATGCAGCAAAAGGCGAAGGGGCGACGCAACACCAGCCCCGTTTTGCTGCCCCTCGACGAAGGAGATGGAAGCTGACTTTGACTTGTGTGGCGGTATTTACCCGAAGGGCGCAAGACATAAAGGCCTCTTATGCGAACCCGAAGGGCGGGAGCTTTTACCGGCGCTTGCGCTTTGCATAAGACGCCTTTATGTTAAATACCGCCACACACAAACAACCGGCGCAGCCGACAACGCCGTATACAGCACTGCGAGGGGGCACTGCACGTCCAGGCTACCCATGCACCAGCAGCCTGCGAACGGCGAGCGCTTGATGGCGTAGCGGCCTTTTGCGGAGCCATGAAGCGCGAAGTCGTGAAGCGGCTGCGGCACCGGAGGGGAACCAGGCTGAACGAAGGCACGGAGCCGATGGCGATAGCCTTCGGCGGGGTGAGATTACGCGATACCGTAGTGCTGGCGCGCATGCGACGGCACGGGCCAAAGCCAGCGATGGCATACCGAACACGTATCACGGCAAGCTGGCGGCGATAGCCGCGAGCGTAGACCGGGCACCCAAGATGGCGCTGGCCTGACGCAACCAGGGCACGGAGGATGGCAACACCACTACGGTAGCCTGGCGCGCCCCTTGCCCCGGCGACACTTAAACATGCGATGAAAGCAAGGGGCGTGACAGGCGGGGGGGGTAGCCCGGTTGTGCGCTTGGCCGTCTAGTTGTTGCCCTCGTAGGCATTTTTTTATTTTTTCCCCAATGCTGGGCGGCGGGGATTTCTACTGCACACGGGGGCGGCTTGATGCTGTCCCCGTTTTGTTTTGGTGGCCGTGAAGGGGGGGATGTGAGTGTCGGGGCAATTCGCTCAGCGGGCGGTTATGGCGAGCTTCGGATAACGCTCCTTGATGAGCTACGTACGGGCGCTTTCTAGCATGATGCCGTATACATGCTATCGGCCAAAAGCGGAAGCTCAGGCTGAGTTCGCTGACCGTCTCAAAGTCGGCCTGAACGGCCATTGGGGGATTGCTACTCGGGCGGCCGCTCGACTTCACATTGCTGCCGTTCGACGATCGCCAACAAAAAATCAGCGGCGATAAATCCGAGCGGCCGCTTATCGAAAACCGCTACTCACCCTATCGACTCAGAAGAGAGATTCATCGTATCGGTGATCCAGCGGCAGGTTTCTGAACGGAGCAGTCGCACCGAGTGGTCGCTGGCTGACTGCTACACGGCAAATCTCGTCATACAGGTCAACACTTGAAGTTCAATCAGACAGATCCACATGACTGTCGGTACACTGTTTATTTTGACCTCGAGAGCTTATTTTGGTAATTACCTTTTTATGGGTCTTGTGTGCTGCCTTGATTTTGCTGGGTTTGGCGGGCACCGTACTGCCCGTGCTGCCGGGCACCGTGTTGGTTTGGGGCGGCATCGTGCTGGGGGCTTGGATAGACGACTTCGCTCGTGTGGGCATGTCCACCGTGGTGGTGATCAGTGTGCTGGCGGTGTTGGCCTGGGGTTTGGACTATGTCGCCGGGCTCATGGGAGCCAAAAAAGCCGGTGCCAGCAAACTGGCCCTGCTGGGCGCGGCGGTGGGCACGGTACTCGGTCTTTTCATGGGCTTGGTGGGCGTTCTCTTCATGCCCTTGGTCGGTGCCGCCGTGGGCGAGTACCTGGCACAAAAAGACCAAACACGCGCCGTCAAAGTCGGCGTCGCCACATGGGTCGGGATCATGGTGGGGCTCATCGCCAAAGTCGTGCTGGCTTTCATTATGGTGGGTATTTTTGGCGCGGCCTTGCTGATTTGAAAACGCAAAGATGCGGCAAGGCCACAGACTGTTCAGGCGAGTGATCAGGGCTGGGGCAAGTTTGGAGCGGGCCGTTCAGCGCAGCAGTGTCACGAGCAATACCAGCACGCCAAGGCCCAGATTGATCGAGAGCCAGTTGCGGGTCTGTGCCAAGGCCGCACCGCCAGCGACCCACTCAGACGCCGCAACGGCACGCCCCAGCCTCTTGTAAAGCACGAAGCGGATGTGCATGAAGATTGCCACCATCGCAACGCCAATCACCGCCATGAAGGTCCAGGCCAGCGGCATCTCGAAGCTGCCACCAGACTGCACCACCTGCTTGGCTACGCGGCCCAGCATCCACACACCGGTAGCCAACGTCAGCAAGGAGGCGGCAAGTACGGCCTGAAAAAAACGGCCGAGCACATCGTGCATGAGGCGCAGCCGCACCGCCGGTTCGAGCTCGGTGACGACGGGGCGCAAGAAGAAGTGCACGAACACCATGCCACCGATCCACACGATGATGGACAGCACATGCAGAGTCTTGAGGGTCGCATAGATCATTGAAGAAGTCCTTTCTGAGCCCATTGGCTTGAGAGTTCGAGTTCGGCCACCCGCTGGGAAAGGCCTGATTTGGAGTGGCCCTGCCACATCGCAGCCGCTGGTGCAGCCACCCCGGATGCCGACACGCTCTTTTTGGATAAGGCCGCGGCTGTTTCGCGTAGCCGCTGCGCGATGGGCACCGTCATGTGGGCTCGCCGGCTGCGGCCGGGCGGCGGATTACCACCACCACCAGCGTCACCACGGTCAGCGGTACGACAAAGCCCATCATCACGCTCGAGAAGACCGGCAGCGCATCGTGCTGCTGCGCCGCCAGGATCAGGTAGGCCACGTAGGCGACGTAATAGCCGAGGAACACCCCGCCTTCCCAGCGCGCGATCTCGCGGCCGGTGATGAACACTGGTATGCAGGCCAGCGCCACCGCCAGCATCACCCAGATGTCGAAGGCCAGCAGCGACGGCGCAATCGCTAAGCCCATGTCACCCGACACCAGCCCCGACAAGCCCAGGCAACCCAAGATGTTGAAGGTGTTGCTACCGACGACGTTGCCTACCGAGATGTCGCGTTCGCCTTTGATCGCGGCCGTGATGCTGGTGGCCACCTCGGGCATGCTGGTGCCGGCAGCGACGATGGTCAGGCCGATGACGAGATCGCTCACGCCCATGGCTTTGGCGAAACTGACCGAGGCCTGCACCAGGTAGTCCGAGCCCAACACCAGCGCGACCAGGCCGGCGGCGATCAGGCCGATCTGTACCGCCCAGTGGCTGTCCCAGGCGCCGGCCCTGGCGGGCAGCACCGCGTCGGCAAATTCGTCCTTCGCAGCCTGTGTTTCGCGGCGCGACTGCACGACCAGGAACACGGTGTAGGCCACCAGCAGCGCGAACAGCAGGCCCCCTTCCAGCCACGAGAGTTTCCCGTCCAGCGAGAGCGCCAGCAGCAGCAGGCTTGCGCCCAACATGATCGGCACCTCCTGCCGGATCAACTGGATGTTGACCACCAGCGGCGCGATCAGGGCACTGATACCCAAAATGAACAGCACATTAAAGATGTTGCTGCCCACCACGTTACCTATGGCGATGTCGGTCTTGCCGTCGAGCACGGCGCCGACGCTCACCGCCACCTCGGGCGCGCTGGTGCCGAAGGCGACGATGGTGAGTCCCACAACGAGCGGGCTGATGCCGAACGACAGCGCCAGTTTGGACGCGCCGCGCACCAGCGTGCTGGCGCCGATGACCAGCAGGATCAGACCGCCGAGAAACATGAGCATGTTCATGGCCGAAGACTGTAGCTCAAGACGTCTGCCCAACACAGGGCCGTCCGCCTCACGCAGCTAGTCGGAACAGCCGCGTCCCGCACAGCCGTTGCGTCGCGCCAGCGCGAGGACAGCATTCCCGTCATGCGGCCACCTGACTTGGCGGCTGCGGACCGGAACCGCCACCGTGGCGGCGCCACATCGCAATGAGCAGATGCAGCCCTGCGCCCAGCAGGAGCAGCAGCGCACTGCCAAGGCCCCAGACCACCCAAGTCACCACAGTCAGGCCGCCGGTCAGCGCCGGCGCGGTCTGAAGCAGACTCTCGACGACCGGCGCAAAGCCTGCCAGCAGCGAGGTCATCGCCTGTGCGATCTCCGGCGGCACCCAGGGCGCCAGCCACTCCGGCAGACGAAGACCCTCGACACCCGATGTGGCACCGGTCAACGTGCCTGCATTCGAGACGGCCCACACCGCTACGGCGTGCGCTGCCCAGGCTGCCAGTGACCATAGTGCAAAAAGGCCAAACACCAAAAACCAACTGAGTGCGTAGAGCACGATCATCTCCTATCTGTAGGGCAGTACCAGCATTTATTCTTGCACCGTTCTAAGTTCGTATAAACCAGTTTAAAGAAGATATAAGCTTCTAGTTTTCCGATGTGGGATTGACATGCTCAACTATCGTCATCTGTACTACTTCTGGGTCGTTGCAAAGGAAGGTGGCTTCGCCCGCGCGGCCGAGCGGCTGGAAATGGCGATCCAGACCATCAGCGCCCAGGTGCGGGAACTCGAGAAGGCGCTTGGCCACCAGTTGCTCAAGCCTGCCGGTCGCGGTGTGGCGATGACCGAGGCTGGCCAGGCCGCCTTCGCTCGCGCCGAGGAGATCTTCCAGATCGGCCAGGCCATACCCGACGAAGTGCGCGAGGCAGCCAGCGGCAAGGTCGCCCGACTGGCGGTAGGACTGTCAGACGGCATTTCCAAGCTGGCCGCGCATGCGCTGCTGAAGCCCGTGCTGGCCACGCCATCGTTGCGGCTGGTGTGCCACGAAGGCGAATTCAAGCAACTGCTGGCCGAGTTGGCGCTGCATCACCTGGACCTGGTGCTCGCCGGGCAGCAGGCATCGCGCAATCCGAACCTGCGTCTGACGAGCGAACGCTTGGTTGAGTCACCGGTCGACTGGTACGGACCCGCTGCCCACGTGCACAAGGCCGACGTGGAACAGTTCCCACAGTCGCTGAACAGACTGCCGGTGCTGCTGCCCACGGGTCATTCGGCGTTGCGCCCAACCCTGGATCGCTGGTTCGAGACCCAGGGGTTGCGGCCGCGCATTGTCGGCGAGTTCGAAGACAGCGCGCTGATGGCGGTGTTTGCTGCGCGCGGGCTTGGGGTGTTCCCGGTCAGCCGTTTGGGCCCCAGTGACAAAGGCTTGATGCGCGGATTGCGTTTGCTCGGGCATTGCGATGGCGTAAAGGAAGAAATCTATGCCATCCGCTCACGCCGTGGCCAGCACCACCCCTTGGTGATGCAGGTGGTGGCTGCGTGCGATCAGGCGCGCTCTGGCATTACGGGTGTGACCGACGTACGGACGAAGGCTTGATCGTGGCGCGCAAAGTCCCACTGCTCAATGACGCAGTACTTCCCCGTCTCGGACCCGATCTGCGGCTGATCGCCAGCCGCACTGGACGCCGCACCCCAGCGCAGGATGTTTACCGAGTTGGGTGCTTTGGGGCGTGTGCGCGACGAGACGGCGGTTCCGGCCTGGAGCACCCACAGTCGCCGCGCCAAGCCATCCAGTGCCAGCGCGAAGGGCAGATGAATGTGTCCACCCAACACGAGGTCGGCCCCGGCGGCTGACCAGGCCTGCAGGGCGGCATGGTGGCCGCGCAGTAGGTTGGAGCGTTCCTCTGCCTGATTTACTGCCGCTGGCTGATGCACCACCACCAGGCGCAACTGCTGCGGGCTGGCATCAGTCAGCAGGGTTGCCACGCGATCGATTTGCGCCGTGGACACCTCCCCATGCTTGTGCCGCCAGGCGCGCGTGGTGTTGACGCCAATAACCAGTAGATCCGGCGACGAGAAAACGGGTTCGAGATTCGCCCCGAAAACCCTGGTGTAGCGCGCGTATGGGCGGGTCAGCCGCGCCCAAAGGTCGAACAATGCAATGTCGTGATTGCCCGGCACGGCCAGAACCGGTGCCCCCAGTCGGTCGACGAAGACCTTCGCCGCGCGAAACTGGGCGGGCCGCGCGCGCTGCGTGATGTCACCCGAGAGCACCACGATATCCGGTCGCTGCTGTGCTGCCAGGGCGACGACGGCCTCGACCACCAGCGGCTGTTCGGTGCCGAAATGGGTGTCGGAAATCTGCAGCAGGACACTCATGCCGTACCTCGGGGCGCGTCTGCCGTGCCTGCTGCACCAGTGGCTTGGAGTAGATACAAGGGTTTATCCAGCACACGGATGTCGATGGGTGAATGCATGCGTGCCACCTCGCCATCGAACGCCACCACGACCTCCTTGCGGCCGGGGGCCAGGGTGGGCTTTACCACCATGTGTTGGAACTCGAAGCCTTCCACGCCAGCGGCTTCCCCCAGCCTGCCCATCGCCCCGTGCAGCATCAGCTTGAGCATCGACAGTGTGCCAATGGGCCGCAGCATCAGCGCAGCCAGGCTACCGTGACCGGGAGTACCAGGCACGGTGTCTTCCGGCTCGGCCCCGAACTGTTGCAGTTGCAACCGGTTGTTGCCCACGAACAGCGTCAGGGTCTGCACGTCGCGAACCGCCGAACCCATCTCGATGTGCAGGCGTAACTGGCGCTGTGCGCGCAGCATCGTCGCACAGGCGGCGACGAACGCCACCCAGCGGCTGCGGCCAAAGCGGGCTTTGTAGGCCTCGCGGTCCTGCAATAGTTCGGGGTAGACGCCGAGGCTGGCGTTGACCAGGAAGATCCGGTCGTTGATCGCCCCAACCTGGACCGGCAGCGGAATCGCATTCAGCAGTTGCCGCGCTGCAGCGGCTGGCTCGGTGGGTATGTCATGCGTCCTGGCAAAATAATTGAAGGTGCCGTGGGGGATAACACCCATTGCGCAACCGGCGGCGTGCGCGGCCTGGGCTACCGTGTTGAGGCTGCCATCGCCGCCTACGGCAATCACAGCCGTACTGCGCGCAACCGCCGCCGCCGCGGCCTCGGCAGCCACCCGCGCCAGATCAGCAGGCCGACAAATCAACAGTTCGCCCTTTCTCCCATGCGCGGTGAGGGCCGATTGGATCACGGCACGCTTTTCGTCAAGGTCGAAAGCCCCAGCGGATGCGTTGATCACGAACTGCAGGGACGATGCAGGATCGATGCGCGGAACCGACATGGCGGGGCACTGCCCACTGTCAGCCCCTATCGGTTTAGGCCGGAAAGCATCAGTCATGGCGCAGCAGATCACCAAAGACAGTGTGCTCGCCGTCCCGGCGATCGGCGCCCGGAGCATCGTAGAGCACCAGCCAACTGGGCTTGCCACCGGCGATCGCGGGCGGCAGGTCACAGATCGCCTCGGCGCGGTTGGTGCCACGCCCATGGGGCAGCGAAACCGACTCTGTCAGCGCCGTTTCGAAACGCACCGGCTCACGGTTGGCTTTCATCGTGGGTCTGGCGAGCGGCCATTTGAAGACACGGATATCGCCGTTGAGCACCATCGTCGGACCGGCCAGGATATAGAGATCATCGCCGGAGAAGTGCAGGTCGCGGATGCCCAGACCGTCGAGTTGCAGGAAGTGCTTGCGCAGCAGCGTGCCGCTCTCGTCAATGGGCACCATGCGTAGTTGATCCCCGTGCGCCTCGACGGCGATCTCGAGCAGCGCCGACCAGCCGCGCAGCACCGGGCCACGCAGGCCCAGCAGCAGTCGGCGTCCGTCCACCGCCAGGCCTTCGATGTCGAAGCCGTTGTCCTTGCCCGGGATCGCCATGTAGGGCCCGAAGTGGGGGTCGCCGACGAGCACCCGAGTGAGCAGGTTCGCCTGCGCATCGCCCTTCAGCCGCAATGCCCGCCGGCCATCCTGAGCCTGGCGTACCAGGCAGGGCTCGCCCTGGGCGTCGGGCTCGATGGGCAGACACGCCAGCAGGCGGCGGTTGCCGTCGAGGGCCACCTTTGCCAGCCGCTTGGCGTTGTCGGCGTGACCGCGGTCCGGCTTGGCGTTCTTGAGCTTGAGGCCATGCGAACCGACCACCCAGAGGTAACCATCGGCCATCGCCATGCCTTCCAGGTCGGCCTCCTCATCGGCCTTACCGGGCAGATCCAGCAGGTCGGCCAGCGGAAAGTCGCGGACTTCACCGAAGCGCAAGGCCTCGCGGCCCACCGCATCGAGCCGGCGCAGGCGGTCCAGGCCACAGGCTTCGTCGCCTGCCACCCAGAGCCAGTCGCCTGTAAAGGCCGCGCCAGACAAGTTGGTTTGAACCAGTGAGTCGGGCGTGAACTCCACACGAACGGCGTTGGGTTTTCGGGTGTGGGGCATGGGATGAGTTCTCCGGAAGATGCAGTGCTGAGGGGGCTACGGATTGCAGCGAATACGAGCCTCAGCCGCAAACAACCGAAGTTTGCGACCGAAGCCTTGTCGTATGTTCAGTTTTTACGGAAGTTTGTGTCCTCAAAAAGCTGCTTTTTCAGTGCGACCCAACAGCTCACATTGCACACTCCCTTAACCGAAGAAAATCCGTGATGCGACGGTCTCATTGGCAATCCGGACAGAGCGGGGTCCATGACTTCCTGATTGTCTCTTGCATAAAGATTAAGCCGATGGACATCCCCTCTTTTCCAGCAACTCATTTCTTTGGACAATCGTGGCAAACAAGAGCACCCAAACACTGACTAAGCCAGAATTCCTGAAGGACAAACGACGGGCTACCGTGGAACGGATTGCCGGGGCACACCTGGCATCAATGGGCGGCACGTTGGCAGACAGCGTTGGCCAGAGCAGCCGGCAACGGCTGGTCTGGTTGAGTTTACTGGCAATGCCGCTCCTTTTCCCGATCGCACTACCCAGCATGGCCTCCATGGTAGGTGCTTTTTGCCTGTTGATCGCTTACGGGCTGTGTATCGGCCAACCGGTGCCCTTGCCGGGTTGGCTCGCCAAACGAGAGATGAATGGTCGCGTCAGGATGCTGCTGAAAGGCATGATTAACCGGGTCATCAATATCATCGCGTTGTGGGGACGACCCCGCATGCTGCCCTTGAGCAACAAGCCGGCCCGGGTGCTGAACGGGTTAATGCTTTCGGCCGCGGGGGTGTCGATGATGATTCCGGTCCCCATCATCAGCTTTGACAATGTACTGCCTGCGCTAGCCATCGTCTTGCTCTCGTGGGGGCTGCGTCTCCGAGATGGCCTGATGCTGCTGCTCGGCTATCTGGTCACTCTGGCGGCGGTCGCCTCGGTGGTGCTGCTCTGGTGGGGAGGCACCCTTGTTGCTACCGAATTACTCTCGCTGGTGGGACTCACTTCCAGTCGATAATCACAGGAACTTTAGCTGCAGATTTGTAATGAAGAGCGGCAATTCAAGGGGCAGCCCACTCCAATGATTGGGCATTGTGATCAGCCGATGATGTTTTCCTTGAATCGCTGCTGTGAAATCTCGGTCTTGTCGGGATTGTCGTTTGTAATACTTGAGAATGATGTGCTCGCCCAGCCCCGGCGTGATCAACAACAAGGCGCGATAGGCGCGGCGGTCTTTTTCTGTGGATTCGACACCGATCGCCTGAAAACGCCTGGGTGCGTCAGTCTGCGTCCACCAGCAACACATCGCAATTCGCAGCCTGCGTCACATCCTTGCTCACGCTGCCGAGCAAGTACGCTTCCAGCCCGCCCTGACCATGCCGACCCAGCACAATCAAATCCGCGTTGCAGTGGGTGGCGTGCTGCAAAATCATGACGGGTGGATAACCGACCCCTATCTGGCCTTCTGTTGCGTAGGGCAGGTCTGATTGCAAATTGGCCATCAAATTCCCGGCAATGGTACGCATGCTCTCATTCGCCTGTTCGTCCTGATCCTGCGGCGCCAGCACGTGCAGCACCTGCACCGGTTCGTCACCGGCCATCTGTTTGGCCCAGTTGCAGACAGCTTGGGTATGCGGGAAGAAATCGACCGCCGCAAGTACCTGGCAATAGGGCCCGAGGGGCACATGACGCACGACGAGCACCGGACGCTTGCAAACACGTAGCAGGCGCCAGGCGGTGGAGCCTAACATCAGGCTCAGCACGGAATCCTCGCCACGCACGCCCGCCACCACCAGGTCGGCAGCGACTTCGTTGACATATTCTCCGATGCGGGTATGCGCGCGGCCGACACGCTGCACAATGTGGACATGGACGTTGCAACGCTCAAGCACGCGTCCGGCTGTGGCATTGAGCCGACTGCGGGCGGCAGCGAGTCTGGCGTCGCCGTTGGCGGCAGGCTCGACAGCCTGACCGGGATACAGCGCCAGGGGGGACAACACATGCAGCAGGTGCAGTTCTGCGCCATGTTGTCGGGCGAGCAGGGCTGCGCGGGTGACAGCAGCATTGGCGGGCACGGAAAAGTCAGTGGCGACGACGATGCGGGTCAAGTTTTGCATAACGCTCCTTCTGAAAAGGTCCTGAATGGTCCACCATACAGACAGGGATAAAACCGAATAGTTACCTAGCCTGCTTTTTTCTTTAACCATACAAGCGGCCGTTCAGCTATGGGTCCAGACTGTGTAAAAACGTCGCGGCAAGTCAATTTTGCGTCTTTTCCGGGGTCGACTGACCCTTCCCTGGGTGGCGAACGTCGAATATGGCGCGTTTTGGAAGGCTTGTTTTTTCCACTCCAGAATTTCGATACGTTTTTACACAGCCTGGGCCGGCGGGAGTTAACCGGTGGAGTCTGGCATTCCTCCATAGTTAAATCGAGGCGGCAAAGATCTCACAGTTTCGGAATGTGCATTGTCCTGCTGATCATTAACGAGCCGGAAACCGCGAACATCAGCACGAGCGGGTGGAGTTGCCAAGGACCGATGTGGGTCATCCCAAACCAGAGATGGTTTCCGATCGCACCGTTCACGGCGGCGATGGCGATGACGATGACGAGCAACAATGAGCTGGGGATCGGCGTACCCTCGAAATACTTTACCTTGTCGCTGCCTTGCGCCAGGGTTTCGGCGGTGATGTTGTAGCGGGCAAGTCGGCTCACACCACAGGCAACGAAGTAGATCAGAATCGCACGATCCCAGAGACCATCCATGCCGGCTCCATAGGCGATGATTGCCGGCGCAACGCCAAAGGAGATCACATCGGCCAGGGAATCCAACTCTCGCCCCATCGACGAGGTTTTCTGACGCCAACGCGCGACGCGGCCATCGAATACATCAAATACAAACGCCAGCAGAATCAGGGCACAGGCAAGCAACAGGTGCCGCACGTCCTGGCTCTGCAAATAGCTCATCACGGCGAGCAGCGCACTGACACCGCAGGCTGCATTCCCCAACGTAAACCAGTCAGCTAGATGGAAGCTGCGGATCATCGAGAGATGCTTAGCTTGTTTCATGGCGAGGGACCCTCAGCAGACCTATTGGCCCAGGTAATATACGCGAGGTCTGGGGCATGGATTTAACTTTGACCCCTTTCACAGCCGAGGCAGACGTTGGGATGCCAAACTGCAAGAGTCCGCTCAGGGTCGACAAACATCTGTTGCCCATCCAAAAAGCTGACGGTGCAGCCAATGGCGCTTGTCGGTGCTGCGCTATGGCAGTGGCCGGCCAGGGGCGGTCATCCAGAGTCGGCGGAAATGACATCGTTGAACGGCGGCTCTCACATCACAAGGTTGACCTTCGCTACCCGCTTCGTGATTGCACCGATAGCTTGACCACGGCTTTGCCCGAGCACGCTGCGCCGACTGCAGCCACGACTTCCTGGTTGCCTATTCCTGCAAGGGCCGTGGCGTCTGCCCTTCGTGTACTACGCGCCGCATGGTCGAGACCGCCGCCCACCTTGCCGACCACGTCATCCCGCGCCTGCCGGTTCGGCAATGGGTACTCTCGGTGCCCAAACGGCTGCGCTACCTCATGCGGGCCGACCCCGCCGTCCAGAACCTACCTCTACACAATTTCTCGGCAATGGTTACCCGTAGGGCAACACTGGCAGGTTTGCATACGAGTCATCATTCCGTCTCTTTCGTGTCTTCCTCATCCTTGCCGGCTTCATCCTGGCCAGCTTCATCCTTACTGCCCCCACCTTCAAGGCCAAGGGCTTCTTCAGCGGTTTTCTTGGCGCTGTCGATCGCCTCCTGAGCGGATTTTTTCGCCAGATCGCTGGCGTCCTGGGTGGCTTGTTCACAACCGGTCAGCGGGAGCGCGATGATCAGCGCGGTCAACAATACTGTCTTGTTCACGGAATCAATCTCCATTGAGGGAATGTAAAATGGTTCATTGCCACGACATAAACGCGACAGACTACGGGTTCACTTCTAAAGTTTCAATATGTCTCTTGTGGGTCGTGAGCACGCATTCGCCGTATTGGAATGCAGCCGTTCGGCGTGAATTCCTCATCTGTGACTGCTCAAGACCGCGTAGCGGACCAAGTGGCTCAGACCCCCCCGGCCGCAATGGCCGAGTTGCACTCATTGAGGTTCCGGCAGGTTTCAGAGTGGAGCAGCCCCTCGAATGACCGGTCTGGGAAACAAGTAAGCGACCGTTCCTGGCCGACTGCACGCATACGGCGTCATGCCACAAAGCAGTCGCACGGGTCCGATCAGCGCTTTCTGCGTGCAGCCGACATTCCGGGCGCTAAATCTCGGTCTGCTCCGAGATCTCCAGTGCGTCATCGACCTCGATCCCAAGGTATCGGACGGTGCTCTCCAGCTTGGTATGGCCGAGCAGGAGTTGGACGGCCCTGAGGTTCTTGGTCCGTTTGTAGATCAGGGTCGCCTTGGTCCGTCGCATGGTGTGGGTGCCATATACCGTCGAATCGAGGCCGATGGCAGCAACCCACTCATGCACGATCTGGGCGTATTGGCGGGTTGAAACATGAGGCGATTGTGCGAGGCGGCTCGGGAAGAGATAGTGCTCCGGCTTCAGTCCCGCCATTTCGATCCAGGCTGTGACGGCAGCCCGGGTCGGCTCGGTCAGCTCGAATTGCACCGGACGTTGGGTCTTTCGCTGCACGACCATCGCCCGGGGCAACACCTGATTGCCGTGCGTCACGTTCCGAACGTGCAGGTTCACCAGATCGCAGCCACGCAGCTTGCTGTCGATCGCTAAGTTGAACATGGCCAGATCGCGAACCCGGTGCTCGTTTTGGAGGTGGATTCGGATGGCCCAGATGTCCTTGGGCTTGAGTGGTGGCTTCTGGCCGATCAGCTTGCCTTTGTTCCAAGGCTCCCGCGTTTGATTGGCTTCCATGTCAGACTCCTTCGTGGTTGATGGGAGTCTGATTGTCTTGCCGAGCCGCAGACGGCTGCTTTCAGGGCAACAAGTTGGCTACGTAAAATCTGCCATTTGCAGACCTACGTAAGATGCCCAAGGCGTTTGTCGGAATTCTTTACATTGTTTGAATTGGGTTCAGGCCAAACTGACACCTGTCGGCCAGAAGCGGTCGTCTGAGAATTTGTCCCACAGCAGACATTCCGTCCGGATTATCATTACATATGCGGACAGACAGCCTCGACGAACCGGCCATGAATCAAGCAGTTACGAAAAAAAAGCACGCTCTGCGAATTTTAATAATACGGACCGGTGGGTCTGGTGAATAACTGTTAGGCGGCCTCGTGAAGTGCCCAGATGAAGTACCGGAAAACGAGAAGTGACAATGAGGACTATGGGCATGTGGCAAGAGATATGGAATACAGTGCTGTCGGAATTCTCCGATGTCCCCGATGCGACGCAAGTTACACGTATCGTACTGCGCCTTCTAGTTGCTGCAGCCCTTGGTGGCCTATTGGGATACGAGCGGGAGCGGCAAGGCAAGAGTGCGGGGGTGCGAACACACATGATGGTTGCCATAGGGGCAGCACTCTTCGTCCTCATTCCCCAACAAGCCGGGGCATCAAGCGCAGATTTGAGTCGGGTATTGCAAGGCCTGATCGCCGGTGTGGGGTTTCTTGGGGCCGGAGCCATAATTATGGGAAATAGAGAAGTAGAGACTCGGGGGCTGACTACGGCGGCAAGCATATGGGTAACAGCGGCAATCGGCGTGGCTGCAGGAATGGGGCGGGAATCGACCGCCGTCCTGAGCACTCTTATAGCTTTACTCATCCTTTCTGTAATTCCTTGGATTTACCGAACTAAAAAACAAAACAAAGAGTGATGCGCGAGATCAAAATTGGCCGTTTAACAATTCGCTGCACCTGACGTCGCTTCGCGCCGCAGGTGAAAAACGTTAGGCCGCACAAGACACAGAAGGCCATTGATATATGCTTTTCCGCCTTTCACCCCAAACGCCTACCCTAAAAGGAGAGTGAACAAATGAAAATTTACGTGTCCTTGTTGGTTGGTTTCTTGTTGCTGTCATCAACGTCTTTCGCCCAGTTCACAGGGCCGTCGGCGACCGGTCGGATTAGCACGGTAACGGAGGCGCGAAACGCCCCTGTCGACACGTACGTCACCGTAACGGGAAACATCGTGGCGCACCTTAGAGAGGATTACTATACATTTCGAGATCAGACAGGCGAGGTTCGGGTGGAGATTGAACCAGGAGTCTGGCGCAGCCGGAAGATCGGACCGGACACCAAAGTCCGGTTGGTTGCCGAAGTGGATCGAAATGCAGCCGGAACCATCTATCTTTGGGTCGAGTCACTCCAGATTGTGGATTGACTCCGCATAATTGGCCAACACTGCCGAACAAAGCGGAAATTTAGCTGTAGAAGTTCAAACCTGATCTGACAGTTGTCCCGTTTTGACGGTGCCTGATTGTCAGGTCAGTTCAAGTTGTTGACCTTCTCCTGCCACGCCTCCTTTCCTGCGATCAAAGTTTGAAGAGGTATGCGTCCGCAACACATCTTACCTTGGTGCGTGCGCTCGCCGTTGTAGTGCGCCAGCCAGACATCCAGATCAGCTTGCAGCTCATCCAGCGTGAGGTAAAGCTTGCGTCTGAATGCGACCTGGTAGAACTCCTGCAGAATCGTTTTGTGGAAGCGCTCACAGATGCCGTTGGTCTGCGGATGCCTGACCTTGGTCTTGGTGTGCTCGATGTCGTTCAAGGCCAGGTAGGGCTGGTAGTCATGGGTTTCAGCCTTACCGCAATACTCGGTCCCGCGATCCGTCAGGATGCGCAGCACGCCCATGCCGTGTTCGGCAAAGAACGGCAGCACCCGGTCGTTCAACAGATCGGCCGCCGTGATCGGCGTCTTGGTGGTGTAGAGCTTGGCCATAGCCACCTTGCTGTAGGTGTCGACGAAGGTCTGCTGGTAGATGCGGCCGACGCCCTTGATGGTGCCGACATAGAAGGTGTCCTGGGAACCCAGATAGCCGGGGTGGGCGGTTTCAATCTCGCCGTGCGCCAGGTCGTCGTCCTGCTTCCTCTCCAGTGCCGCCACCTGGGCTTCGGTGAGCACAATGCCGCTCTCGGCCACCTGCTTCTCCAGGGCCGCCAACCGCTGTTTGAACGAGGCCAGGTCGTGGCGTAGCCAGATGGAACGCACGCCGGACGGGGAGACGAATATCCCGCGCTGGCGCAGTTCATTGCTGGCGCGCGTCTGACCGTGGGAGGGCTGCTCGGTGGTGTAGGCAAGAACGGCTGCTTCGGTGGCTTCTTCCACCCGGTTCTTCGGATTGGGGCGCCGCCGGTTGGCGTCGAACAGGGCTTCCACGCCGCCGTCAGCCATGGCATTCTGATAGCGGTAGAAGGTGTCGCGTGACAAGCCCATCAGCTTGCAGGCGCGCGATACATTGCCCAATTCGGTGGCCAGGTTCAACAGGCCGATCTTGTGGCGAATGACATTCTGATTGAGACTACTCATGGGGTTACTCCTTTGGCGCTTTACGCGCTGTTTCGATAAAGATTCGCACCTCTATCAAAACGGGTAACCCCACCCTTTGGCAAGGTCTGACTGTCAGATCAGATCTGAACTTCTACAATTTAGCATCAGCCTCGCGAACGCCTTGCTCCTGCAGTTCCGCACGCCTTCTAACATGGCAGTCAAGCGGGACTGGCCGACAGCGGCTTCGGTTGGGTGTCCTGGGTTGCTTGCTTCCTCACCCTTGCTACCGTGCGTTGCGGCCAGCCCCTTACTTTTACGTTGAACGTCTGCTTTTCAAACCAGCCAAATTCCGCTTAGGGTCGGAAATGTGAGTTCGGCTGATCGGGAAGCTGCCATTCAACGTGACTCACGGTCGAGTGTCCGGTAACCGACACATTGCCGACCGAGACTGGTTGGCACGCGAATGGCCGTTGAGGCCGACGACCGGCCGTTCGGCACATTGCACGCGAATGACGGCGACGGGTTGATAGCCGCCCGACGATTGCGAAGTGGCTTACTTCCTGCGAGTCTTCCTCCACTCCCAAGGCGGCATCGATTCATTATCAGTCCATAGCCCTACTCTGCCCGCTCTGGCAAATTCTTCAGCAGCGTTGTAGCTCAACCGGTCATCAAGGCTCTGCTCGTTCTGGTATTTCTTGTAGTGCCATCCACAGCCGCGCCTAACTTGTTCCAGATTCACGTCTTGGCCGTTCACCAAAACCTTGCCGATAACACGACCATACCGATCCAGCTTGCTTGACTCAATCGCCACTGCGCGGTCATAGGCAAGGTCTGACAAGCTCTTTTTGCAGGCTTGGCCGAAAGGTTGTCCCTTCTCGGGGCTGTCAATGCCAGACAGGCGTATCTTGTGCTGGGTATTGTTAGCATCCAACAAGGTGAGCGTGTCACCGTCGGCGATGCCCACGACACGTCCAGTGAGAGTGTCTGCGTTGGATGTGGTGGTCAGCACCGCGAGCGCAATGAACACCAGAACTCGGTTAAAGTCGTTCATACGCATTACAGGGTGCACTCTATGGCTGATCAATCGGACCTCCAACAATACTACAGGCTGGCAGATATTCTCATTGAGCAGGCGGGCAA
>OEPS010000305.1_pt1 | contig 18040 bp, 16 predicted proteins | sample 1539411 | NCBI WGS metagenome assembly OEPS01 (sample SAMN02671747, study PRJEB22543) | soil metagenome | biome: bacteria | place: China:Hunan Province, Lengshuijiang City | collected 2012-10-15 | depth 0.08m m
ACCATGTCCCAGCACATGCGTCCACAATGTGTCCGGTCTATACAGGGTGGTAATTATTCCTACAGAAAGATCTTACTTTGGCGCGATGAGGCTCGTTGCGAGCCTCATTTTGAGTCTTAATAAGTGTCTTGAGGCAAGCTGGCGATGATCGAGCGGTAGCTGTTCATCCGCTGTTGCTGGACCCGGCCATCCTCCAGCGCTTTGAGCAGCGCGCAGCCGGGCTCGCGATCGTGCTTGCAGTCCCGAAAGCGGCAGGTGCCGAGCAGGTCGTTGAACTCGATAAAGCCGGCCTCGACATCGGCGCGGCTGACGTGGCCAAGACCGAATTCGCGAATGCCCGGGGAGTCGATCAGCTCACCGCCACCGGGGAAGTGGTAGAGACGCGCGGTCGTGGTGGTGTGCGTGCCTTGGCCGGACCACTCCGACAGATCGCCTACCCGGGTCTGTACCTCGGGCAGCAAGCTGTTGACCAGCGAAGACTTGCCGACCCCGGACTGACCCACGAACACGCTGATATGCTCGTCCAGGCGCGCTTGCAGCTGCTGCATGCCATCGCCATGGTGGGCCGACACTTCCAGCAACGGATAACCCAGTTGCCTGTACACCGCCAGCAACGCGTTGAGCGCCGGGGCGTTCTGTTCGTCGATCAGGTCGGCCTTGTTCAGCAGCAGCAGGGGGCGAATACCGGCGTGTTCGGCGGCTACCAAGTAGCGGTCGATGAGGTTGGCATGCGGTTCCGGCGCCGGGGCGAAGACAATCACGATCAGGTCGACGTTGGCTGCCACCGGCTTGAGCTGACCACGGCTGTCAGGACGGCACAGCTCGGTACTGCGCGGCATTTGCGCGACGATTACGCCGATACCCTGATTGCCTGCACGCCAGACTACCCGGTCGCCGGTTACCAATGCCGGGAGATTGGCACGCAGGTGGCAGCGGAACACCTGGCCTGCGTCATCGCCGTCCTGTGCCTCGACTTCGACCTGCACGCCAAAGTGAGCGATCACCAGGCCCAGTTGCTCAGGGCCCAGGTCACCACCTTCGAGCTCCTGCAGGGTCTGTTGTTCGCGTTTGGCGGCGCGGGCAGCGCGTTCACCCTGGATTTTTTCGATCCGCCAATTTTGGCGACGATTGAGCTGGCGTTTGGCCATGAAGGTTCCGTGTTCGGCATGCATTATTAAACGGCGAGGAGTTTAGCACGCTCCACTAAGCTAAACTGCGCACCTACCGAGGAGCAGAATCATGCAGAACCCACAGAACCTGATCTGGATCGACCTGGAAATGACCGGTCTGGATCCTGATCACGACGTCATCATTGAAATGGCCACCATCGTCACCGACAGTGACCTCAACACCTTGGCCGAAGGGCCGGTGATCGCCATTCACCACAGTGACGAGGTGCTGGCGCGCATGGACGAGTGGAACACCCGCACCCATGGCGCCTCCGGCCTGACCCAGCGAGTCAAGGACAGCAAGGTCAGCATGGCCGAGGCCGAAGCCCAGACCATTGCCTTCCTGGAACAGTGGGTGCCGAAAGGCAAGTCGCCGATCTGCGGCAACAGCATCTGCCAGGACCGCCGCTTCCTCTACCGCCACATGCGCGGCCTGGAAAACTACTTCCACTACCGCAACCTTGATGTCTCGACGCTCAAGGAACTGGCGGCACGTTGGGCTCCTGAAGTGCGCGACAGCTTCAAGAAGGGCGGCACCCACCTGGCGCTGGACGATATTCGCGAGTCGATCAACGAACTTCGCCACTATCGCGAACACTTCATCAAGTTTTGATCGCATCGCCGCACGGTTGTACAGACAATCCGTGCGGTGCCCTCTGTTGGTGCTTGAGGCAACTGGTTAGACTGCGCGCCCCATTGCACGGATCTGCGCCATGTTGTTGATGCTCTACCTCATTGCAATCACTGCTGAAGCCATGACTGGCGCGCTGTCTGCCGGACGCCGCGGCATGGACTGGTTTGGCGTGGTGCTGATCGCCTGCGTTACCGCCCTGGGCGGCGGTTCGGTGCGCGATGTGTTGCTGGGGCACTACCCGCTGACTTGGGTCAAACACCCGGAATACCTGGTGCTGACCAGCTTTGCCGCACTGATGACGATCTTCATCGCACCCTTGATGCGGCATCTGCGCTCCTTGTTCCTGGTGCTCGATGCGCTGGGGCTGGTCGCTTTTACCCTCATTGGTTGCATGACCGCGCTGGAAATGGGCCAGGGCATGCTAGTGGCGTCCATAAGCGGGGTGATCACCGGGGTCTTTGGCGGCATTCTCCGGGATATCTTCTGTAACGATATTCCGCTGATCTTCCGTCGTGAGTTGTATGCGAGTGTTTCTTTTGCCGCCGCCTGGTTCTATCTGGGCTGCGTCCATTTCAACGTGCCGGGCGAGCAGGCGATCCTGTTGACCTTGTTCGGCGGCCTGTTGCTGCGCTTGTTGGCGATTCGTTTTCACTGGGAAATGCCGAAGTTTCATTACAACGACGAGCATTGAGTCGGTAACCGTATCGCGGGGCAAGTCGAACCGTCGCACCGCCGCTCCCACCGGGTTTAGACAGTGGGAGCGGGCTTGCCCCGCGATGAGTGCTGCCCAAGCGCCCACTCCACATGCTCGCGCACCAGTTCCGACGGATAGTCCTGCCGTGCTTTCAGTGCTTCCAGTACCGGGATGGTCGAGGGCGCATTGCCCAGCCCAACCGCCAGGTTACGCAACCAGCGCTCATAACCGGCGCGCCGCAGCGGTGAGCCTTCGGTGCTGTCGAGAAAGGTCTGCTCGTCCCACATGAACAGCTCTGCCAGTTCTGCGCTGTCGAGGTTGTGCCGGGGTTTGAAGTCAGTCTCGCCTGTAGGACGGGCAAAGCGGTTCCACGGGCAGACAATCTGGCAGTCGTCGCAGCCGAATACCCGATTGCCAATCAGCGCGCGCAGCTCTTCGGGGATGGCGTTTTTCAGCTCGATGGTGAGGTACGAGATGCAGCGCCTGGCGTCCAGCACATAAGGGCCGACAAACGCCTGGGTGGGGCAGATGTCCAGGCAGGCCGTGCAACGCCCGCAGTGTTCGCTGATCTGCGGCGCGTCGACCGGTAATGGCAGGTCGACGAACAGCTCGGCCAGAAAGAAGTAGCTGCCGGCCTTGCGGTTGAGCAGCAGGGTGTTCTTGCCAATCCAGCCCAGGCCCGCCTGCTCGGCAATGGCCTTTTCCAGCACCGGGGCACTGTCGACAAAGGCACGAAAGCCGAAGGGGCCGATTTCTTTCTGGATGCGCTCGGCCAGGTGCTGTACGCGTTTGCGAATCAGCTTGTGGTAGTCGCGACCCAGTGCATAGCGGGAGATGTAGGCTTTTTCCGGATGGGCCAGTTGTTGCGCCATACGGGTGTCGCCGGGCAGGTAGTCCATACGCAGCGACACCACGCGCAGGGTGCCGGGCACCAGCTGGTCGGGGTGCGAGCGTTTACTGCCATGGGCGCCCATGTAGTCCATTTCGCCGTGATAGCCCGCTTCCAGCCAGCGTTCCAGGTGCTGTTCATGCTCGGCAAGATCCACCCCGGCGATGCCGACATGGGCAAAGCCGAGCTCTTTGCCCCAGTCCTTGATGGAGTGGGCCAGTGCGGGAAGATCGGGGGTAGCAGACATGGGAATTAAGGCAACGCAGACTCAGGTGCGTATAATTCTGCCAGACATCGGAGCCTTTGACCCATGCCTCAGACCAAACACCCTGCAAACCAGCCACAGATCCTTACCAGTGTCGTCCTGGAGCCACTCGCACCGCGACAGTTGGCGGCCCAGAAAGGTGACTTTGGCCATGTGCTGGTGGTCGGCGGCGACCGGGGCACGGGCGGAGCCGTGATGCTCAGCGCCGAAGCCGCGTTGCGCTGTGGTGCCGGGCTGGTTTCGCTGGCCACTCGCAGCGAGCAGGTGCCCGCCGCGTTGGCGCGGTTGCCGGAGGTGATGAGCCTGGGGGTGCACTCGGCCAATCAGTTGATAACCCCCATTGAGCGTGCATCGGTAGTGGTGGTGGGGCCCGGCCTCGGTCAGGCAGCCTGGGGGCGCAGTTTGCTGTCGGCGGTGACCAGCGCGCGGATGCCGCAAGTATGGGATGCCGATGCCCTGAACCTGCTGGCCAGAGCGCCTCTGGCGCTGGCGGCAGGCTCGATCATTACTCCGCACCCTGGCGAGGCGGCGCGGCTGTTGGGTATTTCCACCGAAGCGGTGCAGGCTGATCGCGCCGGGGCGGCACGCAAACTGGCGCGTAAATACGCGGTCATATGTGTGCTGAAGGGGGCGGGCACCCTGGTGGCTGACCCGGCGGGACAACTTGCCCTGTGCACGCGTGGGCACCCGGCGATGGCTGGCGCGGGCCTGGGTGATGTGCTCAGCGGCGTGCTGGGGGCGTTGCTAGCCCAGGGGATGTCGAGCTGGGACGCCGCGCGGCTGGGTGTCTGGCTGCATGCCTGTGCGGGTGAGCGTCTTGGAGTGCAGGGCCGTGGGCTGGCGGCCAGTGATCTGGTGCCGGCGATTCGTCATTTATTGGAGGAGCATTCAGCGTGTCAGGTGTAACCCTGTTTTTGGCCGACGAAGCGGCCATGGTCCGCTTCGGCACCCGTATTGCCGAAGTGACCAAAGGTCACGGCGTGATTTTTCTGGAAGGCGACCTGGGGATGGGTAAAACCACACTGTCGCGCGGCATCATCCGTGGCCTCGGGCACACAGGGGCAGTTAAAAGCCCTACTTTTACTGTGGTCGAACCCTACGAAATCGGCGACATTCGTGCGTTTCACTTCGACCTCTATCGTCTGGTCGATCCCGAAGAGCTGGAGTACATCGGTATTCGCGATTACTTCGAAAATGATGCCCTGTGCCTGTTCGAATGGCCCCAAAAAGGGGCGGGTATTTTGCCAAAGCCCGACCTGACCATTACCATAAGCCCCCAGGCGAGCGGTCGTTCGCTCAACCTGTCGCCGCAGGGGGCACGTGGCGAAGCCTGGTGTGCCGCTCTGGCCTTGGAATTCAAATAGAAAATGGGGATAGGTATGCGCATTCGCGCACTGGTTGCGGTCGTAGGATTGCTGCTTACGGCGGTAACTGTTGAGGCTCTGGCCGTTACGCAAGTCAAAAGTGTGCGTTTGTGGCGAGCACCGGACAACACACGTCTGGTTTTCGACCTTTCAGGCCCGGTACAGCACAGCGTATTCACCCTGAGCGCACCGGATCGCCTGGTCATCGACATCAATGGCGCGACCCTGGCGGCGCCGTTGACCGTGTCGACTGCCAACACCCCGATTACCAGTGTGCGCTCGGCCCAGCGTACGCCTACCGACCTGCGTGTGGTGATTGACCTGAGCAAGTCGGTTACCCCGAAAAGCTTCACCTTGGCGCCCAACGCCCAGTACGGCAATCGTTTGGTCGTCGACCTGTACGACCAGGCTGCCGACGCCGTCTCGCCGCCGCCCACCCCTCCGGTTGCCACGACGCCTGCTGTGCCGGTGACGCCTGCGCAGCCGGCAATCAAGCTGACCCCGGTGCCCAATGGCAAGCGCGACATCGTCATCGCCATCGATGCCGGTCATGGTGGTGAAGACCCGGGTGCTTCGGGCTCCAAGGGCCAACACGAAAAAGACATCGTGCTGGCGATTGCCAAAGAACTGCAGCGCCAGATCAACAGCGAGAAGGGCTTTCGCGCTGAGCTGACGCGCACCGGCGACTACTTCATCCCGCTGCGCAAGCGCACCGAGATCGCCCGCAAGAAGGGCGCCGACCTGTTCATCTCGATCCACGCCGACGCCGCGCCGTCCAAGGCGGCCTTCGGTGCTTCGGTGTTCGCCCTGTCTGATCGTGGTGCCACCTCGGAAACCGCACGCTGGCTGGCGGACAGTGAAAACCGTTCGGACCTGATCGGCGGTGCCGGCAACGTCAGCCTCGACGACAAGGACCGTATGCTCGCCGGCGTACTGCTCGACCTGTCGATGACTGCGTCATTGAGCTCAAGCCTGAACGTCGGGCAGAAGGTCCTGGGCAACATGGGCCGGGTCACGCCGCTGCACAAGCGGCGGGTCGAGCAGGCGGGCTTCATGGTGCTCAAATCGCCAGACATCCCTTCGATCCTGGTGGAAACCGGCTTTATCTCCAACGCCAACGAGGCGGCGAAGCTGGCTACCGTGAGCCATCAGCAATCCCTGGCGCGCTCGATTCACAGCGGCGTACGTCAGTTCTTCCAGCAGAACCCGCCGCCAGGTACCTACATTGCGTTCCTGCGTGACAGCGGCAAGATCGCCCAGGGGCCGCGCGAACATAGCGTGCGGCCGGGTGAGACGCTGGCCATGATTGCGGTGCGCTATCAGGTCAACGTGGCCAGCCTGCGTTCCGCCAACAACCTCAAGACCGATGAGCTGAAGGTCGGTCAGAGCCTGAATATTCCCACTACTGCTCTGGCGTCCCAGCAATGACCGATAGCGCACGGATCGAGCTGCTCAGCCCGCGGCTGGCGAACCAGATCGCCGCCGGTGAGGTGGTCGAGCGACCGGCGTCGGTGATCAAGGAGCTGCTGGAAAACAGCCTGGACTCCGGTGCCCGGCGTATCGACGTGGAAGTCGAGCAGGGTGGCGTAAAGCTGCTGCGGGTGCGTGACGATGGCCGCGGAATCGCCGCCGATGACCTGCCCCTGGCGCTGGCGCGTCACGCCACCAGTAAAATTCGCGACCTCGAAGACCTCGAACGGGTGATGAGCCTGGGTTTTCGCGGTGAGGCCCTGGCGTCGATCAGCTCGGTTGCGCGCCTGACCCTGACTTCGCGTACCCGCGACGCCGAGCAGGCCTGGCAGGTGGAAACCGAGGGCCGCGACATGTCCCCGCGGGTGCAGCCTGCGGCGCACCCGGCCGGGACTTCGGTCGAAGTGCGCGACCTGTTTTTCAATACCCCGGCCCGGCGCAAGTTCCTCAAGACCGAGAAAACCGAGTTCGATCACCTGCAGGAAGTGATCCGGCGCCTGGCGCTGGCGCGTTTCGATGTGGCCTTTCACCTGCGCCACAACGGCAAAAGCATCCTCAGCCTGCATGAAGCCCTCGACGATACGGCCCGCGCCCGGCGTGTGGCGGCGATCTGCGGCCCGGGCTTCCTCGAACAGGCGTTGCCGATCGAGATCGAGCGCAATGGCTTGCACCTGTGGGGTTGGGTAGGCTTGCCGACTTTCTCGCGCAGCCAGGCCGACTTGCAGTACTTCTTTGTCAACGGTCGGGCGGTGCGCGACAAGCTGGTTGCCCACGCGGTGCGCCAGGCCTATCGCGACGTCCTGTTCAATGGCCGGCACCCGACGTTCGTGCTGTTCCTGGAGGTCGATCCCACTGGCGTCGACGTCAACGTACACCCGACCAAGCATGAAGTGCGCTTTCGCGACGGGCGCATGGTCCATGACTTCCTTTATGGCACATTGCACCGCGCCCTGGCCGACGTGCGCCCTGAAGATCAATTGGCCGCGCCGGCAACGACCAGCGAAATCATTCGTCCCACGGGTATCGAGGCTGGTGAATTCGGCCCGCAGGGTGAAATGCGCCTCGCGGCGAATTTGCTCGAGCAGCCAGTGGCTGAGCCGGGAATGCGCCCTGTGGGGGCGGGCGGCGGCAGTGCTGGCGGTTACCAGTATCAGTACACGCCGCGCCCGGCCCAGCCTGTACCGGCTGCTGAAGCGCAGAGTGTCTACCGTGAGTTCTTTTCTCCGCTGAACGCGTCGGCGCCTGCTGCGCTGCCTGACAGTCAGGGCGATATTCCGCCGCTGGGCTACGCCCTGGCGCAGCTCAAGGGCATCTATATTCTGGCCGAGAATGCCGTGGGTCTGGTGCTGGTAGACATGCACGCGGCCCATGAGCGCATCATGTATGAGCGCCTGAAGGTTGCCATGGCCAGCGAAGGTCTTAGCGGCCAGCCGCTGCTGGTGCCCGAGTCGCTGGCTTTGAGCCAGCGCGAGGCCGATTGTGCCGAAGAGCACGCCGAATGGTTCCAGCGCCTGGGCTTCGAGCTGCAGCGCCTGGGCCCGGAAAGCCTGGCGATCCGGCAGATTCCGGCACTGCTCAAGCAGGCCGAGGCCAACCGCCTGGTTCAGGACGTACTGGCTGACCTGATGGAATACGGTACCAGCGACCGAATTCAGGCGCACTTGAATGAACTGCTCGGCACCATGGCCTGTCATGGCGCCATTCGTGCCAACCGGCGCCTGGCGCTGGCAGAAATGAACGGTCTGCTGCGCGACATGGAAAACACCGAGCGCAGCGGCCAATGCAACCACGGTCGTCCGACCTGGACCCAAATGGGCCTGGACGATCTGGACAAACTGTTTCTGCGCGGTCGATAAAATGAGTGGTAAACCTCCCGCGATATTCCTGATGGGCCCGACTGCGGCGGGCAAGACCGATCTGGCCATCGAACTGACCAAAGTGTTGCCTTGCGAGTTGATCAGCGTTGATTCGGCGCTGGTCTATCGGGGCATGGATATTGGCACCGCCAAACCCTCGAAAGAGGTGTTGGCTGCCCATCCGCACCGCTTGATCGACATCCTCGATCCCGCGCAAAGCTATTCGGCGGCCGATTTTCGTCGCGATGCGCTGGAGGCCATGGCCGATATCAGCGCACGCGGCAAAATACCGCTGCTGGTTGGTGGCACCATGCTCTATTACAAAGCCCTGCTCGAAGGGCTGGCCGATATGCCCGCTGCCGACCCGCAGGTGCGCGCCGAACTCGAAGAAGAGGCTGCACGCCTTGGTTTGCAAGGGCTGCACCAACAGTTGGCAGCGGTCGATCCGGAATCGGCGGCGAGAATTCATCCAAATGACCCCCAGCGTCTGATTCGCGCGCTCGAGGTTTATCGGGTCAGTGGCCTGACTATGACAGCGCATCGTCAGCGTCAATCCGCGGAAAGTAGCGCCGCAGGCCCTTCGGGGACGGGTCATTTGCCCTATACTGTCGCCAGCCTGGCCATTGCGCCTAATGATCGTCACGTATTGCACGAACGAATTGCGCTACGATTTGGGCAAATGCTGGAACAGGGCTTCGTTGACGAGGTCCGATTGCTGCGAGCCAGAAGTGACTTGCATGCGGGACTGCCGTCTATACGGGCGGTTGGTTATCGCCAGGTCTGGGATCATCTTGATGGCAAGTTAACATCAGTTGAAATGCAGGAGCGCGGCATTATTGCCACTCGCCAATTGGCGAAACGGCAATTCACCTGGTTGCGTAGTTGGGCTGATCTGCATTGGTTGGATAGCCTGGCTTGCGACAATCTGTCTCGCACCTTGAAATACCTGGGATCGGTCTCCATATTGAGCTGAGTCCTTGCAATTGCCGTCTATCCTTGGGGTGGGGCGGCTTGAGCCATCAGTTTTTCTTTGATTTTTTTACTATTGATCCTTACAGGAGTGCGGCATATGTCAAAAGGGCATTCGCTACAAGACCCTTACTTGAATACTTTGAGAAAAGAAAAAGTTGGGGTTTCGATCTATTTGGTTAACGGTATCAAGCTGCAAGGCACGATCGAATCCTTCGACCAGTTCGTGATTCTGCTGAAAAACACTGTCAGCCAGATGGTTTACAAGCACGCGATCTCGACAGTAGTGCCAGTGCGTCCGATTCGTCTGCCAAGCGCAACCGAATCCGAGCATGGCGACGCTGAGCCAGGTAACGCCTGATAGGAGTCTGCTTTGTTCTTTGAGCGCCACGGTGGTGGTGAACGAGCGGTCCTCGTTCACTTGGAAGGTCAGAACCCTGAGGCGCGCGAAGATCCGCAGGAGTTTCGGGAGCTGGCACTGTCGGCTGGGGCCGATATAGTCGTGTTCGCCAATGTGGCGCGACATCAGCCCACCGCCAAATACCTGATTGGCAGCGGCAAGGTCGAGGAACTGCGCGACCTGGTCAAAGCCGAACAGGTAGATTTGGTGATTTTCAATCACACCCTCACCCCTAGTCAGGAACGTAACCTCGAACGAGTCTTCGAGTGTCGCGTGCTTGACCGCACCGGTCTGATTCTCGATATCTTCGCCCAGCGGGCGCGCACCCATGAAGGCAAGCTGCAGGTCGAACTGGCCCAGCTTGAGTACATGAGCACGCGACTGGTCCGCGGCTGGACGCACCTTGAACGGCAGAAAGGCGGTATCGGTCTGCGTGGTCCGGGTGAAACCCAGCTGGAAACCGACCGCCGCCTGTTGCGGGTACGACTGCGCCAGATCAAGGCGCGGCTGGAGAAGGTCCGCAGCCAGCGCGAGCAGGCTCGCCGTGGGCGTAAACGGGCAGATATTCCTTCAGTGTCCCTGGTCGGCTATACCAACGCTGGCAAATCGACCCTGTTCAATGCCCTGACCGAATCCGAGGTCTACGCCGCCGACCAGTTGTTTGCGACCCTCGACCCGACTCTGCGCCGGCTTGAGCTCGACGACGTCGGGCCAATCGTGCTGGCCGATACCGTGGGTTTCATTCGCCACCTGCCGCACAAGCTGGTCGAAGCTTTTCGGGCTACGCTCGAAGAGTCGAGCAATTCTGATCTGCTGCTGCACGTGATCGACGCTCACGAGCCGGATCGCATGGAACAGATCGAGCAGGTCATGGCGGTACTGGGGGAGATTGGTGCAGAAGGCTTGCCGATCCTCGAGGTCTATAACAAACTCGACCTGCTTGAAGGTGTCGAGCCGCAGATTCAGCGCGATGCCGACGGCAAACCGCAGCGAGTCTGGGTCTCGGCGCGTGATGGGCGCGGCCTGGAACTGGTGGGGCAGGCGGTCGCCGAGTTGCTGGGGGATGACCTGTTTATCGGAACCTTGCGCCTTGAACAGCGTTTTGCGCGTTTGCGCGCGCAATTCTTTGCATTGGGCGCAGTGCAGGGCGAAGAGCACGACGATGAAGGCAGCAGTCTTCTGGCCGTGCGGGTGTCTCGGGTCGAGTTCAATCGCCTGGTCAGTCGCGAAGGTTTGAAGCCCGCTGAGTTCATTGAGCAACACACTTTGCAATAAAAGCCCGGCGACGCGGTCGGGCAGCCGTGACAGGCATTCTGTAGCATTGGACGGCGCGCCGTGGGTGCGTCTTTGCTTTATCAGATGGAGAGCGCTATGGCTTGGAATGAGCCGGGTGGCAACTCGAATAATCAGGATCCTTGGGGCGGCCGCCGCGGTGGTGGCGACAAGAAAGGACCGCCGGATCTCGACGAGGCCTTCCGCAAGCTGCAGGACAGCCTGAACGGCATGTTCGGCAGTGGCAAAAAACGCGGTGGTGACAGCGGCATCGGCAAGGGCGGTGGCTTCGGCCTGCTCGGCATCGGGCTGGCTGTGCTGGCGGCTATCTGGCTGTACAGCGCCGTGTATGTGGTCGACGAACAGGAGCAGGCGGTAGTGCTGCGCTTCGGTAAATACTACGAAACCGTAGGGCCGGGCCTGAACATCTACTTCCCGCCGATCGATCGCAAGTACATGGAAAACGTCACGCGTGAGCGTGCCTATACCAAGCAGGGGCAGATGCTCACCGAAGACGAGAACATCGTCGAAGTGCCGCTGACCGTGCAGTACAAGATCACCAACCTGCAGGATTTCGTGCTGAACGTTGATCAGCCTGAAGTCAGCCTGCAGCACGCGACCGACAGTGCCCTGCGTCACGTGGTGGGTTCCACCGCCATGGACAAGGTGCTGACCGAAGGTCGTGAGCAGATGGCCGTGGAAATCAAGGAGCGTCTGCAACGCTTCCTCGATACCTACCGTACCGGTATCACCGTTACCCAGGTCAACGTACAGAGCGCGGCAGCCCCGCGTGAAGTGCAGGAAGCCTTCGACGACGTGATCCGTGCCCGTGAAGACGAGCAGCGCGCCCGCAACCAGGCCGAGTCCTACGCCAATGGCGTGGTGCCGGAAGCCCGTGGTCAGGCCCAGCGGATCATCGAGGATGCCAACGGTTATCGTGACGAAGTGGTCTCGCGTGCCAAGGGTGAGGCTGATCGCTTTACCAAGCTGGTCGCCGAATACCGCAAGGCACCTGAAGTGACCCGTCAGCGTCTGTACCTGGACACCATGCAGGAAGTCTACAGCAACACCAGCAAGGTCCTGGTTTCCGGTAAGGATGGCCAGAACAACCTGCTGTACCTGCCGCTGGACAAGATGGTTGAAGGCAGCCGTAGCAGCAGTGCGCCAGTGAACGTCGCGCCTTCGGCCAACGACGCGGCCAATCGCGCAGCAGCGGAGCTGCAACAGCAGCAAACACAGTTGCGTACTAGGGAGAGCCGCTGATGAGCAATAAATCGCTGATCGCCCTGATCGTAGCCGTGGTGCTGGCGATCGTGGCCTGGAACAGCTTCTACATCGTGTCCCAGACCGAGCGTGCGGTACTGCTGCAATTTGGTCGTGTGGTTCAGGCCGATGTCCAGCCTGGCCTGCATGTGAAGGTTCCTTACGTCAACCAGGTGCGCAAGTTCGACGCCCGCCTGATGACCCTGGACGCCCCGACCCAGCGCTTCCTGACCCTGGAAAAGAAAGCGGTGATGGTTGATGCCTACGCCAAATGGCGAGTCAAGGATGCCGAGCGTTTCTACACGGCAACTTCGGGCCTCAAGCAGATTGCCGACGAGCGTCTGTCGCGCCGTCTGGAAAGTGGTCTGCGTGACCAGTTCGGTAAGCGCACCCTGCACGAAGTGGTTTCCGGCGAACGTGACGCGCTGATGGCTGACATCACTGCCTCGCTGAACCGCATGGCCAGCAAGGAATTGGGTATCGAAGTGGTCGACGTTCGCGTCAAGGCCATCGACCTGCCCAAGGAAGTAAACCGCAGCGTGTTCGAACGTATGAGCACCGAGCGTGAGCGTGAAGCCCGCGAGCACCGCGCCAAGGGTAACGAGTTGGCCGAAGGTATTCGTGCCGACGCCGACCGTCAGCGCCGTGTCCTGCTGGCAGAAGCCTATCGGGAATCGGAAGAAACCCGTGGTGATGGTGATGCCCAGGCGGCGTCGATCTACGCCAAGGCCTATGGTCAGGACCAGGACTTCTACGCGTTCTACCGCAGTCTCAAGGCCTACCGCGAAAGCTTTGCCAACAAGAGCGATGTACTGGTGCTCGATCCGAGCAGCGAGTTCTTCCGCTTCATGGACAAAGCCAAGTAGTCAGGTTGCACCCCGCCGGGCGGTTAAAATGCCTGGCGGGGTGATCCTGCGAGAAAACGGGTGTATGATGCGGCAGCCGGGAAATTCCCGGCTTTTTTGCGTCTGCAAGACTGAACGGCCGCAAGCCGTCACCGGTCTACAGCGCAGCCCAAGGTATTTGAGGGTATCGGCACGGCGGTTGCGCTGGAATCAGTGCTGCGCGTCATAGTTTGGCGATACCTGCTTCACTCAAGGCTAGCCCGCGGGCAGGCCGCCCGGACCAAAGGGGAAATGGCGTAATGGCAACGGTAGACCGCTGGCTGCTGCCAGATGGCATCGAAGAAGTACTGCCACCTGAGGCGGCGCGCATCGAAATCGCGCGTCGTCAGGTGTTGGATCTGTTCCAGAGCTGGGGTTACGAGTTCGTCGTTACCCCGCATATCGAGTACCTGGAATCGCTGCTCACCGGTGCCGGCCAGGACCTGGATCTGCGGACCTTCAAGGTTATCGACCCGCAATCGGGGCGGCAGATGGGCTTTCGTGCCGACATCACCCCGCAGGTAGCGCGTATCGATGCGCACACCCTGCGTCGTGAAGGGCCGAGCCGCCTGTGCTATGCCGGTAGCGTGCTGCATGCCTTGCCGCGTGCATTGTCGACTTCGCGCAGCCCGATCCAGCTCGGTGCCGAGCTGTACGGCGACGCCAGTCCGGTCAGCGATGTTGAAGTGATCAGCCTGATGCTGGCCATGCTGCAACTGGCCGACGTGCCGGATGTACACATGGACCTGGGTCATGTCGGGATCTATCGTGGTCTGGCGCGTGCGGCCGGTTTGTCCGGTGCAGTCGAGCAACAGCTGTTCGACGCCTTGCAGCGCAAGGCCGTCGACGAAGTGATCGAACTGACCGCCAACCTGCCTGCGGACCTCGCCGGCATGCTGCGTTCGCTCACCGAGCTGTGCGGTGGCCGTGAAGTGCTTGCCGAGGCGCGCGTGCGTCTGGGGCGTGCACCGGCTGCGGTACTGGCTGCGCTCGATGACCTGCTGGCCATCGCCGAGCGCCTGGCAGCTCGCTATCCAGAGCTGCCGCTGTATTTTGACCTGGGTGAATTGCGTGGCTACCACTACCACACCGGTGTGGTGTTTGCCGCTTTCGTCCCGGGTGTCGGTCAGTCGATCGCCCAGGGCGGTCGTTACGACGACATCGGAGCAGACTTTGGCCGGGCACGCCCAGCCACGGGTTTCTCCACGGATTTGAAGACCCTGGTCACACTGGGGCGGGCCGAGGTTGTGTTGCCGTCTGGCGGGATCTGGATGCCCGACAGCAGCGATGCAGCACTCTGGCAGTTGGTCTGCCAATTGCGCAGTGAAGGTCAGCGGGTGGTTCAGGCCTTGCCTGGGCAGCCGTTGACTGCCGCCGTCGAGGCGGATTGCGATCGGCAATTGATTCAGCAAAACGGGCTTTGGCAGGTACTGCCGCTGGCCATTTGAGATTCCCAGCCGGTATCAGCCGGCGCCAAGTTTGCGCGAATGAGGACAAGTGTTATGGGTAAGAATGTCGTAGTCCTGGGCACCCAATGGGGTGATGAGGGCAAAGGCAAGATCGTTGATCTGCTGACCGAACATGCTGCCGCCGTAGTGCGCTACCAAGGTGGCCACAACGCAGGTCACACCCTGGTGATCGACGGTGAGAAAACTGTGCTGCACCTGATCCCGTCCGGCGTGCTGCGCGAAGGCGTGCAATGCCTGATCGGTAACGGCGTGGTGGTTGCACCGGACGCCCTGCTGCGTGAGATCAGCAAGCTGGAAGAGAAGGGTGTACCAGTGCGCGAGCGCCTGCGTATCAGCCCGTCCTGCCCGCTGATCCTGTCCTTCCACGTTGCGCTGGACCAGGCCCGTGAAAAGGCGCGTGGCGAGCTGAAGATCGGTACTACCGGTCGCGGCATCGGCCCAGCCTACGAAGACAAGGTCGCGCGTCGTGGCCTGCGTGTTGGCGACCTGCTCAACATGCCGCGCTTTGAAGACAAGCTGCGTGAACTGGTGGAGTACCACAACTTCATGCTGGTCGGTTACTACAAAGAGCCAGCCATTGACTTCGACAAGACCCTGGCTGAATGCAAAGAATACGCTGAGCTGCTCAAGCCGCTGATGCTGGACGTTACCGCTGAGCTGCACGACCTGCGTCGCGCTGGCAAAGACATCATGTTCGAAGGCGCCCAAGGTTCGTTGCTGGACATCGACCACGGTACTTACCCCTACGTGACCAGTTCGAACACCACCGCTGGTGGCGTCGCTACCGGTTCGGGTGTTGGCCCTATGTTCCTGGACTACATCCTGGGCATCACCAAGGCTTACACCACGCGCGTAGGCTCGGGTCCATTCCCGACTGAACTGTTCGACGAGGTAGGTGCGCATCTGGCTAAACAAGGTCACGAGTTTGGCGCGACGACCGGCCGTGCTCGTCGTTGCGGCTGGTTCGATGCCGTTATCCTGCGTCGCGCTATCGATGTGAACAGCATCTCGGGTATCTGCCTGACCAAGCTGGACGTGCTCGACGGTCTGGAAACCATCAACATCTGCGTCGGCTACAAAGATGCAGAAGGTAACGACGTTGCTCCGACTGACGCTGACAGCTACGTGGGTCTGCAGCCTGTGTACGAAGAAGTGCCGGGTTGGACCGAGTCGACCGTGGGTGCCAAGACCCTGGAAGAGCTGCCAGCCAACGCTCGTGCTTACATCAAGCGCATTGAAGCGTTGATCGGCGCGCCAATCGACATCATCTCCACCGGCCCGGACCGCAACGAGACCATCGTCCTGCGTCATCCGTTCGCCTGATCCGCGATTGATGTGAAAGCAAAGGCCCCTTTATAGGGGCCTTTGTCGTTTCTGTCGGCTGTTCGGCACAACCTTTGCTGTAAGAATCGCTTCAGGGTTGCCATCATTTTAATGGCCCCAGTAGTAGAGGGTTCTTACGTGTCAGCCGTTCTCTCACTGTTACGAAGCCGCCTGTTGCGGCCTGTCTTTGTTGCCCTTGGTATCGCTCTTTTGGTGCAGGTGCTGGTTGCGGTCGCGCTGACCCGGAGCACAGTGACAACGCTTGAAGCGGACCTGGGCAAACGATTGGGTGTCGACAGCCAGAAATTGTCCGCCGAACTTGAGCAGGCGGGGCAGGAAGTCAGCGCTGGGCTCGACAGCCTTTCCGCGAGCACCCGCCAGCGTCTGACTGCCGGTCTTTCCGGGCGCCTGCAGGGCGAGCAGGCCCAGCTGCGTGCCACACTGGAAAAAAACCTCAAGGACTCGGCCAACGACATGGCTGAACTGCTGGCCTCGGTCGCCCCGCGGGCCATGTGGGACAACGATGTGCCGACCTTGTCCGAGTTCTCCCGCCGCGCCCAGCGCAACCCCAATGTGTTGTTCGTGGTTTATGACGATGCCCAGGGTCAGCACCTGACCCGTTACCTGAATCGACAGAACCCGATCAACCAGGCCTTGCTGGAAAAAGGGCAGGGGGAGCGGGCGCTGGACAAGGTTCTGGATGCTGCGCGCAATGACCCGACGGTGTATTTCGTAGAAGCGCCGATCAGTCCCAATGGCGTGGAAATCGGCAAGGTGCTCATGGGTGTTTCCACGGCATCTGTGGATGCTGAGCTGGTTGCCCTCGACAAGCGTTTCGCGGCGTTGATTGCCAGCGGCGATCAGTTGGTGGGGGAGAGCCTGGTGGGGGCGGCGGCTGACAGCACCAAGGCCTTGCGCGCGCGTCTGCAGACCGCTCAGGCCAGTGCGGCGGCCATGCAGGCCAATACCTCGCAGAGCGTCCAGGAGGCGGCGACAACCCTGCGCTGGAACATCGGTGCGGGCCTCGCTCTGGTTGGCCTTGGCGTGCTCCTGGTGGTGGCGGTAGTGCTGGGGCGGCGGGTGGTCAACAAGCTGCGTCTGTTGATTGCTGCGCTGAACGACCTGGCTGCCGGTGAAGGTGATCTGACCAAGCGCGTCAGCATCGACAGCCGGGACGAAATCGGTGATATGGCGGCAGCGGTTAACCAGTTTGTCGACAAGCTCCAGCCGATTGTGCGCGAGGCGGGCGAAGTGGCCCAGCGCACCGGTGTCGAGATTGGCGCCATGGCCAAGCGTAATGCCGGTGCCGATGCAGCGGCCGAACTGCAGCGTGACGAAGTGGCGGCCAGCCTGCGCGACCTGTCGGCCATGGCCGATGAGGCGCAGGCCGAGAGCCATGCCATGCAGTCGGCGTTGCAGCAAGTGGTGGACATCCGCCAGGCTACCGATGAAAACAGCCGGACCTCGACGCAGGTGGCCAAGCTCATTGAAGAGCTCGCAGGGCAGGTGGAAACCGGCTCGAAAGTCATCGAGCGCCTGGCTCAGCAAAGCGAGCAGATCGAAGTGGTGCTGACGGTGATCCACGGGATTGCCGAGCAGACCAACCTGTTGGCACTCAATGCTGCGATCGAAGCGGCGCGGGCTGGTGAAACCGGACGTGGCTTTGCGGTGGTTGCGGATGAGGTGCGGGCTTTGGCGAGCAAGACCCAGAGCTCCACCGGTGACATCCAGGCGCATATCGGTGCGCTGCAGCAGGGTGCAAAAGAGGCGGTGGCGGCCATCAGTCAGGCAGGGCGTCAGGCCAGTGAGGGATTGCTGGTGCTGCGTGACAATGCGCGCGTGCAGCAGTCGGTACAGGCATCGGTTGAGCAGGTGCATGCTGCCATTGGTCTCGCCACCCGTGCAGCAGAACAGCAAGCTCAAGGTGCTCAGGCTGTGCGTGGACGGGTGCAGACCATTCATGCTCAGGCCGAACGGGCTGCCGAGGTGGTGATGCAGACCACTGCCAGCAGCAAGGTGCTGGATGACCTGGCGGCGCAGCTCAAGGCCAGCCTCGGGCAGTTTCGGGCCTGAGGGGCATCGCGGGGCAAGTCGGGTCGCCGCACCGCCGCTCCCACAG
>OEPS010000306.1_pt1 | contig 17884 bp, 23 predicted proteins | sample 1539411 | NCBI WGS metagenome assembly OEPS01 (sample SAMN02671747, study PRJEB22543) | soil metagenome | biome: bacteria | place: China:Hunan Province, Lengshuijiang City | collected 2012-10-15 | depth 0.08m m
GCCCGGCTGCTGGTCAACTGGTCGGCGTTGATCCCGGTTACCAGCAGGTCGACCCGCTCGCAACTGCGGTCGAACACCCTGACGGTCAACGACCGGTCCGCAGCCAGGGTGCACTGGCAGCGGGTGGGTAAAAAACTGCTTTCTATGATATTGCGCAACTCCAGGGTCGAGAGCATCGGTACGTCTCCTTGGCAGGTGGCGGGCAGCGGATCCGTGTGCCCGGTCCAGCGATAAGCCTAGGACATTTACCCCGGTTCTCTCAGACCCTTTCTCTATAAGCACCTGACGCAGAATTACCCACGGCGCGCCGCCAGCAGGCCGAGGCCGGCGCAACTGAGCAGCGTGGCACTGACGCGGTTGAACACACGTCGTGGCCCCGGCTGGTTGAACCAGCGCTGCAGGTAGGCACCCAGCCAGGCATAAATGGCAATCGCCGCCCACTCCAGCAACAGGAACAAACCACCCAGCCAGGCGAACTGCTCGGCCACCGGCATGGGGCTGGCGACCTGGACGAACTGTGGCAGGAAGGCGGTGAAGATCAGGATCGCCTTGGGTTTGCCCGCCGCCACCAGAAACTCCTGGCGCGCCAGGCGCAAGGTGCCGCGCTGGCGCTCGGTACTCTGGCTCACGGTGGCTACCGGCGCCCGCCACAATTGCCAGGCGATATAGAACAGATACGCGGCGCCCAGCAGCTTGATAGTCAGGAACAGGTATTCGCTGGTGTGCAGCACCACAGCCAGCCCCATCGCCGCCAGTACGATCATCCCGGCGAACGCCAGCAGCCGGCCGACCCCGGCGACACAGGCGGTGCGCAAGCCGTAACGGCTGGCATTGTTCAGCGACAACAGATTGTTGGGCCCCGGCGCCATGTTCAGGGCGAAACAGGCAGGTACGAACAGGGCGAGCAACGACAGGTCCATGGTGACTCTCCAACAGCTTGGACCGGCAGATTCCATTCAGCGGCCCCCGAGCGTCAAGGTACAGTTGGGCAAAATAACTGTGCCAGCAGATGCCGACAATTGACTTCTGCGCCGCAATCCACTTGCATGTTCATCCCGACGCATAGCCCCGAGATAGTCCTTGAGCATGATGAACCAGCCGCTACAGCGCTCGCAACACGTCATGCCTCGGGCTTCTGAACAGCACAGCGCCTTCTGGCGCGACCCGGCCCTGCCCTTTGTCGAAAGCCGTCAGGCCTGCCACAGCCGGGCCTGCTACAAACCCCACAGCCACCCGACGTTTTCCATCGGTGCGGTGGATCAGGGCAGCAGCCTGTTCAGCGGCGCCGGCCAGGGACAGACCCGCCTGTTGCCCGGTACGCTGGTGTTTGTTCCGGCCCACTGCGTACATGCCTGCAACCCTGAACCGGGGATGTTCTGGAGCTATCAGATGTTGCACCTGAACGCCGCCTGGCTGCGCTCCCTGCGCCTGGAATCAGGTCTGGCAGCCAACGACGGCGAGCCAGCGCGCATCAGCCATGAGTCGTTGACCTATCAGCGTTTCTGCCAACTCAATGACCTGCTGTTTTCGCCGGTATCCAGCGCCGAAAAAGAGGCGGGGTTGATCGAGTTTCTCGCTGACTGCGATGTAGCGGCCCAGCAACCGCTGGCCCAGTCTCGGTTGCCGCAGCTACCGGAAGGCACGCTCAAGGCCCTGCTACAGCGTCTTGAGCAAGATGGCAACGATCACCTGCCCTTGGGCGAACTGGCCTCGCTGGCAGGAATGGGCCGCTACCAGTTGATCCGGGCCTTTCGCGCCGCCACCGGTTTCACCCCGCACGCCTACCAGTTGAACCAGCGCATCAACCGGGCCCGTGACTGGCTGCGCAGCGGTACGCCGGTGGCGGATATTGCCTACCGCCTGGGGTTTGCCGACCAAAGCCATTTCCAGCGCGTATTCAAGGCCCATACCGGCATTACCCCTGGCCTGTATCGGCGCTGAACACCTGCAATTTTCTTCAATACAGCCACACCGCACTGCCCGGACAATCGCCACCCCTATCGCTGAACAGATCGAGTGTCATGGAGCAGTTTCTGATGGTTGCCGCCGCGCATTTTCTCGCTTTGCTGTCGCCCGGACCGGATTTCTTCCTGGTCACACGCAACGCCATGAGCGCCGGCTGGCGCGTTGCCACTGGCGCGTGCCTGGGGATTGCCCTGGCCAATGGCACCTTTATCCTCGCCGCGTTTGCCGGTCTTTCCGCCCTGCGCGCGGACAGCACGCTGTTCGTTGCCATTCAAGTGGCCGGCTGCAGCTACCTGCTATATATCGGCAGCCTGTTCATTCGCCATGCCGGCAGCAGCTCCCTGGCTGCAGTCGATCACAGCCCGCAATCCAGCGCCCGGATGTCCTGGTGGCACGGGCTGGGCATGGGTTTTCTATCGGGCATCCTCAATCCCAAGAACGCATTGTTCTACGTCAGCCTGGCGAGCATGGTCAGCAGCACCAGCCTTGGCTGGAAGTTGTTCTACGGCCTGTGGATGTTCAGCGTGGTGCTGGCCTGGGATGTGCTCGTCGCCGTTGCCATCGGCAACCTGCGGGTACGGCGTCGGTTTTCGCGTTCGCTGCCGTGGCTGGAAAGAGTCTCAGGCATCGTGCTGGTTGCCCTGGCCCTGGGCGTCATCCTGCATCTGCTGTGGCGTTGACCAGGCTGAGCGTTTCCAGCGCCAACAGGCTGAAGTGCCCACGCGACCAGCCACCGGTATCGATATGCCAGATGTTACCCAGCACCTTCATGGCATGCAGTGGGGTGTGCCCCACGATCAATGCGCGCAGGCCGGCAATCGGTCGCTCATCATCCACTTGCAGCCGACGCCGTGACCACTGGCAATAGTCCTGAAGCTCCAACGCTGGCTGCGACTGCAGTTGCTCGCACAGTTCGGACCAGCTGGCACAAGGGCAATCGGCGTGCAGCAGACCGACCGGCCCGGCGGCGGTCTCGACCTGCATTGCCAGCGGCATACGGGCAAAACGCTCGGCGAACCGCGCCTGCTCGCTGTCTGGCAGGTCAAGAAACCAGCCTCCGCCCGCCGCACGGTACTGGCCGTAATCCAGCCAGCCGCCGCTCACATGCGTTACCGCCAGCGCCTCATGGTTGCCTTGCACGGCATGGAACCAGGGCTTCTCCAGCCACTCAAGCGCATCCGGGCATTCCGGGCCACGGTCCACCAGGTCACCGACGCTGAAAAGCCGGTCCACCGCCGGATCGAAACCGATAGCGTCCAACTGTGCGTGCAGGCGCTGAAAATGACCGTGAATATCACCCACGGCATAATCCCTGCCGCATTGATTGATTGCAAACCGCTCGACCCGACTCACGGTGTTCTCCCTAACCCGCCCGCCTTGGCAGGCGTACAATAGAAGCTGTGCAGACGCCTGCACCTGGAGGTGAATCATGCGCCCTGTCCTGACCTTTGTCGCCTTGAGCCTGGTGGCCACCAGCAGCCTGGCGCAAACGCCGACGGCCGCCTCGGTCGAGGTCAACTACGACAAGCCCGAACACTTTCGCGATGCCAGCCTGGACAGCAACGGCTATGAACGCGGTGCCGACGAGCATGTGATGAAAGAGCTGCGCAGTTATCTGCAGACCCTGGGCAAGCGCTACCTGCCACCCGGCCAGAGCCTGCGCATCGACATCCGCGACATCGACCTGGCCGGACGCTATGAACCTTGGCATGCCCAGGCCTATTCCATACGTTTCATGCGCGACATCACCTGGCCCAGTATCGACCTGCACTACGTGCTTTCGCAACAAGGCAAGCCACTCAGCCAGGCGGATGCGCGGGTAACCGACAAGTTTTACCTGCAGCGCCCTGGCCGTAGTACCAATAGCGACCGGCTGTACGCGGAAAAAGCCATGCTCGAAGAGTGGTTCCGCAAAGAGTTTGCCGTGCAGCACCAGACGTCGTCCTGAACCGAACGCAATACGTGGGGGTCTGAACCTGTGTGAACTGTGCAGAGGACAACTCCAATGGTCACTCACTACAAAGTCGCCGGCCACCTGGCTTGCGGGCACCACGGCAACAACCTGATTTCGACCCGTGAACTCAACCGCGTCAAATGCCGCAGTTGTCGCAACACGGATGCCTACAAAGAAGCCCGTCGCGAACAGCGTAACGCTGCCCGCCGCGCCGCGCGTAAAGCCAAGGCGCAGCCGGCAGCCAATGACTGGCGCGCCGCCTGGGTCGAACGCCTGACCGCCCTGCCCGGCTTGCAGCGCCTGCCCCGGGGTTTTCATGGCCAGGCCTTCGTCTAGCCCGGGCTGCGCAGCAACCTGCCCAGTGCAATGGGCGCTATGAAACGGTGAAAAGGCGCCACCGGCAGCATGTACAGGCGCCCCAGCAGGTTATGCGTGTGCACCACGGTCGACACCGTAATCGCCCCGCGGCTGTCGACCGTAGCCGGCTCAAGCATTAATGAAATATAGACGTCCAGGTGCTTGTCACGATCGACCAGCAGCACCTCGTCGGTCGTATTGCGGATCAAGGTAAAAATCCCGATCCGCTCGCCCGGCTGATAGCTCGCCGGTCCACGCTGCCGATCCACGCCGGTCAAGCGTCCCAGGTCCTTGAGCCCTACTGCCTGTACCAGCCGATTGCGCAACACCATGAGGTTATCGATCCACCTTGGCATGCCCGCCATCAGCGCCAGAAAATGCTCCATCGCGCTACGCCCGGGATTGGCACCGTTGGCCTGGCGGCAGTCGACAAAGCTGGCCCCCGCCACCTGTGGGTAGATCAGTGAAATGGATGGAACATCACAACGCATGACTTGCGAATTCATCTGCACGTGTCCTTACGGGCGGGAAGCGAGATTTACTTGCGAAAGAGTCTATCGGGCAGGTGAAAAAGTACCAGCGGTAGAGCCTCGGTGATGCATTCAACTATTCTCTACAGGTTGACCCGAGCGTGCTCTACTCGCGTCGTCCTGGATGGTTTTACTCCTATCGGGAGAACCGTTATGAACTACCTGGCAGCGATAATCGTCGGTTTGACCTTGGCTGGCAGCGCCTTTGCCTCCGACTGCGATGACAAGATCAAACAGCTTGAAAACATTGCAAAAACTGATGGCCAAGCCCTGGATGGAGGCAAAGCCGGAGATTTCCGCATGCTGTTGGAGCAAGCCAAACAAGCTCAGAAAGATGGAGATGAAGCGTTGTGCAACTCTTCGGCAGAACGCGCCCTGGGCATCTACAAGGTAGGCAGGAGCAAGTAGGCTGGAAGCTGCACCTTCAGCGTGCCGCGGGACGTAAAGCGTCCCGCGGTACAGGAACACCCGAGGTAAGACCCGGGCACGGAATCAGGCAGGCACACCAAGGATAATGTGGGAAGCCTTGATGACCGCAGTAGCTTTTACCCCGGGGGTCAGGCCCAGTTCAGCAACAGCATCGCGCGTCACGATCGAATAAACCTTGGTTCCGCCAGCCAGTTCGATCACCACTTCAGCATTGACGGCGCCATCGTTGACGCTGAGTACTGTGCCTTCCAGGCAGTTGCGTGCAGAGAGGCGAATATCGCTCGCCTCGGTCATGAGCATCACCCAAGGCGCTTTGACCAGCGCAATGGCCTCTTTACCTGCCGCAATACCGAGGTTCCTGACGCTTTCCATGGTGACCACCGCAACCAGTTGCTCACCACCCGGTAACGTCAACCTGACCTCGGCGTTAACGGCGCCTTGTTCTACATTGCTGACCTGGCCTTTGAATACGTTGCGTGCACTGACCTTCATGAGCGGACCTTTTCTTGACTTTCAGGTTAGGTTTTCAACGCATAATCATGAGAAGCGTAGTATAAAAACAACTATATCGATCCTCACTACTAGGCTTGTGACTAGCCTCCCGCTCACGCAGACAAGTTCTCCGTCAGCTCCTACTTGGCACGCCCCACGCACTGGACTTTACTTGAATTGATGTCCCCAGGAGTTTCTTAACGACACTCACTACCGGGAGCACTGCCATGAACAAACCTGTTATCGCGCTGATCGCCATGTTATCAGCGGCAGGCGGCTGCTCTACCGACTCACACGTCTACCGCGACCAACCCCTGGTCGCAAAGGTCGAGACAGGCATGAGTAAAGAGCAAGTCCAGAGTATCGGCGGCACGCCATTGGCAATCACGGACCGGACCGTAGTGCCGGGTACCTGTTTCGATTACGTGCTCACTCAAGCGGGTCAAAAGCAGCCTTACAGCGTCAGTTTCGATGACGCCGGAAAAGTCGATAAACAAAGCTTCATGACCTGTGCAGAGTGGAGTCGCGCGCAGCAAAAATCCAGGGAAGCACCAGACAATATGGGCGGCATCGGAGGCTCAGGTTATTAGCCGCCGACCGTGGGCTCGGGCTTGCGCGCAATGAAGTCAAAGCGGTGCCAATGCTTGAAGCCGTGCATGCAAGGGCCATCTTCTTCGTGGACCTGGAACAGCATCAGTTCCAGGTCCTGGAACAAACCTCGGGCTTGTGCCTCAGCGTGGAAATTCATGAACGTGCGATTTGCCCAATCATCCCGGTCACCGAACAGGTTGCCTGCAAAAACACCGCCCGGGACTAACGCGGACACAACACCCGACCACAGTTTTGCGAAGTGCTCGGGATGACAGAACGGTAAAGCCATACCCGCGTAAACCAGCGCCGCCGACGGCAACACGTGCAACTCTTCAAACGCTTGCGCTACTGCCCGCAACTGACCACTGGCAAAGCCTTGCCCGGCCTCTACCACACGACTGATCGCCGCTTCCTCTCGATCAATCGCCAGCACATTCCAGCCGGCCTCAAGCAGGAATCTACTGTCGTTGCCTGCTCCACAGCCAAGATCCACTGCTTGCCGATTGACGTTGTCGGCGCTGACAAAACTCAATGCCGAGCGAAGCAGTGGAGACCCCGGACGATCCTTGTGGTGCTCGTAGTAGGCTTGCCACTGGGAAGACCTGCCGGTGGGTTGCATTCCTTTGTCCATGTCCATTTCCCTGACTTATCAATACTTTGACTTCAACATCTTATCCGCAAGCCTCCCATATTCAAGCAAACATCCACTTGCCAGTACCGGGGTGTGCGGCAACAATACATACACTACGTATGAATAATCATGCCGACCGTATGCAGGGATAAGACTCATGGTTCGCCGCACCCGCACCGAGATGGAAGAAACCCGTGCCACACTGCTGGCGACCGCACGCAAAGTCTTCAGCGAACGCGGTTACGCTGAGACCTCAATGGATGACCTTACCGCACAGGCGGGTCTGACCCGTGGCGCGCTCTACCACCACTTCGGCGACAAGAAGGGGCTGCTGGCGGCAGTCGTGGAGCACATCGACGCCGAGATGGATGCACGCCTGCAAGCTATCTCCGACACTGTCGGGGACACCTGGGAAGGCTTTTCCCAACGCTGCCAAGCCTATCTGGAAATGGCACTGGAACCAGAAATCCAGCGCATCGTGCTGCGTGACGCCCGGGCAGTGCTGGGTGGCGCATCACCAGAGGCGCAGCGCCATTGCCTGGAGTCAATGCAATCGCTGATCAACAAGCTCATCCAGCAAGGCGTGGTGGCCGAGGCCGACCCGCAAGCACTGGCATCGTTGGTCTACGGGAGCTTGGCCGAAGCGGCATTCTGGATCGCAAATGGCGATGACGGCGATACAAGAGTGCAACGCAGCAGTGCTGCGCTGGAACTGTTGCTGCGAGGGTTGTTGGTCAAACCATAGCGCTATGAAATAAGTTTGTTGCTGGCTTGTCAGTCCTGGTCTGTCAGCTCGCAGACTCCATTCGCGCCGCCCTTGCCGGTGTATGACACATCAGCCGAGCCATCGGGCTTGATGCTAAGCGAGACCGTTACCCCGCTGCCTTTGGCCTCGAAATAGTTGTCGTTGAATTTCTTCAACGTCGCCTCTTTACCATTGATGTAGATCGGGCCGCCTTCATCGGCGTGTACTTCAATGTTCCCTGGGCAGGTTGCATTCACCAGTGGGATGGCCGCATTGGCAAAACCCGCGGCGGATACCAGCAAAGCACCCAACAATAGCTGTTTCATCGAGCCACCTCCTGATTCGGCCAAGTGCCGAAACATCAGCAATAGCCCAGCTCCGCGAATTACGCCACCCCAGCGTCAACCTGGAGCTCGACAGCCGCTCGAGCCTGCCGAGGTTTTGACGGGAGGCTTCAGGCGACTCTTCGACGCCGGACACGCCGAAGCACGCCAAAAGCGATATTCGGCACCATCATGATTGCGAACATGCCCCAGAAACCGACCTGGCCTTCGCCATGAAGGTAGCCACCCAGTGCGATGAACGCCAACGTGAGCATGAACTGAAGCGATACGAATTTCTCTAGACCTCTCACCCTAACTCCTTAGATTCATTAGTAAACGCCTCAGGATTCTACAGCCTGCAGCGCGGGCATGGCGCGCTATCGCCGTGCCGCTCCCCGCTCAGGACTCATCAGCGAGCCGAAAACGGAACTCCGCGGGAGCCCCTGGAGCCTTGAAATATGACTCCTCGACATGCAATGCGCCACAAAGCTGGCAATTGAAAACCTGCCAATCGGTTTTGTCGTCGTGGCGTAATTGAACTTCAGTTTCCTTGCCGCATTTTTTACACGTCAGCTTCTGATTCATCGCATAGCTCCACCCCCACCCCTTAACTGTAGCCGCCTCTTCTCAGGATGACCTCGCTCGCCCACTCAGCCTCAAGCCGCAGGCGCTCCACCTCCTGCGCGGACGTCAGAGCATTCCGGGCTTCGTGGTACCGGCGCATTGCGTCGTGCGAATGTGGTCGACAGCCCGCAGAGGAAATAGCGGAACCTTACTATCAGCACAGTGCATGTCTTATAAAAAACAGGAGCTCATAAAGAGTATCGCCACCCTTAAATTTATCGCGAAGCACATGAAATTTAAGGGTGACGCACCAGCGTCACCAAAGTGAAAAGTTAAACTTCCCCACCCCATCAAAAAAGAAATAAATTGTAACAAAGACCTCTTGAAATACTCCAAATATCAAGAAACCAACACTTACCGACCAAGAATGAGAAACTTTGCCCTTTATAGCTGGATGGAAACCCAGTTCATTAAAGCTCTACCCGATGGTAACGTATGCTTTCGCATTGCTCTGAACGCAAAACAACATGAGCAAACTTGTTGGTTGAATAAAGGATTAACGAATGACTATCGAGCGAGAGATTTTCTCGGCCCTTATCGCGCAGAACGCATTTCAAGGTGAAAAGCCGAGCGTACATAGCTACGCCCAGCTAGCCGTCGACAAGGGATTTAGAGCGCTTTCGTCAAAGCAACAGGCCGTGGTAAGCCCCTTCCTGCAAAAAAAATGCGAGGGCGTGAAAAAACCAAATGAAAAACATAACAACTGCCAAAACACCATAGGCGGCCGTGAATTGGTTGCAGCCCTCGAGAAATCCGAGCCTTATAAAGGATGGCGCTGCGAGAGCTGCCGAAGTGCAGCTGAAAAATAACAAAGCGATCTAAAGAGCGGCAGGCCTCAATAGGCCTGCTCGCAGGTCTTTATTTTCTTTAGACCCTAATCAACATCAAATCGCCGCTCACTCGCCACGCACTTGAGCGCTTCGGAAAAACGTTACACGTCGCAGCCAAATTCTTCTGCGCGTCTAATTTTTCAAGGAGAAAATAGTGCCCACATATCAAATAGCACTGCTGATTGTTTTCGGTATCGCCACACTCTGGTGGGGCTACCGATTGGATAAGAAAAACCGTCAAAAAGAGTTGGCCGCAAAAAGACAAAGCGAAACCCAAGCCTCCTAGGGTCGCTGGCAGACATCCCTGAGATACGTCTGCGCGCCCCCTCAAGGCTGCTCGGTCGGCGATGAGGTCTCTGCGTACATCGAGAACAGCTTGTCCAGTTTCTCGACTGAGTTCGACAGTTCCTGCATCACCCAGGCTGGTGGTGCTGGCGGCATCGGGCACGTCGCCGGCACCGGCACGACATCCGCAACCGGCGATCCCTATCAGCAAGCGAGCTCAGACCTCCCTCATCAGTGGCGTCCGGTACTGAAAGAACTGGGGATTCGTTACCGCCCGCCATACAACTGTCGTCACACCTATGCGACAATATGCTTAATGTCTGGCCTCAACCCCGCATTTATCTCCCAACAGCTCGGCCACAGCGTGCAAATGCTGCTGTCGACGTATGCGCGTTGGATTAACTCAAGCTCCGACTGGAGCGAGCTGGAAAAGCTGCAAATTGGTATCAAATCGGTATCAGCCGCAATGCCAGCGACGTAAGCTATTGATAGGTAAGCCCTTTGATCTCCACCGCTAACATCACCATGCGATGATTTTTGCGGTTTCACGCGTTACCAAGTGCAGTATTTTCGGGGATTTCAGCCTCTCCTGTGCGCATCAAAACGCATGCATTGGCCCAAGAATTGGCCCAAGCTCCATACCCTCCTCCGGCGTCCTGCCGACCAAACACAACCCCCTCTCCTACAGCTCGTCACCCCGAGCTGGTCAGAATTGGCTTGCCTCGATTACTGTATATTCAAACAGTATTGGTGGGTGACACCGTGATCATCGACGACGATAGCTTTTCGCTGGGCATGCCCACACCCATGGAAATGCTCGAGCAACACGCACTGCTGCTCCAGGGAGAGAACGAGCAGTTGCAACACGACCTTTCCCGGGCACGAAAGAACATCGAGAAGCTGGTGGTGATCAACCAGGGCCAGGCCGAGCAGATCACTCAGCTGAATGGCAAGATCGGACGACTGACCTGGGATGTGTCAAGTCTTCACGTAGAGAACACTGGCTTGAAGAACAAACAGCTTGGCGGCTGTTCGCCAACATGGGGCGGCATGCCACCGGCTGAAAAGGCGCTCAATGAAGCGGGTGAGTAGGCGCGCCGAGCGCACGCCGCTGATACTCATGAACGGCCTCCATCAGAGACTCAGCCTCCAGCCGTAGGCGTTCTACCTCCTCTGCGGACGTCAGAGAATTCCGGGCTTCGTGGTACCGGCGCATAGCTTCCATCGCCTGCTGCATCAGCGGCTCGCCTGCAGTGATCTTCTCGGCCAAGTTCTTCATGCTCGCCCCGTGTTATCCAAGTAAGCCAGCATAGCCCAAGGGCTCATCTGCCTGGTTTTAGATCAGCCAAGCAGCCAGAACCAAGATTGTCACCTTTCGGCCAGACGCGGACATTAACCGCGAGACAAATCAATCGATGCGCTGAACCTTCGGCGATTGCCAACGGCCGTCGAGGGCCTCGGGTTTCGGCCAGTACAGACGACCTGCGATATAAAACGGGCCATTGGGCGCAGGCAGCCAGTTGGCCAGTTGTTCCTTACTCGGCTGTTGATGCTGGATATACAAGGTGACGCCACCATCGGGGTCGCGCTTTAAGTTCGCCAGCATCGGCGAATTGATCAGGTAGCGGTTCAACGGATTCGAAACCATCAAACGCTGAGCGTCGTACATGGTTAACGACCAGAAGGCATTCACAGGCGGCAGCTGACCCGGTGCAAAACGCAAAGTGTAACGATGCAGCGAAGCGTCCAGTTTCTGTCCGCTGGCGTCGAGATAGAACGGTGGATAGAGTGTCTCTTCCCTGTCGTTGCCGTAGAGGCCGGTGACAGTTGCCCGCATGCGGTACAGGTAATTGGTGCCGAGAAACTCGCGGCTACCGAGGAATCGCGAGGTTGAAACTTCCCCTCGAGCGACCTGCTGACCGAGGGCGTCGAAATCTTTCCAGGCGTCAGCGATGCCGGCCTTGATGGCCTCACGGATGTCATCGGGCAATGCGTGCTCATCAAAGGTCTGCCCTGGACCGATGCCTAGTTTTGCAAATACCTTCATCAGTTCGGTTTCAGATGGATGTATCGGGCAGAAACCGAGCACGAAGTTCAACTGATTGAAGAACGCCAGGCTGCTTCGTTCTGCTTCAGCGCTAAGCGGGACCAGGAAATCGACCGCAGGCGCCGCTTCTGGCGCGGGTTTCCCAAGGAACGCAGAGAGCGGCTGAACCTTGTACCCGGCCTGTATGCGCTTAACGTTCTCTAGGTCGTCCGGCCCCTGCAACTGGGTGCGATAAAAGACAAAGGCGAAGCGGGTTTCAGAGCGAAATACACGGTCGATGCCCGGCGGCACCGTGCCTTTCCAATCGGGACCAGCGAGCAGGAACGTGCCACCGTCATTGCCTGTCGTGCGGCTGCCGACGTAACCAAAATTGTAGGTGTAGGCATCGACGAACTGTGCCGAGTAATAACGTCCCTTCTCCACTGCTGGCAAGGTCAATACCAGAGGTTCACTGCGAAGGTCTGCGCCAAGCTGGGAGTACGGGGTGTCGGCGTTGGGTGTCGGATAGGCTTTGTCATCTGGAGTGTAGATGCGCGCCGTGTTGTGCAGGGTATTCCACGGGGCTTTGTATTCCGGATGCTGCTGATCCTGGAAATAGGTGTACTGGACGCGGTAGTGGTCTACCAGCGGAAAGCCATAAATGTAGGCTTGCTTGGCAATGACACGGGCTTCGGCCGGCGTCAGATCATCTGCAAAGGATAGCTGGGCATGGGTGAGCATTGACAACAGTGCAAGCATGGCGAGGAGTTTTAGATTGTTCTTGTTCACGAAGCCCCCTTGTGACGAACTGGCGAGTCTGGAACGGCGTGCACAAACCGCCGCCGTACCGGAACGATGGTCACGCACTCCAGCAAAAGGACGCCCCCTCCTGCCGAGGGGGATCAACCTGCCACGCGCTTAAGGAGCGATCGTTGAAGACCATTAACGCCCCTCTCGCTAGTAAGAAAGAAGTAGATCGTGAACGACCGCAATTGGCTGATTTCAAGCTATCACCACCATCAGCGATGGGTTGGTTGCCGTCCTTCACGAAAGGCAGCAATCGGCCAGAAGCGGCCCTTCGTGACAGGCAAAAATCAGCCAAAAGTGTGCTTCATCTGATCACGAATGAAGCACACTGGCGTGTTGTTGCCCACGATGCCCCAGATGCCTCGTCGAGGGGTTTGTCTGCCAGCGGACTGAAACAGCTTGGCGCTGGTTTATTTCCTCTACCGCTCGACTCGGAGTTATGGCCGCGCCCGAAGCGTGATTGCTATGGCGAGTTTAGCCAGTTTGCCGAAAGGTGCTCTGAGCAGGCTAGGTAGGCTCCAGCGACCCTGGACGAATACTCCCTTGGCATGGCTCATGGAGCGAAAACCCTCGATACCGTGGTAGGCCCCCATACCGCTCGGCCCTACGCCGCCGAATGGTAGATCATCCACGGCAACGTGCAGCAGAGTGTTGTTGATGCCGACATTCCCGGATGTGGTGCGCTTGAGCACAGCCTCGCTGTCGGCATCCATATTGCCGAAATAGTAAAGCGCTAACGGGCGCTGCCTGGCGTTGATGTAGTCAATTACTTCGTCGAGAGAGCGGTAGGTACGAACCGGTAGCAGTGGGCCGAAGATTTCTTCCTGCATGACCAATGCATCGTCTTCGGCTCCCACGATCAACACCGGAGCCAATGTCCGCGGTCGCTCTGCCGCACGCTCTGGGGTCACTCCAACCTCGATCACGTCTGCTCCCTTGGCGCGTGCGTCTTTGATGAGCGTATGCAACCGCATGTAATGCCTGTCGCTGATAATCGAGGTGTAATCGGGACTGGTTGGGCCTTGCGGATAAGAACGGGCAACAGCGTCGCGGTACTGGGTGATGAACTCGCCCAGGTCGTCTTCATGAACCAGGGCGTAGTCCGGTGCAACGCAGGTCTGACCAGCATTGGATAATTTGCCGAAGACAATGCTTTCCAATGCGCTACGCCCTGCATGGCCTGGCGCCAAGACCACGGGACTCTTGCCGCCCAGTTCAAGGGTAAGCGGTACCAGATTGTCACTGGCGGCGCGCATTACCATTCGACCTACCTGAGTGCTGCCGGTGAACAGCAGGTGGTCGAACGGAAGGCTGCTGAAATAGGCGCCTGTCTCAGGGCCGCCGAGTACCACTGCTACCTCATCGGCAGAAAAACAGCTCGCCAGCATGCGCTGAATCAGTTCGCTGGTGCGTGGCGTAAGCTCGGAGGGTTTGATCATCACCCGGTTGCCAGCCGCGAGCGCAGTTGCCAATGGGATGAAGGTTAGTGAGAACGGGTAGTTCCAAGGCGCCATGACTCCGATCACACCTTTAGGCTGGTACTCCACATAGGCGCGGCCGGCGCGATGAAACGCCGCGACATGACGACGTTCGGGCTTCATGAAACGGCGCAGGTGTCGCAACAAGTAGTCAATGGACTGAACCACGCCAAGCAGTTCCATGATGTCGGTTTCATGCCTGGAGCGATTGCCGAAATCAGTACTGATCGCATCCTCTACTTCACGCCTGTGAGCGAGAACCACCTCGCGCAATTTGACCAGGTTGGCCCTGCGTCGTTTGATGCCGGGTGGCCCGTCGTTAAGAAATGCCCTTCTTTGTTGGTCGAGCGTATTGGCGGTGTCGATAACTGGGGAGTCCTCTACAGCGACGGTCATCTTGCGTCTCCCAGGCCGTTGTAATGCGCAGACGTTTCAATCCATTTCCGATACTGGCGAGTGCGAAAGGCCATGAAGAGCTGTTGTAGGATCAGCGCGCGCAACGGTGAAACGCTCGGATCGGGCTTTTTAGCCCGGCTGAGTTTGCGCAATTGAAACTTCACTACTGCCATGTTCGCCAAGGATGCGATGGCTTTGTTTTTCCAGGTGATCGGCGGCAATTGAGGAGCATTGTCTTTGCCCTGCAACCAGTCACGAGGCAAGTGCGGATCGATGGCTAACGCCGTTCCGATGCCCACCATGTCCACACCACTCTGCACGACGCTTTCGGCCACCGGGCGGCGACGTATACCGCCGGTGACCATCACCGGCATTTTGGCGACGGTTTGGAGATCACGGGCGAACTCGAGGAAATAAGCTTCGCGAGCGAGGGTGCGACCATCGCGCGCCTCACCCTGCATGGCGGGTACTTCGTAGCTGCCTCCCGACAACTCCACCATGTCCACGCCCAGGTCGTTGAGCAACTCAACTACCTTTTTCGCGTCATCGGCGGTGAATCCTCCGCGCTGGAAATCGGCGGAGTTGAGTTTGACCGCCACTGCAAAATCCGCAGAAACCACAGCCCTGACCGCCTTGACGATTTCGAGCAACAGGCGTGCTCGGTTTTCTAGAGAGCCACCCCACTCGTCCGTCCTTTGATTGGTCAACGGCGAAAGGAACTGGCTCAACAAATAGCCATGGGCAGCGTGGATTTCCACGCCGGTGAATCCGGCTTGTTCGCCCAGGCGTGCGGTGTTCGCAAAGCGCTGAATGACTTCTTCGATCACGCCAGGGGTCATCGCGTGAGGCGTGGCAAAACGCTTGGACATTTTGCCCAGTTCCAGCGGCACGGCTGACGGTGCCCAGGTTTTTTGCCCAAGATTGGACTGCATCTGCCGACCTGGGTGATTGATCTGCAACCAGAACTGCGCACCGCCGGATCGACCAATACGCGCCCAGCGCTTGAACTTGTCCAGTTGCTGATCGTCCTGCAACACCACGCCACCCGGCCCGGTCATGGCGCGGCCGTCGACCATCACATTGCCGGTGATAATCAGGCCTGCACCACCGTCGGCCCATGCTTGATAGAGACGCATGAGTTCTTCGGAGGGTGCCTGGTCAGCATCCGCCATGTTCTCTTCCATGGCGGCTTTGGCGATTCGGTTCTTGATGGTCGAACCGTTGGGAAGCATCAGGGTGTCGAACACATTCATCGAGCAGTCCTCAACTGGAGATGAGGCCACCTTAAGCTTGAAGTCAACTTTAAGGTCAATACCTTTTTCAAGGTCAGTCGATGCTCAACGCGCTAGACCCTGGCAAGTGCGTCACCAGATGGGCGCCCAACAACCGAGCGGGTGTGTAGGCGCCGCCAGCTGGGCGCATCTGTAGCAGGTAGTCGACCACAGCCAAGGCTGCGTCGACCGTCAGACTGTAGACGTTCGCGGTGTGCACGCGTGCGACTTTGCATTCGCCGCGAGCGTTTCTAGCCTCACCCCATACATAGGTGCCTTGATCGGCACGCTTTTCCTGATCCGGGCCGACTACTGTCTTGCCGATGCGCGCCTTGAGCAGGCTCTGCACGAAGGATAAACCCAACAGTGGACGAATGAAATTGGCGAATCTGGCGCCGCGAATCATCCCCGCAGAGCCTGGAATAAACACTTCGATATTGGCAATACCAGTGGTATGCCAAGCTGTGGAAACGTCGCCCCAAGGAATGGTCATGGCCAATTTCTCTCCGGCGCCAAAGTCGATACGCCGTACCCGATACGCCAGCGGTACCGAGACGATTTTGCCGTCACGACGAACCTTGCCGCCCTGCGCCATGCCTTCAATCGAAGTTTTGGCAGTACCGGGTGAAAAGCTCGAGCGCGAATCAAACCCCAGCGCCAGATGCGTTGCATCCGGCAGTGCGTTTTTCAATGCGGCGGCGACACAGTCAGTCGGCACCACATCAAAGCCGACGCCGGGGCAAATGACCACGCCCGCCGCACGCGCCCGTTCACTCAAGGACTGGGCGTGCTCGAATACGGCAATTTCGCCGGTGATGTCAAGGTAGTGCGCATTGACGCGCAAGCAGGCTTCCATCATAGGGGTGGCGGTCGCTGAAAACGGCCCTGCGCAATGCAGAACCAAGCCATGGCCTTTGATCTGAGCAAGCAACCGCACTTCATCGTCCAGTCCGAACACTCGGGTTTCAAGGCCCAGCTCCCGACCCAGGGCTTCGACCTTGTCACGGTTGCGTCCCGCCAGCACAGGTTTAAGTCCACGCTTTACAGCATCACGAGCGATCAACTCGCCGGTGTAGCCATTGGCGCCATAGATCATCCATTTGAACTGCATACACGGACCTTCGCGCGCAGTGCAACCCGCAGCACGTCGTGGCCTCCGGCTGGATCGCAGTTCCCACAGAATTGACGCTGGAGGAGGCGCAGGCCGCCGCAGTGTTCGAAGCCGTCGGCGCCTGGCGACAGGAAAAGATCGCGGCATGAGACGAATCAGCAACCGCGCCCGGCATGGCCGGCGCCAGCAATGGATCAAACTGCCGCCCAGCGGCTTGAGAGGTATCGGCAATGGCCGAGAAGAAGATTGGAGCAGCCAAGCACTCGGCGGACTACCGCGAGAGGAGGAAGGCCGAGGCAGAGCGTTTTGGCATCGAGACGTTGTCGGTGGATATGGCTGCCGGAACTCGGTCGGGAATGATTGAGGCTATGAGGGTCCACGGCTACACCCAACTGCAGGAGCTACTACAGAATCTTCACCGGTCTTTCCTAGCCGCATCACCAGAAGAGCAGGCTCGTCGACTGCAGCAACCTGACGCGCTAGCTTTTGAGATTTCGCCAAAGCTAGCGCGGCATTTTGACGAAGCCAGCAGGTCTGAACTGAAGCGAGACCCAGGCGATGAGATCGTTTCCCCATACTAGGGGAAAGGGCTGCCGGGTCACCGCTCCCCTCTCGGACAGCTCTTCGGTAGATGCAGATGGCCGCCACATCGACAGCCAGCACTACCGACACAACGCCGATCGAGAAGTAGATCTCCAGATCAATCATTTCCCAACCCCCAGCCTTATTAGGTTTGGAGGTTGCAGCAATTTCTATTCCAGTTCTCAAATGCCGCATCCGGCGGCGGTGTCCGCCTAAGGCGGAGAGATCGTCAGCACGGTAGACCCGGAAAAAGGACCCGGCTCCACGGTTCCATTGCTGCTCAGCGTTGACTTGATGTAGATAGGGGTCGGCAAACCTTCTTCTACTTTGATCGGAACACCATTCGCCGGGGCTTTACCGTCAATCGTGAGCTTGGAGTACAAGCTGCCATCCGCCCTTAGCTTAACGCCTGAGGTATTTTCTTTGCCTGCAGAGGCAATAACGCTTGATACTCCAG
>OEPS010000307.1_pt1 | contig 17855 bp, 18 predicted proteins | sample 1539411 | NCBI WGS metagenome assembly OEPS01 (sample SAMN02671747, study PRJEB22543) | soil metagenome | biome: bacteria | place: China:Hunan Province, Lengshuijiang City | collected 2012-10-15 | depth 0.08m m
AACGTGCAGGTCGACCAGAAGCGTCTGGACGCCAACTACTTCCAGACCCTGCCGTACCTGAAGAACTTCAACGAAGGTAAAGGCACGCATCTGGAAACCGTCATCGGCGTTCACGTCGAGCCGTTCGGTGGCTACTCGAAGAAGGTCAAGAGCCTGAGCGAGCTGAAAGACGGCGCGACGGTTGCCATTCCTAACGAAGGCAGCAACAGCGGCCGTGCCCTGCTGCTGTTGCAGAAGGCTGGCCTGATCACGCTGAAGGATCCGAAAAACGCCCTGGCAACGCCGAAAGACATCGCCGAGAACCCGAAGAAGCTGAAGTTCCGCGAGCTTGAGTCGGCCATGCTGCCGCGCGTGCTGGATCAGGTCGACCTGGACATGATCAACACCAACTACGCGCTGGAAGCGGGTCTGAACCCGGCCAAGGACGCGCTGGTAATTGAAGGCTCCGATTCGCCGTATGTGAACTTCCTGGTTGCCCGCCCGGACAACAAGGACAGCGATGCGATCCAGAAGCTGGCCAAGGCCCTGACCAGCCCTGAAGTGAAAACCTTCATCGAGAAGAAATACAGCGGCGCGGTACTGCCGGCGTTCTAAGCAGCAACTGATACACCTCCTGTGGGAGCGGGCTTGCCCCGCGATTGCAATGTGTCTGACACAACGCGATCGCGGGGCAAGCCCGCTCCCACAGTTGCTTTGTGCGCAGGAAAAACCGGTTAGCTGTTTGGGTGATATCAATATGCAATAAAGGTATTTAAATAATTATTTTTATACCTTTAGAGTCTTGGTCATTGTGCTCACCCGCACTGACAACCCCTGTGTAGAGCGGCCCGTTTACCCTCGGGCCGCTCCGAGATCCTCTCATGAGTTTCGATGTCGCCTTCATCCTCAGCACGCTACCGGCGTTTCTCAAAGCCGTCGGCGTTACCCTGCAGGTTGGCCTGATCGCCATTGCCACCTCTTTGCTGGTGGCACTGATCAACACCGCCATCCTGGTCTACCGCACGCCGTACCTGCAGCGCCTGGTGCAGCTTTACGTGGAGCTGGCGCGCAACACGCCGCTGCTGATCCAGCTGTTCTTCGTCTACTTCGCTTTGCCGACCCTGGGTCTGAAAATTTCCGGCTTTGCCGCCGCGATCATCACCATGACCTTTCTCGGCGGCGCGTACCTCACCGAAGTGCTACGGGCCGGTGTCGAGGCAGTGCCCCAGGCGCAGCTGGAGTCGGGACGCTCGATCGGTCTGTCCGACGGCCAGCTGCTGCGTTATGTGATCCTGCCTCAGGCAGGCATCCTCAGCCTGCCATCGCTGTTCGCCAACTTCGTCTTCCTGCTCAAGGAAACCACCGTGGTCTCGGCGGTGGCGGTGCCGGAAATCCTCTACACCACCAAGAGCTACATCGCGCTGTACTACAAGACCTACGAGATGCTCGCGGTACTGACGCTGATCTGCGTATTGCTGTTCCTGCCGTTGTCGCTGCTGCTCAGTCGCCTGGAACGGAGGCTGCAACATGGCCAGTTCGGGTCTTGAGTTGTTGCTGGTGTCCTGGCCGCAACTGGGCAAGGGCGCGGCGCAGACATTGGCGATTTCGGCGCTGGGGATCGTCTTCAGTACCTTCGGCGGCGTGCTCTACGGGGTGCTGGCAAGCCTGAACCTGCGCAGCCTGAATGTCGCACTGCGGATCTATCTGGAACTGTTCCGGGCGATCCCGGTGCTGGTCTGGCTGTACCTGCTGTTCTTCGGTCTGCCGATCTTTTTTGCCCTGAGCATTCCCAGCTTCTGGTGCGCAGTGCTGGTGCTGTCGTTGTGGGGCGCCAGTGAGGTGGGCGAGGTGGTACGCGGCGCCTTGCGCTCGTTGCCCCGCGGCCAGCGCGAAGCCGGCCTGTCGATTGGCCTGTCTGCCTGGCAGCTGTATGGCTATGTGTTGCTGCCACAGGCACTCAAGCGCATGACGCCGCCGACCATCAACATCTACACGCGGATCATCAAGACCAGCTCGCTGGCGGTGCTGATCGGGGTGGTCGATGTCATCAAGGTCGGCCAGCAGATCATCGAACGCACCTACGAATCGGTGCTGATCTACGGCGCGCTTTTCCTGTTTTTCTTTTTTATCTGCTACCCGCTCTCGGCTGCTTCGCGCGCCCTCGAGCGCCGCTGGACACACGCATGAGCGCACTGATCGAGTTCAAGGGCTTCAACAAATACTTCGGCGACCAGCAGGTGCTGAACAACATAGACCTGCAGGTGCGCAGTGGCGAAGTGGTGGTGATCCTCGGCCCCAGCGGCTGCGGCAAGAGCACCTTGCTACGTTGCCTGAACGGCCTGGAAATCGCCCACAGCGGTCACCTGCGCCTGGCCGGTGACGAACTGCTCGACCCGCGCACCGACTGGCGCCAGGTACGCCAGCGGGTGGGCATGGTGTTCCAGAGCTATCACCTGTTCGGTCACATGAGCGTGCTCGACAACTTGTTGCTCGGCCCGCTCAAGGTACAGAAGCGTGAGCGTCACGAAGCCCTGGCTCAGGCCGAAGCGTTGTTGGCCCGTGTGGGCTTGCTGGACAAGCGCGACGCTTATCCGCGTCAGCTCTCCGGTGGCCAGCAACAGCGCATCGCGATTGTCCGCTCGCTATGCATGAACCCCGAAGTGATGCTGTTCGACGAGGTCACCGCAGCCCTCGACCCGGAGATGGTCAAGGAGGTGCTGGAGGTGATCCAGGGCCTGGCCCGTGACGGCATGACCCTGCTGATCGTAACCCATGAAATGGCCTTCGCTCGCGCGGTGGCCGACCGCATCGTGTTCATGGAGGCCGGCAGGATCCTTGAACAGCGCGACCCCGAGAGCTTCTTTACGAACCCGCAGACCGCACGCGCGCAGCAGTTTCTGGAGAAATTCTCCTTTGTAGAAAGCCTGCCCAAAACGCCCGCAAAGGAATTGTCATGAAAACTGCCAAGACATCGAAACTGCTATTGTCCCTGTTCAGCGTGGCCCTGTTGGCCGGCTGCAACAAGGCTGAAGAGCCGGCCAAACCTGCTGCCAGCGGTGCAGCTCCGGCCAGCAGCTATCTGGAAACCATCAAGGCGCGCGACAAACTGATTGTCGGCGTGTTCACCGACAAACCACCGTTTGGCTTCGTCGACGAGAGCGGCCGCTATGTCGGTTTCGACACCGACATCGGCCGTCAGCTGGCCAAGTCGTTGCTCGGTGACGAGAACAAGATCGAGTTCGTGGCCGTTGAGCCGGCCAGCCGGATTCCGTTCCTGCAAAGCGACAAAGTTGACCTGATCCTCGCCAACATGACCGTAACCCCGGAGCGCAAGGAAGCGGTGGAGTTCACCAACCCCAACCTGCGCGTTGCGGTACAGGCCCTGGTGCCGGAAGGCAGCGAGGTGAAGCATCTGGATGACCTGGCCGGCAAGACCACCATCGTCACCACCGGCACTACCGCCGATATCTGGCTGACCAAGAACCACCCGGACTGGAAACTGCTCAAGTTCGAGAAGAACTCCGAATCACTGCAAGCGTTGGCCAATGGCCGTGGCGATGCCTATGCCCAGGACAACCTGATCCTGTTCAGCTGGTCGAAGCAGAATCCGGGCTATCGCGTGCTGGAAGAGAAACTGGGTGAAGAGGCACCGATTGCGCCAGCGGTGAAGAAAGGCAATATCGAGCTGCGTGACTGGGTCAACGCTGAACTGGCGCGTCTGGGTGAGCAGAAGTACCTGCTTAAACTGTACGACCAGTATGTGCGCAAAGAGCTGAGCGACGACACCAAGCCTGAGAGCGTGATTGTCGAAGGCGGCAAGTGGCAGGGTTAACCCCCATACATGGGCCTGCTATGCAGGCCATCGCGGATGAATCCGCTCCTACACGACCAAATTGTAGGAGCGGATTCATCCGCGAAGGGGCGGTTAGTTAACAGGCACCAAGCTCAACGTACTTTGCGCCGGAATCACCCCCATCTGCGCCTTGTGATACTGCCCCTCGATGTAGTCCTTGGCCTGGTCGGCATAGTGCCGGTCGAACAGCACGCCACTTTGCCCGACCGGGTTGATGGTCAGGGCTTGCCCCGCATCGGCGAAGTCGATCAGGCGTCGGGTCGAAGGACCATAGGTAACCGGCCAGGGCGCCGGACCGATCTTCGCCGACAGATTGTTCGGCACTTCATGACTGCCAGGCGCTGCGAAGGCGCCGACATTGAACAGCAGGTTCAGCGGCTTCTGCAGCCCCAGCGGATGATTGTGGGTCAACGTATGCGCCTTGCCCCATTGCCAGCTGGCAGGATCATTGCCCAAGGTTTCGCGCAGGTGCCCAAGACTAGCCTGCCAGGCCCGTTTGACTGCGTCGGTACGGCTGCCATGCTCGCTGCTGCCGTGCAGCCCCCACCACGGCGACTCGGCATCGGCGGCCAGGCGCGGTATGGCCGCATCGATGACCCGGGTGCTGATCAGGGTCTGGAACCAGGCATCACCGAGCTCGTCATGCATGGCCGCGTAGGCCAGGTCGTAGAGAAATTGGTTGAACAGGGTGGCACTGACCGAGTCCAGCGGGTAGTCGCCATTCCAGCTCGCCAGTTGTTCGACCAGCTCTTTCTCCTGGTCGCTTGAGGCCACTTCGCGCAGGACGCCCAATAGCAGTGCGAGGGTGCGCGGACCATAGTCGGTGGCGGTGTCGAGCTGCAGCGCCTGGCTGTTTTGCGTATCCCATTTGACTTGCGCATCGGCCAGGTGACGGTTCAGCTGTTGGCCGCGGTCGGCAAGGTTGTAGTAACCCGGAATCGGCATGGCCGCGGGCGGCTGATAGTTGGCCGAGACGATGTAGCCGCTGGCCGGGTTTTCCGTCTGCGGGTTGGCGCTGAACGGGTAGAAGCCGAGTTTGTCCGCCTGGGCAGTGCTGCCGTCGAGGATGAACGACGGATTGACCCCCTCCGGGCGAATCGGCAACTGCGCCGCCGCCCACCAGCCGATGTCACCGCTGGCGTTGGCCCACACCAGGTTGAGGCCGGGCGCCTGGATCTTCGCGGCGGCGCTGCGCATCTTGTCCAGGGTGTCGGCGCGGTTGACCTGGTAGAAGCCTTCAAGGATCGGGTTCTCGGTTTCGAGGAAGGCCCACCACATGGCGATCGGGGTGGGCCCGGCGTTGGCACCGATCACGTCATTGACGATCGGGCCGTGCGGCGAGCGGCGCAGGGTGATAGTCAGCGGCTCCTCGCCCTTCACCGCGATGGTCTCCTGGGTAACGCTTAAGTCTTGCCACTGGCCGTTGATGCGCACCTGGTCCGGGTTGGCCGGATTGACCTGCTCGGCGATCAGGTCGACATCGTCGTTCTGGAACATGGTCAGGCTCCAGCCGAACGCGCGGTTGTGCCCCAGTGATGCGAAGGGGTTGAGCGCCTGGTGATAGCCGTAGAGGTTGAAACCGGGCGCCGACAGTTCGGCTTCGTACCAGACCGCAGGCACGGCAAAACTGATATGCGGGTCTCCAGCCAGTAAGGGCTTGCCGCTGCGCGTGCGGCTGCCGGAGACGGCCCAGGCATTGCTGCCTTCGTACTGGGGAATGCCGGCTGCGCTCAGGGCGTGCTGGCTGACCTGGGCGAGGTGCTCCAGGCTTTTCCAGTCTGCGCCGGCAAGCGGCGGACTGCTGTGCAACGCACCTTCAGGATTCCAGTCGAGATCGAAGACCTTGAGGTACTCGCTACCCAGTTGATCGCGCACATAGGTCAGCACCGGCTCGGTGCGAAAGGCGGCGGCAAAGCTGTAGGCCATATAGCCGGCAATGCTCAGGGTGTCCTGGGCGGTGAACGGTCGCGGGCTGATGCCCAGTACATCGAACTCCATCGGCTTGGGATGGCTGTCCTGCCAGGCATTGACGCCATCGAGGTAGGCCTGCAAGGCGAGCCAGGCCGGCGCCTGTTTGTCCTGATGTTCGACGTAGCGTTCGGCCTGCTCACGAATGCGCAGGCTGCGGAACAGGGTATCGGTGGGTACCAGCTTGCTGCCGAGTACTTCCGCCAGCTCACCACGGGCCAGGCGGCGGATGATCTCCATCTGGAACAGGCGGTCCTGGGCGTGCACATAACCCAGCGCGCGGTACATATCGGTCTCGTTGGTGGCCTCGATATGCGGTACGCCGCGCTCGTCATAGCGCACGCTCACCGGGGCCTGCAGGCTGGCCAGGGCCACCTCGCCCTGGCGCTGCGGCAGCTTGCCCTGCACGTACCAGTAACCGCCGCCAGCTGCTGCGGCAATGACCACAGCGAGAAAGGTCAGGCTGCGCTTCATCAGGACTCCTTGTGCTTTTTAGCGGATTTTGTGGTCCGATCATCGAGGTAAATTCGGACAGAGAATAGCCCCAAAGGAGTGAAGATGAATCTCAGTGAAAAGCAGAAGATGCTCAGCGGCCAGCTCTATCACGCCAGCTGCCCGGAACTGCAGGCCGAGCAGATCGCCAACAAGCACTGGATGCAGCGCTACAACAACAGCGCTGAACTACTCAACGAACAGCGTCATAAGCTGCTGGTCGAGCACTTCAAGGTGGTCGGCGACGGCGCCGTGATTCGTCCGCCGTTCTATTGCGACTACGGCTACAACATCAGTGTTGGCAGCAACGTGTTCATGAACTTCAACTGCGTGATCCTCGATGTCTGCCCGGTCAGCATCGGTGACGATTGCCAGATCGGCCCAGCGGTGCAGATCTATGCCGCCGACCACCCGCTGGACCCGAAGGTACGTCGCAGTGGCCTGGAAAGTGGCCGGCCGGTGAAGATCGGCAACAACGTCTGGATTGGCGGCGGGGCGATCATCCTGCCCGGAGTAACGGTGGGCGATAACGCCGTGATCGGCGCCGGCAGCGTGGTGACCCGCGATGTGCCGGCCCGGGCGACGGTGGTGGGCAATCCGGCGCGCTTGCGCTAGGGCGTCCAGGGGCAGTAGCAACCCACCGCCATTGTGTGGGTCGCGCTGACTGCCCGGCCTTGGCTCAAGGCCAGCAGGATCGGTTCGATGAAGCTGTTGCTCGAGTTACAGGTCGCCCCTTCGCTGTAAGGGCCGAAGTAGGCCAGCTTGCCCTGGCGGTCCCAGATCGCCACGCCTGGGCTGGCCGGCAAGTGTTCGGCACCGGGCAGTTGCGCCAGTGGTTTGAGTGCGCTGAGGGTGCTTGGCAACTGTCCACGGCTGCCGGGTTTTTGCACCACGTAGAACTCCACGCCCTGGGGGGCGAAATGCTCGATCAGCTCCGCCAGGTGCTGCTGATTGCCGACGTTGCACGGGCAGGCCGGGTCCCAGAAATGCACCAGGCGGATTGCTCCGGGACCGGCGATTGCCTCTGGCAACTGCAGGCGATCACCAGAGAACAGGGCAGTCTGGTTGTCGAAGGTGCGCAGGTAGCGACTCTGGAAACTGTCGTAGGCCCACCACAAACCTGCGGCGCAAAGAGCGGCGGTCAGCAGGCCGAGCAGGGTGCGGGTGGGGGACGCGAGCATGAGGGCAATATCCGAAAAAAGTCGCCTAGCTTGCCATGCTGCTGGCGACAGCTGAATATCACAGGTCAATATCCCGCATTTGCTGTCTGGAAATCCTCTATGCCTGCGTCATTTCAACCCGACTCGTTACGCGCCAGCCTGTCGTCGCTGACCGTGCGCCAGCCGTTGTCGACCCAGGCCCAGGCCTACCAGCGCTACTACGGGCTTGATCTGCCGGCGCGCAAGGACTCGCCGCAGCGCTGGCTGGGGCGCTTCGAGGCGGCGGGTTTCGAACTGGTGGGGCAAGTCTGGCTACCCGCCGCACCCGTGGCGACGCTGGTGTTGTTGCATGGATTCTACGATCACATGGGCCTGTACCGGCATGTGGTCGACTGGGCCCTGGACCAGGATTACGCGGTGATCGCCTGCGACTTGCCGGGGCACGGCCTGTCCAGCGGTGAACGGGCCAGCATCGACGACTTTGGCGCCTACCAGCAGGTGCTGCAGGCGCTCTTCGAGCAGGGGCGAGCCCTGGAACTGCCACAGCCGTGGCATTTATGCGGGCAGAGTACCGGCGGGGCGATTGTCATTGATCATGTGCTCCACGAAGGCGTGCAAAGCCCGGCCCAGGGCGAGGTGATCCTGTTGGCGCCCTTGGTGCGGCCACGTGCGTGGCGTTGGTCGAAACTCAGTTATCACCTGTTGCGACCGTTTGTAAAAGGCATCGAGCGACGCTTCAGTGCCAACAGCAATGATCCAACGTTCCTGCCGTTTCTGCAGGCTGACCCGCTGCAGCCGCGGCGTTTGCCGACCGCCTGGGTCGGGGCGCTGGTGGACTGGGTCAAACGCATCGAGGCGGCGCCGGTCAGTGCACGGCGGCCGTTGATTATCCAGGGGGAGTCCGACATGACCGTGGACTGGCCGCACAACCTTCGGGTGTTGCGGGAGAAGTTCGCCGCGCCCGAGATTCTGCTGATTCCCGAGGCGCGTCACCATCTGGCCAATGAGCTGCCGGCAATCCGTCAGCGCTACTTCGATTTTATCGACCAGCGCCTGGGCTGATCACTTCAGGTCCGAGGTGTTCTGCCCAACCGCCAGGCCTGCGCGGATGGCAGCCAGGGCGGCCTTGTAGTACGCCTGACCCTCTGCCGATTCGGCAAAGGTGGCGAACTCATCCAGCTCTTCATCAGACAGGTCGCGATAGACATACAGCAGGGTGTTGTTCAGTTCGCTACCAATTTGCTGCATCAGGCGCTGGCGTTGACCGTCAAGCAGGCTCTGGGCCTGGCCGCCACCGAGCAGGCCGGGGATCATCTGGCTGAGGCTGTCGGCAGCTACCCCGGCGATGGCCAGGCTGACTTCGGCACCGGCTTCGCGGGCGGGCAGGGCCTGGGCCAGGTGACCGATGATCAGCAGACGGTTGTCGCTGGCTTCGATCTTGGGCAAACCCTTGGCGTTCTTGGCCAACTGGTCACGGCGGGTGGCCAGCAGCTCGGCGGCGACGATCTTGCGTCCCAGCGCAGACTGGAAAAATGCCAGCGCAGGATTCGGGTTGTTCAGGTGAGCGCGCAATTGTGCCTGTGCGCGCTTGTCCACGGCCTGGGCCTGAAAGCGCTGGTTGCTGTTATTGACCAGCGCTTGGTAAACAGCGGGCGGCAGGCTATTGCGATAGCGCTGCTGGGCGGCATCGAGGGCATCGGTAAAGTGGGCACGCTGCTCAGGCCAGCCGGCGACCTTGTAGAGTTGGTCGAGACTGTCTGCCCAGACAGGCGTGGTGCAAATCATCATTAACAAAAAAAACAAACGGCGCATTCAGGACTCCTGTCGGCAGGGCGCTATTGTCTTGGCCTGGCCGGGCTTTGTCGAGAAGGCATTGCATACTCTCGGCCAAGTGGCGCTGTCGGTTTTCGCAGCAGATGGATACTATGCGCGCCATGCCCCTATCTTCTGATCACCCGCTGCTGTTGCGCATTGTCGACGACCTGGCCACCCGTGGCTGGTCGCAGCAGGACATCTTTCTTCCAGCGTCTCTGACCCTGGCGCTCGCGGCTGAGTGTCGTACCCGCGCCGCAGAGGGCGAGCTGGCGCCTGCAGCGGTAGGACGAGGAGCCACCCAGGAGGTGCGCGAGGGTATTCGCGGCGACCATATCCAATGGCTGGAGCCTGGCCAGGCCGAGTGCTGCGACCAGTACCTGGAATTGATGGACAGCCTGCGCGAAGCGCTCAACCGCGGCTTGTTCCTGGGGCTTGAAGACTTCGAATGCCACTTTGCCCTGTACCCGCCAGGGGCGTTCTATCGCAAGCACCTGGACCGTTTCCGCGATGATGACCGGCGCACGGTTTCGGCGGTCATCTACCTCAACCCGGATTGGTTGCCCGACGATGGCGGACAGTTGCGCATGAGCCTGAAGGACGGCGTGGAGCACGATGTGCAGCCTGTCGGTGGCTGCCTGGTAGTGTTCCTTTCCGGTGATATTCCCCATGAAGTGCTGCCGGCCCGGCGCGAGCGTCTGTCGGTCACTGGCTGGTTCCGCCGCCGTGGCAACGAGCCGTTCTAAGCCGCACAAAGTGCTGGTCAGCGCCTGTCTGCTGGGGCAGCCGGTGCGCTATGACGGGCGCGCCAGTGGTCACCCTGATTTATTGCAACGCTGGCAACACGAGGGCCGGATCGTGCCTTTGTGCCCGGAAGTGGCGGGCGGGCTGCCGACGCCACGACCACCTGCCGAGATCCCCGGAGGCCAGGGCAGTGCCGTGCTGGATGGCGATACGCAGGTGGTTACAGTTGCAGGAGAGGATGTCAGTGCGCAGTTTCTGGCCGGTGCGCAGCTGGCGCTGGAGCTGGTGCGGCGTCATGGCATCCGTATCGCGGTGCTCAAGTCGGGTAGCCCTTCGTGCGGCAACGTGCTTGTTTATGACGGTACCTTCAGTGGCAGCAAAGTCACCGGCGAAGGGGTGACCACCGCCTTGCTGCGCCGCGAGGGGGTTCAAGTGTTCAGTGAGCTGGAACTTGAAGCGGCAGAGCAGGCGTTGAGACAGCTTTAACACCATCGCGGGGCAAGCCCGCTCCCACAGGACCGGTGGGAGCGGGCTTGCCCCGCGATGCTTTTATTCCTTCGGCGGTTTGCTGGCATCCATTCCGAACCACTTCTGCGACATTGCGCTCAGCCGACCGTCAGCCTTGATGCGCTGCAAGGCGTTATCCACAGCACTGTGGAATGCCGGGTTACCTTTCTGAAACGGGATCGACAGGCTCAGGATCGGCCCGACGGTGGCGCCTTCGGTTACCGGCTGCTGGCTGTCGCGAATGGCATAGGGCACCAGCAGACGGTCGCTGATGGCCGCGTCGATCTGGTCATTGGCCACGTCTTTGATTGGCTGGGTGGCATCGGGATAGCTGCGCAGATCAACCCCTTCGACGCCGCGCGCCTGTTCGGCGAACTGGCTGCCCTGAACCACGCCGAGGCTGTGGCCTTTGAGGGCGTCGAGGCTGGCCAGCGGACGTTTGTCTTCCTTGCGCACGATCAGCTGGGCGCTGGAATAGCTGTAGGGCTCGCTGAAATCCAGGCGCTCCTTGAGTTCAGGCGTGGCCGCAACCTGGTTCAGGGCAATGTCGTACTTGCCACTTTCCACACCCGGCAGCATATCGTCGCGAGTGGTCACGACGAACTCGGCACGTACATCCAGTTCGTTGGCCAGGGCCTGGCCGAGTTCGACTTCAAACCCCGTCAGCTTGCCATCATCTTTGAAGTTGAACGGTGGCATGTTGGCTTCGACAGCAATGCGCAACTCGCCCCGGTCGTTCATATCATCGATCAGTTCGGCATGTGCCCACGGGCTGAGCAAAGTGGCAAGTAGTATCCCTATGGTCAAACGCATTGAGGTCCCTTGGATTCATTGGCAGTGAGAAAGATCGCCGCGGCTTTGTGATGATGCCACGGTCGAGTGCAACTTAGGACCGCATCGCTTGTAGGATGTTAGCCACAGGTGGAAATATTTTCTGTGCGAATTTTCGGATATGTTCTGATTCAATTGATCTATGGTTACAAGCCATTGCCTTTCGTTTTACCGTAAAGGTTGGAAGGTTACTGAAGAAAAGAATCACAGGAGAAGTGAATGAAAAGCCTAGTTTCGCGTGCAGCCGTCGCCGGTCTGTTGATGGGGGTCTCGGCATTCGCCGCTGCCGCCGAAGGCCTGAAGAGCCAGGAGCCGCCGAAAGACGCCAAGGTCTTCATCGTTTCCCCGGCTGACGGCGCGACGGTCGACAAGACCTTCACGGTCAAATTCGGCATCGAGGGCATGGAGCTCAAACCCGCAGGCGACCTAACGCCGCACACCGGCCATCACCACTTGCTGGTAGATGTCGACAAAGAGCCGGCCGTCGACACGGTTCTGCCTACCAGCCTGCTCCCGGAAAACAAGGCGCCACTGCCTGCCGGTCCGCAAGTTCTGCACTTCGGCAAAGCGCAGACCGAAGTCGAACTGACCCTGACCCCAGGCAAGCACACCCTGCAACTGGTACTGGGCGACAAGTTCCACGTGCCGTTCACGCCAAGCGTTGAATCGAAGAAGATCACCGTTACGGTCAAGTAAGGGTTGAAAGCATCGCGGGGCAAGCCCGCTCCCACAGGTATTTATTAACCTGTGGGAGCGGGCTTGCCCCGCGATTTGTTGCCAGAAGAACTTAGAACAGTACGCGGGAACGGATAGTGCCCTTGACGTGTTGCAGTTTTTCTTGCGCCAGATCCGAGTACTCGGCATCAACGTCGATTACTACGTAACCGACTTTCTCGTTGGTCTGCAGGAACTGACCGGAGATGTTGATCGCGTTTTCGGCGAAGACTTTGTTGATCTCGCTGAGTACGCCCGGAATGTTTTCGTGGATGTGCAGCAGACGGTGCTTGCCCGGGTGAGCCGGCAGGGCCACTTCAGGGAAGTTGACCGACGATACGGAAGTACCGTTGTCGCTGTACTTGACCAGTTTCTCGGCCACTTCCAGACCGATGTTGGCCTGGGCTTCGGCGGTGGAACCACCGATGTGCGGGGTCAGGATCACGTTGTCCAGGCCACGCAGCGGGCTTTCGAACTGCTCGTCGTTGGAGCGCGGCTCAACCGGGAACACGTCGATGGCGGCGCCGATCAGGTGCTTGTCCTTGATCGCGGCAGCCAGGTGATCCAGTTCGACCACAGTACCGCGGGCGGCGTTGATCAGGATCGAGCCTTTCTTCATCGCGCGGATTTCTTTCTCGCCGATCATCCACTGGGTGGACGGCAGCTCAGGCACGTGCAGCGAGACGATGTCGGCCAGGCCCAGCAGCTCGTTCAGGCTTGCGACCTGAGTGGCGTTGCCCAGCGGCAGCTTGGTCAGCGGGTCGAAGAAGAACACCTGCATGCCCAGGCTTTCGGCCAGGACCGACAGCTGCGTACCGATCGAGCCGTAGCCGACGATGCCCAGCTTCTTGCCGCGGATTTCGAAGGAGTTGGCCGCGCTCTTGATCCAGCCACCACGGTGACAGGAAGCGTTCTTCTCCGGGATGCCGCGCAGCAGCAGGATTGCTTCGGCCAGTACCAGCTCGGCAACCGAACGGGTGTTGGAGTACGGCGCGTTGAACACGGCGATACCGCGCTCGCGGGCCGCGTCCAGGTCAACCTGGTTGGTACCGATGCAGAAACAGCCGACAGCGACCAGTTTCTTGGCGCAGTCGAAAACCTCTTCGGTCAGTTGAGTGCGCGAGCGGATGCCGATGAAGTGGGCATCAGCGATCTTTTCTTTCAACTCGGCGTCTGGCAGAGAACCGGTGAGGTACTCGATGCTGGTATACCCGGCGGCCTTGAGGACGTCCACGGCGGATTGGTGGACGCCTTCGAGAAGAAGGAACTTGATCTTGCTCTTATCGAGAGAAGTCTTGCTCATCTGCGTAAACCTGTGTCCCGGAGAAAAATGGCAGGGAAGTGAAGCTCTCGCAGCATCGGCTTAAAGCTCGATCAGCGGGGGGCGTATGCTAGCATGAGTACCCCCCGATACGCCCATCCCTGGCACGTGAAGAGTGCTCAGGGTGACTATGAATAGTTCGAGAGTTCTGTCGATGACCGATTCTGCGCTGCTTGATGAGCTGATGACCCTGGTTGAGCCTGGCAAGGTGCTGACCGATGCGGTTTCCCTCGAGACTTACGGCAAGGATTGGACCAAGCACTTTGCTCCGGCGCCGCTGGCCATCGTGTTTCCGAAAAGTACCGAGCAGGTCCAGGCCATCGTGCGCTGGGCTAATCAGCACAAGGTTGCCCTGGTGCCTTCGGGCGGACGAACGGGCCTCTCCGCAGCTGCGGTGGCGGCCAATGGCGAAGTGGTGGTGTCCTTCGACTATATGAACCAGATTCTCGCCTTCGATGAGTTCGACCGTACCGTGGTCTGCCAGCCGGGCGTGGTAACTGAACAGCTGCAGAACTTTGCCGAAGACAAGGGGCTGTATTACCCGGTCGACTTCGCCTCTGCAGGTTCCAGCCAGATTGGCGGCAATATCGGCACCAATGCTGGCGGTATCAAGGTCATTCGCTACGGCATGACCCGCAACTGGGTGGCCGGCCTGAAGGTCGTCACCGGCACCGGCGACCTGCTGGAGCTGAACAAGGACCTGATCAAGAACGCCACCGGCTACGATCTGCGCCAGCTGTTCATTGGCGCCGAGGGCACCCTGGGGTTTGTGGTCGAGGCGACCATGCGCCTGGATCGCGCGCCGAACAACCTCACCGCGATGGTTCTCGGCACCCCGGATTTCGACTCGATCATGCCGGTGCTGCACGCCTTTCGCGACAAGCTCGACCTGACTGCCTTCGAGTTCTTTTCCGACAAGGCCCTGGCCAAGATCATGGGCCGCGGCGATGTCCCCGCGCCGTTCGACACCCCGTGCCCGTTCTATGCCTTGCTTGAGTTCGAAGCCAGCACTGAAGAAGTGGCCAATGCCGCCCTGGCGACCTTTGAGCACTGCGTGGAGCAAGGCTGGGTGCTGGACGGGGTAATGAGCCAGAGCGAACAGCAGCTGCAGAACCTGTGGAAACTGCGCGAGTACATCTCCGAGACCATCTCGCACTGGACACCCTACAAGAACGATATTTCGGTCACTGTGTCGAAAGTGCCGGCGTTCTTGCGCGATATCGACGCTATCGTCGCAGAAAGCTACCCGGATTTCGAAGTGGTCTGGTATGGCCATATCGGTGACGGCAACCTGCACCTGAACATCCTCAAGCCCGATGCCCTGAGCAAGGACGAGTTCTTTGCCAAGTGCGCTACGGTGAACAAGTGGGTGTTCGAGATCGTGCAGCGCTACAACGGCTCGATTTCCGCCGAACACGGGGTCGGCATGACCAAGCGTGATTACCTCACCTACAGCCGCTCGCCCGTGGAAATTCAATACATGAAAGCGGTGAAGGCCGTGTTCGATCCGAACGGGATCATGAACCCGGGCAAGATCTTCGCCGTCGAGTAAGTCAAAGGCACAAGAGCTTCCAATAGCGCCAGGAGTCGGTAATGAGCTATCAGCACCAGTATGTAGACGGCACGCGTATTCACTTTCCCCTGGGCAAGGTGGTGTGCATCGGGCGCAACTATGCCGAGCACGCCAAGGAACTGGACAACCCGATCCCCACCGAACCCCTGCTGTTTATCAAGCCAGGCAGCTGTGTGGTGCCGCTGGACAGCGGCTTCAAGATCCCGGCCGAGCGCGGTTCGGTGCACTATGAGGCGGAAATCGCCGTGCTCCTGGGCAAGTCGCTGTCGCCCGAGCCCAGTGAAGAAGAAGTACTCGACGCCATTTCCGGCTTCGCCCCGGCGCTCGACCTGACCCTGCGCGACCTGCAGGCGCAACTGAAGGAAAAGGGCCTGCCGTGGGAGCGCGCCAAGTGCTTCGATGGTGCTTGCGTGCTGCCGCCTTTTGTCGCCGGTAGCAGCTTCGAAGACCTGGCCGATATCGGCATTCGCCTGACCATCAACGGCGAAGTACGCCAGGATGGCAACAGTGCGCTGATGCTCAACCCGATCGTACCGATGATCCAGCACATGGCTTCGCAATTCGGCCTGCAGGCCGGTGATGTGATCCTGACCGGCACGCCAGTGGGTGTTGGTCCACTCAACCCGGGCGATGAGCTGGTACTGGAATTGCCGGGTGCCAGCCGCTTCGAAAGCAAAGTGTTGTAGCCCTTGCGGGCAGCCAGTCACGCTGGCTGCCCTGCGCTCTGTCGGCTTTTGTCATTTTTTTCACAATTGATCCGGATAATGCTTGCCGACCTGGCTCTGCGAACGTGCCGGTAATGTGTTATTAAACTGGCAAAAAGAGCATCAATCCCATGGCCACTCCCGTTCCTTCCAGTAAATCTGTGCCGTCTGCGCGAAAACGCGGGCTCGCCTTGCGTTGGTCGACCTGGTTGGCAGCGGCAGCAATCATTGGTTATGGCGTAGCCATTGCCATGCATTGGGATGATCGCGGATTGTTGTGGTTGCAAGAGCGTTTCGAAAGCCCGGTCGAGCAGCGGGCGAGCATCTGGTTGCCGGACTACCAGGTCGATATCGATGCCAAGGTGTTGCCGGGCATGGAGGATGACGAAGCGTCCGACCTGACCTACAACCCGGTCAGCAAAACCCTGTTCGCGGTCATGGGCAAGAACCCCTTCCTGGTCGAGTTGAACCTCGACGGCGATGTATTGCGCAAAATGCCTCTGGTGGGCTGGAGCAACCCTGAAGGGGTGGCAGCACTTGAAGGTGGGCGTCTGGCGATTGTCGACGAGCGTGATCACAAACTGACCATCGTCACCCTGACGGCCGAAACCCAATCGCTGAATATCGCTGACTTCCCGCAATACGACCTCGGTCCGTCGGCGAACCAGAACAAGGCGTTCGAAGCGATTGCCTGGGATCCTCGGCAGCAACGCATTGTCATTGGCGAAGAACGCCCGCCGGCGTTGTTTACCTGGAGCAGCGATGGCCATAGCCCGCTGACCGGCGACAAAAAGCCATTGCCGAGCGAAGAGCTCGACCTGCGCAACCTCTCGGCCCTGGGCATTGATCCACGTACCGGGCACATGCTGGTGCTGTCTGCTGACTCCAATATGCTGCTGGAGCTGGATGAAACCGGCGAGCAGGTCAGCTTCATGACTCTGCTGGGCGGCTTCAATGGCTTGAACAAGCGCATTCCGCGGGCCGAAGGTGTGGCCATGGACGAGCAGGGCACCCTGTACATCGTCAGTGAACCGAATCTGTTCTATCGTTTCCGTAAACCCTGAGCCGAATTGCAGAATCTTCCTACTCGAAGATTAAGTTTGGCTTCAGTTGGGTATGGTTTGATTCAGGCTGTCCCTTGTCGAGTCTTCCTGAATGCGCCGCTACATTCGTCTGCCGCTGATTTTCCTGGTCCTGAGCCTGTTCGCCCTGCTGCTGGTTGCCGTAGCGGGGCAGCAATATCGCTTGTTCGAGCGCGGCTGGTTCAATATCAAGACCTGGTGGCAGCCTTCCGAGCTGAGTATTGGCCTGGACCAGTATCGCGTGACCATCGAAGCGCAGCCCCTCGAAGGTCTGGATGACGATATCTCCGCACTCACCTTCGATCCTGATCGCAACAGCCTGTTCACCGTGACCAATCAACGCTCGGAGTTGATCGAGCTGTCGCTGGACGGGCGCATTCTGCGTCGTGTGCCGCTCACCGGTTTCGGCGATCCCGAGGCGGTTGAGTACGTCGGTCCCGGCAGCTATGTGATCACCGATGAGCGTGAGCAGCGCCTGATTCGTGTGCACCTCAACGACAACACGCTATTCCTTGATGCCAAGGATGCCGAGCAACTGACCTTGGGGATTGGCCTGAACGGCAACAAAGGCTTCGAAGGCCTGGCCTACGACTCGGTGGGCAAGCGCCTGTTCGTTGCCAAAGAACGCGATCCGATGCTGATCTATGAGGTGCATGGCTTTCCCCATGAAAACCCCGAGCAGCCGTATGCCGTGCATGTAGTGCAGGACCAGAAGCGTGATTCGCGGTTGTTCGTGCGCGATCTATCGAGTTTGCAGTTCGATGAGCGCAGCGGCCATTTGCTGGCGTTGTCGGATGAGTCCCAGCTGGTGCTGGAACTGGACGTGCAGGGCAAGCCCCTGAGCAGTATGTCGCTGCGCAAGGGGTTTCAGGGCTTGAAGAAGAGCGTGCCGCAGGCGGAAGGCATCGCCATGGACGATGCCGGGACCATTTACCTGGTCAGTGAGCCGAACCTGTTTTATGTGTTCAAGAAGCCGACCGAGTAAACCTCATCGCGGGGCAAGTCGGGTCGCCGCACCGCGATGCTTTTAGACCTTGAGGGTTTTGACGCCTTCAGAAGTGCCCAACAACAGCAGATCCGCCGGCCGTGCCGCGAACAGGCCGTTGGTGACTACG
>OEPS010000308.1_pt1 | contig 17838 bp, 20 predicted proteins | sample 1539411 | NCBI WGS metagenome assembly OEPS01 (sample SAMN02671747, study PRJEB22543) | soil metagenome | biome: bacteria | place: China:Hunan Province, Lengshuijiang City | collected 2012-10-15 | depth 0.08m m
CCAGGTAGGCACCGGCCAGCACGTAGACCTTGCCGTTGCTGAATTCGCAGGTGACGGTGATGTCGGTGCCTTCGATCAGCTTCTTCAGCGGGAAGTCGGCGGTGTGCAGCGCGGTCACTTTGAACGACGGCGCGACGTCGGTTTCCTTGTAGAAACCCGGTACGACGGTTTCCCGTTTGACGGCCATCAGCGGGGCTTCGCAGCCGCCGTTGATAGTCAGTTGTGCACCGTCGACTTTGACGTAGCAGGTGCCTGCAATCACTTGACCCATGGTGTTACTCCCTTCAAATAAAAAGCCCACCGAGGTGGGCTGAATGCTTACGGCCAAGCGCGGCGATCAGGCCGCGTCGTCGTATTGCAGACGGAATTGGTTGAGCAGTGCGAACACGCGCAGACCGTTGATGTAATCCGGCGGGAACAGCACGTTCACGCGGCTCGGGTCCTGCACGTCGCGCTCGACGATCAGGTGCTCGGCGAACAGCTCGGCGTTCTCCACGTGGCCTTCCAGTTCCAGCTTGGCGTACTGCGCGATCAGCTCGCCGCGAATGGTCGCTGGCGTCACGATCGGCTGGCCAGCGCCGAAACGGGTGCCGTCGGAAGCCAGTTTGTGCCGGCCGTATTTGCTGGTGATCACGCTTTGCAGACGACGCACGATGAACGCCGACTGGTGCATGGTTTCGCTGTCCAGGTAGGAGTTGTCGGCCTGGCCGTAAGCGTTTTTCTGGTAGGTGGTGATCGAACGCTGGATGCGCACGTAACCGCCTTCGTAGTACGCAGTCGCGATGCCGTAGTTGAGCAGCGACTGACGCTCGGTCAGGGTGAAACGCTCGCTGGCAGGCGCTGGATCAACACCCGGCAGGCTGCCGCTTTGGGTCGGACGGCTGGCATCGGCGGAGATGAACACCGCGGTGCGCGCAGCCAGTGCGGCAGCTTGTACCCAGAACGGTTGCGGGACGCCCGGCTCCAGCGCCTGAATGGTCATGTGCTGGTCGTTGCGTGCCTGGCCAGCAGCAACCAGGGTGCCGACGGTGCCGCGCTTGGCGCTGTAAACGTGACCGAACAGTTGCTTGGCCCAGGACCAGCGACCGGTGCTGTCATCCATCACCGCTTGCCAGGTGTTGAGGGTCGACAGATCCGACCACGGCAGAGCGATGAACTCGAACGGCTCGTCGCCCAGTGCGGCCACGGCTGCGACCTGGTCCGGTACACCGGCGCCACCGGTCATGGCGGTGATCGCAGTGGTCAGGCCGGCCGGGGTTTCTTCGCCGTTGCTCTTGCCCAGACGATTGAACTGCAGGCTGATGTCGTTACCGCTGTCGCCGGTCCATTTGGCGGTCAGAGTGACCACGCCTTCAGCAGCCGCAGCGCTGACTGGCAGATCGGCGGTGGCGTTGATTTTCTGCGCCAGTGCGGTGGCTGCCTGAGCAGCGGTGGCACCGTTGACCACGGTGGCTTGCACACGCACACCAGCGACGTACAGGTTGAGCACGCCAGCCTGAGTCGCGGTGCCGGTCAGCGTCAGCACGCCTTTGGCGATGGCGCCTTCAGCGTTGTGCAGCGGCAGGCACCAGATCTCGCCGATCGGGTCGGCCTTGCGGAAGGTCTCGTACATCGAGGCGAGCATCGAGCCCTGACCGCCGATGCTTTTTGCCAGTGCAACGCTGGAGACCAGCACCAGTTTGCCGACTTCAGTCGGGGCGATGTTGTCGTTGACCTGAGCGACGATCAAGCGACGCAGGCTCGAGCTCGCGCTATTGGCGGCCGAGTTGTCCATTTCGGCATAGAACAGCGGTACACGAATGTCCGCGGGGATGTTGCTGAATCCGATCGCCATCATTTGGCTCCCTGTGGTTTAGCCGCTTTTGCGGTTTTGAGTGTGATATCGCCGTCGGCCAGACGCCGGCGCCACCAGGCGCTGTCCAGCACTTCACGGCCTTCCTTGGGCAGCAGATCGCCCGCTTCCGGGTCAGGCACGGCACGGCCAGCGGCCGGCAGTACGGTAATGCGATTGCTCATGGGGTTACGTCTCCAGAGAAAGTCAGTTCCACGCGCCCGTCAGGGCCCGGGTGTTTCAGATTGGGGTCGGCCGGGTCGATCGCATCGACCCGCACGGTGACCCCGGTAAAGGACGACAAACCGTCCAGTTCACGTTCGTGCCAACTCTCCGCAGGCTGACTGGGCAGATTGCGGCCGAGCTGGAACTCGGCAAAAAAGCGCAGCCGGTAAAAGGCGCGGCTGCTGTTGATCGAGACCATTTCGCCGCCGTCATAAACGATGGCGCTGTAGTCGTTGCCGGGCTTGAATCCCACCAGTGCGCGCCACAGTTCGGCGCGCAGGTCGTGCAACAGATCCAGCGCTTTTGTAGCGTCGGTTGCGTCAAGCGCGAGGACGATTTCGAAGCGGTCGCGGATCGGTTGGGTGGTGAGGTTTTGTGCGGTGCTGTTGCTGGCCAGATCGGCCAGCGGCAGCACGTGGGCCGAGGGTGTTGGCAGATCGGCATTGCCTTGCAGCAAAGCCAGATCGACACCCACCGAAATGTGATTGGCAAAGCCAGGGCATTGCGCACGCAGTTGCGTGAGGATCGGGGTGATCTTCATTGGGGTGTTCCAGAGTTGAATGAAAAGCGGTCTGCAGAACACTGCAAAACCTGTGGGAGCTGGCTTGCCAGCGATGGCGGTGGATCAACCGGCGTCTCTTTTGAATAGGCTGGCCTCTTCGCGGGCAAGCCCGCTCCCACAGGGATCTTCATCGCAGTGACAAAGCGGGGAATCAGTCCTTGGCTGCGGCCTTGGGATCAAGGCCGCTGGCATCGATCACGCAGCGATAGCTGTTCTCGCGATTGCCACTGGCGGTGACTTTTTCAATCGACCAGCGCCCGCGCATGAAGTCTGGCCAGGTGTCATCGAGCAGCACCAGACCTTCGGCCGCCAGCAGTGGATTGCCGGGACAGGTGATCTTCACCTTGTACTTCTGCCGGAGCATCTTGCGCACTTCGCCCTCGCCGACGGCGATCGCATCGGCTTCAGTGGGTTGTTTCTGGCGCAGGGTCTTGAACGGCGCAAGCCCCGTTTCAACCCAGCGCAACACACCTGCGGCGCCATCCCAGAAACAGGTCTTGCAGCCCTTGGTCTGCTCGCGGGCAGACTCCTCCAGCGTGGCGCTGACGAACGCGTGATCGCCCGGACGGTTGTTGCTGGTCACCGACAAAGTCACGTCCGCCAGCACCTGGCCCGACAACGACTTGGTCTGGCCGGGACGGGCCAGCACGTACACGTCGTTGTAGGGTTTGGTCACCGCGTTGTACTTTTTTGCCAGGCGCGTCAGAAAGCTCATGTCGGTTTCGTTGGACTGGTCGACGTGCTCGATCCTGATCATCGCCACCTCGGGCGCGACGCGCGGTGAAAAGCCATGGCTCGACACCAGTTTGCGAAACAGCGCACCCAAAGTGGTCGGGCCATGACTGGCCGTGCGACGTTGCTTGAAGCCCGTTTCATCCTCCTTGCTGAACGGCGCCGCCGTGGCCACCAGCGTCAGGCGAAACGGGAACAGCGTCGGCGTCAGACGTGTCACTTTGAACTGGCCCTTGTCGACCAGCCCCGACTCCAGATAACCGACCTCCAGGCCGATTTTCCCGCCCAGATCCGGCAGCCCTTCGAGGCCTTCAAGATCGATGGTCAACGTCAGTTGATCAGACTCGAAACCGGCAGCGTCGATGTGTTCCCAACTGATCAGGCGTTGATTGAGCAGGGCCGAATGGGCCCCGTAGAGTCTTACCGCCGGGGTGAAACCCAGTGCCATGCAAACCTCCTTAATCCCACGCCGTGAGCGGTTTGATCGTGGCCGGTTTCGAGTCGAGTTCCGGCAACGTGACCCAGACGCCCGCACGCAGGATCGGGCCGTGTTCGGCCAGGGTCGGGTTGAGTGTCCACAGGGCCTCTTCGGCGGTGTCATCACTGCGCCCGGTTTCGCGGTAGAGCAGCAGATTCAACGAATCACCGGCCACGCTTCGTACCTTACGCATTGTTGAACTCCGTTAATCCGACCACCCACTTGATCACCATCGCGGTGCCGTCATCGATGACCTCACTCTGGTTTTCGTCGATGCTGTTGATCCGCCACAAACCCCAGTTGCGGCCGATGCCGTCAATCAACGGCAACGGTGTACGCAGTGCTTGCAGCGCACGCAGTTCATCGAGCCGTTCCATCCCCACGGCGTACATCGAGGTGCCGGAGATGGTCAGCGATTCCGCTTTCTGCCCGGTCTGACTGGACTTGGGTTTGCTGGTCAGGATCTGGATGTCGCTCCAGCCACCGTCGGACTTTCGCGCCAGCGTGCTGTAGGCGAAGTTGCGCGACAGGCCGAAGATGAAACTGCCTAGAGCCATTTGTTGTTTCATCAGTCGACTCCATCGGTCAGGGCTGCGTCACGGCGGGTGGCGAGGCTGTTGGTGTTCATCAGTGGAATGAATTCGTTGCTGAATTGGGATCTCAGGTGAAAGTCGACCAACTGACCGATCTTTTCCACACTGCCCGGGTCGCTGCAATACACCTGAACAGTAGGCGCATAGGGGGCTGGCACCGTGGGCGCCTGGGCGCTGGCCAGCGCCTGACTGACCTGAGCCGGTGCTGCAAGTTTGTCCGGTGGGGTACTGCCGAGTTTTTCACCCAGAAGGGAACCGCCCTCACTGCCCAGCCAACCGCCAAGCAATCCACCGAGAAGGCCGCCTATGGCCATGCCGGGTGGGCCACCCACGGCTCCGAGTGACGCACCAAAAGCAGAGCCTGCAAGAGCGCCGGCCATTCCACCACCCGCTGCGCCGACGCTTTTGGCTATCTGGGTTTCGTCACCAGTGGCCACCCCGGCCGCCAGGCCTGCGAGGGCAGCGACGGTTTTTACAGGCCAGGGCATTGCGCGTGACAGAGGGCGCATGGCCGCGGTGGTCGACTCCAGGAGCGGAGCCCGCACCCGCGAAGTTTGCTCGAGGATCTTCAAACCGCTGCCAGCGGCGGCGGCCCCCGCTGTGCCGGTGGCGGCACCGGTGAAAACGGACAGGCCCTTATCCACGACTTTCTTGCCAACCCGGCCTTTGATATCGCTGCCAATGGCATCGAGCGCTTGATCGAACAACGGTTTGAGAAACGCGCTCACCGTCAACACCACGCCAGCAGTTTTCGGATAGGTTTCAGTCAGTTCACTGAGCTTGTCGACCCCGGCAGAGGCCAGCGAATCGCTGGAGGGTGCCAACGCGTTGCCTTTGGCGACGGCCAATCGTTCGCTACGGGCATTCAGAATATTCAGCTGTCCTTGCTGAGTACCGGAAAGCGCCAGGGCAGCCTGTTTTACCGACCCTTTCTCGCCCAGCTCCGACGTCGCGTATCGCTGCTTGTCCTTGACCTGCCAGAACGTCTCATTAACCTCGCCGAGGTTTTGCGAGAGCTTCTGCGCAGCATCACCGCCATCGGAGAACAACGTCCTGGCCAACACTGCGCGTTGTTCTGGCGGTCTGGCGTTCAATGCGGCCAACACTGTCAGCAACGCACCTTGCGCATTGTCCTTGTTCGGATCACGCATCGCCGCAGACACGGCCTTGGGATCGAGCCCCAGTTGTTTCCACGCACCCTGTTCGGCGACAGAGACCTGGTCTCCCTTGCTCAAGGCTGTGGAAATGCTCTTCAACGCGACGCTTGCTTCACCTTCTTTCGTTCCGGTGTTCAGCAAGGCTGCCGACAGCGCTGCGGCTTGCTCGGGTTGCAACCCCGCAGCAATTGCCGCGTCGCCGGAACGCTGCAACACCGAGCCGATGTCTGCCGCGTTTACATCTCCGGGCATTTTGCCCAAGTGGTGAGCTGCATCTGCCAGATCGATGGCCTGATCACGGGTCAGTTTCATCGAGGTACGCCAGGCCGCCATCATCTCGGCGACTTGTAGCGCAGGCACCTTGAATGCTGACGCGGTGAGCGCAGCGTCATCGGCAAACTTCAGCAGTTCGAACTGCTTGTCCGAGGCATTGGGCAAGTCGATGCCAATCCCCGCCTTGGCACCCAACGCCGCGGCATTGAGCAATTCAACCCCGGTGGTTCCTCCGGCGGCCACCAACGGCGCACTGGCCGTGATCAGGCTTGCCTGAGCCATTTCCTTGCCCTGAACCGGAGTCAGTCGAGCGACTTCGCTCAGGTTCGCAGCGGCTGTATCCATCGCGACAGCGGCTTTGAGCAACTCGGGAGGGGCGGCGCCGGCTACCTTGTCTGCAGCCTTCTGCGCGGAAGATCCGCCGTCGCCATTGACCGCGCTCTTCGACAAAGAACGTTGGGTCGCCAAGGTGAGGATCAGCGAATCGATGGCTGCAGTCAGCGAAACGATTCGGTCACTTGCCGTGCTCAACGCTTGCCTCAGATCGGTGACCTTATCCCGATCCAGGCCTGCTGTAGTCGTGCGCCTTGCTGCAGTGGTCAAGCCGATATTGCGGCTCGCGGAATCCGTGCTCTCACCGGCGTACATGAGCGCGTTTTTACTCTCTGCCATGCCGCTCTACTCCTGTTTCACGCCAAGGCGAGTGATCGCTATGTCGTAGCGGCGCAACGCCTTTTCGGCGTCCCATTCCAGAATCTCCGCCTCACTTACCGGGTAAATGAGCGGGACGATATCGAGGATTACTTCGATGTCGCGTTCCGAAAGTAGGCCGCCGGCTGGTTTAAAAAATCGTCGATGCGCACCTGCAATTGGGTCCAGTCCGGGACGCTCATGTGGGCCAGATCGGGGATCATCAGACCGGTGCAGTGGGCAGTGATGAACTCGGCGCGTTCCTTGGCCGTTTTCAGTTTCTTCATCACTTTGGTCGCGCGCAGTGCCGGCATTTCCAGCGACAGCGAGGTCACGGTACGGCCGGTCACGGCGAGCGGTTGCAGCAGCTGCACTTCGTCAGGATCGTCGGACTTTTCCGCGTCCTCGACCTGCTCCAGAAAGTACGACGCCGGACGGGTCGACATCTCGTGCACGTACTGGGCGATGCTCACGTAGTCCGGGCGTTTGAGCTGGTCGAGTTCCTTGACCGACAGGCCGGTGGCGAGCAGCGCCAGTTCGAAGAACTGATCGTCTTCATCATCACCGGCGCGCTCCAGCGCTTCTTTTTGCGCGGCGTAGAACAGTGGCTTGAGCTGGATCTGCTCGATCTGCGCGCCGTCGTCGCCGGTGATCGGCGACAGCAGGTCATGCTGGGGTGGCATCCACGACATGTATGAATTCCTTTGTGTTTCTTTTAGATCCACTGTGGGAGCGAGCTTGCTCGCGAAAGCGGCCTGACATTCAGCATTGATGGCCACTGACCTGGCGCCTTCGCGAGCAAGCTCGCTCCCACAGGGTTTTATGATTGCCTGTAAGCCGGGGTTACGGCATCAGCACCGCACGACGCGCATCACCGAGGATGTCAACGCCGTTGAGCACGAATTTCTGGGTGCGCACGTCGATGTCGATCACCGGTACGCCGTTTTCCAGGCGGTTGTAGGTGCGGCAGGACAGCTCCAGGTTGGTCTTGGGTTTTTCGCCCATTTTCACGGCGGTTTCTTCAAGAGATTTCAGCTTGCCGCCGACCGTGTGATAGGTGAACCAAGTGTTGCCGTCCTGATCCTGACCGGCTTCACGCACGTTCAGCAGGATGTCGTCGCCCAGCTTCACGCCCAGTGCGAGCATGACTTCGGCACCCAGGCCCTGCAGGGTCAGCTTGGCGTTGAGCGCTTTGCCACCCTTGGCCATTTCTTCGACGATGAAACGGCCGCCACGCATTTCTTCCACGTCGAATTCGATCTTCGGTGGCGTGAATTCCTCAACGGTCGCCGACAACGGCAGGCCTTGCAGGGTGGCCGCGATGGCCTGTCTTACGCGGTTGGTAAACATTAGAGAACGTCCTCCAGGAACTGCTCGATGATTTCATCGCGGGCGTTGAGTTGATAAACCATGTGTTCGTTCGGCGCGTAGCGGCCGTAGTCGATGACCACGTACCAGGTGCCGTTCTTGTACTTCTCGACGCTGTTGAGTTCCGGGTGCAGGTACACGCTGCCGCCAGGAATGGTTTCGTCGGCGACCAGGGTCTGCAGCCAGTCGTTGATGCGCTTGACCTCCTGATCCATGAACGACTTGGTCAGGTTCTTGGCCATGGCTTTCTGGCCGGCCTTGACCAGCTTGCGGCTGATCGCGTCTTCGAGGCCGACGTAGCTGATGAACTTGCCGGTGATCGAGCGGTTACCCAGCAGCGAGAAGCCGCCGAGCACGGTGCGGGCGTAGTAGCTGACGCCGTAACGGTTGAGCAGATCGCCTTCGGTGGAGGTGTCGAGGATGTTGTATTCAACGACGCGGGACACGTCTTCGGCGTAGGTCACCTGGTTGCCCGGGCTTTCCCACTGCTTGACCTTGGCCAGCGCGGCAATCGCCAGGCTGGACGGCGCGAGGAAGACATTTTTCTTCGCCGCTTTCGAGTACACGGCCGGCATGTTGTGCACCACCAGGCAGCGGTCGAAACCGAGATCGGCGCCGCCCAGTTCCTGGCTGTAAGTCACCTGATCAGCGACCGAGGCATCCTTGCCATCCAGCACCACACGGGCCTTGATGCGCTTGCCGAACGAAGCGAACTCGCTGGCTACCGCTTTGGTGCCGGTGAAGCCCGGCGCGCCGATGATGGTCAGGTCTTCCGGGACACTGCCCAGTGCCGCCAGACCGAGCTTGCGGCCGGTGGCTGGCTCGACACCGCCGATCACCGCGTTAACGGTGTCGGCCGGGGTCGCGCCCGCTTCGACGATCACCACGTACACCGGCACCTTGACCACTTTGAGGATCTGGTAAACCGCGTGATACAGAGTGCCCTCTTCAGCGCCGGTCGGATCGAGCAACGCGTGAGTGGTGAAGCTGTTGATGCGGAACGGGGCGTTACGCGGAATCAGCGGATCGGCTTTCGGCGCGGTGCCGACCAGACCGATGACGTTGTCACCCAGGCCACCCATGGCCTCGGGGGATTCGGTGGCATTGACGGTAATGCCGTTGTGCTCGAAGTTCAAAACCTCAGCCATGGTTAGTCAGCCTTCTTGGCAGCGGCCTTTTTGGCCTGGGTGGTAGGTGTTTTCAGTTCCAGTCGACCGGCGCTGTGCAGCGCACTGGCCTCGACGTCGAGCAGATCCAGGTCTTGACCGACGCTCGACCAGTGCCCACCGCCGGTGGGGAATGGAACGAGCACGGTGTAGGTTTGGCGGGTTGCCATTTTTTCGTTTCTCCATAAACGGGAAAGCCCCTCTTGGGGAGGGGCTTTGGCGGGTAAGAAAACGCTACGAAGGTACGAGGCGTTTATTGAAGCGTCACAATCCGGGCTCAGGCGCTGGCGGCACATCTGGCCAGCCCTCAGTCAGCATTTCGGGACGATAATTTCCGCTGTCGATTGCCAGCAGCAGCTCGCGCTCTCGATCAAAGCAAGCCTGAACATGAGTGCGTACAGCTTTGGCAATTTCGAGAATTCGCGGCACATCAATTTCGACGAAGCCATTGGCTGTCTTGAAGTTGCATCGGTATTCAGGATCGACGATTGCCGACAAGGCCATTCCCGCAATAAGCGTCTGGCTGTCTCGAGTGGTTTCGATGGTCAATCCATCGACGATGACGCCACCGGCTTCGTGCATAAAACGTTCAGCGGCAATAGCGACCGCTTGAGTTTCAGACGTGGCTGTTAGCGGTAGCTCGGGCGAAAACACCCACTCTCCGCCTTGCTCCTTCGCCAGCCAGCCTTGCCGGGGAAGTGGGTCGACACGGTCAACACAGACCCAGATAAGCGTTGGCGGGTACATCGTCGAAATATCGCCGTCGGTTTCGATCTGCTCGACAACCGTGTCGGCATAAATGCGTACATACGTACTCATCAGGTCCACTCCTCGATAATCACGATGCCGTCGGCACCGTTGCCGCCTTTGAAGTTGTATGGGCACGACGGCTTGGCCAACGCACCTCCGCCACCCGCACCAGGATTCACCGCCCCCTCACCTTCACGACTGGCGCCGCCCAAGGGGTTGCCACCCGGCCCAAACATGCTGAGACCTCCTTCGCCGGAGGTACAAAGCGACAATGTCGGCCCGGTTACCCCGCCGCCGCCTTGACCATTGGCATTGATCGTTGAACCACCTGTGGCGAGCTCGGAGTTGGGGCTTCGGCCAAGTTGTAGAGGCGGCACAATGTTCGGCGAAAATCCTCCACCGTAACCTCCAGGTGCAGCGATTCCGGCAAAAGAGGTTGTTCCCCCGTTGAAACCAATACCGGCAACAACGCCCGCACCACCCTTACCGAGAGTCACCTGTTGACCTTCGAAACCCTGAGTGAGCCAGCCCTCGGCGTAGGCGCCAGCTGATCCTCCGCAACCGGCGGAAAGCTGAGTATTGGCTGTCGAGACTGAACCACCGCCGGCACCACCGCCACCTTGCAATCTGTATTTGATTTTTTGGGTGCCGGCCCCCGGCAGATAAATCTCGTTTGCTTTGAAAACCCGCGTTCTCAAATAGCGACCCGAAGCGTTGCGAACTTCGTCAACCAATGCAGCGATATCAAGGCTTCCACTATTGACCGGGGCGTTCCAGGCTTTGATGCACCACATGACGGCTATGTTACGCGGGCGTGTCGCACCAAAAGCTGTCTGGTCATTGTTTGATACGGGGGCATTTGTGTGTGGGGTGGAGACTGTATATTCGGCTCCTGGGTAATCTGAAGCACTGACAGTGTCGTATCCCATATTAGACAGGGCAGTGAATGGTGACGTAACAGAGTTCCTGTCTGAAACATTCGCTACCGAAGTGCCGGTGTCGAAAATGTGTTCAGACCCCTTCTGCCAACTGCCAACTGCCCGACCAGCATCGACTCCACGACCGTGATCCCAACCACGAAGAAACTCACCGCGCGATTCCGGAAGGCGGAAGTTGCCCGCGCCCTCATCTCCCTTGTTGTAAGTGGTACCGAGAAAAGCCGCCAGATCCGGATAAGTGGCGATGCTCTGTACGCTGCCATCCAGCTCCAGATAACCGGGAGCGACGATCCCCGTCGGGAAGGCCAAAACAGCACCCACCGGAACCGCGGATTTGAGTCGTTCGACTTCCTTGGCCAGTGCGGCTACATCGATGGTTCCCTGATTGACCGGCGCGTTCCAGGCTTTGATGCACCACATGACGGCGATGTTGCGCGGACGTGTTTCGCCGTTACCCAGCGAAATCGCTGGACCGGTCCTCAGCCAGCTGTCCTCACCGGAAGGGTAGTAAGTTGTATTGGTGCTTACAGAGTTTGTTCCAGCAATACCAATAGCTTCAGCACCGTACGGCCAGCTTCCCGCACCGGCACCCATACCCCGTGCACTCTGAATCGACGCAGCTGCCGCCGTATCATTCACACCCGTTACATGTGAGTGCCCCTCTGCCTGCATGGACTGCAGACTACCTAGACCGCGCGCCGCATCCACACCACGCCCATGATCCCAACCACGCAGGAACTCACCTCGCGCTTCCGGCAAGCGGAAGTTCCCGACGCCCTCATCCCCCTTGTTGAACTTGCCGCCCAGATAAGCGCTCAAGTCCGGGTAAGTTGCGCTGCTCTTGACGCTGTTATCAAGCTCAAGAAAGCCAGGTGGCGGTGCATCAACAGGGAACGCGACAATCGAACCCACCGGCAATGCCGACGCCTTGGCAATCAAGGCCTCGACTTCAGCCTTGGTGTAAGAATCTTTGATCCCAAAACCGGCGAGGGTTTCAGGGTTAGCCCCGGCAGTCGCCCGACCATATTCATCAACCGTCAGACTCTTGTAAGTCCCGGCCGCAATGCCGGTACGCCCGGCGAGCATTTTGAACGTCAGCGCGGTAGTGCCCAGAGTAATCGGTGCATTGGTGGTCAGGTGCCACAGCGAATCGCCGTTCGCCGTACCCTCCTCGACCATGACCGTCAGGCCCGGCGTGACCTTGGCGCTGGTATTGGCATCCGCCGCCCGCACCCAGTCGCCATTGGCGACAATCCACAGGCCGTTGTCCTTGGCCAGGGTCTGGTTCGCCAGCAGCACACGGTCGCCGGCAATCACGGCCACGCCGTCGATTTGCTGCGCGCCGCTCAACACGATATTGGTGGAAGCCGCGACGCGCACCGATTGCTTGCCATCGAGTTTGCCGAGTTCTTCGGCGAGGTAACTCATTACCCAAGCGCGGGTGGCTTTGACCACCGTGTCGTCGATCAGCAAGGTCACCAACGACGCATTGCTGGTCTCAAAAATCGAGCGAATGTAGAACTCTTTACCCGAGCCCGACGTCGCCAACACCGGCTTGAACGACTCCGGGTATTTGACGATGGCGTAGAGAATCCCGGTGTCGGTCCACAGCCCGGCTTCACGCACATACCAACCGCCAACGTCCGGCGGAATGGTCACTTCGGCGAGCAGCCAGCTCGGGTTCTTCTCGTCCTGGAACAGGGCATTGAGCGGACCGCGCCAGACTTCGCGTTTCAGCGCGGTAGCCGTCGCGGCCGGGTTGTAGACCGCGCCGCCGCCGTCGCCGACGGAAATCTGCGTCAGCTTGATCGGCAGGCCCGCAGCCTTGCACGCCGTTTCGTAGGCAATCCCTGCGTTGGTGAGCAGGGTGTAATAGTCAGCCATTCAGGCCCCCTGAGGATAAATAGTGGATGTTTCGACGGTGTACATGCCGGCAGCCAGGAACGCCTCTCCCGAGGTTTCGAGCCCTTCGATGAACACCGGATAAACCGTGGTCAGCTCACCGCAAAAGGTCGCAGCGGCAATGGAATGACTGCCGAACGCGCTCAAGCCCACCGTCACCGAAAGAATGTCCCGTTCGCTCTTGGCATCGGCCAGACGACGGTCGAGACGGGCGTCGATTTCTGCGCTGTAAGGCTGGTCGCTAAAGGCGCGCACGCTGAAGCTGTATGGCACGCCGGGCGGCGTCTGTTCGTACCAGGCGCGGACTTCGGGGCGCAGTTGCAAACCCTTGGCCGCGTTCTCCAGCGCCTTGCGGGTGCCGGCCTGGCGTGCGGTGGGCCAAGCCAGTTCGACGGTCAGGCGCTTCTCAGTTTCCGCTGCGCTGGTGCTCCATTCGGCGACACCGCGATCCGCTGCCAGATACGGCAGGAATGCGACCGGTGTTTCGCTCGGGTTCATCAGTTCGGGAAACGGCGGCGCGATGCGATCAAGCAGTGCGCCGAAGCCCAGATCCAGTCCACGTTCGAGTGCCGAGCCGTTGGCCGGCAGCAACGTCGGGCGATGCGTTGGCTCACTCATAGCGTCAGCACCTCGACCTCGACCGCCGTGCAGTACGGCGCCTCGAAGGCGCTGGTGATGATCGGCTCCAGCGGTTCAAGAATCTGCAGTTGCACGGCGCCGGCGCTGTGCAGTGTGTAGTCGATCCAGCTCGGGTCGACCCGCCCTTCGAGGCGATGGCAACTGTCGGCGTAGGCTTGCAATTGCTGTTGTGCGGCGACTTTGGTCAGGCCCGAGTCGGGGCCGGAATTGATCTTCGCCACGACACGGATTTTGTAGCGCTGAATGTCGGCTGCCTTGACCGTGACCAGGTCGGTTTCCGGTCGCACATCAGGGCGGGCGAAGTGCTGACGAACGCCATCCAGCAACGCTGCAGACGGCGTGCCATCGCCGTCTCGCGACAGCACCGTAACCTGCACCTCGCCCGGCGCAGTACGCCGACCGTTGCCGTCCTTGACCTGTGCAGCGAGGCCGTCCGGGTTGAAGGTGTAGGTGACACTCACCACACCGGCATCGCTGGATTCGACCTTCACCGTCGGCCGTTCACCGAGCGTGAACACCTCGCGGCGATACTGCATTCGCGAGCCCGCTGCCGGGGCATGCGGCGCCAGGTAATAGCGCAACCGGGCGTCGTCGTCGCTTTCATAAATCGGTGGTATTGGCGGGAAGGCTGCCGGGTCGCCCGCGTCGAGCAACTGCCGCTCCAGGCCCATGTCCGCCAGCCGTGCATCGAGATTGCTGCCAGTGGCCCACCACGCCAGCATCTGTTTGATACGGGCGTTGTATTTGCGCTCGTGGGTTTGCAGGCGCACGCAGAAGGCTTCCAGCGCGAGGGTCAGCAGTTCGCTCTCGTTGTCGAGGCTGGTCTTGAGTTTCGCCGCGCTTTCGGGCGCTCGGGCGCCGACGTACTCGACGACGAAGGTCTTGAACTCGGCAAGCAAGTCTTCGAAGGCGTCGACAGTGATCAGCGCCGGTTCGGCCAATTGATTCTGGCCGGGGATCAACATGCTCATGTCACGACCTCGAATGTCTGTTGACGGTTTTTCCAGGTGCCGGCGAAGCGCAGCAGCAGGCCGGCGCCCTGGCGGCTGGCGACGATCACGCTCGGCTGAAAATCGCTGATCCCGTTCTGCGTGTTGTAAAACGCTTGAGCCGCGTGGCTCTGGGCCAGAAGCAAAACGTCGTCACCGAGGTTCTGCCCCAGCAGCGTGGGGATCAGCGAGCCATAAAGGGGCCTTTTTTGCCGGGTGCCCAGCGGCGTGGTCAGGGCCCGTGTCGCGCGCTGCACGAACTGCAGCCAGTCGTCGACCGTGGCCCCGGAGTCTCTATCGATTCCGATCATGGGAAGCTCTTGATTCAGGGGCTGATGACGCGGCCCTGGTGATCCACCAACGGGCCGCTGAAGTGCACGCCCGAGGCGTCGATGCTCAGGCCGACGCCGCCGAGTTGCAGGCTGATCAGCTGCGGCGTCATCGTCAGTTGCGCCGGGCCGATGCTCAGTGCAAGCGACTCGCGAGAACCGGTGAAAGCCGCCGGGCCGTTCTGCCAGTGCAGAATGTGTGTGGCGTCGTCGTAACCGCTTTCAGTGCCGTCGACATAAACGCGGCGCGTCAGCGTCGGTACCGTCGCCGTCGGCGGAAATCGGTCACTGTTGAGGCCGAACAACGCCACGCTCTGCGCGCCGCTTTCACCGCTGCCGTAGTTGAGCAACAGACACTGCTCGCCCACGCTGGGAATCCGCGATTCGCTCTGCGCTCCGGCGCTCGGGTTGAAGAACTTGATGGCTGGTGTCAGCAGCCCGCCGTGGCTGACCTGGCAAGTGTTGCTCGCCGCATCGACTGCCTGACAGATGCCGATGCGACAGAAACTCTCGGCGCGGCGGTGCAGGTCGTCGATCTCCGCTTCCATCTCCGCCAGCCGCTCGATGATCGGCCCCAGTTGCATGCGCAGTAATGCGTCGAACATCGGTCAGGCCTCCAGCGCGGTGTATTGGTCGGGGTCGTCGATATTGCTGACTTCCCAGGTACGGGCGAATTTCGGCGTACCGAGCGGGTCGTCGAGCAAGGTCGGGCCGAGGTAGAGAGTCTGAGTGAAGGTCAGGGTCCACGCCTTGTATTGCTGCTCGGCGCGGATGAGCACTGACGGCAGACCATCAATGTTCATCGGCAGGTCACATTGAGCGCCGGGTAGGTTCCAACGGTTGTCGGTGATCAGGTTTTTCAGCACCGCGATCAGATCGCAGGCGGCAAAGGCACTCGCAGAAAGTGCCGGAATGACTTGCAGCGATACGGTCATGACGTGGGCGATACGTCCGTCGGCGCCACGCACTCCGGGCGCATTACGGTCGAAGTCAATCAATGCCCAGGTCTGAGCGCCGGGTGCTGTGAAGTCGTCGTGATTGCCAACCTGCAGATTCAGGCCGGCGCTGTTGCGCAGGGTTGTCGCCATCGCCGTGAACAGCTGCGAAGGCTGCTGGATCGGTGCGGGCATGCATGACCTCCTTTTCAATTGTCCACGCGCAGCCCCGCCGCATCAGTTGCAGCGAGGCAGGAAAGTGTTGAGTTACTGGGGATCGCGCGGCGGGGGAACTTCGCAGACGCCAATACGCTTGGCGGCCCAGCGTTCGTACAGACCGATGGCGACGTCGGCACCGGCCATGGCGGTCAGGCAACCGAAGGCACCGGCGGCCCAGATCGATAAACCGGCGGCATACAGCAGCATGATCGCCGAGACGCCGCAGATCATGCAGGCGCCGGAGCGCAGCGCCAGACGCCGTAGCAATGACCAGCCACGAGCGCCTTCCTTGTCGGCGCGCCACATTTCGCCGGACACCCCGCCCACCACAGCGAGGAGGATGACCAGCCAGATCGGCATGTCCGCCAACGCTTGTTGCTCGTTTGTCATGTCACGCCTCCTGTAAGTGCGGATGAATAAAAGAACGTTGAAAGGCCAACCCACGCTGCTCCCCGGTTGTGGGCGCTACAGGCGCTCAACAATGACGTTATCGATAAAGGCAAAGTTGGCGTTCGGGTTTTGCTCGTTGAAAAACGCAAGCGTTGTCTGCGCTGTGATAGCGGTGAATTCGTAAGTCAGAGTTTTCCACTCCACTGCAACACCCTTGGCCGACGGGGTATTGAACGTCGACGTTTGCCCGGCCACTTTGACCTGGATGACACCGTCACCGGAGCGGCTGGCAAACCGCGAATTACCTGCGCTGAAGGTGAGTCGGTACTTCGCCCCGATGGTCGTGGCGAAGTTCTGTTGAATCCCGCCACCATTGCCATAAACATAATTGGCCAGATCTACGATCATCACGCCGTCGGCTGCGACAGAACCGCCAATTGCATTTGGCATGTTGAAGTACTCGGCACCGGACAGAAAGGTTGTCCAGCCGGTGATTGCATTGGTTTTTGCAGGGGTATCCAGAATGCAGCCACCACCGCAGGTCGACTGTTCGAAACTGCCGTTGACCAACAAGTTGGCTGCCAGCACATTCGTGCCTGCACCGAGCAACATTACGCTGGCCAGGAACGGAGCAAGATATTTCTTGAACATATTCGGGTTTCTCTTCCGTGAAAGGATTGATGGGTAATGCCTCAGGGGTTATTGCGAACAAGGCAGGCATTCCAAAAAGCCCGGCAATGACGCCGGGCTTTTCAGTAATGCGCTCCTTCGCCTTCCTTCAAATCCTGTATTCGAGAAGGAAGCTGACTTTTCGGCGCTACTGGCGCGGTACGAGTCCATTCAAATTGTTTTTCCGACCGCGGTCCCTGCCCGCCGGATAACTGCTCTTGGTGCTTTACGCTGCACACCCGGGTCAGTTGCCAACCCTCTGAACCGTTGAGGCCGGTTCATCGCTGCCTGTTCTTGTGGAACTAAAGAGCTGTTGTTGCCAGCCGCTTTGTCGAGCGGCTTGATGGCAAGAATATGCATGGATGCATATACAGTCAATGCATAAATGCATTTATTTATGCGCGAGAAATGCACGGGCGCATGAAGGCCGCATAAATCAAGGCGTTGGGGGTTTTGTTCAGGCGAAAAAAAACCCGCCATGGGCGGGTTTTCTAAGAAGGGGATTGCCTATCGGGCGTACATGCCCCACCAGAAGACGTGACCAAGGATGACAATCTGCTCTTCCTGCATATCCTGGAAGCTGTAGTCCTCGTCTGGATGCTCATCGCGATTGAAGCTGCGCAGACGGATGCCGGTCGGCAGGCGGTAAAGCTGCTTCACGCGCAACTGACCGTTGTGATTGATCGCGTACAGGTCGCCATCGATGATGTCGCCGATGCCACACTTGCCCGCATTCACACCGACGGTGGCGCCGTCACGCAACACCGGCAACATGCTGTTGCCGCGCACTGTCACGCATTTGGCCTGGTCGAACTGCACACCGTTATGGCGCAGGCTGCGCTTGCCGAAGCGCAGGCTAGAGCGTTCGCTCTCTTCGATGACGAATCTTCCTGATCCAGCAGCCAATTCAACCTCGCGAAGAAAGGGCACCGACACCTCGTCGTCATCGACAGGGGTATCGTCGTCCCACAGGCTTATGTCCTTGAGTTCCGAATGCAATTGA
>OEPS010000310.1_pt1 | contig 17823 bp, 17 predicted proteins | sample 1539411 | NCBI WGS metagenome assembly OEPS01 (sample SAMN02671747, study PRJEB22543) | soil metagenome | biome: bacteria | place: China:Hunan Province, Lengshuijiang City | collected 2012-10-15 | depth 0.08m m
GCGCAGAGCGGGCCGAGCCGGAGGCCGGACGCGAGCCGGCGGTCCTGGAGCAGCTGGTCCACGAGGTGGTGGCGTTCGGGCTGATGGAGCCGGAAGACGAGCTCGCGGACGAGAATGACGCTGAGGTCGTCGAGCTCCCCGAGGCCGCTTCATGAGTTCAAGCATCGAAGCACTGCACCGTTCGCCCGGCCGCCCTCGCAGCGTTGAGGCTGACCGGGCGATCGGCGAGGCGATCGTCAATCTGCTGATCGAGCGTGGCTACGGAGAGGTGACCATCGAGGGGGTGGCCGCCCGGGCCGGGGTGGCCAAAACGACCATCTACCGGCGTTGGCCGACGAAGGCGCTGATGGTCGTTGAGTCGATCTGTACCGCCGGCAAGAACTGCCCGGTCGAGGCGGTCTGCTATGACGGCAGCATCCGGCCGGTGCTCATCGCCCACCTCCAGGGCCTGTCGTCATCCCGGGTGACCAAGATCATCGCCGGGCTGGCCGTGGAGATGCCGCACAACGCCGAGCTCGCCGATGCGGTGCGGGAGGGCCTGCTCAAGCCGAACCGGGCGGTGATCACGGCGATCCTGGAGGAGGGCATCGCATCGGGACAGCTCCGGCCCGATATCGACCTCCAGCTGACCGCAGACCTGCTCGTGAGCCCGATCTTCTTCCGGATCCTGGTCAGCGGGGCCCCGGTCGGGCCGGAATTGGCGGCCGCCACGGTCGACTCGGTGCTGAAGGGAGTGCTGGCTCCCGCTGTCGGTGGCGAGGTTTGAAGCTAGACCCACACTCTGCGTAGGTGGGGCTTCAAACCTCTCGGGTGAAGGAGCGAACTTGGCCAATAGCCTTGGCTGGGGCAGGAAAACAAAGCTCGCCGTGTTCGTGACCGGCCCGGTCTTTTGCGCCGCCATCGCGGTCGTCGTACTGGTACTGCTCGGCTCCGGGCTCCACACCGGGCCCGCCTCGCACCACACCCGGCCCGGAGCCGCTATCGCTGCGGCGAGCCCCAGCCCAGCGGGATCGCCGTCGGCGATTGCCCCGCCGTCGCCCACTGCCACCGCGGTCCCGGCGGTCGCTGCGCCGGCTCCGTCCGGCCCGGTGCCCCCGCCCCCGGCGGTGCCGGTCCCGACGAGTTCGACGGTCGCCTACCTCAACGGGCCGCCCTCGGTCCAGATCTACTCGGCACCGGACGCCGGCAAGCCCATGATGACCCTGAACGGGCACAACAGCATTGCCCAGCCGGAGGCGTTCCTGGTGCTCAGCGCTGCCCCCGGCTGGTATCAGGTGCTGCTCCCGGTAGCGCCCAACGGGACGACCGGGTGGGTCCGGGCCGGCGACGTGCAGACGGCGACCACCACCAGCTTCCTCTTGGTCTCGCTCTCCCGCTTCGCCCTGTATCACTACGAGGGCGGCAGCCTGGTCGCCAGCGTTCCGGTGGCCATCGGCCGCCCGTCGACCCCGACGCCGACCGGACTGTTCTACATCTGGGCCAGCCAGGCGGTGAGCTCCGCTCCGTACACCCCGGGCATCTTCGCCCTGAACGGCTTCACGGCCAAGCCGGTGCCCGGCTTCCTCGGGGCCAGTCTCGGCCTCCACGGCTGGACCGATCCGAGCGTGATCGGCACGCGGGTGTCCAACGGATGCGTCCGGGTGGGGTCGGTGAACATGCGCCCGCTGCTGAACAATCTGATCCTCGGGACGCCGGTCGAGATCGTCGCCTGAGCCTGCGCCCTCAGTCGCCGGTCTCGCCGACCGGCCTGCGCTCCTCCTCCTGCAGCTTGCGCCGCCCCACCTGCACCAGCCGCAGGACGGTGACCAGGCCGACGCCCCCGAGGATGTTGCCCAGCGACGCCCACAGCATCATCCCGAACCAGGAGGCGTAACCGAACCTGGCGCCAGCGTGCAGGGCGGCGAACATCTCCAGCGACACCACGATGGCATGGTTCAGCGAGGCACTGGCCAGCAGGAAGGCGGCCGACACGGCGGCGACGATCTTGCCGGGGACCGAGGTCGTGCTCCGCTCCATCCAGGTCATCAGCGTGATGACGACCCCGCCGAGCAGGGCGAGGCAGAACGACTCCGAGCCGATCCCGAGCTTGGCGTAGCCGGAGGCGACGTCGACGGCGGTCGCCCGCAGGTTCGGCAGAGCAGTGACAATGATCCAGGTCATCACCCACCCGGCCAGCAGGTTGGTCACCAGGGTGCCGAGCCAGAGCCGGGCCAGCGCCAGCGGTGAGGAGTGCCGGGCGGCGACGGCGGCAATCGGGACCAGGAAATTCTCGGTGAACAGCTCGCTGCCGGCCAGGGTCAGGGCGATGAACCCGATGCTGAACGCCAGCGCGGCGAGCAGCGTGCTCCCCGTCGCCGCCTTGACCACCAGCAGGCCGAGCAGGCCCATGCTGACGTCGACACCGCCGACCGCCCCGGTAGCGAGCAGCCCCGGCCAGGTACGGGTCATCCGCCGGTGGCCCTCCGACACCGTACGCTCGAAGGCGGAGGCGAGCTCCAGGTCCCGGTCCGCCCCGGACCTGGCAGCGGGCGGCCCGGCCGCGCCGAGCAGGTAGGCACGCCCGCCAGAGCGCGGCGGTAGGTCGCTGGGCATCGGGTAGCTCCTCCCTGACCGCCGGTCGCGGCCGGTCCTCGACGGCTGGGGTCGCCGCTGTCCTCGCGTTACCCAGCAGGATCCCCCGGGCAAACGCCCGGCCGGTTCCCCGCTCGCCGCTTCCCGGCGAGCGGGACGGGAAGCATGAAAGGGAGAGCTACTGCACGGGCGCGGCTCCCGCCAGAGGCACCTGCCCGCCCGTCCATCCGCCCAACGAGGAGGTTCGACGATGGCTGAGGTCGGCTATTTCCTGTCGAGCGAGGAGCATGGCCCGAATCTGTTGGTGTCCCAGGGCCAGCTGGCTGAGCGGGCCGGCTTCCGGTCGGTGATGATCTCCGACCACTACCATCCGTGGCTCGAGAGCCAGGGCGAGAGCCCGTTTGTCTGGTCGGTGACGGCGCTCTGGGGGCAACCACCGACCTCAGGATCACGACCGGTGTCAGCTGCCCCACGACCCGCATCCACCCGGCGATCGTCGCCCAGGCGGCAGCCACGTCCGCGCTCCTGTGTGGGGGCCACTTCGCCCTCGGGGTTGGCACCGGCGAGGCGCTCAACGAGCACGTCCTCGGCGACCACTGGCCGGTCACCGACATCCGGCTCAACATGTTGGAGGAGGCCGTCGCGGTGATGCGGATCCTCTGGACCGGCCGGGAGATGAGCCACCACGGGCGCTTCTACACCGTCGAGAACGCCCGGCTCTACTCCTGCCCGGAGGACCCCCCGCCGGTGCTGGTCTCCGGGTTCGGCCCGAAATCGACGGCGCTGGCGGCCCGGGCCGGCGACGGCTACGTCACAACCGCACCGGATGCCTCGGCGGTGAACCACTACCGCTCCGAGGGCGGGACCGGTCCGGTGGTCGGGGCGGTCAAGCTGTGCTGGGGCGCGGATGAGTCTGACTGCGTGAAGCTGGCCTACGACCGGTGGCGGTCCGAGGCGCTCCCCGGCCAGCTGGCCCAGGAGCTGCCGCTGCCGGCCCATTTCGAACAGGCCTCCGAGCTGGTGACGCTGGAGATGGTGGGCGACAAGATCGCCTGCGGGCCCGACCCGCAGCGTCACGCCGATGCCATTGCCGCCTACCTCGAGGCCGGCTTCGACGACGTGTACGTCAACCAGATCGGTGACGACCAGGCGGGATTCTTTGACGCCTTCGCCCGGGAGATCCGGCCCCGCCTGGGCCTCTAAGTGAGCCTAGCCTGGCCGGCAAGATCGTTCTTTGTAACCTGGCGGCTCTATTTGATCCCTCACGTTACAAAGAAGGCGTTGCAAGGCGCTAACGCCTGCCCAGGTGCTTCAGGCGGTGCACCAGCCGGGCGATGCCTGCCGCGCCGACCGCCGCCGCCGACAGCGCGGTGACCAGGGGAGAGCCGGGCTCGGCCAGAGCGCTTACGCCGCCACCGGCGGTGGCCAGGCCCGCCCGGCGGCTGAGCGCCGCGCCCGGCATCGTCGAGAAGCTTCCCGCCCCGCTCAGCTTCAGGCTCCGCATCAGCCGGTGCGTGACGAAGCCGACGACGATGGGCAGCACGAGGAGCAGCACCCGGAACATCCAGGTGATGCTCTCGACCGGCACCTGGAACCACTTGGCGATCAGGTCATTGGACCCGGCCGCCAGCAGCACGGCGTAGAACGACAGAGCGGCGGCCCCCAGGGCGGTACGTACCGGGCGGTCCCGGGGGCGGTCCAGGAGGTGGTGGGGGAGCCGGTCGTCGGTCGCCCAGGCCTCGAGGAAGGGCCAGGCGTACAGCAACCCGAAGGTGAGCCCGGGCAGCAGCACCGCCGGGAAGAAGGGGTTCGGGATCTCGTAACCGAAGGCCCGGATCTCCCACGGCGGGAAGATGCGGAGCGCCCCTTCGAGCCAGCCGAGGTACCAGTCGGGCTGGGCCGGAGAGCTGACCGCGTAGGGCACGTAGGGGCCGTACTGCCACACCGGGTTGATCTGGAACAGGCCGCCGAGGGCGGCGAGCACCGAGGTCACGCCGAAGAACAGGCCGACCGACTTGGCCATGTACGTCGGCCACATCTTCTCCCCGACGACGTTGCCCTCGGTCCGGCCCGGCCCCGGGTACTGAGTGTGCTTCTGGCGCCAGATGATCGCCAGGTGGGCACCGAGCAGCATGCCGATGAGTGCCGGGATGAACAGCACGTGGATGACGAACAGCCGCCCGGTGATCTGCGGCGAGCCGTACTTACCACCGAACAGCAGGAAGGCGATCCAGGTGCCGACGAGCGGGATCGACTGGGCGATCGAGTAGGCGATCCGGAGGCCGGTCCCGGACAGCAGGTCGTCGGGCAGCGAGTAGCCGGTGAACCCGTTGAAGATCGCCAGCGTGAGCAGCGTGATCCCGATGATCCAGTTGATCTCCCTGGGACGCCGGAAGGCGCCCGTGAAGAAGATCCGGCACAGGTGGGCGACGATGGCGGCGATGAACACCAGCGCCGCCCAGTGGTGGATCTGGCGCATCACCAGGCCGGCCCGTACGTCGAAGCTCAGCCGCACCACCGACTGGTAGGCGCTCGGGACCGACACCCCGTTCAGCGCCTTGTCGGCGCCGTGGTAGACGGTGGGTGACTCGCTGGCGGTGAAGAAGAAGGTCAGGAAGGTGCCGGTCAGCACCAGGACGACGAAGCAGTACAGGGCGATCTCGCCGAGCAGGAATGACCAGGTATCCGGGAAGACCTTGTTCAGCGCCTCCTCGGCGAAGCGGGAGCCGCCGAGGCGGTCGTCCAGCCAGTAGACCAGCTTCTTAACCACGGCGATCCCGGTTCCAGAACCCCGGCCCGATGGGCTCGGTGTAGTCGCTCCGGGCGACGAGGTAGCCGTCGGCGTCGACCGTCAGCGGGAGTTGGGGGAGCGGGCGGGTCGCCGGGCCCTCAGAGGGTTTTGCCCCGTCCAGCACCTCGAATACCGATTGGTGGCAGGGGCAGTACAGCTCCTGGGTGTCCGCTCGGTACAGACCAACCGGGCAGCCGGCGTGGGTGCACACCTTGGAGAAGGCGACGATGTCGTCCGGGGCCCAATCCTCCCGGCCGGGGAGCGGGTGGTAGTCGCCCGCGGGAAGCCGGATCAGGAGGGTCTGCGACTCGGCGTCGCCCACCGCCCCCTCCGGGAAGACGGTGAGCTCGGTATTTGCCGGGAGGGCGGCGGCCAGCACCGGTTGGCCGGCGTCGGTGACCGCCCGTGAACCCGGTCGCCACAAGGTGTGGAACAGCGAGCTGCCGGGCCGCTCGCCGAGCGAGCGCACCGGGACGACCAGCGCCACGCCCACCGCGGCGCCGGCCAGCGCCAGCATCCGGCCGAGGAATCTCCGGCGGCCAATCCGCTCGGCGCCCTCCTCGAAGGTCTCCTCGGTCTCAGAGCGCTCGGCGACCTGCGGGGGGATCACGTCCCGCTGCTGGGCCTGCGGGCCGTGAGGCATCAGCCGCTTCGCCCAGAACACCAGACCGACCGCCAGGCCGCCGAAGGCGACCGCCAGCAGGGACCCCTCGATCTGGGGCTCGCCCCCCTTGACGTACACCACGGTCAGGCCGACCGCGGCCAGGATTGTGGCCGTGAACGCGATCGCCGAGGGCCGGGTCGGCCGGGGGCGCTTGCTCATCCGTCCTCCCCGGAGCCGTGCCCGCCGTGTCCATGCCCGCTGCGCTCGCGCGAGCTGGTGCCGATCCAGCGGACGAACAGCACCAGCAGGCCCAGGCCCACCAGCCAGCCGATCGCCCCCTCGGCTACCGGACCGATCCGCCCGAGCCCGAGGCCGCCCCGATCGGGGGCGGTCTGCAGGTACTTCACGTAGCGGGCGATGGAGTCGACCTGGGTGGCGGAAAGCTCGGACGGGCCGAAGTCGGGCATACCCGGAGGCCCGGTGCGGATCGCCTCGGCGACCTCGATCGGATCCGCCTTCAGCAACGACGGCACCGCCAGGCCGTTGCGGGGGAGCTGGAAGCCGTTGATCGTTGCCACCTTGCCCGTCGCCAGCGCCCCGCCCTCGCCGGTCACCGAGTGGCAGGCGGCGCAGTTGGCCTGGTACAGCGAGGCACCCTGGGTGAGCGACCCGGCGCTCAGGTCGACGGTCGGCACCGGCGGGCCGGAGCTATTGAACGTCGAGACATAGGCGACCAGGGCGTTGATCTCGGCCATGTCGTAGATCGATGGCTGGTGCAGGGCGTCCTTCTGGTCCGGGTCGACGATCGGCATCCGCCCGGTCGACAGCATGAAGTCGGTGAGCGCCGGGCCGTTGCTCTCGCCGGTCAGTGCCGGGCCGTTGGCCGATCCCTGGCCCTGGGGGCCGTGGCACCAGGAGCAGTCGCGGGCGTAGATGGTGAAGCCGTCCGCTGGGCCGGGCGAGGTCAGGAATCCTTTGGGGCGGTAGGGGGCGGTGCTCTGGTTGAAGTAGCCGCATCCCGCCAGCATCAGGGCGCCCAGGCCGGCGACAGCCGCCGCCCCGAGCGTGCGGATCATGGGCGAGTGCCGCGGCGTTCTGGCCCGGCGGGAACTGAGCGACTTCGGTCCGCTCACGGGGCCACCTCGGTAGGGGTGGGCTCCGGGGCGAGCCGGGGGGTGCCGTGCTGCGGCGTGCGCCGCTCCTGGGCGGCGAACCATCGGCCGGCCAGGGCGATGATGGTCACCAGGTAGAGGCCGCCCATTGGGATCCACATGAGGGCGCCGGCGAGCTGCTGGTCGGCGATGGGCGTCAGCCCCCAGAGGCTGGCCCCCGCCCCGTACGCCGGGTACAGCACCCGGGGCGACAGCGCGATCACCGCGCCCAGCGCGGCGCTCTGCAGCATCACCACGAAGGCCAGCACCATGCCGGCGGGGTAGCTGAGCCGCCGGCGCGGGTTGGCGTCGACGATCAGCCGCCAGAACGCCAGCGACGTGAGGAAGAAGCACAGGTGCTCGGCGGCGTGGAGCACGGGGTTGGTCTCAGCCGCGTCGTAGGCGGCGGGGAGGTGCCACAGCCACAGCGCTGCCGTTACCCCGGCCAGTACCGCCCAAGGGTTGCGGGTCATCCGGACGCACCAGCGCCATCCCGGACTCCGTTCCAGGTCGCGCAACCCCAGGCGCAGGCCAGCGGGCAGGCCCAGCCGCCCGACCAGGCCCGGCCGGCCGTAGACGAGCAGGAGCGGGGCGGCGGTCAACAGGATCAGGTGCTGGGCCATGTGGGCTGACAGCAGCGTCCCGCCGAGGGCGTCGAGCGGCGAGACCAGGGCAACGACGAGGCAGCACAGCCCGGCGAAGAACGCCACCGCTTGGCGGCCAGGGACTGCCTGCCGGCTCGGCGCCGGTCGCCTGCGCAGCACGGCCAGGCCCCGTCCGTACAGCGCGGCGGCGGCGGCAAGCCCGGCCAGCACGGCCGGGTCGAAGGTCCAGGCCGTCGCCAGCCGGCTGGGCGGGAGCAGCACTACGGCGTCGGGATGCATGGCGGGTGGAGGAAGATGAGCGGCAGGTAGGCCCCGGCGATGATGAGCAGGAAGAGGATGCTGACCATGACCCCGGCCCCGGCCATCCATTCGGCCCGGCCGCCGGGGGTGTGGTCCGCCCCGCCGCGGCGCAGCCGGCGCCAGTAGGCCAGCGACACGGCAAGGGCGGTAATGCTGACCGCGATCCCGGCGCCGTTGACGGCGGCGACCGCCACCTTGACCCCGGAGCCGGTTGCCAGCGACATGATCGACCCGGGGGCGCAGGCCAGCGACTCGCCGAGAAAGGCGTTGGTCAGCAGCATGAACGACCACGCCGCTGGCGCGGCGAGTATCCCGAACCACAGCACGGCGCGCTCGGTACGGGTGAGCGAGGCCGGGGTCGTCGCGTTCACAGGCGGGGCGAGAAGTAGACGGTCAGCAGGACGAACAGCCAGATGGTGTCGACGAAGTGCCAGTACATGGCGAAGTTGTGGACGGTCAGGTGCCGGTGCTTGTCGAAGGCCCCCTGCCAGGCCCGGATCTGGACCCAGGCACTGATCAGGAGCCCGACGATCACGTGGAATCCGTGGAAGCCGGTGATGGTGAAGAAGAGCGACCCGTAGGCGTTGGTCCGGGGCGTGAACAGCTTGGCGGTCTCCGGGTACTCGACCAGGAGCTGGAGGCCGAGGAAGGTCGCCCCCAGGATCCATCCGCCAAGCAGCCCGTAGCGGAGGCCCTTCTGGTTGCCGTGCTTGATCGAGTGGTCGGCGATGTGCACCGGGATGCTCGAGCACCACAGGATCACGGTCATGATCAGCGGCAGCATCAGGTCGGGCGGGGCGATGCCGTGCGGGGGCCAGCTGTGTGCCCGGAACCGCAGGTAGAAGTAGCTGGCGAACAGCGTCGAGAACAGCAGCGCCTCGGTGGTGATCAGCCCCCACATGCCCCAGTAGCCGAACGCCGCCGGCCCGTTGGCGTAGCGGGGGAGGAGCTCGCCGGGGGCTCCGGTCGGCATCAGCACCTCGGGATCGGTGGTCGCCATCGGCTACGTCTCCTGGGTCTGGTGCCGGGGCCAGAACCACCCGATCAAGCCGCCGGCGAACACGGCCGCCCCGGCACCGGCGAGCAGCCAGGCGCTGAACACCACGCCCCAGAACATCACCAGCAGCCCGGACGCCGCCCAAAGAGGCGCTGAGGTGGCATGCGGCATGGCGACGATGACCTGAGGGGTTCCGTCAAGCATCGATGTCGACAGCGTCAGGTGGCCGCCGAGCAGCGGGCGGCCCCCAGCCTCGACCGGCTGCGCCCCGTCGCGAAGCTCGGGCTGGTCCCAGGTCGGCTCCAGGCTGCGGATGGTCGGGACCGAGGCGAAGTTGTACTCCGGCGGCGGCGAGCTGGTCGCCCACTCCAGGGTGTCGCCGCCCCAGGGGTCGTTGGGGGCCTTGGCGCCGCGGCGGAGGCTGACGACCCAGTTGTAGAAGAGCAGCAGGATGCCGGCGGCCAGGATGAAGGCGCCGATTGTCGAGACCAGGTTCGGCGCGGTCCAGCCCAGGCCCGCCTGGTAGGTGTAGGTGCGCCGGGGCTGGCCCAGGATGCCCATGATGTGCATCGGGAAGAAACAGAGATTGAAACCGATGAAAATGATCCAGAAGCTCCACTTGCCCAAGGTCTCTGAGAGCATCCTGCCGGTCATCTTCGGCAGCCAGTAATAGAGCGCCCCAAACAGCGGGAATAGCAGGCCACCAACCATGACGTAATGGAAATGGGCGATGACGAAATAGGAGTCGTGGACCGCCTGGTCGAAGGGAACGGCGGCGAACATCACGCCGCTGAGTCCCCCGATCACGAAGACGAACAGGAATCCCAGGATGAACAGCATCGGCGTCGTGAGCCTCGGCCGGCCGGCGATCAGCGTGGCGATCCAGGCGAAGATCTGCACCCCGCTCGGGATGGCGATCATGAAGCTCGACAGGGCGACGAACGAGATCGCGATCTGCGGGAGGCCGGTCGTGAACATGTGGTGGGTCCACACCCCGAAGCCGATCAGGGCGGTGGCCATCTCGGCGATCACGATCCACGTGTAGCCGACCATCCGCCGCCCGGTGAACGTCGGCAGCATCGCCGAAACGATGCCCAGGGCAGGCAGGATGATGATGTAGACCTCCGGGTGGCCGAAGATCCAGAACAGGTGTTGCCAGAGCAGCGGGTCCCCGCCCTTGGCGCCGAAGAAATGAAAGCCGAACCGGCGCTCCAGTTCCAGCAGCACGCAGGCGACGCTGAGCGTCGGCAGTGCGAACAGGATGGCGAACGACATTGCCAGCTCGCCCCAGACGAAGATGGGGATGCGGTTGATGGACATCCCCGGCGCCCGGCATTTGAGGATGGTGACCAGGAAGTTGATCGCGCCAGCGGTCGTCGAGATCGCCACGAAGATCAGGCCGAGCGCGTAGTAGTCGATCCCGATCCCCGAGCCGTACTTGCCTCCCGAAAGAGGCACGTAATTGAACCAACCGGCGTCAGGGACATGGCCGGTGAGGAACGATGAGTACAAGAAGATGCCGGCGGCCAGGAACACCCAGTAGCCGAACGAGTTGAGCCGCGGGAACGCCATGTCCCGGGAGCCGATCATCAGCGGGACCAGGTAGTTGCCGAACCCGGAGAGGACCGGGGTTGCGAACAGGAACATCATCGTCACCCCGTGCATGGTGAAGACCTGGTTGTAGACCTCCGGGCTGATCAGGTGCTCGTTGGGCTGGCCGAGCTGCGCCCTGATAAGGAGCGACTCGAGGCCGCCGATCACGAGGAAGAGCAGCGCCGTGACCAGGTATTTCATGCCGATGCGCTTGTGGTCGACCGTGGTCAGCCAGGCAACGATGCCCCGGGGCTCGGTCCAGGCCTGCTCAAGCGCTTCCGCGGTCTCGTGTTCGATCGTGGCCATGCGTTACGTCGCCTACGCCCTCTCTCTTACGTCAGTGCAGGGACTCCAGGTAGGCGACCAGCGCCTGGGCCTGGGCGGGGGTCAGCCCGGTCGGCGGCATCTCCGCCCCCGGCTTCACGTGCTGCGGATCGGTGATCCACTCGGCGAGGTTCCCAGGGGTGTTGGCCAGGGTCCCGGCGGCGAGCGTCTGCCGGGAGGCCAGGTGGGTCAGGTCCGGCCCGACGACCCCGGCCGCCCCGGTTCCCCGGATCGTGTGGCAGCCGGTGCAGGTGGAGGTGAGGAAGGTCCGCTCGCCGGCCGCCGCCTGGGCGGTGTCGGGGGTCGCCGCGGGTGCCGCCTGGCCGGCCAGCCAGGACTGGAACACCTGCGGGGGGTCGGCAACGACGTAGAAGATCATGTGGGCGTGCTGCAGCCCGCAGAACTGGGCGCACTGGCCCCGGTACCGCCCGGGCGAGCTGGTCCGGAGCCAGGTGTGGTTGCTGCGGCCCGGGATCATGTCGGTCTTGACCTGGAGCTGCGGCACCCAGAAGCTGTGGATGACATCCGCAGTGGTCAGGTCCACCCGGACGGTCTGGCCGGTCGGGATATGGATCTCGTTGGCGGTCACCGCCCCGTTCGGGTACCGCGCCTCCCACCACCAGTCGTGACCGATCACCTGGATGGTGAAGGCTGGATGCCGGCCGGAGGTGTCCAGCAGCGACATCTCGTGCAGCGTCAGGGCGAAGGTGCCGGTCAGGATCACCGCCGGGATGACCACGCCCGCCAGCAGGATGAAGCGACCGCCCCAGGGGACCTCCTCCTCCGGGCCGGAGACCTGAACCGGCGGGCGGTTCCGGCGCACCAGCGCCACGAACACCAGCGCCATCACGATGGCGAACACCGCGGCCGAAATGGCGAAGAGGATCCACCACAGCCGCTCGACGTCGAGGGCGCCAAGGCCGGAGGAGCGCAGGATTGACGGCGAGTTGGCCTCGGATGCGCAGCCGGCGGTCAGCAGTGTGAGCGCGCAGGCTCCTGCCCGGAGACGGGCGGCGACACGACCGCCGGGGCGAGTAGATATTCGTCGCCTCCCTTTCACCTACGGACTGCTGAAGACTTCCGGGCTCCTACCAAGCTGCGTGGCCTCCAGGAGCGGTCAAGGCTGCGGACGAATCGGGCCGCCACGCGGAGGGGCGACGGGTTGGGCCGGCGTCGTGGCCGAGGTGTCGCTGGGCATCCAGGCCGTGCAGGGCCGGCATCGCGGCCGGCCGGGTGGTTCTTCTGAGTGCCTCGGCGCTGGCGTACTTACCCGGGTCTGCGCCCGGTAAATGGGTGTCCGGACCTTCGGCTCTCAGCTGTGGCCCTACCCGAGCCGAAGATCCTGCAAACCTGGCGAACCGGCCTGGCTCCGGCGGTTGAAGCGATGGTTGCCCGGCCGATTGGAGCGGCCTGGTCGTGGGTAGCTCGTAAACGCAGGGCGTGGTGCCGCATGGCACCTGGATCGGTGCAGGGAGCACCTGGATCCATGCCGGGAAAGGAGGTTCCCATGTCTATCAAGATTGGTCTCGGCCTGCTGATCGCCCTGGCGGCGGCGGCTGTAGTGATCCTGAAGCCATGGAAGAAGGGGGGCGACATTGCCTCGTCGTTCGGGGGCAAGCTGCGCAACGCGCAGGGCGTCGGCCCGGCCCATGTGCCCGGTGTGCCCCGCGCCGAGGAGCAGGCCCGGCGCAACGGTGCCCGGGAACCGACGAGCGTGGCCGGCCGCATCGCCGGAAGCGTCGACCCGCAGTGACCGCCATCCCCGCTGTGCGCGCCCACATGACGGACATCCTTGGCATCCCTGGCGTGGGCGCTCGGAGGGTACCCGCAGGCACAGACCGGCGGGCCGAGGGAGGAGGCGAGCATGCAGCGTCCTGAGCAGGGTGGATCGGAACAGAGGGCCCCGGCAGGCCTTCCCGGGCGGGAGGACACCGGCGACTACAACCTGACCGCCACCTTCGCCGACGTCTCGACCGCCCGGCAGGCGGTCGGCGCCTTGCGGCTAAGGGGGTTCACCGGCGAGGCGATCGCCCTGGATGACGCCGCCGACGTGCCGGCCGTCGATGAGGCCAGGATGCGCGATGAACTTGAGGGCAGCGCTGGCGTCGCCACCAAATCGATGTTGTCCGGCGCCGCCAGCGGTGGTCTGATCGGCGTCGTCGTCGGGGCCATCGTCGGATTCATCATCGGGGCAGCGGTCTTTGGTGGCGGCGTTGGCACGGTGATCGCAGCGGTCGTCCTGGCCGTGGCGCTCGGCGTCGCCGGCGGGGTGGTAGGAGGGTTCGCCAAGCCCCGCATCGACCCGGCTGCCATCGATGTGCCCCCAACCGCGGGAGGCGCCACTGCGGAGCGTGCGGCCACCGGCGTCGCAGCTCCGGACGTGGTCCGGTCACCAGCCCCGCAAGGGGTTGTGGTCCAGGTCCATGTGACCACCCCGGACCAGTTCGCCGAGGTTGAGGATGTGCTGGTGCATGCCGGGCCGCTGCGGGTCGACCGGTTCACAGAGGGCGGTCAGGTGATCGGCACCGAGGAACTCGGCCTCGACGCCCCCCCGGTCCAGCCCGGGAGCGGCCGCGTGGTCCGGGAGCGGCCGCCGGACCAGGAGTGAGTCAGCCCGGAATTTGCGGCCGGAGCGAGATAGAGCGGCCCGAGCCGCCGGGTGGGTGGGGAGCGGCGCCGCTCGGCTGAAGGTTCACCTGCGCGGAGGGGATGGGCACGGGGGCCTGTCTCCTCCGCCGGGTGGGCAGTTGCGCCGGGGGCTGGGCCCCCGGGTCAGGAGCGGCGGGCCGGGTCAGGAAGCGTGGGGCCGGGCGTAGCTGGCGACCAAGGTGTCAGCGTCCAGATCGTCCAGCTGGGCCTTGCACCACCAGGAGTAGCGATCGGCATTGTCTGCCCGGGCGTCGGCGGCGAAGGTCCCCCAGTCCGTCCAGGTGTACTCCTCGACCTCGTCGGGGTTCGGGTTGGGCTCCCCGTCGGCCCGGGCGACCAGCACCGGGCAGAACTCGTTCTCGACGACGCCGTGGAACGGGGGAGTGCGGTAGCGGAAAGCGGGGAGTACGACCTCGATCGACGACGCGCCCATCCCGAGTTCGAACGCCAACCGCCGCTCGACGGCGCCGGTCAGCGCCTCGCCCGGTGCCGGATGGCCACACAGGCTGTTGGTCCACACCCCCGGCCAGACCTTCTTGGTCAACGCCCGCCGGGTGACCAGCAGCCTGCCCCGGCCATCGAAGAGGTAGCAGGAGAAGCCCAGGTGCAGCGGGGTGTCGGCGTGGTGGGCGGAGAGCTTCTCGGCGACCCCATGGGCTGCCCCGGTGTCGTCGACAAGGACGATCAGCTCGGGAGTCGCGCCCGGCACCGGCGACGGCGGGAAGCCCTGGGTCAACGCCGGCCCCAGCCCACCCGGTGTCCGCGTACCACTAACTCCGTCACCCGTTGACGGCGTACGTTACTGCGCAATGTACTCACCTGTCACTGGAGAGGTCTTGCTGGCGGAGCCCTGGCTTTCCCAAGGTTTGCACGGTTGTTGAGGTCCTAATTGTATCGCTAAATGACAGGAAGGTGGCCAAGACCAGCCCCTGACCAGCCTTTTCTTATCCCCACGATACGGGAATTGACCCCCCTTTGGGTCCGGTGCTAGCGTGACGAAAAGCGGGCGGTTATCGCGCCGAGAGAGACCGTCCGGGGAGTGACGCATGCGATGCGGGCGCGTCGTTGCTCGACCGCTGGGTACCCCTCCGGGCTCCCACTCCGGCCCCGCGCCGCCCCTTCTCTGTACCCAGGGCGACCGCGCGCTTGTACGCGCGTAACCGCTCGCCATCCACAAGCCAGGTTTGGCGGTTCCAGATTCGGCTGTCCACCAAGGAGGGGTGCTCGATGGGATCAGGAGGTACCAGACACGTTTCGGTGGTGGTCAACGGGCTCACGCGGGAGGCCGACGTCGAGCCTCGCACCCTGCTCGTCTACTTCTTGCGGGACAACGCCGGGCTCACCGGAACGAAAGTGGGCTGTGACACGTCGTCGTGCGGGGCCTGCACGGTGCTGATGGACGGCGATTCGGTGAAGTCCTGCACGCTGCTGGCGGTCCAGGCCGACGGCGCCGAGATCACCACGATCGAAGGGCTGGCCAGCAACGGCGAACTCCACCCGCTGCAGAAGGCGTTCCAGGACAACCACGGGCTCCAGTGCGGTTTCTGCACGGCGGGCATGGTGATGGCGGCGGTCAGCTACCTGGCCAAGAACCCCAGCCCGAGCGAGGAGTCGATCCGGGTTGCCCTCGAGGGCAATCTGTGCCGGTGCACCGGCTACCACAACATCGTCAAGGCGATCGCTGCCGCCGCCCCGGAGATGGCCGGTGCCGGAACGGGGAGGGGATAGCCATGGCGACCGATCTGCATGCCCGCTACATCGGCGAGCGAGTGCTGCGCCTGGAGGACCCGAAGCTGCTCACCGGCCAGGGCCGGTATCTCGATGACCTGACCCTGCCCGGCATGGTCTGGATGACGATGGTCCGGAGTCCGTTGGCCCACGCCGTGGTCAAGTCCATCGACTCATCGGCGGCGATGGCCATCCCTGGGGTTGTCGCGGTCTATTCCGGGGCCGACCTGGCCTCCGAGTGGGCCGGGCCGCTGCCCTGCGTCTGGCCGGTGACCGAGGACATCAAGATGTCCGAACACTTCCCGGTGACCAAGGACAAGGCCCGCTACCTCGGTGACGCCGTCGCCGTCGTGGTGGCCGAGTCCCGGTCGGCGGCCGAGGACGCGGCGGCGCTGGTCGCCGTCGACTACGAGGCCCTCCCGGCGGTCGTCGATCTCGAGGCCGCCATGGCCGAGGGCGCCCCGCTGGTCCACGAGAACCTCGGTACCAACAACAGCTTCACCTGGGTCCACGGCGGGACCGGCGATGTCGCCAAGGTGATCGCCGAGGCCCCGGTAAAGGTCACGGAGCGCTACCTGCAGCCCCGGCTGATCCCCAACGCCATGGAGCCCCGCGGGGTGCTGGCCCAGCTCGTCCCGGGTACCGGCGACTATGTCATCTGGTCGGCGACCCAGATCCCCCATGTCCTGCGGATCCTGCTGGCGATGATCCTCGGGATCAACGAGTCCCGGTTACGGGTGATCGCCCCCGACGTCGGGGGCGGGTTCGGTTCCAAGCTCGATGTCTACGCGGAGGAGGCGATCTGCCTGGCGCTTGCCCGCAAGCTCGGGCGCCCGGTCAAGTGGGTTGAGGGCCGTTCGGAGAACTACCTGTCGACCACCCACGGCCGGGGCCAGATCCAGGACGTTGAGCTGGGGGCGACCGAAGACGGCAAGATCCTCGGCATCAACGTCAAGCTGCTGACCGACATGGGGGCGTACTTCCAGCTGCTGACCCCCGGTATCCCGATGCTCGGCGCCTGGCTGTACACCGGCTGTTACAGCGCCGAGGCGTTCCGCTTCGAGTACACCGGCATCTTCACCAATGCTCCCCCGACCGACGCCTACCGCGGCGCCGGGCGGCCGGAGGCCTCCTACGCCATCGAACGGGTCATCGACGCCCTGGCCCGGAAAGTCGGCAAGGACCCGGTCGAGGTGCGCCGCATCAACCTTATGCCCCCGTTCGAGAAGGCCACCCAGTCGAGCGGCGGGTTGGTCTTCGACTCCGGCAACTACCAGGCAACGCTCGACCGGGCACTGGAGCTGTGCGGCTACGACGACCTGCGGGCCGAGCAGGCCAGGCGCCGGCAGGCCGGCGACGTCAAGATGCTCGGCATCGGGTTGTCGACCTACATCGAGCTGTGCGGCTGGGCGCCCTCCCAGGTCGTCGGGTCGCTGCGCTACGCCGGCGGCGGCTGGGACGCCGCCAACGTCCGGGTGCTGCCGACCGGCAAGGTGACCGTCACGACCGGCACCTCACCGCACGGGCAGGGCCACGTCACCTCGTGGTCGCAGATCGTCGCCGATGAACTGGGGGTGGGCCTGCAGGACGTCGAGGTGCTGTACGGGGACACCGCCACCGCCCCGCTCGGTCTCGACACCTACGGGAGCCGCAGCCTTCCGGTCGGCGGGATCGCGGTTCATCTGGCGGCGCAGAAGGTGATCGACAAGGCCCGGCAGATCGCCGCCCACGAGCTGGAGGTGGCCGAGGCCGACCTCGACTACGAGAACGGCACCTTCTCGGTCAAGGGGGCGCCGGACCGTACCCGCACGATCGGCGCCCTGGCGTTCTCGGCCTGGAGCGCCCACAACCTGCCCCCCGGGCTGGACCCGACCCTGGAGGCAACGGCGGTGTTCGACCCGCCCAACCTGACCTTCCCCTCGGGCGCCCACGTGTGCGTGGTCGAGGTGGACTCGGAGACCGGCAAGGTCGAGATCGTCAAGTACGTGGCCGTCGACGACTGCGGCAACGTGGTAAACCCGATGATTGTCGACGGGCAGCTGCACGGCGGGATCGCCCAGGGCGTCGCCGAGGCGCTCTACGAGGAGGCGGTCTACGACGAGAACGGGATCCTGCTGACCGGGTCGATGATGAGCTACGAGGTCCCCTCGGCAGTGGAGATCCCAGCGTTCACGCTCGACCGGCTGGTCACCCCCTCGACCACCAACCCGATGGGGGTCAAGGGCATCGGGGAGGCCGGGACGATCGCCTCGCCGCCCGCCGTTGTCAACGCGGTCATCGACGCGCTGGCCCCGCTCGGGGTCACCCACGTCGACAAACCGTGCACCCCCGAACGGGTGTGGAACGCCATCCAGTCATCCGCCGCGACCTCCGGAGGTGCCGCATGATCCCCGCCGCCTTTGACTACGAGGTCGCCGACTCGGTCGACCACGCGCTGGAAACGCTGTCCGCCGCCGGGCCCGACGCCAAGCTCCTGGCCGGCGGCCACTCGCTGCTGCCGCTGATGAAGC
>OEPS010000311.1_pt1 | contig 17662 bp, 14 predicted proteins | sample 1539411 | NCBI WGS metagenome assembly OEPS01 (sample SAMN02671747, study PRJEB22543) | soil metagenome | biome: bacteria | place: China:Hunan Province, Lengshuijiang City | collected 2012-10-15 | depth 0.08m m
TTCCATATCGTGGAGATCAGTTGATGATTTACGAAGGTAAAGCCATCACGGTTAAGGCTCTTGAAAGCGGCATCGTCGAACTGAAGTTCGACCTCAAGGGTGAGTCCGTCAACAAGTTCAACCGTCTTACCCTGAACGAATTGCGTCAGGCCGTAGACACCATCAAGGCCGACGCATCGATCAAGGGCGTGATTGTCAGCAGTGGCAAGGACGTGTTCATCGTCGGCGCGGATATCACCGAGTTTGTCGATAACTTCAAGCTGCCCGAGGCCGACCTGGTCGCCGGCAACCTGGAAGCGAACCGGATTTTCAGCGACTTCGAAGACCTGGCCGTGCCGACTGTTGCCGCCATTAACGGTATCGCCCTGGGCGGCGGTCTGGAGATGTGCCTGGCTGCCGACTACCGCGTGATGTCCAGCAGCGCCAAGATCGGCCTGCCGGAAGTCAAACTGGGTATCTACCCGGGCTTCGGCGGTACCGTGCGCCTGCCGCGCATCATCGGTGCCGACAACGCCATCGAGTGGATTGCCGCCGGTAAGGAAAACCGTGCTGAAGACGCCCTGAAAGTCGGCGCCGTCGATGCCGTGGTAGCCCCTGAGCTGCTGCAGGCCGCGGCCCTGGACCTGATCAAGCGCGCCATCAGCGGCGAGTTCGATCACAAGGCCAAGCGCCAGCCGAAACTCGAGAAGATCAAGCTCAACGCCATCGAGCAGATGATGTCCTTCGAAACCGCCAAAGGTTTCGTCGCCGGTCAAGCGGGCCCGAACTACCCGGCGCCGGTTGAAGCGATCAAGAGCATCCAGAAGGCTGCCAACTTCGGTCGTGACAAAGCTCTGGAGGTCGAAGCCGCAGGCTTCGCCAAGCTGGCCAAGACCTCGGTTGCAGAAAGCCTGATCGGTCTGTTCCTCAACGACCAGGAACTCAAGCGCAAAGCCAAGGCCCACGACGAAATCGCCCACGACGTGAAGCAGGCAGCCGTGCTCGGCGCTGGCATCATGGGTGGCGGCATCGCCTACCAGTCGGCGGTCAAGGGCACCCCGATCCTGATGAAGGACATCAACGAAGGCGCCATTCAGCTGGGCTTGAACGAAGCCTCCAAGCTGCTCGGCAAACGCGTTGAAAAGGGCCGTCTGACCCCGGCGAAAATGGCCGAAGCGCTGAACGCGATTCGTCCGACCCTGTCCTACGGCGACTTCGCCAACGTCGATATCGTCGTTGAAGCGGTGGTCGAGAACCCTAAGGTCAAGCAAGCAGTACTGGCTGAAGTGGAAGGCCAGGTGAAGGAAGATGCCATCCTGGCCTCCAACACCTCGACCATCTCCATCAACCTGCTGGCCAAGGCGCTCAAGCGTCCGGAAAACTTTGTCGGCATGCACTTCTTCAACCCGGTGCACATGATGCCGCTGGTCGAAGTCATCCGTGGTGAGAAGTCCAGCGATGTGGCCGTTGCCACTACCGTTGCCTACGCCAAGAAGATGGGCAAGAACCCGATCGTGGTCAACGACTGCCCGGGCTTCCTGGTCAACCGCGTGCTGTTCCCGTACTTCGGTGGTTTCGCCAAGCTGGTCAGCGCCGGTGTCGACTTCGTGCGCATCGACAAGATCATGGAAAAATTCGGCTGGCCGATGGGCCCTGCCTACCTGATGGACGTGGTCGGTATCGACACCGGTCACCACGGCCGTGACGTGATGGCAGAAGGCTTCCCTGACCGCATGAAGGACGACCGTCGTTCGGCCGTCGATGCGCTCTACGAAGCCAATCGCCTGGGCCAGAAAAATGGCAAAGGCTTCTACGCCTACGAGACCGACAAGCGCGGCAAGCCGAAGAAAGTCGCTGACGCGGCCGTCCTCGAAGTGCTCAAGCCGATCGTCTACGAGCAGCGTGAAGTCTCTGACGAAGACATCATCAACTGGATGATGGTCCCGCTGTGCCTGGAAACCGTTCGTTGCCTGGAAGACGGTATCGTCGAAACCGCCGCCGAAGCCGACATGGGTCTGGTCTACGGCATCGGTTTCCCTCCGTTCCGTGGCGGTGCGCTGCGTTACATCGACTCGATCGGTGTAGCCGAATTCGTTGCCCTGGCAGACAAGTACGCCGATCTGGGTCCGCTGTATCACCCCACCGCGAAGCTGCGTGAAATGGCCAAAAACGGCCAGAGCTTCTTCGGTTAAGCGCCCAACGATAGAGAGCGAGAGAATATATGAGCCTGAATCCAAGAGACGTGGTGATTGTCGACTTCGGTCGCACGCCGATGGGCCGCTCCAAGGGTGGCATGCACCGCAATACCCGCGCCGAAGACATGTCCGCGCACCTGATCAGCAAGGTGCTGGAGCGCAACACCAAGGTCGACCCTAACGAAGTCGAAGACGTGATCTGGGGCTGCGTAAACCAGACCCTGGAACAGGGCTGGAACATCGCGCGCATGGCGTCGCTGATGACCCAGATCCCTCACACCGCGGCCGGCCAGACCGTCAGCCGTCTGTGTGGCTCGTCCATGAGCGCCCTGCACACTGCAGCGCAGGCGATCATGACCGGCAACGGCGACGTGTTCGTTGTCGGTGGCGTCGAGCACATGGGTCACGTCAGCATGATGCACGGTGTCGATCCGAACCCGCACATGTCGCTGTACGCCGCCAAGGCCTCGGGCATGATGGGTCTGACCGCCGAAATGCTCGGCAAGATGCACGGCATCAGCCGTGAGCAGCAGGACCTGTTCGGCCTGCGTTCGCACCAGCTCGCCCACAAGGCGACGGTCGAAGGCAAGTTCAAGGATGAAATCATCCCGATGCAGGGCTACGACGAGAACGGCTTCCTCAAGGTCTTCGACTACGATGAAACCATTCGCCCGGACACCACCCTGGAAAGCCTGGCGGCCTTGAAGCCTGCTTTCAACCCTAAAGGTGGTACCGTAACGGCCGGTACGTCGTCGCAGATCACTGACGGTGCTTCGTGCATGATCGTCATGTCGGCGCAACGTGCTCAGGACCTGGGTATCCAGCCTCTGGCCGTGATCCGTTCGATGGCCGTGGCTGGTGTCGACCCGGCAATCATGGGCTACGGTCCGGTGCCAGCGACCCAGAAAGCGCTCAAGCGCGCGGGTCTGAGCATTGCCGATATCGACTTCTTCGAGCTCAACGAAGCCTTCGCTGCACAGGCCTTGCCAGTGCTGAAAGATCTGAAAGTGCTCGACAAGATGGATGAGAAGGTTAACCTGCACGGCGGCGCTATCGCCCTGGGTCATCCTTTCGGTTGCTCTGGTGCGCGGATTTCCGGCACTCTGCTCAACGTCATGAAGCAGAATGGCGGGACCTTCGGCGTTTCGACCATGTGCGTCGGCCTGGGCCAAGGTATCACCACCGTCTTCGAACGCGTTTAAGCGTTTCGCTGATGGAAACCGGGGCCTGGTGCCCCGGTTTTTGTTTTTGCAGGATTTTTTTTCAAGAGGGCGAGCAACATGCAGATACAACCAGGCGTATACCGGCATTACAAGGGGCCTGAGTATCGTGTGTTCGGCACGGCGCGCCATTCCGAAACCGAGGAGTGGGTGGTGTTCTACCAGTCCCTCTACGGTGAATTCGGCCTCTGGGTTCGGCCGCTTTCGATGTTTATGGAGTCGGTCGAGGTTGACGGCGAGCAAGTGCCGCGCTTTGCTTTGGTCAAGGCTGAAGCCGAGCTGTTTTCCCGGCCAGATGCCGAGGGTGGCTAACGCCTCGCGCTTGACCTCACTCTGTTGCCACTATATATAGCGGTGCCGCGTCAGGTACCTGCCGTGTTTTTATTTTCAGTATTCAGGAATTTTCCGATCCATGGGCAAATCGCTGGTCATTGTGGAATCCCCGGCTAAGGCCAAGACCATCAACAAGTATCTGGGCAACCAATACGTGGTGAAGTCGAGTATCGGCCATATCCGAGACCTGCCCACCAGCGGTTCGGCCAGCGCCAGCAAAGAGCCTGCTGCCAAGCGTGGCAAGGCTGCTGCAGGTGAGGCCCCCGCCCTGTCGCCGAAAGAGAAGGCGCGCAAACAGCTGGTCGCGCGTATGGGAGTTGATCCGGACCATGGCTGGAAAGCCAAGTACGAGATCCTTCCGGGCAAGGAAAAGGTCATCGAAGAACTGCGTCGTCTGGCCAAAGATGCCGACACCATCTATCTCGCAACCGACTTGGATCGCGAGGGGGAAGCCATTGCCTGGCACCTGCGCGAAGCCATCGGTGGTGATGACAGCCGCTACAAGCGAGTGGTGTTCAACGAAATCACCAAGAAGGCCATCCAGGAAGCGTTCTCGCAGCCGGGTGAGCTGGATATCGATCGGGTCAACGCCCAGCAGGCGCGTCGCTTCCTCGACCGCGTGGTGGGTTACATGGTCTCGCCACTGCTGTGGTCGAAGATCGCCCGAGGCCTGTCTGCCGGTCGTGTGCAATCGGTAGCGGTGAAACTTGTGGTTGAGCGTGAGCGCGAGATCCGCGCTTTCATCCCGGAAGAATACTGGGAAGTGCATGCCGACCTGGGCACTGCCAAGGACGCCAAGGTGCGTTTCGAAGTGGCCCGCGAGAAGGGCGAGGCTTTCAAGCCGCTCAACGAAGCTCAGGCCATGGCTGCGCTGGAGAAGCTGAAAGCCTCCAGCTACACCGTTGCCAAGCGTGAAGACCGCCCGACCAGCAGCAAGCCGTCGGCGCCATTCATTACGTCGACCCTGCAGCAGGCCGCGAGCAATCGCCTGGGCTTCGGGGTGAAGAAGACCATGATGATGGCCCAGCGTCTGTACGAAGCCGGTTACATCACCTATATGCGTACCGACTCGACCAACCTTTCGGTCGATGCGGTGGAAATGGCCCGTAGCTACATCGAAAGCGAGTTCGGCAAGAAGTACCTGCCGGAAGCGCCGATCGTCTACGGCAGCAAAGAGGGTGCCCAGGAGGCGCACGAAGCGATTCGTCCTTCCGACGTCAACACGCACCCGACCAAGCTCACTGGCATGGAGCGTGACGCCGAGCGTCTGTACGAGCTGATCTGGCGGCAGTTCCTGGCCTGCCAGATGCCGCCGGCGCAGTACCTGTCGACCACCGTCAGCGTCATGGCTGGCGAATTCGAGCTGCGCGCCAAGGGCCGTATCCTCAAGTTCGACGGTTACACCCGTGTGCTGCCACAGCAGAGCAAGCCGGGCGATGACGACGTGCTGCCTGAGATGAACCAGGGCGAAGTGCTCAAGCTGATCCAGATCGACCCAAGCCAGCACTTCACCAAGCCGCCTGCGCGTTACTCCGAAGCCAGCCTGGTCAAGGAAATGGAAAAGCGCGGCATCGGCCGTCCTTCCACTTACGCAGCGATCATCTCGACCATTCAGGATCGCGGCTACGTCACCCTGCACAACCGTCGGTTCTATTCCGAGAAGATGGGCGACATCGTCACCGAGCGCCTGTCGGAGAGTTTCTCCAACCTGATGGACTACGGCTTTACCGCCGGCATGGAAGAGAACCTCGACGACGTCGCTCAGGGTGAGCGCGACTGGAAAAACGTCCTGGACGAGTTCTACGGCGATTTCAGCAACAAGCTGAAGCTGGCTGAAGATGGCGAGAAGGGCATGCGCGCCAACCAGCCAACGCTGACCAACATCCCGTGCAAGGATTGCGGTCGTCCGATGATGATCCGTACCGCCTCCACCGGCGTGTTCCTCGGCTGCTCGGGCTACAGCCTGCCGCCGAAAGAGCGCTGCAAGGCTACCGTGAACCTGGTGCCGGGTGACGAAATCGCCGCCGACGACGAGGGCGAATCGGAATCGCGCGTGTTGCTCAACAAGCACCGCTGCCCGATCTGCTCCACGGCGATGGACGCTTACCTGCTCGACGAAAAGCGCAAGCTGCACATCTGTGGCAACAACCCGGATTGCACCGGCTATGAAATCGAAGAGGGCAACTACCGCATCAAGGGCTACGAAGGGCCGAGCCTGGAGTGCGACAAGTGCGGTAGTGAAATGCAGCTCAAGACCGGTCGTTTCGGCAAGTTCTTCGGCTGCACCAACGCCGAGTGCAAGAACACCCGCAAGCTGCTCAAGAGCGGTGAAGCGGCGCCGCCGAAGATGGACGCGGTGAAGATGCCGGAGCTCAAGTGCGAAAAGGTCAACGACACCTACGTACTGCGTGATGGTGCTTCGGGTCTGTTCCTGGCGGCCAGCCAGTTCCCGAAAAACCGTGAGACCCGTGCACCGCTGGTAATCGAGATCATTCCGCATAAAGATGAAATCGATCCGAAGTACCACTTCCTCTGCGAAGCGCCGAAGAAGGATCCTGATGGTCGTCCGGCCGTGATCCGCTACAGCCGCAAGACCAAGGAGCAGTACGTGCAGACCGAAGTCGAGGGCAAGCCGACTGGCTGGCGCGCCTTCTACGACGGCAATGCCTGGAAGGTCGAAGACAAGCGCTGATCAATCTTTATTGGTCCAATCGCGGGGCAAGCCCGCTCCTACAGGTTCAAACTGTGGGAGCGGGCTTGCCCCGCGATGCTTTTCAGGCCTGCAATGGTGTAAATTCACAGACCGCCTTGCAGCCTTTCGGAGGGCACTCAGATGGCCCAGGAACTCTACACCCGTACCAACCAGAAAATTTACTTCGCGGGCCTGGCCCTCGAAGCCATGGGCAAGGCGCAGGACAGTCGCGCGATGAACGCCCAGGCCTTGATTCAGGCCGAACGTGAGTCGGCGCTGTTTCACCTGTACGGTGCGCTGCTGGGCTTGTGTCATGAAATTGCCGGTTTTTACCGCTTGCCGCAGGCCGGAGCGCCACGTGCAGAGCTACTGCTGACCCGTGAAGTGCTGGAGGCTGTGGCGATTCCCGAGATGGCCGAGCTGGTCGAACTGGCTGAGCAGCGGGAAACCTGGTTGGCGCAACTGTTAAGCGCTTATGCCGATTTGTTCCGACCGCCGGTCGCGAAAAAAGCCCCCAAAACTGACGTAACCCAGCCGTTGATTCAGGCCGTGAGCCTTGATGAGCCCGAGGCGCCAGCGCTTTCGCGGGAAGAGTTGGAGAGCTGGCGGCAGAACCTCAAAGGGCTGACCGTTCGTTTTCGCGAAGGCTTGAGTGAGTGCTGATTGCGGCACTCGCTGGTACAATACTGGCCTTTCGTGGAGAACTGCCTTTTATGCCAACGTCCTTTCTAGAAATTGTCGAGTTGCCTGATGGCCGGATCGAGCTGCGCCGTGCCGAGGACGAAGGCTCCCTGGTAACCCTGGATTTCTCCGAGGACGCCAAGGCTTTCCTGCAAGGTCAGCACGTGGAAGTGGCCAAGGCCATGCTCAGTGTTGGTGTGCAGATGGCCGGCAAGCTGGTAGAAGGCGAAGTCGAGCGAGACGAAGGGCCGCGCGTCCTGCATTGATCGCCCTGCGTGGCTTCCTTGTCCTGAGGAAGCCTGGCGAAACCAACCCCTGTTTATCCTGAATATCAGCCAAGGCGGATGTTCAGGCTTTGTGCGTCTCCCATACGGGCAGCGTTGCTCAGTTGCTGGCGGGCGCTGCTGCTGACGGTGCTCAGCCAGCTGACCACGGTATGGCTGCGACCCAGGCGCAGCGCTTCACAGGCCAGTTGCAAGGCACTCTGGTTGCCGCGTGGCTGCAGCAACAGGATGCGTTCGCGGTTCAGGCCGGCTTCGCGCAGCCATGCTTGAGTCAGGCTGACGGGTGGGGCAATCAGGGTCAGCCAGCGGGCGTCCTGCTCTTCGCTCAGCTCACTCAGTTCACGCAGCATTGGCGCCAGCAGGCTCTGGCAGTTGCCCAGCGCACCACGGAAGGACAGCTCGCTGAACACCTGGGCGGCGCCAGGGTGCGGCGCAGGCTTGGCGGCTTTCAGTCCGGGCAGAACTGGCTGGGCCAGGAATGCTTCGAACAGCGGCAATTGTGCTTGCTGCGGTACGTTCTGTGACACGGGGGGAAACTGCATGACGCCTCCTTTATCGGCGAATGACGCCGACACTCAAGCCCTCGATCACCAGCTCCTGCTCTTTCAGGTTGACTTCGATAGGGGCGAACTCGGGGTTTTCAGCAATCAGCCAGACTTTGCTGCCTTCGCGCTGGAAGCGCTTGACCGTCACCTCGTCACCCAGGCGGGCAACCACGATCTGGCCATTACGGGCTTCGCGGCAGGTGTGTACGGCGAGCAGGTCGCCATCGACGATGCCGACGTCCTTCATGCTCATGCCGTGAACGCGCAGCAGATAGTCGGCGCGGGGATGGAAGAACGCCGGGTTGATGTTGCAGGATTCCTCGATGTGCTGCTGAGCAAGAATCGGTGCACCGGCAGCGACACGACCGATGATCGGCAGGCCGCTGTCTTCGGCCTTGGCGTCGAGGCCGGGAATGCGGATGCCGCGCGAGGCGCCTGGGGTCATCTCGATCGCGCCCTTGCGGGCCAGGGCCTTGAGGTGTTCCTCGGCAGCGTTGGGCGATTTGAAGCCCAGCTCCTGGGCGATTTCCGCACGGGTCGGCGGGAAACCGTTGTCTTCCAGGCAGCGCTTGATAAAAGCCAGAATCTCAGCTTGGCGTGGCGTCAGTTTTAGCATGTCGATCGCTCTGTCTTTTTATACAGTGACTGGGATTATATACAGTGGGTGGCAAGCTGCAAGCGGCAAGCTTCAAGAAAAGGCGAGTGGGCGGTCTTGCGGCTTGTAACTTGTGGCTTGCAGCTATGGTTTAATACGTGACCGGGTAGACGTAAAACGGCTGTATGGACTTGACAAATCACCGCTTTGAAACGTATGTTTCAAACAAGTGTTTGTCAGGCGGAGTAGTCATGGCCCAGTCGGAAACCGTTGAACGCATTCTCGATGCTGCCGAGCAGTTGTTCGCGGAAAAAGGTTTTGCCGAAACCTCATTACGGCTGATCACCAGCAAGGCCGGCGTCAACCTGGCGGCGGTGAACTACCATTTCGGTTCCAAGAAGGCGCTGATCCAGGCGGTCTTCTCGCGTTTCCTTGGTCCTTTCTGCACCAGTCTCGAGCGCGAGCTGGAGCGTCGTCAGGCCCGTCCTGAGCACAAGCCAAGCCTTGAAGAGCTGCTGGAAATGCTGGTCGAACAGGCGATGGTGGTGCAGCCGCGCAGTGGCAACGATCTGTCGATCTTCATGCGTTTGCTCGGCCTGGCCTTCAGCCAGAGCCAGGGTCACCTGCGGCGTTACCTGGAAGACATGTACGGCAAGGTGTTCCGCCGTTACATGCTGCTGGTCAATGAAGCTGCGCCGCGTATTCCGCCCATCGAGCTGTTCTGGCGTGTGCACTTCATGCTCGGTGCTGCGGCATTCAGCATGTCCGGGATCAAGGCGCTGCGTGCCATCGCCGAGACCGACTTCGGTATCAACACTTCGATCGAGCAGGTCATGCGCCTGATGGTGCCGTTCCTCGCTGCCGGCATGCGTGCTGATAGCGGGGTCACGGACGAAGCAATGGCCGCCGCGCAACTGCGACCGCGCAGCAAGTCTTCGAGCAACGCGATCGCTGCCAAGGCCTGAGGCTGGGCGCAGCGAGCCGCATCGGCTAAGCTAGCGCCCCATGGCCAGTCTCGATTTCCTCCACATTTCCCTCGCTGATCAATGCCTCTACGGGTTCGCCCGGGGGCAGTTGCGCCTGCGCCTGGCGGTTTCCACCGCGCGCAATGGCGCTGGTGAGGTCAATGGCTCGGGCTGCACACCGCGAGGTCGTCATCAGGTGCGCGCCAAGATCGGTGCGGGCCTGCCGCAAGGTGCGGTACTGCGTGGACGACGCTGGACCGGCGAGACCTGGTCCGCCGAGCTGCATGCACAATTTCCCGGTCGCGACTGGATCCTCACGCGCATTCTCTGGCTCAGCGGTTGCGAGCCGGGCTTCAATCGCCTGGGGCCGGTCGACACCTTCCGTCGTTATATCTACCTGCATGGCACGCCCGATAGTGAACCTATGGGCGTGCCGTTGTCCCATGGCTGCGTACGCCTGCGCAACGCCGATCTGCTCAGCCTGTTCGACCAGGTGCCGGTGCATTGCCCGGTGCAGATCGATGAAGCCGCGTGCCCCCAATGGGCTCACATCAGCGTCAACTGAAGGATCAATTATGAGTGCCAGCCTGCAAGGCTCCCTGATGGTCGACATCGCCGGTACCTGGCTGACCGCCGAAGATCGCCAGCTTTTGCGCCAGCCCGAAGTGGCCGGCCTGATCATCTTTGCCCGCAACATCGAATGCCCGCGCCAGGTGCGTGAGTTGTCTGCGTCGATCCGAGCCGTTCGCCCTGACCTGATCCTGGCGGTGGACCAGGAGGGCGGTCGAGTCCAGCGTCTGCGTCAAGGCTTTGTGCGGTTGCCGGCGATGCGCGCGATTGCCGACAACGACAACGCCGAATACCTGGCCGAGCAGTGCGGTTGGCTAATGGCTACCGAGGTGCTGGCGGTCGGCCTGGACCTGAGTTTCGCCCCGGTCCTGGACCTGGATCACCAGCGCAGCGCTGTGGTCGGCAGCCGCGCTTTCGAAGGTGATCCGCAGCGCGCCACTGCCCTGGCGGGTGCCTTTATTCGAGGAATGAACGCTGCAGGGATGGCTGCGTGCGGCAAGCACTTCCCGGGTCATGGCTGGGCCGAGGCTGACTCCCATGTCGCCATTCCTACCGACGAGCGCAGCCTGGAGCAGATCCGTTCAGTCGATCTGGTGCCCTTTGCACGCCTCAGTCGCCAGCTGGCGGCGGTGATGCCTGCGCACGTTATCTACCCACAGGTCGACAATCAGCCAGCGGGTTTCTCCCGTCGCTGGTTGCAGGACATCCTGCGCGGTGAGCTGGGCTTTGACGGCGTGATCTTCAGTGACGACCTGTCGATGGCGGGCGCCCATGTAGTGGGTGATGCGGCCAGCCGTATCGAGGCGGCCTTGAGCGCCGGGTGCGATATGGGCCTGGTGTGTAATGATCGGGCCGCTGCCGAACTGGCACTGACGGCGGCGCAACGTCTTAAGGTCAAACCGTCGCCACGCATTGCGCAGATGCGCGGACAGGGCTTTGCGCGTACCGACTATCGCCAGCAGCCGCGCTGGCTGGAGGCGCTTGGGGCGTTGAAAGAAGCTCAGTTGGTCGACTGATTTCGCCGGGCAAGCCCACGCTCACTACTTTGTGGGCGCGGGCTTGCCCCGCGATGGTTTCAACCCGCTTTCGAAACCTTGCGCTTGCCGGGTAATGGTGCAAACAACGCATCAATATCTTCCGCCGCCAAACGCCAATCCCCCGCCTGACGCCCATCCAGCACTCCGGCCGCCAGCGCCGATTTCTCCTGCTGCAACTGCTGGATCTTTTCTTCCACCGTGCCGCGAGTAATCATCTTGTACACAAACACCGGCTTCTCTTGACCGATGCGGTAAGCACGGTCGGTAGCCTGGTTTTCGGCTGCGGGGTTCCACCACGGGTCGTAGTGAATCACGGTATCGGCGGCGGTCAGGTTCAAACCCACGCCGCCGGCCTTGAGGCTGATGAGGAATATCTGCAGCTGACCATTCTGGAAGTTCTGCACTGGTGCCCGGCGATCGCGGGTTTCACCCGTCAACAGCGCATAGGCGATGGCGCGCTGCTGCAGTTCCGCCTCGATCAGTCGCAACATGCTGGTGAACTGCGAGAACAACAGCACCCGCCGTCCTTCGGCGAGCAGTTCCTCAAGCATTTCCATCAGGCTTGCCAGCTTGCCCGAGTGGGCACCGCGCGCGGTTGAGGCCTGGCTGTTGATCAGGCGCAAGTCGCAGCAGACCTGGCGCAGCTTGAGCAGCGCTTCAAGGATGATGATCTGGCTGCGCGCCACGCCCTTGCGGGTGATTTCGGCGCGCACCTTTTGATCCATGGCCAGGCGCATGGTCTCGTAGACATCGCGCTGGGCGTCGCTGAGATCGACCCAATGGATCATTTCGGTCTTGGCTGGCAGCTCGGTGGCAACCTGTTCCTTGGTGCGCCTGAGCAGGAAGGGCTTGATTCGCGCATTGAGGTGTTGCAGGCGCTCGTCATTGCCCTGGCGCTCGATCGGTACCCGATAGTCACGATTGAAGGCCTTGGCATCGCCGAGCCAGCCGGGTAGCAGGAAGTGAAACAGCGACCACAGTTCGCCCAGGTGATTCTCCAGCGGCGTGCCGCTCAGGCACAGGCGTTGGCGTGCTTCGAGCTGGCGCGCGGCCTGGGCGGCTTTGCTGTTCGGGCTTTTGATGTACTGCGCCTCGTCGAGGATCAGTACATGCAGCATCAGCCCCTTGAAGTGTTCCAGGTCTTTGGGCAGCAGGGCATAGGTGGTCAGCAGCAGGTCGTAGTCCTGCAACTTGTCAAAGTGCTTGCGCCGACCGATGCCCTGCAGCGCCAGAACCCGCAGGTCAGGGGCGAAGCGCGCTGCTTCGTCCTGCCAGTTGGGGATCAGGCTGGTGGGCATCACCACCATGGCGGGGCGGGTCAGGCGTCCGGCGTTCTTTTCCGTGAGCAGGTGGGCAAGGGTCTGCAGGGTTTTGCCCAGGCCCATGTCATCGGCGAGGATGCCACCGACTTCCAGCTCGCGCAGGGCCTGCATCCAGCTCAGGCCTTCAAGCTGATAGGCGCGCAGTGTCGCGTTCAGGCCAGTCGGGACCTCTGTCGGCTGCAGGCGGATGTCGCGCAGGCGTTCGCCCAGGCCACGTACCTGCTCGCCGCCTTGCCAGCTTAGCGGCAGCTCCTCCAGGGCATTGAGGCGCGTGGCGTCCAGCGTTGCCACGCGCACACTGGTGTCGCCGGTGTCACGCAGGTAGAAGTCGCCGAGGGTTGCCAGCACCGGCTTGAGGCGGCCGTAGGGTAGCGCCACTTGCAGGTTGCGTCGTGCTTCGCCGGCGGGAGCGGGGATCTGTACCAGCAGTTGCTCATCATCGCGGCGCTTGTGCAGTTGCGCCGGGTTGAGCAGTTCCGGATGACTACGCAGCACATTGAGCAGGATCGGCAGCAGGCTCAGACGTTGGCCGTTGACTTCGATGCCCAGCTCCAGGTCGAACCAGTCGCGGCCGCTGGCTTCGTCGATGTGCGCGTACCAATCGTCAACTTCGGCGAGGTTGAAGGCGAAATCATCGGTGAACTCGATTTCCCAGCCTTGCTCGCGCAGGGTGGGGAGGTCGTTGAGCATGAAGCGCAGCCAGGCCGCTTCGGAAGCCAGCTCCAGCAAGTCGCCAGCGCTTTCCGGCAAGGCTTTGCTTTGTCGGGTGGCGACCTTGAAGCCCAGGTGCTGAAGGGTTTGGCGGATCTGGTTTTCCGCCTCGGGGTGGCGCTTGAGGCGTTGGCTGCTGGTGCCGTCCAGGCGGCTGACTTCCTTGCTCTGCCTGCCGCTGGCGCGAATGCCGTCATAGTTGAATGACAGCGCCGCCCGGTGCTGGTGCTGACGCTGCATCCGGCCGGTTTGCGGCACGTAGGCGCTGAACTCGTGGCTGCCCAGGATCAGGTGAGGTGTCGGGGCAAGACCATCGTTAGGCATCGGGTTACTGCTCCATCAACTCCGCGGGCGCAGCGGGGGCGCTGACCGGCCGGTTGGCTGTAACCTTGAGCAGCAGGGCCAGGTGGCCGCCATCGAGGAAGGTCAGCTCGCCGCTTTTGATGTTGCTGTTGCTCTGCTTGAACGCTTCGCTCTGGATCACGCTGCCATTGCCGTCGAACTGGTTGACCCAGAAGTTGGCATCCACGGCGATGAAGCGTTCTTCCTTGAGGGTCAGGTTGCCCGCGATGGGGAACTGGCTGAATTGTTCCTTGCCGTCGCTGATCGCCACCGTGCCGGCGTCCTGCTTCCAGGCCTTGTGCAGCAGTACGGTGTACTGCGGGTCGGCAGCAAGCTTGGTGGCTTCCTCAGTCATTGCCGGTTGGCGCACGTCACCCTCGGCAAGCAGCGCAGCGCCGTTGCGCCAGTCTTCGGTGGTCGGGGTGGTAATTGCCGGCACGGCGTTCTGCCTTACCAGGATCATTTCAACCTGGTAGGTGCCGTCGGCAAAGGCTGCCGGGGCAATCAGCGCCAGCAGCAGGGTCAGGTTACGCATTACACGCATGGAACTTCCTTCACGCAGATTGTGGGGTCAGGCGCTCGAACAGCGCCTCGAGGTTATTGAAACGTTCTTCCGGGCGCTCCATCGGCACCATGAACTTGAACTGGGTGGCGCCTTCGAACTTGTAGCGCTTGGGCTGGCCCTGAATCAGTTTGATCAACGCCAGTGGGTCGACTGGCGTCTCGGCTTCGAATTCGATCTTGCCGCCGTTGGGGCCGGCATCGACTTTCTTGATGCCGAGCTTTTCTGCCTGCAGTTTGAGCAGCGTCAGGCGCACCAGGTTTTTGGTCGGCTCGGGCAGCAGGCCGAAGCGGTCGATCATCTCCACCTGCAGGTCCTTGAGGCCGTCTTCGTCCACCGCCGAGGCGATGCGCTTGTACAGGATCAGGCGGGCGTGCACGTCCGGCAAGTAGTCTTCGGGAATCAGTGCCGGCAGGCGCAGGTTGATTTCCGGGCCACCGCCCAACGGCTGGTCGAGGTTTGGCTGGGTGCCCTTGCGAATGGCTTTGACCGCACGCTCGAGCATTTCCATGTACAGGGTGAAACCGACCGCCTGGATCTGACCGCTCTGGCCTTCGCCGAGCAGTTCGCCGGCGCCGCGGATTTCCAGGTCGTTGGTGGCCAGGACGAAGCCGGCGCCCAGGTCTTGGGTGTTGGCGATCGCCTCCAGGCGCTTCTCGGCGTCCGGGGTGATCTGTTGGCGCGGCGGCGTGAGCAGGTAGGCGTAGGCCTGGTGGTGACTGCGTCCGACCCGGCCGCGCAGCTGGTGCAGCTGGGCCAGGCCGAACTTGTCGGCGCGCTCGATGATGATGGTGTTGGCGCTGGGCACGTCGATGCCGGTCTCGATGATGGTCGAGGCGATCAGCACGTTGAAGCGCTTGTGGTAGAAGTCGCTCATCACCTGTTCGAGTTCGCGCTCGCGCATTTGCCCGTGGCCGATAGCGATCCGCGCTTCGGGTACCAGTTCGGCGAGATCGGCGGCGCATTTCTCGATGCTCTTCACGTCGTTGTGCAGGTAATAGACCTGGCCGCCCCGCAGCAGCTCACGCAGCAGCGCTTCTTTGACCGTGCTCTTGTTCTGCTCCATGACGAAGGTGCGCACCGACAACCGGCGTGCCGGCGGGGTGGCGATGATCGACAGGTCGCGCATGCCGGCCACGGCCATGTTCAGGGTGCGCGGGATCGGCGTGGCGGTCAGGGTGAGGATATCCACCTCGCTGCGCAGCGCTTTGAGCTGTTCTTTCTGGCGTACGCCAAAACGGTGCTCTTCGTCGATGATCACCAGGCCCAGGTCCTTGATCTTGACGTCGTCCTGCAACAGCTTGTGGGTGCCGATGACGATGTCGATCTTGCCCTCGGCCAGATCCGCAACGGCGGCGGCGACTTCCTTGGGCGACTTGAAGCGGCTCATCACTTCGACGGTCACCGGCCAGTCGGCAAAGCGGTCGCGGAAGCTGTTGTAGTGCTGCTGGGCGAGCAGGGTGGTCGGTACCAGGATGGCCACCTGGCGACCACCGTGTACGGCAATGAAGGCCGCGCGCATGGCCACTTCGGTCTTGCCGAAACCGACATCGCCGCACACCAGGCGGTCCATCGGCTTGGCTGCCAGCATGTCCTCGCGTACGGCTTCGATGGCGCTTTGCTGATCAGGTGTTTCTTCGAACGGGAAGCCTGCGCTGAACGTGGCGTAGTCGACCGATGGGTCGGCGAAGGCATAACCTTTGCGCGCCGCACGGCGGGCATAGATATCGAGCAATTCGGCCGCCACGTCGCGGACCTGTTCGGCAGCCTTGCGCTTGGCTTTCTGCCAGGCCTCGGAGCCGAGGCGGTGCAGCGGCGCCAGGGCGTCATCGCTGCCGGTGTAGCGGGCAATCAGGTGCAGGTTGGCCACCGGCACGTAGAGCTTGGCGCCCTCGGCGTATTCCAGGGTGAGAAATTCGGCGGCCTGGTTATCGATCTCGAGGGTCGCCAGGCCCAGGTAGCGACCCACGCCGTGGTCGATATGCACCACCGGCGCGCCTTCGCGCAATTCGGTGAGGTTCTTGATCACCGCATCGTTGTTGGCGTCGCTGCGTTTGTCGCGGCGCCGACGCTGCATGACTCGCTGGCCGAACAACGGGCTTTCGGCAACCAGGGCGATGGCCGGGTCGTCCAGCAGCAGGCCTTCGTCCAGGGGCGCGATGGTGATGGCCAGGCGCTCTTTGCCGGCGACGAACGCGCTCCAGCTGTCGACGGTTTGCGGGCGCAGCTTCAAGCGTTCGAGCAGCTCCAGCAAGACCTCGCGGCGACCCGCGGACTCGGCGGTGAACAGCACGCGGCCGGGGAACTGCTCGAGAAAGCCCGAGAGTGCCGCCAGCGGCTGGTTGGCCTTGGCTTCGATGGCAAGGTTCGGCAAGGTCTGGGCCGGGAAGCGCTCGCGGCCGCCGCCGCTGTCGACATCGTCCTGGCTGACGACCACCCGCGGCCAGCTCTTGAGGCGGGCAAAGCAGTCTTCCACCGGCATGAACAGCTCGGCCGGTGGCAGCAGGGGGCGTGACGGATCGATGCGCCGCTCTTCATAGCGGTTGCGCACATCGCTCCAGAAGTGCTCGGCGGCCTGCTCGACGCCCGGCAAAGAGAACACCTGGGTGTCCTGGGGCAGGTAGTCGAACAGGGTCGAAGTGTCTTCGAAAAACAGCGGCAGGTAGTACTCGATACCGGCTGGAGTAATGCCGCTGGACAGGTCCTGGAAGATCGGGCAACGGCGGAAGTCGACGTCGAAGCGCTCGCGAAAGCGTGCCTTGAAGCGCGTTACCGCATCCTTTTGCAGCGGAAACTCACGGGCTGGCAGCAGGCGCACCGAGTCGACCTTGTCGATCGAGCGCTGGGTCTCCGGGTCGAAGGTGCGCAGGGTCTCGATCTCGTCGTCGAACAGATCGATCCGGTAGGGCAGTTTGCTGCCCATCGGGAACAGGTCGATCAATGCACCGCGCACGGCAAACTCGCCATGCTCGTAGACCGTATCGACACAGCGGTAGCCGCTGGCCTCCAGGCGCGTGCGCATCTGCTCGACGTCGAGCTTCTGGCCGATGTCCAGTACCAAGCTGCTGCCCAGCAGGAAGCGGGTCGGTGCCAGGCGGTGCAGGGCGGTGGTGATCGGTACCACGAGAATGCCGTGATCCAGCTCCGGCAGCCGGTACAGGCTGGAGATCCGCTGGGAGATGATGTCCTGGTGCGGCGAGAACAGGTCGTAGGGCAGCGTTTCCCAGTCGGGGAACGGCAGCACCGGCAGCTCGGGCGCGAAAAAGCGCAGCTCCTGCTCGAGCCGGTCAGCGCTCTGGCTGTCGGCGGTCAGGAGCAGGGTGAAGCGCTTGGCGGCGCTGGCGGCTTCGGCAATGGCCAGGCTCAGGGCGGCGCCCGGCAGGTTGCCCCAGGTTTGTTTGCCGGCAGTGGCCGGCAGGTGCGGTAGACGCAGAACAGGCACGGGAGGTCGAGCTCCAAGCGTTGCGACAAAGACGCCAATTGTACCGGTCAGAGGCCCGTGCTGTCAGGTTTGCGCAGCCTAAATACATGTAGTGACAGAGCGGCGACAGGCGCTCATTGCTCGATGGGCTGCGGGGCGTCATAATGTAGCCCCTTTTTTCTGTCCCTACATGTGGAAGGTTCCCGTG
>OEPS010000312.1_pt1 | contig 17659 bp, 18 predicted proteins | sample 1539411 | NCBI WGS metagenome assembly OEPS01 (sample SAMN02671747, study PRJEB22543) | soil metagenome | biome: bacteria | place: China:Hunan Province, Lengshuijiang City | collected 2012-10-15 | depth 0.08m m
AGTGCGTTAAGTTCAGCGACATTAGTAACAGCCATAATGCTCTCCTGATAATGTTAAACTTTTTTAGTGAATCAGTAGCTCGATTCGACAGTATAGACAGTGTGTTAACGGCTTGCATGTAAATGTTAACGTAAAGAATTTTGTGCTTCTGACTTCACCGATTGACTAAAAAAGCTTTTATTTTTTCGTTCAGGTACCGCTGTTTTTCCTCCCCGTTGTGTGTAAACAAGGTTACTCACTTCTGAGTACAATTTATGTGATCTAAATCAATAATCGTCGAAGCTGATACCTTTCAGCAGGTCATTTTTTGACCTCTTTGATAAAGTGTAATGATTCGGTATGCTAATTAAATGACTAAATAGCATTAAGGAAACAAATAAATAACATCCAGCGCTTATTATGAACCCAAACATGAATAGAGATGAATTATGCTATCAAACAGCGTATCTTCTCGCGGATATTTTATGCTGGTAGCTGTCAACAGCCGTTTTTAATGAAGCCGCGGAGCGCATAGTGACTCAATCGTTGTTTGATTTTTCAGCTTATTTCAAATTTTTCATTGGCTTGTTCGCACTGGTAAACCCCGTCGGTATTATTCCTGTCTTTATTAGTATGACCAGCTATCAAACGGCGGCGGTGCGCAACAAAACCAATCTGACGGCTAACCTGTCAGTCGCCATTATCCTGCTAACGTCTCTGTTTTTAGGTGACGGCATTTTGCAGATCTTTGGTATCTCTATCGATTCTTTCCGTATTGCTGGCGGAATTCTGGTTGTCACTATTGCCATGTCGATGATTAGCGGCAAGCTTGGTGAAGATAAACAGAACAAGCAGGAAAAATCAGAAACGGCAATCCGCGAGAGTATTGGCGTTGTGCCCCTGGCGCTGCCTCTGATGGCGGGGCCTGGCGCCATTAGTTCAACCATTGTCTGGGGAACCCGATATCATAGTGTCGCTCATTTTTTAGGGTTTTCCGTTGCCATTGCTCTTTTCGCTCTGTGCTGTTGGGGAATTTTCCGTATGGCCCCCTGGCTGGTTCGCCTGCTTGGGCAAACGGGTATTAACGTAATCACTCGTATTATGGGGCTGCTGCTGATGGCTCTTGGTATTGAGTTTATTGTTACCGGGATAAAGGCGCTTTTTCCGGGTCTGGTGAATTAAACTCTGCTCCGCGCGCGGGACAGCCTGTTCCGCGTTTGCTCATTATCAACAAAACCTATTAATAAAAATGATGTATCCGCCAGTGATAATATTTTTCAATATTATGGTATTTCCCTTTATTATCATATTGTTATGATTTCTCTTCGCGATGTCCTGCGCTTTTTGCCCATCTTAATGACTGTTATTTTCTTCACATCATTCTCTGGCGCTTGCCGTCAGATAATCGAAATGATATTAGTAATTTCTCCAGTGAAGCAGATGAATGTGCTAAATAATAGTCAATTGTTAATTTTTCGTACAAAAAAGCACCGCTTCAGCATTGTCTGCCTCCTGACGGGAGAGAGCTGATGTATCTATATGATAAAAAAGATTTTAATCGATTACGGTTGACGGGGCGGGGACAAATCCTCATCAATTTGAAGGCCACAAAAGAGAAACCGGTAACATATTTGCAAATTGCATTGGCGGATAATAAAGCGTTTTGGTACTTTCCGGCGTTATCTTAAGCCGTATAAACAGGCAAATGAGAATTTTTATTAAATAGCTCTTCGCAATTTAATATCGCCTCCGGACAGGGGGGAAGAATCGACGTCAAGGCTGCCGTCTGAGCGGTCGTAATAAATAAGTCGGTGATAGCAAGCAGTACTCTCTGGCAGCGGCATAAACTCCTGCCCTGTGCAGAATCCAGAAAAGAGAAACAGGCTGGTTAAATAGCCAGTAATTATAATGATTGGAGTAACAAACACATGACCATCATCACGAAAAAAAGCCTGGTAGCTGCAGGAGTCATTTCTGCGCTAATGACTATCAATACCGCCGTGGCGGCAGATGTACCAGCAGGGGTACAGCTAGCGGATAAACAAACGTTAGTTCGTAACAATGGCTCAGAAGTTCAGTCGCTTGACCCGCATAAAATTGAAGGCGTGCCAGAATCCAATATCAGTCGTGATTTATTTGAAGGGCTGCTGGTGAGCGACCTTGACGGCCATCCGGTAGCGGGCGTTGCTGAAAAGTGGGACAACAAAGATTTTAAAGTCTGGACTTTCCATCTGCGTAAAGATGCAAAGTGGTCCGATGGTACGCCGGTCACGGCACAAGATTTTGTTTATAGCTGGCAACGTCTGGCGGATCCGAAAACCGCTTCTCCCTATGCGAGCTATCTGCAGTATGGTCATCTCGCCAACGTTGACGACATCATCAGCGGTAAAAAACCAGCAACGGACCTGGGCGTAAAAGCGCTGGACGATCATACTTTTGAAGTTACTCTCAGCGAGCCGGTGCCATATTTCTATAAACTCCTCGTTCATCCATCGGTTTCTCCGGTTCCTAAATCCGCTATTGAAAAATTTGGTGAGAAGTGGACTCAGCCCGCGAATATCGTCAACAACGGTGCGTATAAACTAAAAGATTGGGTCGTCAACGAACGCATTGTACTGGAACGGAATACTAACTACTGGGATAACGCTAAAACCGTAATTAATCAGGTCACCTATCTGCCGATTTCTTCTGAAGTCACTGACGTCAACCGCTACCGCAGCGGTGAAATCGATATGACCTATAACAATATGCCGATTGAACTGTTCCAAAAACTGAAAAAAGAGATCCCGCAGGAAGTTCACGTCGATCCGTATCTGTGCACCTATTACTACGAAATCAATAACCAAAAAGCACCGTTTACCGACGTTCGCGTGCGTACTGCACTGAAGATGGCCCTGGACCGCGATATTATCGTTAATAAAGTGAAAAATCAGGGTGACCTGCCGGCGTACAGCTACACTCCACCATATACCGATGGCATGAAACTGATTGAGCCTGAGTGGTTTAAGTGGTCACAGGAAAAACGTAATGAAGAAGCGAAAAAGCTGCTGACCGAAGCGGGGTATACAGCTGATAAGCCGCTGACCTTCAATCTGCTCTATAACACCTCTGATTTACATAAAAAACTGGCCATCGCCGTGGCATCTATCTGGAAGAAAAACCTGGGCGCAAACGTGAAGCTAGAAAATCAGGAATGGAAAACCTTCCTGGATAATCGCCATCAGGGTACCTTTGATGTCGCTCGCGCGGGCTGGTGTGCCGACTACAATGAACCGACCTCCTTCCTTAACACCATGCTGAGCGGTAGCTCAAACAATACCTCGCATTATAAGAGCCCGGCATTTGATAAAATCATTGCTGAAACGCTGAAAACCAGCGACGAAGCGAAACGTGCAGACCTGTATGCCCAATCTGAGCAGCAGCTGGATAAAGACTCGGTCATCGTTCCGGTCTTCTATTATGTTAACGCCCGTCTGGTTAAGCCGTGGGTAGGTGGATATACCGGCAAAGATCCGCTGGATAATACCTACACAAGAAACATGTACATTGTGAAGCACTAATGGCAATACGTGGGGCAGGCATTATCGCTTGCCTCACGGTGTCTATTTCATCGCACTATTGAAGGCACACGCCAGAAGGTACGGGCAATGTTAAAATTTATCTTTCGTCGCTGTCTGGAAGCGATTCCGACGCTATTTATTCTAATTACCATCTCCTTCTTTATGATGCGTCTTGCGCCTGGTAGTCCTTTTACCGGCGAGCGTACGCTGCCGCCGGAAGTGATGGCGAATATTGAAGCAAAATACCATTTAAACGACCCTATCATGACCCAGTACTTCAATTATCTGAAGCAGCTGGCGCACGGTGATTTCGGTCCTTCCTTTAAGTATAAAGACTATTCAGTTAACGATCTGGTGGCCTCCAGTTTCCCGGTATCAGCCAAATTAGGCATGGCGGCGTTTTTTCTGGCCGTGGTACTCGGCGTGACCGCCGGCGTTATTGCGGCATTGAAGCAAAACACTAAATGGGACTTCGTGGTGATGGGGGTGGCAATGACCGGGGTTGTCATACCCAGTTTCGTCGTCGCACCTTTGCTGGTCATGATTTTTGCAATCACGCTGCACTGGCTACCGGGCGGAGGATGGAACGGCGGGGCGCTGCAGTATATGATTTTGCCGATGGTAGCTCTGTCGCTGGCCTACATCGCCAGCATCGCGCGTATTACCCGCGGCTCCATGATTGAAGTTCTGCACTCCAACTTCATTCGCACAGCACGCGCAAAAGGCTTGCCGATGCGTCGTATCATTCTGCGCCACGCTTTAAAACCCGCGCTGTTGCCGGTGCTGTCCTATATGGGACCCGCTTTTGTCGGCATTATTACCGGCTCGATGGTTATCGAAACCATTTACGGCCTGCCGGGAATTGGTCAACTGTTCGTCAACGGCGCGCTGAACCGTGATTACTCGCTGGTACTCAGTCTGACCATTCTGGTTGGCGCATTGACCATTCTGTTTAACGCGATTGTTGACGTGCTGTATGCCGTTATCGATCCGAAGATCCGTTACTGACGCTGGGGCTCGCCATGATGTTAAGTAAGAAAAACAACGAGGCGCTGGAAAACTTCAGTGAAAAACTGGAAGTCGAGGGACGCAGTCTTTGGCAGGATGCCCGCCGCCGCTTTATGCATAACCGCGCCGCGGTTGCCAGCCTGATAGTGCTGGTGATCATTGCGCTGTTTGTCACAATCGCGCCGATGGTTTCGCAGTTCTCCTATTACGATACCGATTGGGGCATGATGTCCAGCGCGCCTGATATGGAGTCCGCGCATTACTTTGGTACCGATTCTTCAGGGCGTGACCTGCTGGTGCGTGTGGCCATTGGCGGGCGTATCTCATTAATGGTCGGCGTAGCTGCTGCGCTGGTGGCGGTGGTGCTGGGGACGCTGTACGGCTCGCTTTCAGGTTATCTCGGCGGCAAAGTGGATTCGGTGATGATGCGTCTGCTGGAAATCCTCAACTCGTTTCCCTTCATGTTCTTCGTCATTCTGCTGGTAACCTTCTTTGGCCAGAACATCTTGTTAATTTTTGTCGCGATTGGGATGGTCTCCTGGCTGGACATGGCGCGTATCGTTCGCGGTCAGACTCTGAGCCTGAAACGTAAGGAATTTATTGAAGCCGCACAGGTCGGCGGCGTTTCAACGGGCAATATCGTGATCCGCCATATCGTACCTAACGTGCTTGGAGTGGTTGTAGTGTACGCCTCACTGCTGGTCCCGAGCATGATTCTATTCGAGTCTTTCTTAAGCTTCCTCGGCCTGGGTACTCAGGAGCCGTTAAGCAGCTGGGGGGCGCTGCTCAGCGATGGCGCGAACTCGATGGAAGTATCGCCGTGGCTGCTGTTATTCCCTGCCGGTTTCCTGGTGGTAACGCTGTTTTGTTTTAACTTTATCGGCGATGGCCTGCGTGATGCCCTCGACCCGAAAGACCGCTAAGGAGCGCCGTCATGACTACGATTGAAACGGCGAAAGCGCCGCAGACAGTACAGCAATCCGGGCTACTTCTGGATGTGAAAGATCTCCGCGTTACCTTTGCCACCCCCGATGGTGATGTGACCGCGGTAAACGATCTCAATTTTAATTTACGGGCTGGGGAAACCCTGGGCATCGTGGGTGAGTCCGGCTCAGGAAAGTCGCAGACCGCTTTTGCGCTGATGGGGTTGCTGGCGGCAAACGGCCGCATCGGCGGATCCGCGACGTTTAACGGCAAAGAGATCCTGAATCTTCCGGAACGTGAACTGAATAAGCTGCGTGCCGAGCAGATCTCCATGATTTTTCAGGACCCGATGACGTCGCTTAACCCCTATATGCGGGTAGGCGAGCAGCTGATGGAAGTCCTGATGCTGCATAAAGCACTGAGTAAAGCCGAAGCCTTCGAAGAGTCGGTGAAAATGCTGGATGCGGTTAAAATGCCGGAAGCGCGCAAGCGGATGAGAATGTATCCGCACGAGTTTTCTGGCGGGATGCGCCAGCGCGTCATGATTGCTATGGCGCTGCTGTGCCGGCCTAAGCTGCTGATCGCTGATGAGCCGACAACCGCGCTGGACGTGACCGTGCAGGCGCAAATTATGACGCTTCTGAATGAACTGAAGCGCGAGTTCAATACGGCGATCATTATGATTACCCACGACCTCGGCGTCGTCGCCGGCATCTGCGATAAGGTGCTGGTGATGTACGCCGGGCGTACTATGGAGTATGGCCAGGCGCGAGATGTTTTTTATCATCCGTCGCACCCGTACTCTATTGGTCTGCTTAATGCGGTACCGCGTCTTGATGCGGAAGGGGATGCTCTGTTAACGATTCCCGGCAATCCGCCAAACCTTCTGCGCTTGCCGAAGGGATGTCCGTTCCAGCCGCGCTGTCCGCACGCGATGGAGATTTGCAATAGTGCTCCACCCCTGGAGGAGTTTGCTCCGGGCCGTCTGCGCGCCTGCTTTCAACCGGTGGGGGATTTGCTATGAACGTCGTTACGGAACAAAGAAAAGTCCTGCTCGAAATCGCCGATCTGAAAGTGCACTTTGACATTAAAGACGGTAAACAGTGGTTCTGGCAGCCGTCGAAAACGCTGAAGGCAGTGGATGGCGTGACTCTGCGTCTTTATGAAGGGGAGACGTTGGGGGTCGTCGGGGAGTCCGGATGCGGGAAATCGACATTTGCGCGGGCGATCATCGGTCTGGTGAAAGCCACCGATGGTAAAGTCGCCTGGTTAGGTAAAGATTTACTGGGCATGAAGGCCGAAGAATGGCGCGATGTGCGTAGTGATATACAGATGATCTTTCAGGATCCGCTGGCGTCGCTAAACCCGCGCATGACTATCGGGGAAATTATCGCCGAGCCGCTGCGCACCTATCATCCTAAAATGCCGCGTCAGGAAGTTCGCGATCGCGTTAAAGCGATGATGATGAAAGTCGGTCTGTTGCCAAACCTGATTAACCGTTACCCGCATGAGTTTTCCGGCGGCCAGTGTCAGCGTATTGGGATTGCGCGGGCGCTGATCCTCGAACCGAAGCTCATTATCTGTGATGAGCCGGTTTCGGCGCTGGACGTATCTATTCAGGCGCAGGTCGTGAATTTGCTGCAGCAGCTGCAGCGTGAAATGGGGCTGTCGCTGATTTTCATCGCCCACGACCTGGCGGTAGTGAAGCATATTTCCGACCGCGTGCTGGTGATGTACCTTGGGCACGCCGTGGAGCTGGGAACCTACGATGAGGTGTACCATAATCCCCTGCACCCCTACACCAAAGCGCTGATGTCGGCGGTACCGGTTCCGGATCCCGATAAGGAAAGAAATAAAACTATCCAGCTACTGGAGGGGGAATTACCCTCGCCGATTAATCCACCGTCGGGCTGCGTATTCCGTACGCGGTGCCCTATTGCCGGGCCGGAGTGCGCGAAAACGCGACCGGTTCTGGAGGGCAGCTTCCGGCACGCGGTTTCCTGCCTGAAGGTAGACCCGTTATAATCTCCTGGGCTGGCGCGTAAGCCGGCCCTTTTTTTAGCGAGGTTAAGGTGGCTTTAAATATTCATGCCGCTCGTTTGCGGCTGTATCATTTACTCTTCGATCAGAACCGGCGCTCTGGCCGCCATTTCGAAGGGCTGTGCGGCGTTTTTGCACTGCTTAGCGTTCTGGTGATATTTATCGAGTCCGGGCTGGGTACGCAATATCACCTGACCGTCGATGAATGGCATATTTTCGTCTGGCTGGAGCTGGTGATTACGGCGGTTTTTACCGTCGAATATTTTTTGCGCATTATCAGCTGGCCTAATCCGCTAAAGTATATTTTCAGCTTTTGGGGAATTATTGACCTGGCGACTATTTTGCCGCTTTATGTCATGTGGCTGTGGCCGGAAATCAGTCTTGATTATGTCTTCGCCTGGCGGGCAATGCGCGCCATCCGCGCGTTGCGTATTCTTAAACTACTGCGTTTTATGCCGTCGCTGAATGTTTTCTGGGCCGCTATCGTCAGCGCTCGCCATCAGCTGATCCTTTTCTATTCTTTTATTGCCATCGTGATGGTGATTTTTGGGGCGCTGATGTATCTGGTCGAGGGGCCGCAATATGGTTTTACTACGCTTAATGCGTCGGTGTACTGGGCGATTGTGACGATAACAACAGTGGGATATGGCGATATCACGCCGCATACGCCGCTGGGGCGAATACTGGCCTCGATACTTATCTTAATCGGCTACTCAATTATTGCGATTCCGACCGGCCTGATTACCACTCATATGACCACAGCGTTTCAGAATCGTCGTACTCAGCGTGTATGCCCGAATTGCCAGCATCATTCTCATGAAAAAGACGCTCGTTACTGCAACGCCTGCGGCAGCGTTCTGCCTGAGTAAATAAAAAAGCCTGCCCTGGTTAAAACAGGCAGGCTTCATTTGTCCGACTCTTTACGGCAAAAGACTTATTCGCGCCACAGGATATGGCAGAGCTTGTGGTCTTTTTCGCGGCATAGCAGTACGCGAGCAAAAATATCGTTTATCTCTCCACCATCTTCATCGGCCAGGCCAATAACGACTTCAGCGAAGAAATCAGGGTTTAAATCGAAGTCAACGTGCTCTTCCCAGTCCGGAGCCGGGTCAAACAGTTCAGCGCCGCCGCGTTCTTCAAACTGCAGATTGAACAGAATGACATCTGCCGGGTCGAGGTTGTCGACTGCCAGCTCGAGAAAAATGTCGTATGCCTGTTCAAGCGTTTCGTCTTCGGTCAGGCGATTGTTTAAATCCATATCCATGATTGTTACCCATTAAACATCTGATTGGCACGTTTTACAGCAACGGACTGAAGAAGTAAAACAGTCGCTCGGCGATCCGCTGCCACAGCGGACGTTTTAACCACAGTCTGGCGTCCAGCAGCCGCGAGCGGGAGATATAATCGTCCTGCACAGCCGCCAGATCGCTACCAAATCCGGCATCGTCAATCACCAGCGTAATTTCAAAGTTGAGCCACAGGCTACGCATATCGAGGTTAACGGTTCCCACCAGGCTGAGTTCTCCGTCAACCAGTACACTTTTTGTATGCAACAGGCCACCTTCAAACTGGTAAATTTTCACCCCGGCCGCCAGCAGTTCGGTAAAGAAAGCGCGGCTGGCCCAGCCAACCAGCAGCGAGTCGTTCTTGCGCGGCAAAATAATGCTGACATCGACACCGCGCTGGGCTGCCGTGCAGATAGCATGCAGGAGGTCGTCGCTGGGGACAAAGTAGGGGGTCGTCATGATCAAATGCTCTTTAGCTGCATAGGCGGCAGTTAACAGAGCCTGATGAATCAGATCTTCCGGGAATCCCGGGCCCGAGGCGATGGTATGAATCGTATGCCCGCTGGCCTCTTCGAATGGCATAATGTTCGCGTCCGGAGGTGGCGGCAAAATACGTTTCCCGGTTTCAATCTCCCAGTCGCAGGAGTAGACAATTCCCATCGCGGTCGCGACCGGGCCTTCCATCCGCGCCATCACGTCAACCCACTGCCCAACGCCGGAGTCCTGCTTAAAGAAACGCGGATCGACCAGATTCATACTGCCGGTATAGGCAATATAGTTATCGATCATGACCATTTTGCGATGCTGACGCAGGTCCATGCGGCGCAGGAAGACGCGCATCAGGTTTACCTTTAAAGCCTCGACGACTTCAATTCCGGCATTGCGCATCATGGCGGCCCAGGGGCTGCGGAAGAAGGCTACGCTACCGGCAGAATCGAGCATCAGGCGGCAATGCACGCCGCGCCTGGCTGCTGCCATCAATGACTCGGCGACTTTATCGGCCATTCCTCCGGGCTGCCAGATATAAAACACCATCTCAATATTGTGGCGCGCGAGCTGAATGTCGCGAATGAGCGCCTGCATGACGTCATCGGATTCGGTGAGTAACTGAAGCTGGTTACCTTTGACTCCGCCAATTCCCTGACGGCGTTCGCACAGCTGGAACAATGATTCCGCCACCGGGCTATTTTCATCGGCAAAGATATGCTTACAGGCTTTGAGATCCTTCAACCACTTGGCCGTGGAAGGCCACATTGCCCGCGCACGTTCCGCCCGACGCTTACCCAGATGCAGTTCGCCAAAGGAGAGATAGGCGATAATCCCCACCAGAGGAAGGATATAAATGATTAACAACCACGCCATCGCTGAGGGGACGGCGCGTCTTTTCATTAATATGCGTAATGTTACACCGGCGATAAGTAGCCAGTAACCGAGTATGACCAGCCAGTTCACCACCGTGTAAAAGGTTGTCATAGATGAAAAATCCTTTTGAATGTCTTTATGAGATGAGTTTACGCATCAACATCCATCTGGCAAATAAAAACGCAGCGAAAGCGTTGGTTAGCCAGATTCATCGGTCTATAATGCAGGCTGTTTTCACTCGTAGAGTAGTAGCAATGAAGCGTAGTAGAACGGAAGTAGGGCGCTGGCGCATGCTTAGACAGGTGAGTCGCCGTAAAGCACGCTGGCTCGAAGGGCAATCGCGTCGCAATATGCGCATCCTCTCCATCAGAAAGGGGCTGGTTAAGCGGCAACGTCACTCTCTGCTGTTCACCTTTTCAGAGTTTTGAGAGTCGAAACAAAAGGCACCGCTCGCGGTGCCTCTGCTTTTTTGCCAACAATTCGTTTTTAGAATACTTTTTTGAAAGGTTTTACAGATACTTTCTGATAAACCCCAGCGGCAATATACGGGTCGTCATTAGCCCAGGATTGTGCCGCTTCCAGTGATTCAAACTCCGCAATAACCGTTGAGCCGGTAAAGCCAGCCGCGCCGGGCTCATTACTGTCTACCGCAGGCATAGGGCCAGCGGTCAGTAAGCGACCTTCATCATGTAATAATTGCAAACGCGCAAGGTGGGCGGGACGTACCGACGTCCGTTTTTCCAGAGAGTCGGCGATATCTTCAGCGTAGATAACGTAAAGCACGGCATGGCTCCTTATCAATAAATTGGCGAATCACGTTAAGTGAAACCGTTGTTGACTGCAATGCAAAGATGCTCACTATCCTCAGCATGCCACGTCCCGAAGGCTTTTTGTCAGAAAAGAGAGCAAATTTTGATACAGGCTAACAACCCTAGTTGAATATGATTGCTATTTGCATTTAAAATCGGGGCATCATTTTTCAACAGAAACGACTATGAGCGCAATGACCTTTGATTTACCTCGCCGCTTTCCGTGGCCTACGCTACTGTCCGTGGTTATTCACGGCGGTGTTGTCGCGGCGTTGCTCTATACATCGGTACATCAGGTTATTGAACGGCCTTCACCATCGCAGCCCATTGAAATTACAATGGTAGCCCCGGCAGATTTGGAACCGCCGCAGGCGGCACAGCCGGTAGTTGAACCCGTTGTTGAACCGGAACCAGAACCTGAGCCGGAAGTGCTCCCGGAACCGCCAAAAGAGGCGCCGGTTGTTATCCACAAACCGAAACCCAAACCGAAGCCAAAGCCTAAACCGAAGCCGGAAAAAAAGGTTGAACAACCGAAGCGTGATGTGAAACCGGCGGAAACGCGCCCGGCTTCGCCGTTTGAAAATTCAAATACCGCCCCTGCGCGCACTGCGCCCACGACTTCGACCGCTACCGCCAGACCAACCGTGACGGCACCCAGCGGGCCTCGGGCGTTAAGTCGCGGAGAGCCGACCTATCCGGCTCGTGCGCAGGCGCTACGTATTGAGGGAAGTGTGCGGGTCAGGTTTGATGTTACGCCAGAGGGCCGTGTGGATAACGTGCAGATCCTCTCTGCCCAGCCTGCCAATATGTTTGAGCGTGAAGTGAAAAGCGCCTTACGTAAATGGCGTTATGAAGCGGGTAAACCGGGGACCGGGATCACTATGACCATTCAGTTCCGTATGAAGGGCGTACAAATCAGCTAATGAGCAAAAGCAAGGCCCCTTACGGGGCCTTCTCCATTAACACATCATCAAGCGCTTTCTGTGCTGTTACCAGGTGTTGCCCACCAAACAATATTGCCCGATTCAACAACGTATATAGTTGGTAAATAGGCTGTCGTTCGAGAAAACCGGCAGGCAGTGGTGAAACCGACTGATAACCATCATAGATTTGCGGCGGCTGTTCCGGATGAAGCGGAAGCATGGCCAGATCGCACTCGCGATCTCCCCAGTAGCAGGCCGGGTCGAAAATGTAAGGCCCTTTTGGCCCGAGAGCGCAGTTTCCCGACCATAAATCACCGTGAAGCAGCGATGGCTGCGGCTGATGGTTGCTCAGTAACTGCTGTACGGTGTCGACAATGCTATCTATATCGCCAAAATGCAGCCCTTTCTCAGCGGCGAGTTCCAGCTGCCAGCCTATACGCTGTTCGGCAAAAAACGTGGACCAGCGTCGCTGCCAGGCATTAGGCTGGGGAGTGGTGGAAAGGTCGTTGTCAAAGTCCAGACCAAACTGCGGTTGATCGCTCCACTGATGCAAATGGGCTATTTGCTGTCCTAGCAAGAAAGCGCTATGCGCATCCAGCGGACGAGGGGGAAGATATTCCATGACCAGAAAACTGTAATCCCGATCGCTACCTACGGCAAAAACCTGGGGTACATTCACAGTCTTGCTTCGTGACAGTAGTTCAAGCTGGTCTGCCTCGGCTGTGAAGATGGGTAAAAGTTCGCGTTCATCGCATTTTACGAAGTAATCCCGCCCGCCATAACGTAAATGCCAGGCCGCGTGGATCTCCCCACCAGGGAGTTCGTTTCGCAGTTCGATTTCAGCGGCTTCGGTATGCCACTCGCTTAACAAATTGCTGATAGCTTGCCACATGCTGTCTCTCCCCATGTTTTCCAACATTTCATAAGGTTAGCGCATAATGCCGGCGTAAAACTCGAACTGACGCACAACTGGAACGTTTTACGTAGCGCTAATCGCACTTATTGAGCGTTTACCCACTCACTGAATCTGCTGACGCTGACTTCTACGGGTCTTCCCAGCGCGGTTTCAGCTAAACCTGTGCTTAAGGCTTTAACTTCTTCTGCATTATGCACAGAAAGAAGACCAAAAGTATTGGTTCCGAGTTCATGGGGAGTCCCTTCGTCGTCATTTAACACAAGGGTAAATCCAGCGCGAGTGAGGTGATTACTGAGTTCGTTAATTTCTGTTAACGTTTCTTCATGAAAACTAACCGTTACGACCCAGGCATTAATTTCGCTACTCATTTTTCACCCCATTGTTATCCATGGCATTTTCAGCATAGACCATCAGGCTGATTTGGCGACTCCCTCTGGAGAGGCAGAGGGAGTGAAGGGGATTAACCACCACGCAGGTAATCGTAAATTTTTTGCGTATTTTCCAGCGAACAAAGGCGGGTGCCCTGGTTTATTGTCGCCGCGCTTCCCGCAGCAACCCCAAAGCGAACCATATCTTCAAGCGAAGCATTTTCCGCCAGCCTTAAGGTCATTGCGCCAACCATGCTGTCCCCGGCGCCGACGGTACTCTGACTTTTCATCGGCGGAGGTACGACCTGGATACTGCCACCAGCGTCAACGCCAAGCGCACCCTGGGCGCCCAGGGAGACGACGACGCGCTGGACTTTGCCTGAACGAATTAACTCTTGTGCGGCGCGACGTACATCATTCGGTTGGCTCAGCTCTCTCTTTACCAGCGCACTTAGCTCTTTCTGGTTTGGTTTTACCAGTTCGATATTTCCTACATCAAGCGCAGCGGTGAGAGCGTCGCCGGAACTATCAACGATACAGCGTAATCCATGCTGCTGGGCGTTTTTGACCAGCTCTGTCAGGTTATCGACGCTAATGCCCGGCGGCAGGCTTCCGCTAATAACCAGCAACGAGCCGGAGGGGAGGGCAAGGACTTTTTTCTCAAGCAGAAGGAATTCTTCCCGAGTTAAAGCGGCGCCCGGCATAACGAAACGATATTGCTCGCCGCTGGCGTTAACATGAACGTGTAGATTTTGCCGAGTCCAGTCATGGGTCTCTACTGTTTCTACCGGAACATGTTCTTCCGTCAGTAGTGACGTCAGATGTTCACCCGTCGCGCCGCCGACGGGAAATATAGCAGTGGCGCTGCCGCCAAGAAAAGTAATGGCACGCGCGACGTTAATGCCGCCTCCGCCGGGCTCAAATACCGGGGCGCTACAGCGTAGTTTCCCTTCCGGATAGATTTGCAGAGTCTGCGTCGCACTGTCGAGTGAAGGGGCTAACGTAAGCGTATAGATTTTGGTCATCCAGTTTCCTCCATAATTCGAGTTTAGCTGCTCTGATTTTAAGCATGGCACTTAAAGGTGGGCAGGGGAAGCCGTGAGTAATATTTGCACAGATGTATCTTTATGAAATAAAGATTGTTTTGAGAAGCGTCTTATACAAAAAATGAAATAGTAATTGATTGCTAAGTTATTCGTGCTTTTTTATAATTCACTTCCTTTCCAGGAGCGGCTGTCTGCATTCCTTGCGAAAGCTCCCGGGACCGTCCCGGTCTCCTTTTATGTTGTACGGACTTAAAATTAAATGAAGCTTTTGAAGACAGTACCCGCAGCGGTTATGCTGGCGGGGGGGCTTTTTGCGTCTGCATGCGCAATGGCCGATGATTCCGTTTTTACTGTCATGGATGACCCTTCTTCTGCAAAAAAACCTTTCGAAGGTACTGTTAACGCCGGCTATCTGGCGCAGTCCGGCAATACGAAAAGTTCTTCGATGACCGCTGACTCCACGTTGACCTGGTACGGTAATACAACCGCCTGGTCACTATGGGGAAATGCCAGTAATACGTCATCAAACGATCAGCGATCTTCGGAAAAGTACGCGGTAGGCGGACGCAGTCGTTATAATCTGACCGACCAGAATTATCTTTTTGGTCAGGCGAGCTGGCTGACGGATCGTTACAATGGTTATCAGCAGCGTGATGTTTTCACGGCGGGTTATGGACGGCAGGTTATGAACGGGCCAGTACACAGCCTGCGTTTTGAATTTGGTCCCGGCGTTCGCTATGACGAATATACCGATGGGGACAATGACACTCAGCCATTGGGCTATGCTTCCGGTACCTATGCGTGGCAGATGACCGACAACGCTAAATTCACGCAGGGCGTCTCGGTATTTGGCGCTGAAGATACTACGCTGAACTCAGAAAGTGCGTTAAATGTCGCGATTAATGCGCATTTTGCTCTCAAGGTGGCTTACAACCTGACGTGGAACTCAGAACCGCCGTCATCGGCGCCTGAACATACCGATCGCCGTACTACGCTATCGCTCGGATATAAAATGTAATATTTTCAGGCCGGATATACCGGCCTGATTGTTTTAAATTTAGCAATAAGTGACATTATTATTTTTGGCCTGTTGTTTTGTTTTTTATAAAAAGAAATAGCCTCCATAATTTCCTCATAATTGCTATTTTGCTGACAAATATGCAGTTAATTTGACACGAAATGATAAATATTAAGTCGGACAAAAATGTGATCTGGATCTATACTGTTCAGCATCGGCGGAAGTTACGATTCCGTTCAGTTACCTGAAACAAATAAAGAGAATGACTATTATGAGAAATAGCAAAATCGCACTCGCAGCCGTAATGCTGTGCACGCTGTCTTCTGGCGCATTTGCTGCCGCCCCCGCACCGCAACCGGGCCATAGCGATCGTACGCAAATTGGTATCGCTAAAGCGACCGATGTTGAAGCGGGCTCGAACATAGCTCCGGGTTCGCAATCTACCGGGCAATCAATGAACGATGCTTTTGATGTTCATAAACTTGTTGCCGGTGAATGGTCCTGATATTTCAGGGTCATTAATAATTTCTATTTAATTATTATGCAAAGCAGCAAGCCGGGTAATGTTGTACCGGTTTTGCTTAGCGCATTTTTTGTTAAACTTGCCTTGTTTATGTGAAGTTACAAATATTCTTATACGTGTCTTGTCGCGTCGTTAACGTTTCCTTTCCCGTAGAGCGTTGAAGCAATTACGCTGCGTTGTTATCGCATCATCATTTTTCCCCCATTAACAATAACCATTTAGTCTCATGTGACTTTTATCACGCAGTAATGATGTGTAAACTAACAGACGGTGTTATCAACAGGCGGCTGCAGGTGGGCAGGCTTCGGTGAACGGGCGTGCACATATTTTCGCAGAGTGAAGCGGGAACTGGGTCTGAACTTGTTGATAATTATGATTATATTTTTTTGTATGTGCTCTTTCGTGCGGGGCACCACTGCAAATAAGGACATGAAATGCCTGTAATTACGCTTCCTGATGGCAGCCAACGCCATTTTGATCATGCTGTGAGCCCGATGGATGTCGCTCTGGATATTGGCCCCGGTCTGGCGAAAGCCACCATCGCTGGCCGCGTCAACGGTGAGCTGGTCGACGCCTGTGACTTAATTGAAAACGACGCGACGCTCTCTATCATCACCGCGAAAGATGAAGATGGTCTTGAGATTATTCGTCACTCCTGTGCGCACCTTTTGGGACATGCAATTAAACAGCTGTGGCCAAATACCAAAATGGCGATCGGCCCGGTTGTCGACAATGGTTTTTACTATGATGTCGATCTGGACCATACCCTGACCCAGGAAGATATCGACGCGCTCGAAAAACGTATGCACGAGCTCGCCGAAAAGAACTACGACGTCATTAAGAAGAAAGTCAGCTGGCACGAAGCGCGTGAAACCTTCGTGAAGCGCGGTGAAAGCTATAAAGTTTCCATTCTTGATGAAAACATTGCCCATGATGACAAACCCGGTTTGTACCATCATGAAGAATATGTCGACATGTGCCGCGGGCCGCATGTGCCGAATATGCGTTTCTGTCATCACTTCAAACTGATGAAGACCGCTGGCGCCTACTGGCGTGGCGATAGCAACAATAAAATGCTGCAGCGTATTTATGGTACCGCATGGGCGGATAAAAAAGCGCTGAACGCCTATCTGCAGCGTCTGGAAGAAGCCGCTAAGCGCGATCACCGCAAAATCGGTAAACAGCTCGATCTGTATCATATGCAGGAAGAGGCGCCGGGCATGGTATTCTGGCATAACGATGGCTGGACTATCTTCCGCGAACTGGAAACTTTTGTGCGTTCAAAGCTGAAAGAGTACCAGTATCAGGAAGTGAAAGGCCCGTTCATGATGGACCGTGTGCTGTGGGAAAAAACCGGCCACTGGGACAACTATAAAGATGCGATGTTTACCACTTCTTCCGAGAACCGTGAATACTGCATCAAGCCGATGAACTGCCCGGGACACGTGCAGATCTTCAACCAGGGTCTGAAATCCTACCGCGATCTGCCATTACGTATGGCTGAATTCGGTAGCTGTCATCGTAATGAGCCGTCAGGCGCGCTGCATGGCCTGATGCGCGTACGCGGATTTACTCAGGATGATGCCCATATTTTCTGTACTGAAGATCAGGTTCGCGATGAAGTGAACGCCTGTATTCGTATGGTCTACGATATGTACAGCACCTTTGGCTTCGAGAAAATCGTCGTCAAACTGTCTACTCGCCCGGAAAAACGCATCGGTAGCGATGAGACCTGGGATCGTGCTGAAGCGGATCTGGCCGTTGCGCTGGAAGAGAACAACATCCCGTTTGAGTATCAGCTGGGTGAAGGCGCGTTCTACGGTCCGAAAATTGAATTTACCCTGTATGACTGCCTCGATCGTGCATGGCAGTGCGGTACTGTACAGCTGGACTTCTC
>OEPS010000313.1_pt1 | contig 17635 bp, 16 predicted proteins | sample 1539411 | NCBI WGS metagenome assembly OEPS01 (sample SAMN02671747, study PRJEB22543) | soil metagenome | biome: bacteria | place: China:Hunan Province, Lengshuijiang City | collected 2012-10-15 | depth 0.08m m
CACTGATGCCCAATCGCCCGCGCCTTCGCCTTCGCCCGCCAGGACTGAGTTGAAAGGGCCCTTCTGGCCTGGTCGATCTGGGGAGGGAGTGGTAACATTCCGGGGGAAATGTCCTGTCCGGCTTGGTGACTAAGCAAAAGGGACCGGAAAGAAACTACCCCAATTCATCTTTCTCCAGTGGAAATTAACGCCGACACTGGAAGGGATGACTTTTCCGACTAACGACATCGACCAGGGGCCGGAGCGGCCCACGTCCGTAGCACGCCCCGAACGGAAGGGATTCTCGGTGGACTGGAAGCGGGGGGGTCGGGACAAGGACCGCGCGCCTGGCCCGGTTAGCCCGCCAGCGGGTCCCAGGACGACCGGGCGACCCCCCGGCGGGGGACTCGCCGCTCCCCTGAACGGTCACCCGGCGGCGCCAGGCAGGCAGTCCACCGGTGGCCATGCCCCGGAGCCGCCTCCATCCCGGGCCCACACCGTCGACGACGCTTCCTCGCCCAAGCTCGGCGAGTTGCTCGTGCAGGCCGGGGCGATCTCAGCCACGCAGCTTCAGGAGGTCCTGCTCCAGCAGTCGGTGTCCGGCAAGCGAGTGGGTGCCCTGCTGGAGGAGTTGGGCCTGATCAACGAGCGCACGCTCACCGTGATGCTTTCCAAGCAACTGGGCCTGCCACTCGCCGACCTCCGCTCGTTGCGCCCGGACAGCACAGTGCTGGCACGCATCCCCGAAGCGAAAGCTCGCTCGCTGGTGGTGATGCCGGCGCGGCAAACCCCGGCCGGGCTGGAGGTCATCGTCGCCGACCCGCGTCCGGGTCTGGCTGACGAGCTCACCCGGATCGTCGGGGCCCCCGTCGTGCTGACCCTCGCGCCTCCCCCGGACGTGCTCCGGGCGATCGACCGGTCGTACCGGGCCGTCGTTGACGTCGACCGGGAGATCGAGAGCTTCCTGGCGACCGATGTCGCCCGGCAGGTCGAGGCTCCTACGACCCGTGCCGGAAGGGACGACGCGCCGGTGGTCCGGGTGGTCAACATGATCATCACCCAAGCGCTCCGGGACCGGGCCTCCGACGTCCACATCGAGCCGAAGGAAGACCGGGTGCGGGTGCGGTTCCGTATTGACGGGGCACTTCACGACATCGTCTCGCTGCCTGCCAGCATGGCCGCCGCCCTCATCAGCCGGCTGAAGATCATGGCCGAGATGAACATTGTGGAGCGGCAGCGCTCCCAGGACGGCCAGATCTCGATCCAGATCGATGGCCGGGACGTGGACATCCGCGTCGCGACCACCGCGACCATCTTCGGTGAGAAGGCGGTGCTCCGCCTGCTCGACAAGTCACGCCAGCTCTTGCTCCTGGAGGAGCTCGGCATGCCCGAGGACGTGCGGAACATCTACCGGGAGATCGCTCGATCCCCGTTCGGCATGGTGATCTGCGCCGGCCCTACCGGCTCCGGGAAGACCACGACGCTGTACGGGACCCTCACTGAGGTGAACAACTCGGAGCGCAACATCATGACGATCGAGGATCCGGTCGAGTACGTCTTCCCGTCGATCAACCAGATCCAGATCCGGGAGCAGGCCGGAGTCAACTTCGCCGGCGGGCTCAAGGCGATCCTGCGCCAGGACCCGGACGTCATCCTGGTCGGTGAGATCCGGGACGTCGAGACCGCCCGGATCGCAGTCCAGTCCGCGCTCACCGGGCACCTCGTCCTGTCCTCGCTGCACGCCACCGATTCGGTCGGTGCCCTCCAGCGGTTCCTGGACATGGGCCTGGAGTCCTTCCTCATTGCATCGTCCGTCATCGCCGTCATCAGCCAGCGGCTCGTCCGCCGGATCTGCGATTCGTGTATGGAGCCGTACGAGCCACCGGTCGAGGAGCGGGTGTTCTACCGGCAGGGCGGTGGCGACAAGAAGGAGTTCTGGCACGGAGCGGGCTGCAACATGTGCGCCCACACCGGCTACCGCGACCGCATCGGAGTCTTTGAGTTGCTGCCGGTCACCGATGCCATCAAAACCCTGATCGTTCAAGGAGCTTCCCATGACGAGCTGCGGGCTACGGCCCTGCGTGAAGGTATGCGTCCCTTAGGTGCGCACGCCTTGCTGCTAGTCGAACAGGACATAACGACTATTAGCGAAGTCATGAGGAGCATCTACACGCTTTAGTCGAGCGAGAAATTTGCCGACAATCCTAGCGAAACGCGGCACAAACCGGCGCTCTCCCAGCGAGAAAGAACAATGGACAAGGACAAACTTCGTCAAACGATGATGGCCCGTGGGCGGCGCTCCTATTCCGGGGGCTCGCCGGCACGCGACGAGGTTCTCCCAACAACCCCGGTGGCCGTCCAGTCGGTGCCCGCTCAATTGGTGGAGGATCCGCCACCCCCGGACTCCTACGGGCCGGGTTGGCAGCCGGCCATCGGGCAAGGCCCGAACCCGCCCAAGAAGAGCATCTGGCAGTACGAGCTCACCAGGAGGAAGGTCAAGCGCGAAGAGGTCATGCAGTTTTCCCGGCAACTGTCGGCGTTTATCCGAGCCGGTGTGCCGATCCTCGAGGCCATCGAGACCTTCGCGTCTGAGTCCGGCGACAAGGCGTTCAGGGCGGCCCTCGCCGACATCGGGCAATCCCTCCGGCGGGGAGAGACCTTCTCCCAGGCCGCCCAGGCTCATTCCGAAGCGTTCCCACCGTTCTACGTCGACATGCTCAAGGCCGCGGAACTGACCGGGCGGCTGGATTCGGTCCTGGACCAGCTCGCCTTGTATATGGAGCGAGACCTGGAAGCCCGCCAGAAGATCCGGGGCGCAATGATCTACCCGGCAGTGATCGGGGTTATGTCCCTGGTCACGGTGGGCATTCTCGCCATCTTTGTGCTGCCGCGGTTCAAGACCTTCTTCGCCTCGCTGCATGCCAAGCTTCCGCTGCCGACCCGGATTGTGCTGGCGATCACCGGCTTCGTCAGCACCTGGTGGTGGGCTCTGCTGACGGCGGCGGTCGTATCGATCGTCTTGGCGTTCCTGATCACCCGCAGTGAGGAGGGGCGGCGCGCCTTCGACAATTTCAAGCTGTGGCTGCCGGGAATCTCAGGCGTCGTCCGGTTCTCGATCATCGAGCGCTTCTGCCGGGTGCTGGGGGCAATGATCCTGGCAGGCGTCCCACTGCCGGAAGCGATGGCGGTGGTCATCGACAGCATCCGCAACGAGACCTACCAACTGGGACTGAAGAAGGTGCGCGAGTCGATGCTGGAGGGGCAAGGGCTCGCCGGGCCGATCGCCCGCTCAGGCCTCTTCCCAGCCGGCATCAACCAGATGGTTCGAGTCGGTGAGAACACCGGGACCCTCGACAAGCAGCTGGAGACGGCGGCGGGCTTTTACGCCCAGGAGCTCAACTACAAGATCAAGAAGCTCACCACGCTGTTCGAGCCGGCAATGATCATCTTCATGGGGCTGATCGTTGGCTTCGTGGCCATCGCGCTCATCTCCGCAATGTACGGGATCTTCCGGCAAGTCAAGGTGTCCTAGTCACGATCCCGGCCTGAAATGGAAGGAAGGAGGGGTCCATACGCGAAATAGCGCCTAGACATCGGCGCGTTGGGCTCGGAACTCGGGATGACGTGGCCGAACTCAGAGAAACAGAGGCACGACAAACTCTCACTGGAGGAAAGAGAACAATGATGCAGCGTCTTTCTCGCCTACGCCGCGATGAAGGGTTCACCCTCATCGAACTGCTGATCGTCATCATCATCCTGGGCATCCTCGCCGCCATCGTCGTGTTCTCGGTGAGCGGCATCACCAACCGTGGTACCAGCGCCGCATGCTCCAGCGACGTCACCACCGTCACCACGGCGGCCGAGGCGTACTTCGCGCAGAACAGCAGCTACCCGGCTGCCGGGACTTCGGCCGCGGACATGGGGGCACTGGTCCCGAAGTTCCTGCACAGCGTTCCCGGCGACGTGGTTTACACCGAGGGCGCCACGAACCAGGACGCCCCAACGGTCAAGGGGAACCTGAGCACCACCTCCACGAACGGCTGCTAGAGATCAACGACGCATCGCCGGCGAGGGGCCCGGGGTTGTTTCCGGGTTCCTCGCCGGCGAAGTCCTGGAGAGGTGTGAACAGTGACTAGGAACTGGCGACGTGCCCGAGCATTCCCCCAGGGCGGGAACCGCTCCTACTCCCTGTTGACCCACTCGCTGGGGCGGGCTCGGCGACGGCTTGCCAACGACGGGGGATTCACGCTGGTCGAGCTCATCATCGTCATCATCATCGTGCCCGTGATCGTCGGGGCGATCGGCCTGGGCATCATCACCGTGCTCGACCAGCAATCCTCGGTTCAGAACCGGCTCAAGGATTCCTCGGCGTCCCAGCTGACCTCGGCGTTGTTCGCCCGCGACGTCCAGAGCTCCACGATGCTGACTCTCGACGCGTCCGCCGCTGCCCCCGCCGTGTGCAACCCGGGCGCCGGCGCCTTTGTCCTGGGCCTGCAGTGGGCTCAGACCGAGGTCTCGTACTGGGCAACGACCTCCGGCTCGAATACCGAGCTCACCCGGTACGTCTGCAACGGCTCGGGCACGGTGACCAACTCGCTGGGAGTGGCTGCGGTCACTTCGTCCCAAGCCCAGGCGTGTGTCGTCGAGAGCGGTCACTCGGGCACCTGCCAGCCCTCGGGCTCCTGGACGACCGGTTGGGCTTCCACGGCGGGCATCCCCGGCGTGTCGGTGCCGGTGGTCGGGTCGGCCAGCAAGTACGCCTACACCCTGCTCGCTGTCCCGCGGGCCTGGACACCCACAAGCGGCGGGACGTCGGCTGGCGGGGGGAACACGTTCATTCCCGGGGTGCTGCTGCTGGGGAGCGGCTCGGTGTTCGTCGCCGGGAACCAGGCAAACATCAGTGTCAACGGTCCGATCTACATTGCCAAAACTGCCAGCCCGGCAATCACGATCGGGAACCAGAACTCCAGCTTCACGTCGAGCACAAACACCCTCCTCGTCTACAACTGCGCCGCCGGGGGCAGCAACTGCCCAGCGAGCGAGGTGTCCTCGAATGGAGGGACGGTCACCCAGCCGGTCGCAACCTCGACCGTCATCACGGACCCGTTGAGCAGCATGCCCGCACCGACCGCCTCGGCAGCTGGATCGTGCACGTTCAGCAACGGCGGCAGCACCGAGACCTGCACACCGGGCTCGTACAGTTCCGCCATCACCCTTGGTGCAAACGACGCTACCCTCCAGCTGAATCCCGGGACCTACGTTCTCAACGGCGGGATCCAGGTCACCGGGAACAACGACACGGTCACCGGCTCGGGAGTGCTCCTCTACATCGGGGGAGGCGCCATGAAATTTTCCGGCAATGGCCTGACGGTCGACCTGACCGCGCCGACGAGCGGCGCCTACGCCACCCTGGTGGTCTTTCAATCCCGGACGGACTCCACCGCCTTGAACCTCACCGGCTCCGGACCCACGGCCATCACCTACGGGGGCATCGTGTACGCCCCGGATGCCTCGGTGGCGATCAACGCCGACTCCAGCAACCAGACCGCGAGCTTCGGCCCGATCATTGCCCAGGGCATCACCGAGAACAACAACGGGACGGTGAGCATCGGATGACGACCAGTCGTCGAGCACGGCTAGCGGCCGACGCCGGGGAGACGCTCGTTGAGCTGCTGGTGAGCATCGCCATCCTGAGCATCGTCGGCGTCGCCCTCATGACCGGTTTGGGGACCGCGATCTCAGCCTCCGGCACGCACCGTTCCATCGCTTCCGTCAACACAATCTTGAAGAGCTACGCCGAGAACGCCACCTACCAGATCGAGCTGGCATCGCCGCCGCTGTATTCGGACTCAGCCAGCGCGGCAACGTATACCAGCGAGCTGTCCTCAACCTGGACCCCGCCTTCGGGCTACAGCGGGTACAGCCTTTCGGTCTCGTCCGTGTCCCCGGTTCCTGCCTGCGGCACAGCCGCGGGAGCCCAGCAGCTCACGATTGCGGCCACCGGTCCCACCAGCGTGGGCGACACGCTCACGATTGTGGTGCGGAACCCCGACTACTCCACCAGCTATGTGGGCTGCTAAGCGCCTCCGGGACGACGCCGGAGCGACCCTGATCCTGGCCCTTATCTTCATGGGCGTCATCGCGTTGCTCGTGGCGGTGCTGGGCACCGCGGCCACGGACAACCTGGCCAGTTCGGTGGCGATCAAAAGCTCCCGGTCTGCCGAATACGCGGCGCAAGGTGCTGCCGAGGCCGAGGTCCAGGTCCTTCGCTACTCGGGCCCCTCGTACTCGTCGACGACTCCGTGCGGGTCGCAGTCGATGAACGGTGTCACGGCAGACGTGTACTGCCTCAGCGTCACACCGAGCTCCGGCTGGACCCGCGCCTTTACGCTGTGGGCATGCCCGTCGTGGGTGGCGCCGGGTACCTGCGTGCTGACCCCGACGGTGGCGACCAGCGTCGCCTTCAACGACTATTCCTTCACCGGCATCGACAGCTGCACGTCGGCATCCTCCGCCACCTGTGGGATCGGCATGCAGACGCTGAGCTGGGTCGTGAACGCCGGCAACAACCAAGCTGCCGGCAACAACTCACCGACCGTCGCCACCTCATCGTTGGCTGCCGGATCCCAGAGCCAGAGCGGTTACTCCCAAATGCTCGTGGCCTGGGGGGGCACGGGCCCCTACACCTGGGCCGTCTCGTCCGGGTCACTGCCCTCCGGGCTGAGCCTCTCGTCCTCGTCCGGGGTGATCTCCGGGAACATCGGTGCCTCGGCGACCACGTCCAGTTTCACGGTCACGGCCAAGGATGCCAACGGGCTCACGGCCTCGGCGACGCTCACGATCACGATCACCTCGACGCCGGCGCTGGCGATCTCGACGAGCAGCCTCCCGGCAGCGACCGCGGGCCAGCTGTACTCGGCGCCCGTCGCCGCCAGCGGTGGCCAGGCTCCCTATACGTGGAGCATAAGCGGGGCCCCGTCCTGGCTCAGCATCAGCGCCGGTGGGAACCTCTCCGGCACACCGAGCGCCGGTGGGGTCTCGACGTTCTCGGTGACCGTCAAGGACAGCGCGGGGGCCACGGCCTCGAAGTCGCTCTCGATCACGGTGACCGGGGGAATCTCTATCCAGACGACCTCGCTGCCGCAGGCGACCCGTGGCACGGCGTACTCGCAGACCATCCAGACCAGCGGCGGTACTGCTCCGCTGACCTGGTCGTACACGGGCACCCTTCCGGCAGGCATGTCGTTCGCTGGCGGGACCCTGTCCGGCACACCCAGCGCCAGTGGCAGCTTCCCGATCACCGTGACGGTGACCGACGCCAAGGGGGCCACCGCCTCGCAGCCCTTGACGCTCACCGTGAATGCAGCGCCCGCCATCACCACGACCAGTCCCCTTCCGTCGGCTACGAAGAACATGAATTACAACGACGCGCTGGCGGCGAGCGGCGGGACCGGCACCCTGACCTGGTCGATCACCGCGGGCTCCCTCCCGAACCCGAACAAGCTCAGTCTTTCCTCCGCGGGAGTGATTTCTGGAAAGCCGAACCAGAGCGCTGGCGCTACGACGTTTACGGTGACCGTCAGGGACAGCAACGGGGCGAGTGCCAGTAAGCAATTCAGCCTGACCATCAACTGACAGGCCCAAGCTGACTTCGGGACGCGTCCGCGGCTGGCCCGTCTCGCCAAGCGCCCGGCGAGGGCACGGCCAACAATCGCCTCGCCTCACCTTGGGCCGGCCATAAGGCGCCCGTGTCCTTTGACCTGCGGCGCGCGCGAGCGCCTACGCTCGTGATCTGGCGCGTTGGCGAGGGGCGGATTTGCTACCCCAGCGCCCTTCTGCGCCCGCGACGCCGATGAGGATGATGGTGGCGCCAATGAGGACTCTCCACGTCAGGGTTTCGGCGAGGAAGAGAGCGCCGAGCCCTACGGCGACGATAGGGGCGAGGTAGGTGGCGAGGGCGGCGCTGGTCGGCCCTTCGTCGGCGATGAGTTGGTAGGTCAGGACGTAGCCCACACCCGTGGAGCCCATGCCCAGGGCGACGACAGACAAGGCGGCCTGAATGGAGAGCTGAGCGGGGCCATGGAGGAAGAAGGGCGCCGCGAGGGTGAGCAGGAAGGTTCCAGCCACCATCTGGCCGGCAGACAGGGCCAGGGCCGTCTCCGGCCTTGGCGTCAGGAAATGACGGGCGTAGACGTAAGCAGCAGCGTACGAGGCGGAGCCCAAGAGTGCGGCGCCTACGCCGGATACCGGACTCCTCGATGCGCCCGCCCAGGGAGCGGCGATCACGGCGATGCCACCAAACCCCACGGCGATCGCCGCCAGCCGTGAGATGGCCGGGCGCTCGATCCGAACCACCACGCACAGCCCAAAGGTGAACAGCGGGGTCGTGGCGTTAATGACGCCGGCGAGCCCCGAGCTGATGCGATTCTCGGCCCAAGCGAACAGCAGGTAGGGAGCGACGTTGGTTATCGCGGCCATCACCAGGAGGTGAGACCAGGTAGCGCGGTCTCGAGGCAGCCGTTGGCCCGTTGCGGTGACGAAGACGATCATGGCGACCGCTGCGGTGAGCATGCAGCCAAGAACGATGTCGTAGGGGCTCAGCTGCCGCAGGGCGACCTTGATGAAAAGGAAGCCCGCTCCCCAGAGCAGGGTGAGCGCAGCGAGGCGGAGCCGGCTGGCGGCGGTCAAGGGTCACCTCGCTCCAGCGTCCGGCGGACGGTCTCAAAGTGCTCGTGGAAGGCGGAAGTCTGGGGGGCGGAGGGGAAGGAGCGGAGCAGGGCGGCGTCGAGATCGTGCACGCGGGCCAGGGTGCTTCCGGCCCTGCGGCGTGAATCGAGGGCGAGACCGCCAAGGGCGCATGCCTCGTCCAGATCGCGCTCGAGAAGGGCGACCAGGGCGAGGTCAACCCGGGTCTCGGCGAGGCGTACGGGCCAACGCTCCCGACCGGGGACAGCCAGGCATTGTCGGATCACAAGCTCGGCGTGTTCTCGGGTGCGGGCGGCATCGCCCAGCCACGCCCAGCAGGTCGCCGCGTAGAAGGACAGCTTGGAAGCGTCGAACACGAAATGGTGCTCGGGGTTCGTGGGGATTGGCAGTGACGCGAGGATGGCGGCGCCGCGCTCGAGCCCGCGCTCCGCCTCGGCGGCGTTGCCCATCCGGGACCATGCCTTTGCTTCCTGAACGGCCAGCTGCACGCCGGCGGAGGTGTTCGGGGCGACGGCAAGTCCCGTTTGCGCATCGGACACCACGTCGTCGTAGCGGTTCTCCACGAGGTTGAACCACGCAGACAGCTCGTGTGCCCAAGCCTCGATTTCCTGGTGTTGACCCGCCTTGGCGAGCTGCAAGGCGATGTCCCTGCTTTCCTGGGCCGCCTCGCGGTGGCCCATGTCGAATTGGATGCAGGCGAGCAGGGCCGTGAGGAAACCGCCTGCCACAATGAGGTCCCGGCGCCGGGCGATGGTCAGCTGCCCGTCGAGGAGGGCATGCAGCTCGCGCAGGCGCTGGTTTACCCGGGGTTCCAGCATGAGCGGCGAGACGCTCGGGTAGTCCCGGCACAGCCGGTCGACCTGGAGTTGGATCGCCTCCACCTGCGTGTTGCCGACGTCGGACAGGGATGCCTTCAGGGCCAAGGCCTTTGCCTCCTGAACGCTTTCGGGGAATGTCGTGATGAGCGTCCGGAGAAAGGCCGGGTCCCTGAGTTGGGTAGGGCTGGACGCCAACTCGGCCGGGGATGGGGTCGCGGAAGCCGGCAGGCCTTGGTCAGGGCGGCAGTCCCACTCGGCGACGACAAAGGGGAAAAGATCGGCAAGGATGACCGCCCCTTCGAGTTCCCGCTCGCAGGCCTCGACGAACGTGATGTCAGGCCGCAGATCACCTCGCTCGACCGCGCTGACGGTGGCTCCGGAGTAGGCGATCCGCTTGCCGAGCTCCTCCTGGGTCAGCGCCCTTCCTGGGCCGCTCTCAAGCCGGAGCTTGCGGAGGGTGGCGCCGAACAGCACCGCCCACGAGCCGTAGGGATTGAGCTGCTTCAACGGCCGTGGCACGGGCTCTCATCTCGCCGGTTTCTACTACGGAGGTCCGTGATGAGGTTGCCACCGGAGGGTAGCACCACCCGAACAGGGTCGAGCTCCGGGCGACATCGTCGCCGGCAAGGCGATCGAGCTCCTGCCGATCGGGCAAAAACAATGCGCGCGAACTCGGGCGCTGGCTGCTTAGCGACAACGACAGATTGTGGAGTTTTTTCGCCGAAAAGCCGGAAAAAACTCCACAATTCCGCGCTTTAGGGTTCGCCGGAAAGGCGCCGCCCTCGCCGGGTTAGCGGTGCCGGGGGCCCTTCCCGTCACGGGTTGGGGTTGGCACCGGAGCCGCACCGGATCCCGCCAGCGGCGCGCCCAGCATTCCCGACACTCCGGCTCCCACCAGTGGGGGCTGGGCCAGCGGCCGGATTTCTCCGGGGTGAGCGCTGCGGAGCACGGCGACTTCGTAATCCACCAAGCGGGCGGCGATCAGCTCGGAGAGCGACGATTCGAAGGTCAGCATGCCGTCTTTCTGACTGGTCACGACGACGTTGCGAATCTGGCTGCTCTGGCCCTCCTTGATGAGGTTCCGGATCGCGTGATTGGCGATCAGGACCTCAAAGGCAGCCACCCGTCCTCCTCCGATTCGTGGGAGGAGCTGTTGGTAGATGATCGCCTGCAGCGAGTTGGCGAGCTGAACCTTGATCTGCTGCTGCTGCCCGGCGGGGAACACATCGACGATCCGGTCGAGCGCCTGGGCGGTGTCGTTCGTGTGCAGGGTTGCGAAGACCAGGTGGCCCGTCTCGGCAATGGTCAGCGCGGCACGAATCGTCTCGAGATCTCGCATTTCGCCGATGAGCAGCACATCGGGGTCCTCACGCAGGGCGGCCCGGAGCCCGGTGGCGAAGGTGGGGGTGTCCTCACCGACTTCCCGCTGGTTCACGAGCGCCTTCTTGTGGTGGTGCACGTATTCGATCGGGTCCTCCAGCGTCAGGACGTGGCAGGCCCGTTGGTCGTTGATCGAGTCGAGCATCGAAGCCAGCGTGGTGGACTTACCGCCGCCCGTGGGGCCGGTCACCAGCACCAGCCCATGGGGCCGCTTGACAATCGAGTTCGTGACCTGCGGAAGACCGAGCTGTTCGAACGACGGGATGGCGTAGGGGATGGCCCGGATTGCCAGCGCAACTGAGTTCCGCTGGTAGAAGGCGTTGGCCCGGAACCGGGCGAGGCCCCGCCATCCGAACGCGAAGTCGATGTCTCTGGAGACCTTGAACCGGGCCCCGAGGTCCTCATTCAGGACCGCGAAGACCAGCTCTTCGAGCTGTTCGGGGCGGAAGGGCTCCTCGGTGTCGGACCACAGGTCGCCATCGATGCGGTACCGGGGCGGGCTTCCCGCCGTGAGTACGACGTCGCTGCCAAAATGATCCCAGAGGTGGTGGAGGTATTTCTCGAGCGGCTCGGCGTTCACGGGTGCCATGACTTCTCTCTCCTAAGGATCGTCGTTGTACAGAGGAGCCAGGTTCACCCGACCCTCGACCCTCTAGGTAATATCGGCACAGGTCACCCGAAGATCAATGGCCCGAGTGGACCATTTCTTGCCGAGGTCCAGCGGCGAGCCGAGTCCTGATCCGGCGGCCCGAAGAGGGGAGTCAGGCGTTTGCCGCCAACGCCCGGCGGATCGCCCCCAGGCCCCGGCGCTGCAGGGCCTTCACCGAGCTCGTGCGCTTGCCGATCGTCCGGGCGACCTCGTCCACCGTGAGTCCCCCGATGATCCGCAACAGCAGCACGTCCCGCTGCAGCGGTGCCAGGCCCTCAATCAGCTGCCGGACCTCCAGCGCCGAAAGCTCGTGGAGCGCCTCCTCCTCGACGTCGCCGTGTCCCCCGGCGTAGGCCAGCAGATCGGGCGCTACCGGCTCGACCGGGCGGCGGCGGTTGTACCGGTAGTGGTCGAGGAACCGGTGGTGGGTCATCACCAGCACCCAGGACCGGAAGTCGGCCTCGCCGCCGGAGAAGCTCGGGAGGTCCCGGGCGACCTGCAGGAACACCTCGCCGGTGACGTCCTCGGCCTCGCGTACGCCCCGGGCGCGCAGGTAGCCCAGCACCACCGGGGCCAGGTTGCGGTAGATCGCCGACCAGGCCCACTCCGCCCCCAGCCGGGCGGCCTCCAGCACCTCGGGGAAACTCTCGCCGATGTGGGAGGGGCTCCGGTCGTCCTGGGCCTGCCCGCGTCGCGACCCGTGGCGTTGTTCCCCGACGCGCCGAAGCACCACCCGGGATGCTGGTGGTGCTCGGTCGTCGTCGGCGCGCAGCTGCTCGCTAGTAGTAGCCAGGGGACCGGTTAGGAGCCGGATGAGGAACCGCCGGAGTTCCCGGAGGTGCCGCTTGTGGTGGATGAGTTCTTGTTGTGGCCGGGGGCGTTGTCGCTGTTGCCGTGGCTGCCGTTGCTCTCGTTGCCCTGCCCGTGGCCACTGGTGCCGCTCGTAGCCGTGGCTGTCGGGGTAGCCGCGGGTCGGAGCGCGGCAACCGCCTTGGTGATCTCGGCTTGGCAGGCGGCGCCGGGCAGCCCGTTGTCGGCCACCGGGGCGGACACTGCCAGCGAGTCCCCGGCGATCGTCGAGACGAAGAGCCCGTGCTCACGGCCGGTGAAGCCGAGGGTCGACGCCATGTGGGCGGCCCAGGACACGCAGTTTCCATGGTTGACGGTGTTGTCGGTCGCCGTCGAGGTCACGGTGCCGGTCACGCCGTTGTCGTCGCCCTTCCCGTGGTCCTGGGAATGCGCGGTCGAGGTGACCGTTCCGGTAACGCCCTGGTTGTTGTCGCCCTGGGCACCCGGGTGGTTGGACCCGTCGGGGATGTTGACACCGACGTGGGCGGCCATCGTCGACGCCACCTGCTGGGCCGACGCCGGCAGGGACCCGGTCGCTGCCAGGGCACCGGTCGTGGCTACGGTGGCCGCCAGCGCAACGCCGGTCACCTTGGCGGAAAGGGATGCCAATACGCTGCCTAGCACAGTTCTCCTCCTCCAACTCTGGGGGGCATCGCTCCGGTGCGCGGAGCGGGGGGAGCGGCGGCGGTCGGCCACCAGACCTCCTCCGGCCGCAGTAGCGGCCTCGGCAGCCTTGGTGACGTGGACCGCTGCAGCGTCCTCAGCCGGTTCCGCCGACCAGGCGCTGCGAGCGCCGCGGATGAAGCGAGCCAGGTCGTCGGTGCGCTCCGAGCCGGCCGGCGCCGTGCCGGCGAGGAGGCGCTCGATCTGCTGGTCGCTCAGTTTCCTGCGGTAGTCCATCTCATGTACGTCAGCGCCAGGGCAGCAAGAACCGATACCGGCGAGCTGGGACTCATTTGCGCTGCCAGGCGGTAACCGCCGCTACCAGCGCGGGTTGCTCGCCAGCAGCGCTTCGAACGCCGCCGGGGCCAGCGGCTTCGAGAACAGGAACCCCTGGGCTGCCTGGCAGCCCAGCGCCCGCAGCCGCTCCAGCTGGTCGGCGGTCTCGACCCCCTCGGCGATGACCTGCAGCCCGATGCTCCGGGCCAGGCTGGCCACCGCGGCAACGACCGCCGAATCCTCGGCGTCGGGGCCGATGTCGCGCACGAAGCTGCGGTCGACCTTCACCAGATCGAGCGGGAACCGCTTGAGGTAGGCGAGCGACGAGTAGCCGGTGCCGAAGTCGTCGACGGAGATCCGCACCCCGCGGCGCCGGAGTTCGGCGAGCACGGCGTAGGCCGCTTGGGCGTCCTGCATCAAAAAGGTCTCGGTGATCTCGAGCGCCAGGTGGGTGGGATCGAGCCCGGACGACTCGAGGGCAGCGATGACGTCCCGAGCGAAGTCGGCGCTCACCTGGCGGGCCGAGACATTGACGCTGATCTCGAACCGCTCGCCCGGCACCACACCGTTCGCCTGCCATTCCGCCGCCTGGCGGCACGCCTCGGCGAGCACCCAGCGACCCACCGGCACGATCAGGCCGGTCTCCTCGGCCAGCGGGATGAACTCCATCGGAAGTAGCAGGCCCCGCTGCGGGTGATCCCAGCGCACCAGGGCTTCGGCACCGATAATGCCGCCATCGGCCAGGTCGATCACCGGCTGGTAGACGACCCGCAGCTCGCCCCGCTCAAGGGCATGGCGGAGGCCCGATTCCAGCTCGACCCGGGTGGTGTCGCCGCGGAGGGCGGGTGTGAACACCACCCACCGCCCCCGGCCCGCCGCCTTAGCCTGGTACATGGCCAGATCGGCGTCGGCGACCAGGTCCTCGGGGTCGGTCGACGTCCCCGGCGCCAGGGCGATGCCGATGCTGGGGCACGCGTAGACCTCACGGCCCGCCACCACGTGGGGCTCGCTGAGCACCGTCGACACGCGGGCAGCGATCACGTCGACCTCGCCCGGCAAGTTCAGCCCGCCACAGACCATGACGAACTCGTCGCCGCCGATGCGGGCGACCGTGTCCTCCAGCCGCAGTGTGCCCTGCAGCCGGGAGGCGACGTCGATCAGCAGCGCGTCGCCGGCGGCGTGGCCCAGGCTGTCGTTGATCACCTTGAACCGGTCCAGGTCGACGAACAGCACCGCCACAGTCTGGCCGGTCCGGCGGGCCCGGGCGAGCTCGACGCCGAGCCGGTCCATCAACAGCGACCGGTTGGCAAGGCCGGTCAGCGGGTCGTGGTGGGCGGTGTGGTTGACCCGCTCCTCGTGGCGAGCGCGCTCGCTGGCGGCGGCCACGACATCGGCGACCTCGTGCAGGAACTGCAGCTCCTCCAAGCTGAGCGATCGGTCGGCCCGGCTGACCCGGATCGCCGCATAGGGCCCGTCGCCAGCACCGATCGGGACACTGAAGGCAACGTCGTCGGGCGCGGGGAAGGCGATCTGCGGGGGCTCAGCACTCGGGTCGCCCCGGCGGACTGGGACGATGTCGTCCTCACGGAGACCCAGCGCGGCGCGGATCACGGAGGTCGCCTCGTCGATCAGGGCACCGAGGTCGAGGCCCTGCATCGCCCGCCGGCTCAGGGCGGCCACCTCCATCGCCCGCTCCGCCCGGGCCTGGGCCTTGCGTTCGGCCCGCCGGGCGGACTCGAGGTCCTCCACCTGCACCAGCAGGCAGGGCTGCCGGTCCGGATCAGCCGACATCCAGCTCCGCGTGACCCGGGTCTTTGCGACCCGGCCGTCGGCTCGCAGGAAGCGCCGCTCGTCAGACCTGCTCCCCGCCCAGGCAGTTCCGCCGGCAGGAGCCCCGGACTCGGCGTCGACCGTTTCCTCCAGACGAAGGCTGCGCAGCTCGACCTCCGAATACCCGGTCAACCGGCAGAACTCCCGGTTCGCCCGCAGGTAGGAGCCGTCGGCGGCGACGAGCGCCAGGCCGATGATCGACCGCTCGAACACCTCCTCGAAGAGCTGGGAGTTGATGGAGGGCCCGCCGGATCCGGGCGCGTCGGGGCGCACTCCACCGAAGGCGACAGCGGTCGGAGCCAGGCCCGGCGGGACAGCGACGGCGGGGTCCACCATTCAGGTGTCGACCTGCACGCTCCCCGGCATAAGCCCTTGGGCCTCAATTGGTCCGGTGAGCACCGGGGTGGCGCGAATGGGGTAGGCGGTTGCGGGCGGGAGGGTGATGCCGTGCCGCTCAGGTGGACTACGCATCGCGACGGTGAACCGCGCTGGGCACTCGTGTTAGAACGTGTGGGTGAGCCAGCCAAGCGAGGGCATGGTCGTCAGCCCGGAGACCCTTTCCCGGTGGGAGCAGGAGCTGAAGGAACTCACCAGCGACGGCCGGGCGGCGATGAGCGAACGGCTCCAGCGTGCCCGGGAGTTCGGCGACATCCGGGAGAATGCCGACTACGACGCCGCCCGCGACGAGCAGGCGATGATGGAGGCCCGGATCCGCCACCTCAAGCAGATGATCAAGCAGGCGGTTGTCCAGGAAGCGCCGGCCACCACCGACCTCGTGGCTCCGGGAGTCGTGGTTACGATCCTGGAGGACGGCGAAACCGAGACCGAGGAGTACCTGCTGGCCATGACCCCCGAGGAGAAGCTGCAGGGTACCCGCACGATCACGACCTCCTCGCCGCTGGGGGGTGCCCTGGTGGGCAAGAAGGTTGGCGAAAAGGTTCAGGTCGCCGCCCCGCGGGGCTCGTTCACGGTCGAGATCAAGGCCTTGCGACCCCGCTAGCCGACACGCGAGGTTTTGTGTGTGCTCAGGAGTCATATTGACGTGTGTTTATCCACAGAACGTCGCTGGACAGTGATGCCGGCCGCCAGGTGCAGCTGCACCAGCAGCGGCCGGAACCGGTCCACGTCCCGGCGGAGTTGCCGGTAGGTCCGCCCCAGCTCCTCGACCAGCGGGCCGGTGACGGCCCGGCCCTGGTCGTGCATCAGCCCCCCGAGGCAGTCCGCCAGCACCGTCGCCACCGCCGCCACCCGGCCGGCCCGCGCCCACGCCAGCTGCAGCGCCCGGGGAGCGGCGTCGGCCTGATGCGCCCCGTCGTGGCCCGCCGGTAGCAGGCACTCGTCGTTCCACCCGCTGTCGCCGAGGCGGATCTGTGCTCCGCAGTAGCCGAGCCAGATCTCCACCTCGTGGCAGAGCTTGGCGAGGCTCCCGGCGGCGTTGCGCAGCGCCTGGGCCTGATCCGCCACCGACCGGCGGCTCGGCGTCCCCTGAAGCTGGCCGGCAAGCTGGTCCATGCAGGCGGCGCAATTCGCCACCCCCTCCCTGATCCCGCTGGCATAGCTGCCGAACACCTGGTCCCCCCCGTCGACGTCCCCGGCCTCGCGTTCGGGTCCCGAGGCAGCGGGGGCGCACCCCTCGTCCGGTCCCCGCCCGGCTTCAGCAGCCATCGCGGTCTCCGCTCAACCCGGCGGCCCTCACCGGGAGCTCCGCCGGGAGATGAGCCGGTCGACCGAGTCCGCTTCTGCGGTCAGCTCGCTGGCCCCGATCAGCAGGAACTCGATCGCCTTGCCGCCGACGATGTCGTCCAGGTGCCGGCAGAGGACCGGGTCGGAGCAGATCGCCTGGCGGATCCGCTCCAGGCCCTGACCTGCGTCCCGCAGGATCCGGCTCCGCCGTTGCATGGCCGCCCTGACCGCCGGGGTAAGGCTCACGCCGCACCCCGCCGCTGGCCCGCGGCGACCTTCCACTCGATCGACGCCGCGATGCAGAGGGCCGGCAGCCCGACCGGGCCGGCCGGCCCGGAGGATGCGAGGAGGTCCCGCAGGCCCTGGCCCGTGCCGGTAGCGCTGTCCAGCCCCGGCCCGCCCCAGGGGCAACTGGCGTCCGCCTGCGGCAGGCCGCAGCGGATGGGACCCGGACCTGCGGGGGTACGTAACAGCATGATCACGCCTACGTCTCCGTCTCTCTTCCCGGCTGCGCAACCCGTTATCCGCGGGCTTGCCTTGCGGGAGTCTCTCGCGAGGGCATGTTTCACCGATGGTGGTTGCCGGTCTCTTCTTGCTCAGCGATGTGCCGGGGATGTTTCGTTTCTGTCTCACGCTGGTGCTGGGGTTCGGCGTGAGCCCGAGCAAAGAAAGCGTTTATTGGCGACTCATCTGAAACTGCTTTTGAACCAGCTCCGCCTCCAGGCTCATGATGCGTTTGGCCGGGAATCGTGCAGATCGGCTCGCCGGCCGGGGTGAGCTTGGGCTGCTTCTTCTCGAAGTC
>OEPS010000314.1_pt1 | contig 17629 bp, 15 predicted proteins | sample 1539411 | NCBI WGS metagenome assembly OEPS01 (sample SAMN02671747, study PRJEB22543) | soil metagenome | biome: bacteria | place: China:Hunan Province, Lengshuijiang City | collected 2012-10-15 | depth 0.08m m
CGGGCTTCGTCTGCGTCGGCCAGCTCCGACCGGTCACCGCCCAGACCCTCCACCCCGAGGACGCCTTCGCCCGGGTGGTCCGGCCCGAGGAGCTGCCGATCATCGACCGGGCGTTCGCCGAGGGGCGCAGCTGGCGCCGCGACGAGCCGGTGCTGATCGACGGCCTGCAGGTCCGGATGGAGGCGGTCCCGGTGCCGTTCGAGGGCCGGGTGATCGCGGTGATGTCGATGGAGGGCATCCCGCTGGGTCACCGCCGCCCCGGCCAGCTGGAGCAGACCTACCTCTCCTGCGCGCTGGCGCTCACCCGCATGGTCCAGGAGGGCAACTTCCCGTTCGAGGGCGAGACGCTCTACGCCGAGCTGTCTCCCCGGGTCGGCGACGGCTTTCTCCGGCTCGACTCCGAGGGCCGGGTGCTCTACGCCAGCCCCAACGCCATCTCCGCCTACCGCCGGTTAGGGGTGCTGTCCAACATCGTGGGTGAGCGGCTGGCCGACATCGGCGTCGAGCCCTCGCTGGCCTGGGCGGCGCTGCATATGGGGACCCCGCTCGACGCCGAGGTGGAGGTGGGTTCGACTGTGGTCCTGCAGCGGGCGGTGCCGTTCCTCCGCGGGCCGCAGCGGTCAGTGGTCGGCGGGATGCTGCTGGTGCGCGACGTCACCGAGTTGCGCCACCGGGAGCGGATGCTCGCCCGCCAGGAGGCGGTGATCCAGGAGATCCACCACCGGGTCAAGAACAACCTGCAGACGATCGCCAGCCTGCTGCGGCTCCAGGCCCGCCGGCTGGGCTCGCCGGAGGCCCGGGGGGCGCTCGAGGAGGCGGTGCGCCGGATCGCCTCGATCGCCCTGGTCCACGAGACGCTGTCCCGCGACCCCCGGGAGTCAGTCGAGTTCGGCGAAGTCGGCCGTTCGATCATCCGCATGGTGCACGACGGCCTTACCTACCCGGACCGGCGGTTCCACCTCAAGTTCGAGGGCGAGCCGGGTGAACTGCCCGCCGAGGTGGCGACCCCGCTGGCGGTTGTCCTGGTCGAACTGCTGCAGAACGCGGTCGAGCACGCGTTCGGGCCGTGGGGGGGCAGTGTCATAGCCCGGATGAGCCGGGAGGAGGACACCGTGCGCCTGGTGGTCGAGGACGACGGTCAGGGACTCCCGGATGGGTTCAGCCTGACCGGGCCGGGGCTCGGCCTGCAGATCGTCCGGTCTCTGGTAGAAAGCGAGCTTCATGGAAAAATTGATATCGCTACGGGAGGACCGAACGGGGGGGTGGTGGTGACGGTCGGCGTGCCGGTGACGCCGGTGGAACGCTTCGGGAGGGATTCTTAGGCGTACGACGGGTGCCGCTTCGCCTGCTGGACTTCCTTGCGTTCCTCCTCGGAGAGTCCGCCCCAGACGCCGATGTCCTGGCCCGTCGACAGCGCCCATTCCAGGCACTGCGACTTGACACAGCAGTTCTGGCAGATCCGCTTGGCTGCATCGATCTGTTCGAGCGCAGGGCCCGTGGTACCGATCGGGAAGAAGATATCTGGGTCATCTATTTCACGGCATGCGGCGCTGTGGCGCCAATCGCATGCCGCGGATGAGGTGGGATCCAGGTAGAAGGTTACTTCTTTCATTCCAACCCCTCGGCGTGGCGAGGACGGGAGAATACGCGAGAAGTCAGGGGCACCACAAGACCTTTTCACATGTTTTTATTACAAAATTGCTCCCCAAGGACCGATCAGGGACGAAGTGAAAGCCTACGCTGTTTTACCTAGACCCCGGGAACTGGACCAAATTACCCCGGTGAAACTGCCTAGCCCGGCGGTTTACCCGGAAGCCCTGATCGGCTCTGAGTCCTTCTTTGCCTTTGTCGCCTCGACGCTGGCCCGCAAGGCCTCCATGAGGTCGAGGATCTGGGTCGGTTCGCCCGGGGCAGGGGCGACGGCAACCTCCTGACCGGAGATTTTTGCGGCAGCCGCCTCCTCCAAGCGCTGGCGGTAACTGTCGACGAACTGGGTCGGGTCGAAATGGTCGGTCAGGTTGTCGATCAGGCTTTTGGCCATCGCCAGTTCCTGGGGACGCAACTCGACCTGGCTCACCGTAAAATCCGCCCCCCGGATCTCGTCTGGCCAGTACATCGTCTCCAGCACGAAGATGTCACCGCGGAGTCGCAGGGTAGCGAGGTGCTCCTTTTCGCGCAGCGTGATCTTGGCGATGCCTACCCGCTGCGATTCGGTCAGCGCCTTGGCGAGGAGCTGGTAGGCCTTGACCCCGGTCGGCTCCGGGGCGAGGTAGTAGGAGCGCTGGAAGTAGATGGGATCGATCTCTTCCAGCGGGACGAACGACACGACGTCTACGGCTCGGATGCTGTCCGAGGGGAGCCGCTCCAGCTCCTCGTCGGTGAAGACGATGTAGCGGTCCTTCTCGTACTCATAGCCCTTCACGATCTCGTCGTACGGGACCTCCTCGTCGTCAATCGAGCACACCCGCTTGTACCGGATCCGCCCATTGTCCGTACCGTGCAGCTGGTGGAACTTCAGGCTCTTCTCTTCGACCGCGGTGAACAGCCGCACCGGGATGCTAATCAGCCCGAAGGTGATGGCGCCGTTCCAGATCGAGCGCATGGCAGGCATGGAACCCATCATAGTTCTGCCCGCTGGGCGCCGAGAATTTTTCGCGAGGCCCCCGGGAATGCCCGATGTTTGTCGGCACCCCTCATTACCCTTGCAGCTATGTCCGGCAAGCTATGGGTCGAAGCCTGGAGTCCCGAGTACGGGACCTCCTTCGACGCCGCTTCTCCCGCTGAAGAGCGAACCGCCCAGCCGGTCGGCGAGGCGATCTGGGCCCCAGTCCGGGCCAAAGGCGGGAAGGATGCCCGCCTTGCCTTCCTGGACGGGGTCAGCCGGGTCGACGCCCGCGTCTTTGCCGATACCGGCGGGGCACCGTTGGCGGGGCTGTGTGGGTCAGTCGGTGCCGGGGCGATCCTCGCCAACGGTTCGGCCAGGTTCGGCCCCTGCGAGATCTACCGGGCGGCAGTCTTCGAGCCGGGCCGGCAGGTCCGTTTCCCGCCGGTCTCCGATCGGCTCGTGTACCACCCGCGGCCGGCCCGGGGCGACCGGCCCGAGGACGTCCGGGCCGAACTGGAGCACCTGCGCGAGGAGAAGGAGGCGGCGCTGGCTGCCCAGCTGGCCGGGCAGGGATGGGTGGTGGTCGCCGACGGCCGACTGCGCTGGGTGGAGCCGATGCCCATCGTGGGCTACATCAAGAGCCACCACCGCCATTACCTGGCGGAGGGGCTGGAGGAGGTCGTGCCAGCGCTTGCCGCCGGGGAGCGCACCCCGCTGTTCGCCCTGCCCCACCACTTCTCCTGGTACCTCCGTCTCGCCCGGGTCGCCGGTGCCCACCCGTGGGCGGGGGTGGTGCGCTGCGAGGTCAGCGCCCAGCTCGGGGTTGACCGGGCGCTGGAGCTGGCCGACCTGACCAGCTGCCTCACCCGGTACGCATCGCCGGCGTTCTGGGACAGCCGATCGCCGCAGAACCTGGTGCCGATCGCCACCCTTGAGCGCCGGCTGTGGCACCTGCTCGGCGACCGGGAGCTGGTGCTGCGCCGGATCCGGGCTGCGGTGGCGAGGTTCCCATGACCGACGGCCCGCAGCGTGTCGGCTACGTCCTCGGCCTGGAGCCGGCGACCACCACCGAGTTCCGGGTGCTGATCGACGCCGACAACTACCTGCAGCTGGACGACCTGGTCGTCGTCTCCACCCAGGTCCCCAAGGCGGGCGAGGTCCGGATCTACGGGGTGGTCACCGAGGTCGCCTCCCGCTACGAGGGGGGCCGGTTCGAGTCGGACACCCTGCGCATCGCCGAGGAGGGCACGATGGACGCCGACCGCTCCCGGTCGGCGACGGTCCAGACGATGCGGGTCGTGCCCGAGATCTGGGTGGCCCCCGACCCGGGCGAGGTCGCCTGCCGGGTCGCCGGGCAGAGCCGCGACGAGGCGCTCTACGCCGACGAGATGGCCCGCCGGCTGCCGGTAGGCTTCGCCAAGGACGGCCGGCCGCTGTGGGTCGACGTCGACTTCTTCGACGGGACCAAGGGCGCCCACCTGTCGATCTCGGGGGTCTCCGGGGTGGCGACCAAGACCTCGTTCGCGTTGGCCTTCCTCCGGCTGCTGACCGCCCATCAGGCGATTGTCGGCCGGGCCGGCGCCAACCTACGGGCACTGGTGTTCAACGTCAAGGGCGAGGACCTGCTGTGGCTGGACAAGCCCAACGCCCGCATCGCCCCCGAAGCCCGGGAGCAGTGGGCCGCGCTCGGGGTCCCGGCCGAACCGTTCCCGTCGGTGTCGTTCTGGGCGCCGGTGCGCTCCGGGCCGGAGCTGATCCCGGACACCGAGTCGAGGATGGAGGGGGTCGGCGCCTTCTCCTGGACCCCCCTCGAGTTCATCGAGCGGGGCCTGCTCCGCTTCCTGTTCACCGAGACCGGGGACTTCCGGGCGCAGCTGACCTTCATCGAGGAGCGGGTGCGGGCGCAGCTGATCCGCAACTGCGAGCCGGACCCCCGGCACCCGGGGGTGGCCATCGTCGAGGGGACGCCGATCGAGACGCTGGGCGACCTGGTCGACCTGATCGAGCTGCACGTCGACCCGCCCGACGGCGAGCCGGAGTTCTCCTGGACCGGGCGGGTCGCCGGGGGCACCGGGCAGGCGTTCATGCGCCGCCTCCACGCCGCCCAGTCCCGGATCGGGCGGCTGATCCGTCCCGGCGGGCGGCGGGTCGACCGGCTGGCCGAGGCGGTGTGCGTCGTCGACATCCACAAGCTCTCCGACTTCGCCCAGCGCTTCGTCGTCGGGGCGGTGCTGGACGAGGTGTTCGCCGACAAGGAGGCAACCGGCCAGCGGCATCCGCTCCAGGTGATCCTGCTCGACGAGCTGAACAAGTACGCCCCCCGGGAGGGTCACTCGCCGATCAAGGACACGCTGGTCGACATTGCCCAGCGGGGCCGGTCGCTCGGGATCATCCTGATCGGTGCCCAGCAGACCGCCTCCCGGGTTGCTCCCGAAGTCATGGAGAACGCCTCGATCCGGGTGACCGGTCGCCTTGACGCCGCCGAGGCGGAACGCAGCGAGTACGGCTGGATGCTGCCCTCGACCCGCGCCCGGGCTCGGCTGTTCAAGCCGGGCACGATGGTGCTGTTCCAGCCGGGCATCCCGGCCCCGCTGGTGTTCACCTTCCCGTTCCCGCCCTGGGCCACCCGCGCCGAGGAGGCGGTGGACGAGACCGATCCGTTCGAGGGCCTGGTGTAGCGGCCATGCGAATCCTCCACACCGCCGACTGGCACGTCGGCAAGAAGCTGGGGCGCATCGACCGTATGGCCGAGTACGCCGAGGTGCTCGGTGAGGTGGTGGCGGTCGCCAAGGAGGCCAAGGTCGACCTGGCGATCGTTGCCGGCGACCTGCTCGACCGGGCGATGGCCCCCTACGACGCCATCTCGCTGGTGCTGGAGATGCTGCGGCGGCTGGCGGAGGTGGCCGGCCAGGTCGTCGTGATCTCCGGCAACCACGACTCCGCTGCCCTGCTGGCGCTGCTGGCGCCGTGGCTCGACGGGCTGGGGATCCACCTGGTCTCGCACATCCGCCGGCCCGGGGACGGCGGGGTGCTGCGCATCCCGTCCCGGGACCGGTCCGAGGTGGCCGAGGTCGCCGCCTTCCCGTTCCTGCACGAATCGCAGGTCGTCGACTTCATGGCCGGCTCCGAGGAGTGGTTCAAGGGCTACGACGCCCGGGTGCGGGGGATCTGCGGGCGGCTCTGCGCTGGGCTTGACCCCGGCGCCGTGCGGATCCTGACCGGCCACTTCTTCGTCGCCGGGGCTGAGCTCGGCGGGGGGGAGCGGACCATCCAGGTCGGCCCGCAGTACGCCGCCACGGTGCAGGCGATCCCGCCGGGCATCCACTATGCCGCCCTTGGCCACGTGCACCGGCCCCAGGAGATCGCCGGGGCGGCGGTGCGCGCCCGCTATTCGGGCAGCGTCCTGCAGCTCGACTTCTCGGAGCGGACGCACCGCAAGGAGGTGGTGCTCGTCGAGGCCTCCGCCGGCCGGCCGGCCAGGGTGTGGTCGCAGCAGCTGGCCTCCGGGCGGCGCCTGCTGCGGGTCGAAGACTCGATGGAGTCACTGCGTGAGCGGGCGGGGCAAGGGGAGTTCAAGAACGCCTACCTGGACGTGCGGGTGACCACCGCCGGACCGGTGTTCGGCATCGCCGACGAGGTGCGCTCGTTCCTGCCCGACGCGGTGCTGGCTCAGGCGACCTGGCAGGCCCGGCTCGCCGACCTTCCGCCCGAGGCGGCAGGGCAGGAACGCTCGCTCGCCGCCGCCTACGCCGAGTTCCACGCCCAGCCGAAGGGCCAGGGCGGCCACGACGTGCCGGCGCCGCAGGAGCTGGTCGACCTGGTCGCCGAGCTGGAGGAGGAGGTGGCCGGTGCGGCCCCTTGAGCTGTCGCTGGAGGGCTTCCGCTCCTATCGCTCCCCGGTCACCTTCAACTTCGAGGACCGGGGGCTGTTCGGCGTCGTCGGGCCCACCGGGGCCGGGAAGTCGTCGATCCTGGACGGGCTGGTCTTCGGGTTGTACGGGCGGACCCCGCAGATCGGCAAGGACACCAAGAAGCTGATCGCCTCCGGGACTGGGATGGCCCGGGTGCGGCTGGTGTTCTCCGCCGACGGCACCAGCTGGGAGGTCACCCGGGTGCTGCGCGAGCAGGGGGCCTCGGCGGTCGTGCTGCACCGGCTCGGCGACGGCACTCCCGAGGCCTCCGGCGAGCGGGCGGTCAACGAGCGCATCGCCGGCATCGTGGGGCTTGACTTCGACTCGTTCTGCTCCTCGGTCACCCTGCCGCAAGGCGAGTTCGACCGCTTCCTCACGGCGACGCCCACCGAGCGCTCGCGGATCCTGAAGCGCATCTTCCGCTACGAGCGGGTCGATGCCATGCGCGAGCTGGCCAAGCAGCGCAACGCCGCGGCCGAGGTCGAGGCCAAGGCGGCTGAGGCCGAGCTGGCGGCGCTGCCCCCCGACCCGGAGGGGCTGCTCGGCGAGCTGGAGTCCCGCCGCGCCGACGCCCAGCTGCGGGTTGCCGCCTTGCGGGAGGGGGCGGGCGAGTTCACCGCCGCCCAGGCGACGGTGGCCGCCGCCGAGGCCCGGCTGGCTGACCTCGAGGGGCGCCGGGCGAAGCTGACCGGTGCGCTCGGCCGGGTCCCGTCCGGGGCGGCGCTCGAGGCGCTCGCCGCCGAGCAGGACCGCGGCGTCGCCCGCCTCGAAGCCGCACTGGCGGCGCGGGACGACGCACGGGCGGCGGCGCTTTCCGCCGCCGAGCTGGCCGCCCGGCGCCAGGCGGAGCTCGGACCCCTCCTGGTGCGCGCCCGCGACCTGCTGTCCGGCCTGCAGCGGATCTCGTCCGGAGCCGCCGGGCGGGCGGCTGCGGTCGCCCAGCTCACCGCCGCCGCCGAGAGGGCGGGCCGGGAGCTTGCCTCGATCCAGGACGACCTGGCCGCGGCAGCGGGCCGGGCCATCGCCGCCCGGCAGGGGGTGCAGGCCGCCGAGCAGACCCACGCCGCCCACCTGCTCCGGGTCGGTCTCCGACCGGGCGAGCCGTGCCCGGTCTGCGAGCAGACCGTCGGCGCACCACCTGCCCCCGGGCCGACGCCGGCGGCGCTGGACGCCGCCCGCAGGGCTGCCGCCGCCGCCTCCGACGACGCCGCCCGGGCGGAGGCCCGGGAGCGGGCCCAACTGGGCACGGTCGCCTCGGTGACCGCTCGCCTGAAGGCCGCCCAGGAGGAGGCCACCCGGGCCACCGCCGAGTGCGCCGCGCTGGAGTCGACCCTCGCCGAGCTGCTGGGGCCGACCCCCGCCCCGGAGGAGGTCGCTCGCCGGGAGGGCCTGATCGCCGCCGCCACCGCCGAGGCGGCGGCCAGGCGGAAGGCAGCCGATGACGCCGGCGAGGCCGCCGTCGCGGTCGAGCGGTCGCTCGACGCCGCCGCCCGCCGCCGCCGCCAGGTGGCCGGCGAGCTGATCGCCGTGTGCACCGTGGTCGGCACCGAGCTGCCGGGCATCGAGGACGACGTCGCCACGTTGGCCGGGGCCGCCAAGCGCGCCCGCGACGCCGGCCAGGAGATGATCGCCGAGGCGGCGGCGGAGGAGGTGCGGGTCCGCGAGGAGGACGGCCAGGCACGGCGGCTGCTCGCCGGGATCCGGGACCGGCTGGGGCTCGCCCCCGACCAGCCGATCGAGGACGCCGTGCAGGCGGCGTCGCAGGCGCTGGGGGCGCTGGGGGAGCGGATCGAGCAGACCCGGCTGGCGATCGCCCAGCGGGCGGTGCTTAATGCCCGCCTCGCCGAGATCCAGGAGCGGCGGGGCCGCTTCCAGCGGCTGGCCGCCGACCTGACCGACGCCAAGTTCATCGCTTTCCTGCTCGATGCCGACCGCCGGCGGCTGGCGGGCATGGGGTCGGAGAAGCTGTTCCAGCTGACCGGCCGCTATCGCTTCGACGAGAGGGGAGACTTCCACCTGCTCGACCTGCTGAACGACGAGCAGCGCACCCCCGACACCCTCTCCGGCGGGGAGACCTTTCTCGCCTCGCTGGCGCTCGCCCTGGCGCTGGCCGACGCCGTGTCGCAGGGCGGCAGCCGGCTGGAGTGCTTCTTCCTCGACGAAGGGTTCGGATCGCTGGACCCGGCCAGCCTGGACCTGGCGATGGACGGGATCGCCTCGCTGGCCTCGCCGGGGCGGCTGATCGGGGTGATCTCCCACGTCGCCGGGGTGCAGGCGTACCTGGACGACCTGATCGTGCTCGACAAGGCCTCCGACGGCTCGACGATCGTCGCCCAGATGGAGGGCCCGATCGCCTACCCGAGCGGGGCCATCTGATCCACAGGGAGTAGAGCGAAACCCACCTGCAGGCGGACGACACGGAGGAAGGCCGGGGAGCAGGCTTCGGGGTGACAAGGAGGTCGGGCATGGAGGAAGCGATCGTTAACCCGCTCACGGGCGAGCGGATCTGGATCCGCACCCGCGGAGCCGAGACCGGTGGGGCGCTGATGGTCTGGGACCTGGAGCTGGCGCCAGGCGGGCACGTGCCGATCAGCCACTCGCATCCGGAGCAGGAGGAGGCCTTCCACGTGGTGTCCGGCCAGATGCGCTTCCGGGTCGGCTGGCGGCGGATCACCGCCGGGCCGGGTGAGTCGGTCGTCGTGCCGCCGGGGACGGTGCACCACTTCTCCAACCACGGGACGGTCCCCGCCTGCGTGCACGTGGAGAGCCGGCCGGCATTGAACATGGAGGAGATGCTGGCGGTCGGGGCGGCACTGGCCCGGGACCAGTACGCGGCGGGCCGCAAGCTCCCGCACCTCGGCGAGCTGGCGCTCTTCCTGACCGACTTCGAGCGGGAGGCGCAGTCGGCGATCCTGCCCGGCGTCGTGCGGGCGCTGTGCCGGCCGGTCGCCCAGTTGCTCCGGCGCAGGGCACGCCACTACCGGGAAGTGGCCGCCGCCTACACGGGAGGGCGCTCGCTGACGGAGTGAACGCCATCGAGGTCCGGGACCTGGTCAAGCGCTACCGCGGGGCCCGCACCAACGCAGTGGACGGCATCTCCTTCGACGTCGCCGAGGGCGAGCTGTTCTGCCTGCTCGGCCCCAACGGGGCAGGCAAGACGACGACGGCCTCCATCCTCACCACGGTGCTCGCCCCGACCTCCGGGGAGGTCCGGGTCAACGGGTTCTCCACCCCACGGGAGGTCCGGCGCCAGCTGGGCATCGTGTTCCAGGGGGCGTCGCTCGACCTCAACCTCACCGCCGAGGAGAACATCCGGCTCCACGCCGTGCTGTACGGCCTGTACCCGTGGCGGCCGATGTACCGGCTGATGCCGCGGGCCTACCAGGAACGGGTTGGCGAGCTGGCCGGCCTGCTGGACCTCCCGCTGGCGCGGCCCGCCCGCACCCTCTCCGGGGGCAACCGGCGCAAGCTTGAGATCGTCCGGGCGCTGCTGCACCGCCCCCCGATCCTGTTCCTCGACGAGCCGACGGCTGGCCTCGACCCCGAGACCCGGCGCAGCCTGTGGACCTACCTCGACGGCGCTCGCCGCGACGGCACGACGATGTTCCTGACCACCCACTACCTGGAGGAGGCCGAGGGGGCGGGGACCGTCTGCGTCCTGGTCAAGGGGCGGGTGATCGAATCCGGCACCCCTTCGGAGGTCAAGGCCCGGGCCGCACTGGGCCGTCACCTGCTCCTTGACGCAGCCGACCGGCCCCGGCTCCGGGCCGAGCTGGCCGGGCTCCCGGTCACCGGCGCGGGCCCGTTCCGGGTCTCGCTGGACGGGCGCAGCGCCCAGGACGTCGTCCGCCGGCTGACGGTCGAGCTCACCGTGATGACCGCCGTCGAGCCCAGCCTGGAGGACACCTACCTGTCGCTGCTGGAGGGGAAGCGTTGATCGCCCGGCCCCGGCCCCGGCCCCTGCCGCACGAGCTCAGCGCCCTTGCTGCCATCGCCCAGCGGGACCTGACCAAGCTGCTGCGTGACCGGGTGCGACTGGCGGTCAGCCTCGCCCTGCCGGTGGCCCTGATCCTCGGGATCGGCAACATCCTGCAGCCGACCGTCGGCAAGGTGACCGGCCTCAACTCGGTGACGCTGGCCTTCGTCGGGGTGCTCTCGGCGACGCTGTTCCAGTCGTCGGCCGCAGGGATGCTGTCGATCGTCGAGGACCGGGACACCGACTTCTCCCGGGAGCTGTTCGTCACCCCGGTGTCCCGGCTGACACTGGTCGCCGGGAAGATGGCGGGGGAGACCCTGGTGGCGCTCGCCCAGGGGGTGTGCATCGTGGTCTTCGCCCGGCTGATCGGGGTGTCGATTGGTGGGGGCCAGCTCGGCGCCTTGGTCCTGCCCTGCCTGGCCAGTTGCCTGCTGGGGGCCGCGTTCGGCCTGGCCGCCCTGTCGGCGCTGCCCAACCAGCGCTCGGCGATGCAGGTGTTCGAGTTCCTGATCCTGCCCCAGTACGTGCTCGCCGGGGTCCTCGTCCCACTGCGCGGGCTGCCCGCCTGGGTGGGCGTGCTCTCCTGGGCAATGCCGCTCCGCTATCCGGTCGGCCTGACTCAGGCCGCCTTCTACGCCGGCCGGCCCGGCTACCACGAGGTCGTGACTGCCAGCCCGCTGCTCGACGTGGCGGTGATCGTCGCGCTGTTCGCCGTGATGGTCGCCGTGGGCACGGCAGTGCTCAACTACCGGGAGCGAGCGCGCTAGTTGTGCTGGTTGTGCCCTGGTTGCCCTCCGCGGCCAAGGCCAACTGTCCTGTTTTCCGTGCAGAATCCGCCTGCAAACAGGACAGTGGGATCTGCCCGCCGTGGCGGCCGCAAGCAGCGGGGCTGAGATCCGGGCCGAGCGAGCAGAAACGGGCGTGATCACGCCCCTGGTTGCTCACTCACCCTGGAAACGCGAACCCGTGGACAGCGTGGCGCGCTCGACTTCAGGCCGGCGCTAGCTCTCCGACAGGACCCTCGAGAACGCCCGTAGGTAGCTGGCGTCGCCCTGGCGCTCGCGCAACACCCAGTAATCGGCGCCCCAGAACAGGTAGGCCCACGGCCTGCCCCACCCCATGCAGCGGTTGTAGTTCTCGATCACCCGCTCCGGCGGGCAGCTGTACATCGCCTGGTGCTGCGGGCTCGGCGGTACGGTGACCGCCTCCCACGGCTCGGCTTGTCCCTCGGTGATCATCACCTGGTGGCCGGTCGATCCGGCCCAGCCGAAGAGCTCCCTCGGCCGGGACTGCTCCCAGCGCCGGCCGGCGCCGTCGAGGTAGGCCGTCCTGCCGGCTGTGTGGATCAAGCCGTGGCGGGGGTAGAAGTCGAGGCCGAGGATGTCGGCCAACTCCCGGCCGACCGCCAGCGAGTCGCCCTGGTCGTGGGTACGCCACCACTGATCGATGCGCACCGGCAGCGAGGTCGGCAGGTACCCGTTGATAATCACCGGCCGGGTGTCCACCCCGCGCACCGCCTCGACCTCGGCCTGGACGAAGGAGCGGGACAGCCGCCAGCTGTGCTCCAGGCCCAGCGGGTCGACCGGCTCGTGCTCGATCTGCCAGGCAACGATGGACTTGTGCCCGGCATAGTGCTTGACGATGCCGGTGACGAAGCTGACCGCCGCCTGGGCGAGGGCCGGGTGGCTCTGCGGTGTGATCAGCGTCCCCTCCTTGAGCGGCACCGAGAGGTGGTGCCCAGGCACGAAGCACTCCGGGTAGCCGAAGGTCTTGACCGCCCCCACCGCCAGCACGACCTGCTTGCCCGCAGCTTCGGCGGCCTCGATCTCGGCGTCGAGGGCGGTGGTTTCGAAGGCGCCCGGCTCCGGCTCGACCTGGTTCCAGTAGGCGCCGAGCCGGATCAGCGGGTACGGATAGCGCAGGAGATGCCGGAGGGTGCTCGCCGGGTCGAGGCCCTGTGCCCTGCACTGCAGCGGGCGGAAGCTGATGCCGAGCAGCGTGCGCTCCCGGGGCTCGACCTTGACCCGCCGCCAGCGTTCGGTCATTGGCTGGGCCGGCCGGGCGATGCGCAACTCGGAGGCAGCGGGAGCGAGCGCGCCGGCGACCCCGAGCGCCGCCACAACCTTGCCGAGTTTCACCACCCTGTCAACCCTACCGGCCCCACCACCGCTCGCGCACGCTGGGGACGGCTCACCTCCCCGACTCACGCTGCCCAAGGGAACAAAACCGTTTGGGCCCAGCGTCCAACGTTCACCCAGAGCGTGGAGGATCGCGGTGCGCAGGTCGACCAGGCGAAAGCTGCTTCAGGTTCTGTCCTGCGCCGCGCTCGTCCTGCCCGCCGCCTGTGGCGCCACGGTGGCCAGCCCGAAGCCTCAAGGCTCGATTCCTCCGTCGCCGGTGGCATCGTCACCGGCGCCCGCTCCGACCCCCAGCGGGCCGTCTCCGGCTGCCACACTGCGTCATTCCCCTTCGCCCAGTCCGGCGCCATCCAGCCCGGCGACGCCCAGCCGGCCGGCGACGCCCAGCCCGGCGGTGCCGCCCAGTTCACCGGCGCCCTCGGGCTTGGTGCTCGGCGACGCTCAGCAAGGCCAAACCGTCTCGGTGCGGGTCGGCCAGCACTTCGAGGTCGTGCTGGGCAGCACCTACTGGACCTTCGATCCGCCCCCGGACGCCTCGGTTGTCCAGGACGTAGCGGCACCGGTGTATTCGCCCTCCCCCGGTTGCGTGCCCGGCGGGGGGTGCGGCACGGCGACAGCGGAGTTCGTAGCCGTTGGTCCCGGCCAGGCGACGCTATCGGCCAGCCGCACCAGTTGCGGCGAGGCGCTGGCCTGCGGGCCGGCGTCCGGCTCCTACAAAGTGACGGTCGTCGTCACCCGGTAGGCTCGTCCCACCGTTGGTCGTGGTCAGGACCGTTGCGCCGCTCAGGATCTATGTCCAGCGGGGAGCAATCCGGGGCGGCCGGCGAGCTGGTTCCGGACCAGGAGCTGCCCCTGAGCCGGATTCCGAACCTGGCGCTACTCGGTGGCGGCGGCCGTCTCCCGGGGGACGCTGAGGCGCAAGACGTGGGCGGCAGCGTCGTAGCTGGAGTCTGGGAACAGCGCCCGGACCAAGGGCTCCCGCAGGGCGGTCTCCCACGACAGAGCCGCCGATCCGAGGCCGTCGTGAGCGCCGCGGCCGGTCCCGTTCACCGGGGCCACCTCGACTTCGATGGCATCGTCGGCGGGCAGGACGGTGATCCGCAGGACACCCGGCGTCCGCAGGTCCTCGGCGGCACCGGCGCACACCTCGGACACCGCCATCTTCATGTCGGCGACCGATTCCTCGTCGAGGGCGAAGTGGCGGCCAACGGCGGCGAGGAACAGGCGGGCGGCCCCCACGTACTCCGCCTCAGGGGGGATCTCGAGCTCGAGTGGCTCCACCATGTCGGCCGAAGTGTACCCTGCACATCCCGGTATCACCCCTGGATTGTTTGTGCCGTCGGGGCACCGGGCAGACTGCCGAGGCGTGAGGATCTTAGAAGCGAGAGCTATGGGCAAGGTGTCCCTGGCGGTTCCGGCCAAGCCGGAGTACCTGCATGTCGTTCGCGCAGTGGTCTCCGGGATCGCCGCCCGGCACGGGCTTACCTTCGAGGGGATCCAAGACCTGTGCCTCGCAGCCAACGAGGCGGCCGGCTACCTGCTGGCGCTGCCCGGTGACGCCCACCGGCTGGCCTTAAGAATGACCGGTGAGGATGGGCTGGAGCTCGTCGTCTCAACCGACGCCCCGGCGTCCAACTGGCCGCCCCAGCTGAAGGACTCGCTGGCCTGGAGGATCCTGTCGAATCTCGTGCCCGAGGTCACGTTCTCCGTCGTTGGGAAGTCTCCGGTGATCCGCCTGGTGGTCGCGTATCCCAATGACGGCAGCTCATGAAGCCCGGTATGCGTAACGAGGAACAGCGGGACATCGATCGCGAGCGCACCCGGGAGCTGTTCGGGCGCCTGGCCACCGACCCCAACGCCAGGGCCGAACTGGTCGAGTTGCACCTCCCGCTGGTCGAGTACCTGGCCCGGCGGTTCCGGGGACGGGGGGAGCCGCTGGACGACCTGATCCAGGTCGCCAGCCTGGGCCTCCTGAAAGCGATCGACCGCTTCGACCCGGACCGCGGCGTCGAGTTCTCCACCTATGCCACACCGACGATAGTCGGGGAGCTCAAGCGCTACTTCCGGGACAAGGGCTGGGCGATCCGGGTTCCCCGCCAGCTCCAGGAGGTCGGCTTGCAGCTGGCCGAGGCGGTGCCGGCGCTGGCTCAGGAGCTCGGGCGGTCGCCGACGCTTGCCGAGATCGGCGAGGCCCTCGGGCTCTCCGAGGAAGAGGTGCTGGAGGCGATGAACGCTGCCCAGGCCTACTCGCTCAAGTCGCTGGACGCCCCGGCCAGCGCCGCCGAGGGGGCGCTCTCGCTCCCGCAGTTGGGGGCCGAGGACGAGGCGATCGAGCTGTTCGAATCGTGGGCGAGCGTCGCCCCGCTGCTGCGAAAGCTTCCGGCCCGGGAACGGGAGATCCTCTACCTGCGCTTCGTTGCCAACGAGACCCAGAGTCGCATCGCCGAGAAGCTCGGGATCTCGCAGATGCACGTCTCCCGGTTGCTGGCGAAGATCCTCGCCTATCTCCGCGAGTCGGTGGGGAGCCTGGAGGGTTAAGGCAGGGGCAGCTCCAGCCGGATCAGGTCGTCGAGGCTCTCCCGGCGCACGATGGGGAACGCCTCCCCGTCACGCACCAGCACCACCGCCGGACGTGGCTGCTTGTTGTAGTTCGAGGCCATCGCATAGCCGTAGGCGCCGGTGGCCGGGATGACCAGCAGGTCGCCCCGCTCCACCGACGCTGGAAGGGCGACGTCGCGCACCAGCAGGTCGCCCGACTCGCAGTGCATGCCGGCGACGGTGACCAGCCGGGCCGGGGTGTGGCGGGCCTTGTTGGCCAGGAAGGCGGTGTAGCGCGCCTGGTACAGGGCGGGGCGGATGTTGTCGCTCATGCCGCCGTCCACCGACACGTAGGTCCGGATGCCCGGGATCTCCTTGACCACCCCTACCGAGTACAGCGTCACGGCGGCATTGCCGACCAGGAAGCGGCCCGGCTCGAAGCACAGCCGGGGGACCGGCATGCCCCGGGCCGCCGCCTCGGTGGTTACCGTCTCGGTGACCAGTGCGGCGAGCAGGTCGAGGCGGATCGGGAAGTCGTCGGCGGTGTACGGGATCCCGAGGCCGCCGCCGAGGTTCACCTCGGAGAACTCGATGCCCAGCAACGAATGCAGCGGGTCGAGAAAGCCGAACAGGATCTCCAGGGTCTTGCCGAACGGGTCGTAGGAGAAGATGTTCGACCCGATGTGGGCGTGCACGCCGACCAGTTCCAGCGACGGCTGTTTGGCCACCCGGCGGGCCGCCTCCTCGGCCAGTCCGGACTCGATCGAGAGCCCGAACTTCGAGTCCTCCTGGCCGGTCTGGATGTAGGCGTGAGTGTGCGCCTCGACGCCGGGGGTGACCCGCAGCAGGACCCGCTGGCGCCGCCCGGCGGCAGCCGCCGCCACTCGGTCGATGTCGTCGAGGTTGTCCAGCGCGATGCGCCCGACCCCGGCATCGACCGCCCGGGCGATGTCGCTGTCGCACTTGTTGTTCCCGTGGAGGATCAGCCACTCCGGTTGGATGCCGGCGGCCAGCGCGGTGTGCAGCTCCCCGCCGGAGGCGACGTCGACGCCGTAGCCCTCCCGCTGTGCCAGCTGCAGGATGGCGGTCGCCGGGAAGGCCTTGGCGGCGAAGTACAGGCTGGCGTCGGGGAACGCCGCTTTGAGCAACCGGGCCCGGGTGCGGAAGGTCGCCTCGTCGAAGACGTAGAGCGGGGTGCCGAACTCCTGAGCCAGTTCGGTGGTGTCGCACCCGCCGATCTCGAGGCGGTCGGCCTCGTTGACCCGGGCGGTGACCGGCAGGACGTCCTTCAGTGTGTGTGGCATCTACATCTGCTCCGGCGCCGAGACGCCCAGGATGGCCAGCGTGTTGGCCAGCACCTGCCGGGTCGCCCAGGACAGCCACAGCCGGGCCTGGGTGGTCTCGGGGTCGTCGCTGATCACCCGGCAGTCCCGGTAGAACGCGTGGAAGGCAGCGGCGACGTCGTGGGCGTAGCTGGTCAGCCGGTAGGGGGCGCGGAGCTTGGCGGCGACCTCGATCGTCTCCGGGTAGTCGGCCAGCAGCCGGGCCAGCCCCTGCTCGGTGTCGTGGAGCAGGACGGCTAGCGGCGCCTGCTGGACTTCCACCAGGTCGATCCCTTCCTGGATCGCCCGGCGCAGGATCGAGCTGATCCGGGCATAGGCGTACTGCACGTAGTAGACCGGGTTCTCCTGCGACTGGGCTTTGACCAGGTCGATGTCGAAGGAGAAGTCGGAGTCCAGCGACCGCAGCAGGAAGGTGAACCGGGCGGCGTCGGTGCCGACGTCGTCGATCAGCTCGTCGAGGGTGATGATCTCGCCGGTCCGCTTGGACATGCGGATCTCCTGGCCGCCGGAGTACAGGCTGACCAGCTGGTAGACCAGCACCTCGACCGTCACCGGAAGGCCGAGCGCCTGGCCGGCCGCCTGCAGGCTGGCGACTTGGTCCTGGTGGTCGGCCCCCCAGACGTACATCGCAAGGTCGAAGCCCCGCTCGACCTTGTCGATGAGGTAGGCGGCGTCGCCGGCCAGGTAGGTCGGGGTGCCGTTGGAGCGGACCAGCACCCGGTCCCGGTTCTCGCCGAAGTCGGTGGACCGGAACCACAACGCGCCTTCCCTCTCGTAGGTGTAGCCGGCGCCGGTCAGGCGGCCGATTGCCTCGGCAACCTTGCCCGAGTCGTGCAGCGTCCGCTCAGAGAACCAGTTGTCGAGCCGGACCCCGAAGTGGTCGAGCGTCGATCGGATCATGCCGAGCACCCGGTCCATGCCCCACTCGCCGATGTCGCCGGTGCGGCCGACCAGATGGTCGCCCCGGGCCTCGGCCAGCTCCTTGCCGAGGTCGGCCAGGTACTGGCCGTGGTAGCCGTCCTCGGGCATTGTGGCTTCCCGGCCGAGTGCCTGCAGGTAGCGGGCCTGCAGCGACTCGGCGAACAGGTCCATCTGCCGGCCGGTGTCGTTGATGTAGT
>OEPS010000316.1_pt1 | contig 17617 bp, 17 predicted proteins | sample 1539411 | NCBI WGS metagenome assembly OEPS01 (sample SAMN02671747, study PRJEB22543) | soil metagenome | biome: bacteria | place: China:Hunan Province, Lengshuijiang City | collected 2012-10-15 | depth 0.08m m
TCAAATCCTTAAAAATGTAGATATTTACTTACCGGAACAATAACTAATAAAACTTTCCTTAACAGGTACTACCATCAATTGCCCACGCTCTGACGCTTATGCAGAAATAGTAATAAGACAGAGGAAAAAAGAGATAAATATCGGCAGAAGGAGAAGAGACGCTGTAATTCGCTAATTAACGAGTGAAAACAGGAAAAGTTGGTGCCGACTACCGGAATCGAACTGGTGACCTACTGATTACAAGTCAGTTGCTCTACCTACTGAGCTAAGTCGGCATTGGGCCGCCATCGAGGCCTCGAACCTCGTTCCCTACAACCTATGTCGTTCGCTCTTCCAGATGAGCTAATGGCGGTCAGGCGCTAATCAGTAAAGTTCAGCAGTGGCGTGCCGATACCAATTAGCGGCGCGCATAGTAACCGGGTTAATTAGCCATGTAAATAATATCAACGCATGAAATATCCGAATTTCCCCCTTCTCTGCCGGTCGGTAAGCGTTTGCATTACAGAGTTCAGACAAAACCTTACACGCCAGCCTCTTGTGGATTGATAAGGATTGTTTATGATCCACGGGTTCTGAAATGTTCAGGTACCCTATGCGCAACCGCCAGCTCCCCGGTAAATGGTTTTTGATCTTGACCTGCCTTGTCATGGCTTTCTGTCTTGTACAGCGGGCGGTCTATCTACACCATTTTCTGGAAAAGACGGGCTACGTAGCTCAGGAGACAACCATCAACGCACAGTCTCAGCAGCCATCGTCAGAGGAGGCTGAGCAAGGGCCCTCTCCCTGTCAGCTGAGCGCCAAATCCCTGCTCTGCGCGCAGCCACTGTTCTTCGATGGCGCTTTACCTGCCGTTATTCTGTTCCTTGCCCTGCTTCAGCTATTCGCTGCGGTGGGTACTTTTGTTTTCCGGGACGAGCCCGTCAGGCCGCCCACTCTGCGCATTCACCTGCAAAACTGCGTTTTCCGTGAATAAAAAAGCGTTTTTTAGACGATTACTTTTTTAATTTACGGAGAAAAAAATGCTGAAGATCTTCAGGGGCATCGTCCTCCTGTTGCTGGCCTGCATGGGCGTAGCTCATGCGGCGGACACGGGATGGCTGACCTCGCCACAAAATGACCACGCCCGGATACGCTTCCAGGCAGAAAAAGGGCAAGAGCAGGTCTACGGACTGCTCTCCATTGAGCTTGCTGACGGCTGGAAAACCTACTGGCGCTCGCCTGGTGAAGGCGGTATTGCCCCGCAAATCACCTGGAGCAACGGTGAACAGGCACGATGGTACTGGCCAGCCCCGGTAAGATTCGAGATTTCCGGTTTGACGACCCAGGGCTACCAAAAGCAGGTCATTATCCCGATGATTATCACCGCCGCCCCTGGCGATGCGCTGGAAGGTACGCTCACGTTATCCACCTGCAGCAATGTTTGTCTGTTAACCGACTACCAACTGCGCCTCAATTTCAGCCAGCCCGTGGAGGCGGGATTCCACAATGCCTTTGAACAGGCCATGCGGACCATCCCGGCGGATAGCGGCGTCTCCGACGAGCTCTCCGCGCATCTGGTCGGCAGGAACCTGGAAATCACCGCCACCACCAGCGGTAAATGGATGCAGCCCGGTATCTATTTTGACCCTATTGACGGGGGAATTGTGGCCGGCGACCCGGATATTCGCATCGAGGGTACCCGGCTCAAAGTGACGGTACCGGTAACCGATGAATGGGGAGAGCAGCCCACTACGCTGGCGGGGAAAAAGCTGTCGCTGGTGGTGACGAATGGCGAAAAGGCGCAGCAGGCCAGCCTGACGATAGGCGCGGATCTTGCGCCAGCGGCAACGGTAAATCCCGGACGAATTCTGCTTTTCGCGCTGCTCGGTGGGTTAATCCTCAACCTTATGCCCTGCGTATTGCCGGTGATGGGCATGAAGCTCGGCTCGGTGCTGCAGTCCGGGTCAAACAAAAGCGCTATCAGGCTACGTTTTCTCGCTACCAGCGCGGGTATCCTGACTTCGTTTGCCCTGCTGGCGCTGATGGTGACGGCGCTGAAGCTTACCGGCTCTTCGTTGGGCTGGGGGATTCAGTTCCAGAATCCCTGGTTTATCGGCGTGATGGTTGCCGTCACGTTTCTCTTCTCGCTCAATCTTTTTGGCCTATTTGAAGTGCTACTCCCGTCGTCGGTCGTTGGACGCATGGCAGCCGCCAGCGGCTCCGGGATGGCGGGCAGTTTCTGTGAGGGAGTTTTCGCCACCCTACTGGCGACCCCCTGTTCCGCCCCCTTCCTGGCAACGGCCGTCGCTTTCGCGCTTGCCGCCCCGCTCCATCAGCTGTGGCTGATTTTCCTGGTCATCGGGCTGGGTATGGCCCTGCCGTGGCTATTGGTCGCCGTAGTCCCTAAAACGGCAGCTCTGCTTCCGCGCCCCGGTCGCTGGATGAAGTCGTTAAAAATGATACTCGGCGTCATGATGCTGGCCTCCAGCCTATGGCTGGCCACGCTGTTGGGCCTGCATCCTGGCCGCACCGCCGGCGCGGTCATCGCACTGGCCCTCACCCTGGCAGCTTTGCTCGCCCTGTTAGTGATCCATCAGCGAACGGCGAGACTCTTCTGGCTGGTGGTTATCACCCTGGCGGCGTTTGCCGGCTTCCAGCTTCGCGGCCTGCTCGCGGAGGCGCCCGCAGCGGCTTCGCCATCAGCTAACGCTCAGCAAATTCGCTGGCAGCCCTTCAGCGAGGAGGCTCTCCATGATGCGCTGACCGCGGGCAAGCGGGTGTTTGTCGATATCTCAGCCGACTGGTGCTTAACCTGCAAAGTGAATGAACACCGCGTGTTAAATCAGCCCGACATCACCCGCGCGCTGGCTCAGCCCGATGTGGTCGCGCTACGCGGCGACTGGAGCAAACCCTCCGAAGCCATCTCCCGCTTCCTGCAGAGCAGAAATCGCTACGCCATTCCCTTTAATGAAGTCTACGGTCCGGGTAAACCGCAAGGTGAAACGCTCCCGCCGCTGCTTGAGCAGCAAACCGTTCTGAATGCCCTCAGTCACGCAAAAGGTTAATTAGCAATGAAAAAAACGCTGTTCGCTCCCGCTCTCCTTGCGGCATTCTCACGGCATCGGCATCCTCACATAACTGTCCGTACTGCAAAAAGTTTGACCCGTATCTGGAGAAGATTGTGGAAAAATATCCGGACGTAGCCGTTATCTTTAAATTTCTCCCCTGGCGTTCTGAGAGTTCGATAACCTCAGCAAGGGATGCATTAACCCTGCGGCGCGCGCATCCACAGCAGTTTATGAAATTTAACCATATCCTGATGGCTAAGAAGGGATATCACGATAACGCCAGCATTGAACAGACGATCGAGAAAAGCTTTTCCGTCGCCGGGAAACTCGGGATCCAGGGCACGCCGGCCACGCTGATTGGCGATCGGCTACTGTCAGGCTGGATCCCCTGGACGCAATTTGATGAGATGGTCAGCGACGCGCTGAAAAAACAATAACCCACGTCTGGGGGAGCGCTCCCCCAGCATTTCAGAGGCGATATGATGAAATCTATTCTACTACTGGCGGCATGGATGATACCGGGTCTGGCTTTTGCCGGGGGAGCCATCCCTCAGATAGTTAAGGACTTTGGTGAACAGCAAGGGATAAAAATCATTAAAGAGATTGATTCCCCCGCGGGCGTGAGAGGCTGGGTTGGCCAGTATCAGGACATGGGGGTGACCATGTTTTTGACGCCGGACGGCAAACACGTGATATCAGGCTATCTTTATGATGAAAAAGGGAAAAATCTTAGTGAAACCTATTTCAAAGAAGCGATCTATATCCCTTTAGGGCGCGAAATGTGGAAGACGCTGAATAATGCCAGCCCCCTGAAGGAAGGCGCTGATTCGGCAGCCAGAAAAGTCATTGTTTTCGCCGATCCGTTCTGCCCCTGGTGCAAGGAGTTCTGGTCTACTGCGCAGCCGTGGGTAAAAGCAGGTAAGGTCCAGTTAAATACCCTGCTCGTTGCTTTTCTCAATCCGCAAAGCGGCAGGTACGCAACGGCCATTCTGAATGCCAAAGATCCGGTTGCCGCCTGGCAAGAGTATGAGCTTTCCGGTGGCAAAAAACTGCCGCGCTTTGAGGGGGTTACGCCGCGAGAAACCTTTAATCTTCTTCAGCATCATCAAAAGCTGATGGATGATTTGGGGGCCAGCGCCACCCCAGCGATCTATTACATGAATGAGAAAAACGAGCTCCAGCAGGTCATCGGCATGCCGGATAAGAAGCAGCTGGTGGAAATGTTCGGGCCTGAGCCCTGACCGACAGCAGGCGTCCTGCGGGGCGCCTTGCTAACCCAGCCCCAGCTTCGTATGTTAAGTTTGAGCGCTTGAAGCTAAAGTTAATGAGGAATAATGGAACGCTTATTTGTCTACGGCACGCTGCGTCCGGGCCACGCCAATGCCCATATAATGGAACGTATCGGCGGGGAATGGCAGCCAGGCTATGTGAACGGCATATTTTATGAACGCGGCTGGGGAGCGGCGGCGGATTTTCCGGGGATCGTTCTTGATAAAAATGGCCCTCAGGTTCACGGCTACCTGTTCCTGTCCGATAATCTCAATGCCCACTGGCCAATGCTGGATGAGTTTGAAGAGGGCTACGACCGCGTAGCCGTTGAAGTGATGACCGGGGATGGCCAGCGAGTGCCCGCATGGACCTATCAGCTACAGCCAAAGAGTGCCCAGTAAGACAATTCGCCCCGCCTGACAGCAATCAGCGGGGCGTTGCCCATCAAAGATTTATGCGTCGCGCCAGCCCAGTGCCGGTGCGACATGCCGCAGAATAGACTCAATGACATGGGCGTTATACTCCACGCCCAGCTGGTTCGGTACCGTCAGCAATAACGTATCCGCTTCAGCAATCGCTTCATCCTGTTTCAGCTGTTCGATCAGCTTGTCCGGCTCCGCGGCGTAGCTGCGGCCGAAAATGGCCCGGGTCTTCTCATCAAGGAAGCCTATCGAATCACTATCGTCACGGCCAGAACCGAAATACATCCGGTCACGATCGTCCATCAGGGCGAAAATACTGCGGCTAACCGACACGCGCGGCGTACGCGTATGACCTGCCTGCGCCCAGGCCTCGCGATAGGCGCGAATCTGTTTCGCCTGTTGAATATGGAACGGTTCACCGGTCTCATCGTCTTTCAGCGTCGAACTTTGCAGGTTCATCCCGAGCTTAGCCGCCCACATCGCCGTCGCATTTGAGCCCGCCCCCCACCAGATGCGCTCGCGTAGCCCTTCAGAATGCGGCTCCAGGCGCAGCAGCCCCGGCGGGTTGGGGAACATTGGCTGCGGATTAGGTTTCGCAAAGCCTTCTCCGCGCAGCGCGTCCAGCAGCACTTCGGTATGACGACGCGCCATATCAGACTCGTTTTCGCCTTCGCCAGGCACGTAGCCAAAATAGCGCCAGCCATCAATCACCTGTTCCGGGGAACCACGGCTAATCCCCAGCTGTAAACGGCCACCGGAGATTAAATCAGCGGCTCCCGCATCTTCGGCCATATACAGCGGATTTTCGTAGCGCATATCGATAACGCCGGTGCCGATTTCAATCTTTTTGGTTTTCGCGCCTACCGCGGCCAGCAGGGGAAACGGTGAGCTGAGCTGGCGAGCAAAGTGGTGCACCCTGAAATAGGCGCCGTCCGCGCCCAGTTCTTCGGCGGCGACGGCAAGGTCGATGGATTGTAACAGCGCATCAGCGGCCGAACGCGTCCCGGACTGCGGCGACGGCGTCCAGTGACCAAATGATAAAAAGCCAATCTTTTTCATAACGAAGTTTCCTGGTTTGCAGGGAGTCGTCGGTAGAGCGCGCCTTATGACAAGCGTATCTGCCGCGTATCCCACTACTCTACGCGTAACCAGGTGAGAATAAATATCGTTTGTTTAACCGAATGCTTCAAATAAATTGATAAAGCTATTTGCCAGCCGCCCGGCTACGGCCCGTCCTTCAGAGGCCGAAAATCGCTTCAATTTCAATTTTAAGATCGGGTGAAAATAGGCGGCTGACTTCAACGAGAGAGCTGGCAGGCAGATGTTCGCCGTAGTTTTGATAGAGAACCCGGCGTAATGCGTCGATCTCAGCAAATGAGGTGATAAAAATAGTGACTTTAATCAGGGATGAAAAATCAACGCCTTCTGCTTCGCAGCCTGGCAAGGCGTTGCTACGGTACCGCTATGTTGCAAAGCGGATCGCATAATGGCCGTGATGACAAGCGTTGATGCCGCGCCATCGCGGAGAATTTAAGGCAAATATCCTGCACTTTGACGCTCATTGCATATACTTCAATGGCAGGTTGCGCTTCTTTAAGACTTTGCCGCTACGGTGTAGGCATCCTGCACTTATCTATATTGGATATTGGATTATTGGGTCTGATGAAAATATTAATCATGAAGCAGTAATGGAGGTATGGAACGATGGGATTATTAAGTTTTGTGAAAGACGCGGGCGAGAAAATCTGGGATGCGGTATCTGGCGGCAGCAAGGAGGATCGGGCCGAAAAGCTGAAAAAACACATTGATAACCTTAACCTGCCCGGCGCTGAAAAAGTGAATATTGATGTCGCGGACGATGGCACCGCAACAATAACGGGCGACGTCGGCTCGCAGGAAGATAAAGAAAAAATTCTGGTGGCGGTGGGTAACGTCACCGGAGTTGGTCAGGTCAATGATAGCGTTAATGTGACGCAGAGCGGAGCGGAAAGCCGTTATTACACGGTGAAATCCGGCGATACCCTGAGCGCCATCTCAAAAGCGATGTACGGCTCGGCTAATGACTATCAGCGTATTTTTGAAGCTAATAAACCGATGCTGACGCATCCCGATAAGATCTATCCGGGTCAGGTGCTGATTATCCCGGCGAAGCAGTAAGTTATTTCGCTAAGCTTCCGTCAGTTCACTCACCATACTTCGTTAATTACCGGCCGGTCTGCTGGTCGGTAATTCACTCTCAGCCATGTGAACGTTTATCAGGGCATTCTGCCTGGCAGCATCGCAGGCCACTTTAGTAGCCGGGAGAGATAATTTTTCTGTCAGTGTGGGATGGCTTCTGCCTCGGCGAACCGCAGCCGTCGAGATGGCACAATCGACGCCCTCTCCTCTCATGGTCATCGTTCTAAAATATCTCTTTATCGCACAGAATAACTTTCGTCGCCGCTGGACCTTTATCACCGCGATGTATAGCGAATTCAACTTTTTGCCCTTCAAAGAGGGTATTAAAGTTATCGCCGTGAAGCGCTGAGAAATTAACAGCGATATCTTTGCTGCCATCAAGAGGAGAGATGAAACCAAACCCCTTCGATTCATTATACCACTTCACCAGACCTTTAATTCTTGAGGACATACTCCCTCCAGTTACACAGCATGAAATTGAGAGAAACGTGCAGGATCAAATTTTGGACTCAAAAGGAGGGGATATCAGCGATAGCGCCTGGCTATGAGAACTGCTCAGTAGAGTTTGATGTTCGTTTATCGCGCACAGATTAGGTCATTAATGCACGGATAGCGATAATAAGCAAATCAATTTTTAGCCAACCAGACCCCCTGGCGCAGCAAAAAGCTTTGTCAGGATATTTACCTGGAAATAAGTCTTGCTATCTGTAGTGATGTGTGTGACTAATGAGGAGTCGGTTTAGCATACAGACATAATAAAGCGGTTTAGTAAAGCAGTCCTCATCTTAAGTGTTATCCGTTGATAATTCTTCCTTTTGAGTCTCCTTATCGTTATTAATTAGATTCTGTGCGAAAACCCCTTTCGCCGTAAGGCTCAGATATGTTGAGGTATTATCAATGTCTAATAAAATGACTGGTTTAGTAAAATGGTTTAATGAGTCGAAAGGCTTCGGTTTCATCACCCCGGACAACGGTAGCAAAGATGTGTTTGTACATTTTTCGGCTATCCAGGGCGGCGGTTTTAAAACCCTGAATGAAGGTCAGAAAGTCGAATTCACCATTGAAGATGGGCAAAAAGGCCCTTCAGCGGGTAACGTCTTCGCCATTTAAGCGGCAACTCATTCACTGGCGGGAGATTTCAGCTTCATCGCTGAAGTTTATCTCACTCCAGCTCAATAACCCTGACATCATGTCGGGGTTATTTCGTTATGCCGCAAGGCGGCCGGTTCCGTTGGTTAATTAACTGCACCCTTCTTCTGGATATCCCTATCCAAATCAGAATGCTCCCGGAATATAAATACGCCACCATGTTCCAATAAAAATGATAAAAAAGCGGGCCTCGCTCAGAGCATACCGTGTTGTATCAAAAAGCCCCACCACGGAATGCCAATGACCATGTGCACAATAAAAGTTAATAAGGCCACAAGGGTTCCGGTTAACCACCATGATTTAATATCGTTATAACCGGCGGCAAAGATAATCGGCCCGGCGGCACCGCCGTAGTGCGTGATACAGCCTCCGTAGGAGTTAGAAAACAGGATAGCGAGCGCCAGCAGCACAGGCGCAGTTCCGGTAACAAGGCCTACGGTGGCAAAGACCGGAACCATGGCTGCCACGTAAGCACCGCCTGAGGCGAACAAGTAGCGTACAATAATGCTTATAAAAACAATAATCACGATGGTACTGTTACCGGCGCCGAGGAAATCCAGACGCTCAGACATAAAGGCCGCAAGCCATTTGAAGAAGCCTTCTTTGCTTAAGGTCGCACTCAATCCAATAATACCGCCGTACCAGATTAACGTATTCCAGCCGCCCTTATTTTGCAGAACATCATTCCAGCAAATGATATTTGCCAGCAGCGCGCCTACCACCGCGATTACCGCAACCGAGGATTCATTAAGCCCCAACTGACGAGAGAATATCCAGCCTAATAGCGCAGCAATGAATACGACTATTAACCCTTTCTCTTTGGAACTGATAGGGCCAAGTTCATTAAGACCCGCATTCGCAATGGTTGCATTGTCTATTTCTTTTAATTGCGGGCGGACTATTTTATAAGTGACATAAGGAATAATAGCTAACATCAGCAGCCCGAGCGGCACTCCCGCCAGCGCCCAGCCCACCCAGCTTATATGAATATGAAAAATATCGGAAATTAACTGCAATGCTAAGGCATTGCCGGCAAATGCGGTTAAAAACATATAGCTGGTTGTTTTCGTCACCATATATATATTAACCATAAGATAGCGCCCGGCTTTACACGGACTCTCTTTTGGCGTTGAACCTAATACCAGGGCAATGCTGTTAATAATCGGGAATACCACGCCTCCGGCGCGTGCCGTGTTAGAAGGCGTAGCCGGTGAAAGCAATAAATCCAGCAGCGCCGTAACATACCCCAGCCGCAGGGTCGTGCCGCCGAACTTTAAAATAAACCAGTAGGCCAGGCGCTTGCCTAAGCCGGTGGTGACAAAAGCGGCGCTTAAAGTAAACGCGCTAAATACCAGCCATGTCGTTCCTGAGGCATAGCCGCTCAGGACATCCACGGACTTGACGGGGGAGTCAGCAAACCTTGCTACCGTTAAGCATGACAAGCCTACCGCCGACAGCATAATAACGGGCTCAGGAAAAGGTTTACTTACCAGTCCTATAATTGAGGCCAGATAGATACCAGCCAGTATCCATGCTTCTTTCGTTAATCCTTCAGGGGGAGGAATTATTATCGCTAATACAATAATAAAAATAAGCACCGCTATTTTTATTTGTTTTGATTTAAACATGCTTTACCTCAGCTACGATCCGTGTCGTTATAAGCAGAAGCCTCTTTCTTCCGAAGCTTCTGCTAAACCAGTGAGCTATTCACTGTTAATAATTAATGTATTAAGGAATTAGCCAGAGAATTTTTGAATAATATTTTCATGCTCGTTTGTTGACTGATATTCAGGCAGCCGATCAAAGTTAAGGTAACGATAAGTATCGTCACGCGTTTCATTAATTTTATCCATATGCCAGAAATATTGTTCAACGGTCGGCATCTTGCCTATCATAGCCGCCACCGCGCTGAGCTCCGCCGATGCCAGAAAGACTTGCGCATCGGTGCCCAGACGATTCGGGAAGTTACGCGTGGAGGTTGAAACAACCGAACTTCCCTGGCGGACCCGGGCCTGATTTCCCATACATAAAGAGCAGCCGGCTGGTTCGATTCTGGCTCCCGCCTTAATAAACTTATTGTAATAGCCTTCGCTGGAAAGCTGACGCGCATCCATTTTGGTCGGCGGAGCCAGCCACAGCCGTACGGGTATCTCAGTGGCCTCGGCAATAATTTTACCGGCGGCCCGGAAATGGCCAATATTGGTCATACAGGAGCCAATAAACACTTCATCTATCGGCGAACGGGCGACTTCCGACAGCAGGCGGGCATCATCCGGATCGTTCGGCGCGCATACGATTGGTTCGCCTATTTCCGCCAGATCGATCTCAATGACCGCGGCATATTCGGCGTTCTCATCGGCAGCCAGCAGAGACGGATTTTCCAGCCACGCCTCAATTTCAGCAATCCGCCGCTCCAGCGTCGCCGCATTCTCATAACCCTGATTTATCATCCAGCGTAACAGAGTAACGTTGGAGCGCAGGTATTCGGCAACGTTCTCTTCTTCAAGACGTAGCACGCATGCCGCGGCAGAGCGTTCGGCGGAGGCGTCGGCCAGCTCAAAAGCCTGCTCGACTTTCAGCATTCCGAGCCCTTCGATTTCGAGGATGCGGCCGGAGAAAATATTGACCTTATTTTTTTTCTCCACCGTCAGCAAACCCTGCTTGATAGCGTAGAGCGGGATGGCGTGGACCAGATCGCGCAGGGTGATCCCTTTTTGCATTTCGCCCTTAAAACGAACCAGCACCGACTCCGGCATATCCAGCGGCATGATGCCCGTCGCCGCCGCAAAAGCCACCAGCCCGGAGCCGCCGGGGAAAGAGATGCCGAGCGGAAAACGGGTATGAGAATCCGCTCCGGTCCCCACGGTATCAGGAATAAGCATACGGTTTAGCCAGGAGTGGATGATGCCATCACCAGGCTTCAGCGCCACGCCGTTCCGGCGGCTGATGAACTCAGGCAACGTTTCATGTAGCTTCACATCAACCGGTTTCGGATAGGCCGAGGTGTGACAAAAAGATTGCATAACCAGATCCGCTGAAAAGCTCAGGCAGGCCAGATCGGTCAGCTCATCGCGCGTCATTCCTCCGGTAGTGTCCTGAGAGCCAACGGTGGTCACCCGCGGCTCGCAGTACTGCCCGGGACGGATCCCGGCTACGCCGCAGGCTCTGCCCACTATTTTCTGCGCCAGCGTAAAACCTGCCACCGAAGGTGACGGCGCTTTTGGCTGGCGGAAGACCTCGGAGGGCGCCAGATTCAGCGATTCGCGCGCTCTCGCCGTCAGACTCCTGCCAATGATGAGCGGAATACGTCCTCCGGCGCGGACTTCATCAAGCAGCACGTCCGTTTTCAAGGAAAACGAGGTGATATGCCGCTGGCTGTGGTTTTCGCGAATTTCGCCCTGATAAGGATAGAGGTCAATCAGCATTCCCGTTGATAGCCCGGAGACATCCATTTCTAGCGGCAGCGCGCCGGAATCCTCCAGAGTATTGAAAAAGATGGGGGCAATATTTCCGCCAACAACGAAGCCGCCGCTTCGCTTATTCGGCACCCAGGGGATATCGTTGCCAAGATGCCATAAAATAGAGTTAGTTGCCGATTTTCGTGAACTGCCGGTGCCGACGACATCCCCGACGTAAACCAGCGGATAGCCCTCTTCCTTCAGCTGCTCTAGCTGCTGGATTGGCCCTCGGCTTCCGGGTTCATCCGGGCTTACGCCGTCGCGCGGATTACACAGCATGGAAAGCGCATGCAGAGGAATATCCGGGCGTGACCACGCTTCGGGCGCCGGCGATAAATCATCGGTATTGGTTTCCCCTGTCACTTTAAATACTTTCAGCGTGATTTTCTCAGGCAGCTCCGGACGTCGTAAAAACCACTCGGCGTTGGCCCATGACTGGATAACTTTCTGCGCCTGGACATTTCCTTGCTTTGCTTTTTCTTCAACATCCTTAAATTTTTCAAAAATAAGCAGCGTGGTGCTTAATTGCTCCGCGGCGCTGTTCGCCCAACGGGGATCGTCCAGTAAGTCAATCAGCGGTTGAACATTATAACCGCCCTGCATCGTGCCCAGCAGTTCAATTGCCCGTTGAGGGGCAATAACCGGCGCCGGGTGTTCTTCTTTAACCTGCTGATAGAGGAAATCCGCTTTAATCTTCGCCGCTGGATCCACCCCCGGCGGTACGCGATGCGTCAACAGCTGTACAAGAGTGTTTTTATCATCGCACTCGTTGCTGATTAATAATGAAATTAACTCTTGCGTTTGTTCAGCGCTTAACGGCTTCGGCGGAATATTTTTCGCAGCACGTTCTGCCACATGCTTATTATAAGCTTCTAACATATGCTCTCCGGCTCAGATATTATTTATCTGAAAGTTGTTCATTTAATAGAGATAATCGGTTGCTAAAAATCATTTATTAATATATTGCGGCAAGCCTTCACAAAATTCAGCCAGCTGTTCCAGACCATAATTCCAGTCGCCGAATCCAGACTCAGCATTAATATGACCGGCGTCGCCAAGATCAATTAAATGACCTCCCCAGCATTCAGCCCAGAACCGGGCACGCTTAAAAGACATTAACGGATCGTTGCGGCTCACAAACATAAGGCTGGGCGTTGGCAATTTCTCCGGAAGTACCGCTTCTTCCAGTTCGAAGAGCGATGGCTCTGCGGGAGCCACCATGACGATGCCCGCTATATTCATCTTTTGCGTCTGAATCAGACGACACGATGCAAGCGCCCCAAAGCTGTGGCCGACCAGCACGGCCGGGAGTTGACAGGTAGCCAGCTCCCGACGAATAGCGGATATCCAGGCATCAATGTCAGGTTCCAGCCAGTTTCGCTGGCTTATCCGTTTCCAAAAAGGAAAACGACGACTCCAGCAACTTTGCCAGTGATGCTCATCACTGTCTCTCAGGCCCGGCACCAGAATAATCGTGAACATCTCACTTAGCTGTTCCAGACGTTGCGTAGTCATAAAGTCTTCCTCTCCTCGTTCAGTACCGTCTGTCAGACCGGGTAATGGGAAAGTACCCAGCCAACGGCAAGGAGATCCGCACTGCCGCCAGGACTAATATTTTTTTCAATCAGAGCCTTATCCATGTTTACCAGCGCTTTTCTGAGCCTCTCACCCGATAAGTTTTTTATCTTCAGCACTCTTTTTGCATAGCGCTGCACATATTTCAGGCCGCGTAGCCCGCCCCGGGAAACCACATTGGTATCGGGATTAAATGCCATCAGTGCCAGCAGCATCCTGAGTAGCGCATCCTGCTCCGATCCCCCTTCCCGCAGCGATTTTTGCCACTGCGACAGCCCGAACTGCCTGACGGTATAAAAGCCGTTCTCAGCCTCGCCCCGCGCTCCGCTAAGCCCATGGTTCTGAAAAATATGCTCGCCTTTCGTTTTGGCGGAGCTATTTTTTGTCAGTTCCTGGTGAACCAGCCCCGCGCACATTGCTTTGGTTTCCCGGCACAGATTACGCTGGCTGAGCATCTGGTTTGCTTTAACAAGGCGTCCTGCGGCAGCGCACAGAATTCCGAGGGAAAAAATGCCTCCTTTGTGGGTGTTTATACCGCCCGTGGCTTTGAACATCGCCTGTTCGCACGCCAGCCCAATTGGCCTTATCGCTAATAACGTCTGGGGAGCAGGCAAACCCGCCGTGGCTTTTCCCTGTTCAAAAAAGCGAGGAAACCAGGGCGAGACGGCGCTAATACTGGCCATAAATAGCGCGATGTTCATATCCCGATGCGCGCCATTATTCTCACCATCGACCAGACCAGGCTTAGGCGTTAATTTAACTTCCCGATACATCGCCTCGGCTGCCAGCCAGGCAATGCTTTGTCTCTGCTCAGCCTGTTCAACGCTGACCGCTAAAGTAGTCATAGGTTAAATCCTCAATCACTTTCGCAAGTTCATTCTGCGAATGGCGGCGCATCCGGGAGCAGACGTGGGCTGGTTCACTGCAAATGAAGCATCTGCGCATCGGCTGACGGATCGCGCTACGCGTTATTAATCCGGATTTTGGGCAAAAAACATCGATATCCCACAGACGCCCGAGCGGATGATTGTCTTCAAGATGCGCCGTAACGTGCTTTATCATCCAGGCTGGCGCCGGGATGGACCAGAACGCTTCAGGTCCGGTGGGCTGAAAACGGACTTCGTGTCTGGAGACGGCCCATCGGTGCTTGTGCAGCAGCTGGCTAAGCGCTTCCGTCGCCTCTGCCATCACCTGCCGGGCGAGCGGCGTATCTTTTACCTCACCGGGCCAGACGAGCGTTGTTGATACCATCGGCTGTCCGTACCGGAGCAGCCAGGCTTGCTGCACGCTCGCCCGCGCTTCTCTGGCTTTCAGCACTTCCTCAAGGGTGAGGTATACGCATGAGGCTGTTGTCGTTTCGTCGATCATTCTTTTACCTGCCTTACCACATCAATGACGCTGCCATCGCGGTAGCGCACTACGCCAACAATGCGCGAAGTAAACTCAATCGGTTTGGGTTCGCCAGAAATCACCAGCGATTTCTGATAAAGCGCCTCGATATCAACGACCGGTAAACCAGCCGCAGTCAGTCTCTCTTTGACTTCCGGGCGAGCGGGATTCACGGCAATACCGTGGTCGGTAACCAGCACATCGATGCTCTCTCCCGGAGTCACGCGCGTGGTGACGTGCCTGACGACGGTAGGAATACGGCTGCGGATCAGCGGAGCGACTACGATAGTTAAATTTGCGGCCGCGGCGACATCGCAATGCCCGCCGGATGCGCCGCGCATCACGCCGTCGGAACCGGTTAGTACGTTGACGTTAAAATCCGTATCAATTTCCAGCGCGCTTAAGATGACGACATCAACCCGATCGCAGCAGGCAGCTTTAGCGGCAGGATTCGCGTAAACGCTGGTCGAGATTTCAACGTGGTTCGGGTTTTTCGCCAGCGAATCTCCCGCCGCGCCATCAAAACTTTGGGTATCCAGCAGCTTAGTAATGAGCCCTTTTTCATGCAGATCCACGATGCTGCCGGTAATGCCGCCTAAGGCAAATCTGGCGACAATATTGTGCTTCCGCATGCGCGATTCCAGAAATCGCGTGCAGGCGGTAGAGGCGGCTCCTGAACCCGTTTGCAACGAAAAGCCGTCGCGAAAATAGCCGGAGTGCTCAATGACGTCCGCCGCGGAGCGCGCGATCATCAATTCGCGCGGGTTGCTGGTTACTCGTGCGGCGCCGACGCTGATTTTAGCCGGGTCGCCAACGCTGTCGATTTTGACAATATAATCAACCTGATCCTGAAGAATGCTGGCCGGCATATAGGGAAACGGCTCAATGCTTTCCGTTAGCAAAACGACCTTTTTGGCATATTTTGCATCAACCATGGCGTAACCGAGCGAGCCGCACCGGGATTTACCGCCGCTGCCGCTGGCATTGCCATATTCATCGCAGCAGGAGACGGCTAAAAAAGCGACATCGATATTAATCTCACCCTTTTCAATCAAATTAACTCTACCGCCGTGCGAATGAATCTGCACCGGCTCCTCCATCAGGCCGTGAGAAATAGCATCCGCTAATTCACCGCGCATCCCGGAAGTATAAATTTTGCTAATAACGCCTTGTTTAATATGCTCAATCAGCGGAGCATTACAGGTCATCAGAGAGCTTGAAGCCAGCGTCAGCCCTCGTAAGCCTTTTTCCGCCAGCTTAGCCATAACGTAGTTAATAACTTTATCTCCCTCGCGGAAGGCGTGATGAAATGAAACGGTCATACCATCACGTAAATCGCAGCGCGATAAGACATCATCCAGGGTGTCGAAAAGCTTGCGCTGGTATTTTTGCCGGGTATCCGCAAGATAGGGTGTATGGGTATTTGCGCCGGAAAATACCTCATATTTGTGCTGGACGCCGGATATATTATGCAGTGCTTCAGTTAATAGACTCATCGTTAAATCCTGTTGCTAAAGGCTGAATAGAGATTACTGACGAATGCCGGAGGCATTTTTACGTTCAATAACCACCCGGGCATGGTTGATGATCGGCGCGTCGATCATTTTGCCGTTCAGTGAAATCACCCCAAGTCCGCTGCGCTCTCCTTCTTCAGCCGCGGCAATAACACGCTCTGCGTAATCAACTTCTTCCTGGGTGGGCGCATAGGCATTATGTAAAATCTCTATCTGCCGTGGATTAATAAGCGATTTGCCGTTAAAGCCCATACGTTTAATCAAATCCACTTCTTTTAAAAAGCCTGCTTCATCATTAATGTCGGCATACACCACATCAAACGCATCAATACCAGCCCCGCGGGCCGCGTGTAATACCGCACAGCGCGCATAAAATAGTTCGGTACCGTCTCCGCGTTCCGTTTGCATATCCATTACGTAATCAAAAGCCGCCAGCGCAATACCCATCAGGCGTTCAGATGACCTGGCGATAGCGACGGCGTTAATGACGCCCACCGCCGACTCAATTGCCGCCATTAGCTGTGTAGATCCAACCAGCCGACCGCAGCTCTCTTCAATACGGACAATTTCACGCTCAAGCTGATAAATATCTTCCGGGGTATCGGTTTTGGGTAAACGGATAACATCCACGCCGGCGCGCACTGCCGCTTCGAGATCTTTTAAGCCAAACGGTGTACTCAGCGGATTAATCCTGACAACAGTTTCGATATCTTTATACATAGGATGCTGTAGAGCATGAAAAACCAGCAGCCGTGCGCTATCTTTCTCTTTCAAGGAGACTGCATCTTCCAGGTCAAACATAATTGAGTCGGGTTTATAAATAAACGCCGTGGACAGCATGGCGGCGCTTGAACCAGGCAAAAAAAGCATACTGCGACGTAATTTCTTCATCATAATTTTTCCCACGCAATTTCGTTGCTGTCCGTACCCCGGAGAATCGCAGCCTGAATTCTGGCGCGGATAACACAATCCAGCGCGCCCTTATCCTCAACAATAATCTGGCCCTGTGTGATATTTAATGCGGCAAGGGTTTCATTCACCACCGCAGTAATCTGTTCACCGAATTGTTTGTACACTTCGCTGTTGATAGTGATATCGAGTCCATCATCATATGGGCTGACTTTGACCACCAGGTCGCTGGATTCCAGCGTCCCGGCAATTGCCGCTTTTAATATTTTCATATAAACTTCCTGAACAATTATTTATTAAGCATCGGCCATATCTAAATCTGGCTGCTTAGATTGATTCGCTGATAACCATGTATATAAGTAAGGCATGGTACTGGCTGGCACCATACATTTAACCGCCGGAAGATCTTCTTTACTTAATAAGCGTCTGACCGCCGAGGCGGATATCGGTAAATTATTACTATCGGTCATCCTCTGAATCTCGTTAACCTTGATACTGGCCGCCGGTATTGTCATCTCATCTTCCAGCCAGTGATGCATTGCGCAATTATATTGCGCGGTCACTTTACAGAATGGCTCCGTACCTACAAAACGCTGATTAATATTTAAAGCCGGTGCGATGTAACGCCGGAACATAATCAAATCTATTGCAGCATACACCTCATTAATGATCTGTTTTTCTTTGAGAAAGTAACCGGGAAACGTTCC
>OEPS010000317.1_pt1 | contig 17583 bp, 9 predicted proteins | sample 1539411 | NCBI WGS metagenome assembly OEPS01 (sample SAMN02671747, study PRJEB22543) | soil metagenome | biome: bacteria | place: China:Hunan Province, Lengshuijiang City | collected 2012-10-15 | depth 0.08m m
CGGCGGCATCGTGGATGTCGCCAGCGGCGGCACCCAGTCCGACGGCAGCGGCGGCGCCACCCTGTTCACCAACCACGGAACGTTGTCCGTTGCCGGCGGAGCGACCTACGCCCTGGCCGGCGGGTCCAGCTTCGCCAACCTGGGCGGCACGATCACCAACGACGGCGCCCTGATCCAAGACAGCCCCGGCACCTTCACCGAGCGGGGCGGCTCCGAGACCGGCAACCCGGTCCAGATCAACGGGGGCACGCTCGACGACGACACCTCGGCCGGCAACGGCTCGTTCCTGTTCGACCCGGTCGCCTCCACCCTGACCGGCAGCGGGGCGAACCCGGGCATCGCCTCCGGCCAGATCGTGACGCTCAGCTCCTCGGGGGCCTCCGTGGCCCTGGCCAAGTCGCTGACCAACGCCGGCACGCTCAACATCGGCCAGTCCGCAACCGGCAGCGGCAACGTCACCCTGGCCGGCCCCTCGGTGACGGTCACCAACACCGGGCTGATCACCACCCTGCCCGGCACCGGGGGCGCCCAGTTCCTGCGCACCAACATCACCAACGCCACCGGCGGCATCGTGGATGTCGCCAGCGGCGGCACCCAGTCCGACGGCAGCGGCGGCCCCACCACCTTCACCAACAACGGCAAGACGACCTTCGAGGCAGCCGGGGTGTACAGCTTCGCCGGCGGCTCGAAGTTCGTCGCCGGCGCCGCCGGGACCATGCAGTTCGACATCACCGGGCCCTCGACCTTCGGGCACCTCTCCCAGGGTGTGAGCTTCGCGGTCAACGGGACCGCCGAGCCCGTCACCCAGGGCGGTTACCAGCCGGCCCAGGGCACCGGCTTCCAGGTGATCACCGCGACCCATTCAGGCTCGTTTTCCACCATCGACAACGGCTTTACCGAGGACGACACCAACGCCAGCGGGGTGATCCTGCGTGCGGGTCCTGGGAGCACGACCACCACCCTGACCACGTCGCCCAACCCGTCGTCGTTCGGCCAGAGCCTCACGCTGACCGCGGTGGTGAGTGGTCCCGCAGTCGATGGCACCCCGAGCGGCTCGGTGACCTTCTTCGACGGCGCCAGCCCCATCGTCTCGGCGACGGTCACCGGGGGCGCCGGGCTGGTCACCGCCACCGCCACGTCGGCCTCGCTCGCTCCCGGTACCCACTCGATCACCGCCCAGTACAGCGGGGACAGCCACTTCTCCGGGAGCCTGTCGAGCGCCGTGGGCCAGGTGGTGAACCGGGATCCCACCGCGACCGGCCTCACCACGTCGGACACGCCGTCGGTCTTCGGTGGGCCGGTGACCTTCACGGCCACGGTGTCGCCCACCTCGGGCGCTGGGACGCCGACCGGGTTCGTCACCTTCGCCGACGGCTCGACGACCCTGCAGCAGGTGCCCGTGTTCGGGGGCAGCGCCACGTTCACGATCGCCACCCTGACGCCGGGCAACCACTCGATCACCGCCAGCTACGGGAGTGACCCGGACTTCGCCAGCAGTGCCAGCTCGCCCCAGTCCCAGGTGGTTACCCAGGCCCCGACGGGCACCGGCCTCGTGAGCCAGCAGAACCCCTCCAGCCTCGGCCAGCTCGTGACGTTTGTGGCCACCGTGAGCGACCTTGACCCCAACGCCAGCAGCGTCAACCCCACCGGCAGGGTCACGTTCACGGTCGACTCGACTGTTGCCGGGACGAGCCCGGTCGGGAGTGGCGGGACCGCCAGCTTCGCACTCTCGACGCTCGTCGTCGGGGACCATTCGGTGGTCGCCAGCTACGGCGGCGACGCCAACTTCGCCGGCTCGGCCAGCTCTACCCTCACCCAGACCGTCGACAAGGCGGCCTCGTCGACCGGGCTCACGAGCACGCCCGATCCGTCGTCGGTAGGCCAGCCGGTGACCTTCACCGCCACCGTCAGCGGGCCGGGTGGGACGCCGGTGCCGGCGGGGTCGGTCACCTTCTTCGACAGCTCGACGGCGATCGGCACCGGTTCGCTGAGCAACGGCAACGCCGTGTTCGTCACCTCGTCGCTGGCGGCGGGCGGGCACTCGATCACCGCCTCCTACGGCGGGGACCCCAACTTCGTCACGTCGACCAGCGGGGTGCTCACCCAGACCGTCGCCCTGAACGGGACGGCCACGGGCCTCACCAGCACGCCGAACCCGTCGGCGTTGGGGGCTGAGGTCACATTCACGGCTACGGTGACGGCTCCCGGCGGCGGCACGCCGACCGGCAGCGTGGCCTTCAAGGAGGGGTCGGCGACGCTCGGGACGGCGCCGCTCAGCGGCGGGAGCGCCGTCTTCACCGACAGCGCCCTTGCCGAGGGCAGCCACTCGATCACCGCCGTCTACAGCGGCGACCCGACCTTCGGAGGCTCGGCCAGCTCCGCGGTCGACCAGGTGGTCAACCCCCCGGCGCTGACGATCACCACAACCACTCTCCCGTCGGGCCAGATCGGTTCCACCTATCCCGGGGCGAACCTGGCCTCCGCGGGCGGTACGGCGCCCGTAACGTGGACCCAGTCGGGGCTCCCGGCCGGGCTCACCATGACCTCCGGCGGGGCCATCTCCGGGACCCCGGCGGGCCCCGCCGGGACGGACAACGTCGCTGTGACCGCCACGGACAGTGGGACCCCGACGCCGCAGGTCGCCACGAAGAACCTCTCGATCACCATTGCCCCGGCGACCCTGGTCATCACCAGCACGACCCTGCCGTCCGGCCAGATCGGGTCGCCCTACCCGGGTGCGACCATGGCCAGCACCGGCGGCACTCCGCCGGTGACCTGGACTGGCAGCGGCCTCCCGGCCGGGCTCACCATGACCTCCGGAGGGGCCATCTCCGGCACCCCGGCGGGCCCCGCCGGGACGGACAACTTCACCGTGACCGCAACCGACAGCGGCGCCCCGAGCCCGCAGGTCGCCAGCACGACGGTGTCGCTCGTCGTCAGGCCGGCGAACCTCGCCATCACCACGACGACGCTCCCCAACGGCCAGATCGGTTCCAGCTATCCCGGGGCGAACCTGGCCTCCTCGGGCGGCACCGCGCCCGTCGCCTGGACCCAGTCGGGCCTCCCGGCCGGGCTCACCATGACCTCCGGAGGGGCCATCTCCGGCACCCCGTCCGGGCCTGCGGGGACGGACAGCGTCGTAGTGACCGCAACGGACAGCAGCACCCCGACCCCGGAGACGGCGACGGTGAACCTCGCCATCACCATCGCCCCGGCGACCCTGGCCATCACCACCACCAGCCTGCCCCCGGGCCAGATCGGGTCGCCCTACCCGGGTGCCACCCTGGCCAGCAGCGGCGGCACCGGGAGTGTCAGCTGGACCCAGTCGGGCCTCCCGGCCGGGCTCACCATGACCTCCGGCGGGGCCATCTCCGGCACCCCGGCCGGCCCGGCCGGCACGGACAACTTAACCGTGACCGCAACGGACAGCGGCACACCGACGGCTCAGACGGCAACCAAGACGCTGTCGATCACCGTCAGCCCGGCTGCCGTCACCGGCGCCGACAAGGCCTACGTTGCCGGCCAGGGGAGCTTCGCTGGCGGGTCTGGAGGGGGTGGCCAGTCGTTCATCAACGTGGTCAATCTCGCCACGAACTCGCTGGAGACGAGCATCGCCGCCCCGGACCCGGTCAACTCGATCGCCGTCAGCCCGGCCGGGACCCAGGCGCTGGCCGTGGACAACGCCGGCAACCTGTTGGTGATCAGCACCTCGACCGACACCCTGACCAAGACCGTCGACATCGCCGGCAGCTCGTTTCTCAGCAGCATCGTCTTCAGCACCGACGGCTCCCAGGCCTATGTCGCCGAGGAGTTCGCCTCGGCGATCCTGGTGGTCAACACGTCGACGGATACGGTCATCAAGACGATCCCAGTTGCCGCCGGAAGCGGTCCGGACGCGCTGGCGGTCCAGCCTGGGGCGGCCTCGTCGTCGCTCCCCGGCCTCAGTTCGCTGCTCTATGTGACGAACTCGAACAGCAACAACGTCGAGGTCGTCAACACCGGGACGGGAGCCACGGTTGCCACCATCCCGGTCGCCCACACGACCGACGCCGTCGCCGTCAACCCGGCCGGCACGCTGGCGTATGTCGCCGACACCAGCGGGAGTGCGACCAGCAAGAATCCCATCGGGGTGACCGTGATCAACACCCACAGCAACTCGGTGGTGACCACGATCCCGTTCGGCGGGAACCTGGGCATCCCGACCGGGGTCTCGGTCAGCCCCAACGGGCAGACGGCCTGGGTCACCGACCGGCACAACGACGTCGGGGTGATCAACGCCGCAACGAACTCGCTGGCGACCACCATCACGGGAGCCTCGTCGACCTGGGGTATCGCCGTGTCCCCCGACGGTGGCACGGTCTACGCCTCGACCACCACCGGAAGCCTCGACGTGATCGACGCCGCCTCACGGACGATCCGTGCCACGATCAACATCGGCGTCCCCAGCTACGCCATCGCCCTGGACATCACCGGTCCGCCGGCCCCGCTGGCGATCACCTCATCGCCCACGCTGCCCGGCGGCACGGTTGGCCAGCCCTACACGGCGACGCTGGCGGCGGCAGGGGGCGTGGCACCGTACCGCTGGTCCTTCGCCGGGTGGTCCCTGCCGGCCGGGCTGGCGCTCAACCCGTCGACCGGCGTCATCAGCGGTACGCCGACCGTCACCGGGACGACGCAGGTGGGCTTCACGGTCACCGACTCGTCCAACCCGCCCCAGACCGCGTCGCAGCAGGCCACGATCACGATCCTGCCGGCACCGGTGACCGTGAGGATTGGCAGCCAGGCAACGTTCACGTGGACCGTCGGCCAAATGGTGCACGTCACGTTCGTGGCCAGTGGCGGAACCGGCCCGTACCGCTATGCGATCACCTCGGGTTCGGTTCCCCCCGGTCTGACGCTGAGCCCGGGCGGCGCCCTCAACGGACGGGTCGGCGGCAACGCCTTTTCCTTCTACACCTTCACCATCACGGCCACCGATGCCAACGGGTTCAAGGGCAGCCAGACGTTCCAGGCCATCGTGTCCTGACGGGGGACGGCTTAACCGGGGCTGCGGTCAGGCCGGGGGGGCTGCGGTCAGGCCGAGGTCGCCGCTACCCATCGGGCGCGGATTGCCTCCACCTTCGGCCCCCCGCGGTCGGGACCGGAAGGGACCGGGATGGCGGCATCCTGCGGGAGGTAGGTCGCCTCAAGCGGGATCCGCCGCCCGTCCCGCCGGACGACGACCCCCGCCGCCCGGGCGGCTTTCCGGTCGGCACCGCGGGGGACGGCCTCGATGCTGGCGATCTCGGCCCACGGCAGCTTGACGGTGCGCCACTGGTTGCGCACCTTGATCCCGGACTCGGTACACCGGGCCATGACGAGTACCCCGCGGGCGCCGTAGAGCAGGACGAGAGCGAGCACCGGGTAGGAGACCAGCACGGCCACGGTCGAGAACCCGCCGGCCAGGGTGCCGGCGAAGACGGCGAAGAGCATGAGGCCGCCGGCCCGCACGCTGGGCGAGCGGACGACGAGCGGGGTGTGGGTGCCCGTGTTGCGGGCATGGCCGGCGTTCACCGGCGCAATCATAGGTTCGCCGCCGGCTTGTCTTACCTACAGATTGTGGAGTTCTTTCGCCTTCGCCGAAAAGCCGGAAAAAACTCCACAATCCGGCACAACTAGAAGGCGTTGAGGCCGTGCGGGGTGCCCATGCCGGTGGGGCCGTCGTAGCCGGCCTGGCCGTCGCACAGGTAGGGGGCGTTGGGGCTGGTGCTGCGCCGGCCGAACAGGCCGAAGCTGCCGCCGGTGGCCGGGCAGTTCGCGCCGTAGCTGCCGGAGGCGTTCCGCCCGCTGGTCACGTCGTTCAGGTAGGGGGCCGATGCCTTCTGGTAAAGGTCCTGAGCCGGGTAGCTCACGCCGCTGTTGTAGCCGGCGGCGTTGGCCAGGGCGAAGAACGAGGCGATCGTCGGCGAAGCCACGCTGGTGCCGCCGAAGACCAGCCAGTTGGCGCCACCGCTGGAGCCGTAGCTGTCATAGACGGCGACCCCGGTATACGGATCGGCGTCGGAGGAGACGTCGGCGACGACCCGCTTGGTGCAGCCGATCGCCCCGCTCGGGGTCGCCGGCAGGACCGCGGTCTGCCAGGAGCTCTGCGCGATGTAGCCGCTGCAGCCGCTGCCGGCCCCTTCGGACGTGCTGGTCGACCACACCTTCTCGCTCCAGCCCCGGCTGTTCGACGCCCGGGACAGTGAGGTGCCCCCGACGGCGACGACGTCGTTGGAGGCGGCCGGGAACTCGACGCCGTAGCCGCCGTCGCCGCTGCTGGCGGTGATCGCGATGCCCGGGTGGTTGTAGTACTCCGACGCAGCGGTCGTCTCGCCGCTGAACTCGTTACCGCCATAGCTGTTCGAGATGGCGTTCGCGCCGCGGGCGGCCGCCGTGTTGACTGCGGTGCCCAGGTCGTTGAAGCTGGCCGAGCTGGCCGCCTCCAGCAGGATCTTGCAGTCCGGGCAGGTCGCCGAGACCATGTCGACGTCAAGGTCGATCTCCTGGCCCCACCCGGTGTTGCCGCCGGGGCTCGACGACGTCACGGCCCCGCCGTTCTCGTTCAGCTCGGTGAAGCAGCCGTTGGCGACCGTGCAGGGCGGCAGGTTGAACTGCGCCCGGTAGGCCGCCAGGTCGGAGGCGACGTTGGGGTTCTGGTAGGCGTCGACGATCGCCACCGTCTGGCCGTTCCAGTTCCAGGTCGACCCGGTCACCAAGGGGAACCCGTAGGCCGAGGACAGGTCGGCCGGCGCGTAGCCGGACGTGTAGCTGGTTGATGCGAGCGGCTTGTTGTTGGCCCCGTCCAGCACTTCGGCGGTGCACGCCGCCGAACCTGCGCCGGCATTCGCACAGACCTTGGCGGAGTGAACGGCGCCCTGCCCGCTCACGGCAAGAGCGGACTCGGCCCCCGGAAGGGCCACCACGCCGGTCACGCCCAACAGGGCAGCAGAAAGCAGAGCAGGTACGCGGTGGCGCATGTGAACTCCTTGGGCGCAAGGGACTCGGTCAAACCAAGTATGGGGGGGGGCTTGCGCGCCCCGCCATCCTCCAAACGGGTCAATCCTGGGGGTCGGTTCGGACTACATTCGTTCTAGTCGGTATGCCGTCAAGGCGCCGCCGACCGACTATCGTGGAAGGCAATGACCGGGGTCGGAGAACTCGAAGGATTCGTCCGGGAGCAGTACGCCCACCGGGAGGCGTTGGTCCGCTCGCACTACGCCGCCGAGGCTCCCCGGCTGGCCCGCGCCTGCCACCAGATGGCCGAGCGTTTTGCCCGCGGCGGCCGGATCCTCGCCTTCGGGCTGGGGGCGGCGGCCACCGACGCCGCGCACATCTCGGTCGAGTTCGTGCACCCGGTGATCGTCGGCAAGCGCGCCCTGCCGGCGATCGCCCTGCCCAACGACGGGCCGACCACGCTCGGGCTGGCCACCGAGGACATCGGGTCGACCTTCGCCCGGCTGGTCGAGGTGCTGGGCGAGCCGGAGGACATCGCCATCGGCCTGTCGCTCGGCCCCGACGACCCGTCCGAGCCGGCGATTGCCGCCGGGCTCAAGCAGGCGGCGGCCCGGGGAATGCTGACCATCGGGCTGGTGGGCGCGTCGTCGCAGCCAGCGTCGCGGTCGGTCGAGGCCGACTGGGTGTTCAGCTGCGACGACCCCGATCCCTTTGTCGTCCAGGAGGTCCACGAGACCGGCTACCACATGCTCTGGGAGCTGGTGCACGTGTTCTTCGAGCACAAGGGCCTGCTGAAGGGGCGCTCCGCCGGGCCGGTCCACGACTCCGGGGCGTCGAGCTTCCTGTACCCGTTCCTCGCCGAGGCCGAGACCGACCTGGACTCGGTGCTGGAGGGGATCCAGGGGTCAATCCGGCAGAAGGCCGAGGACGTGATCTCGATCCGGGGCTTCGGCGAGCGGACCAACCCGGCGTCGATGGTGCGGGTCGCCCATTTGCTGGCTGACCGGTTCGCCGCCGGCGGCAAGCTGCTGGCCTTCGGCAACGGGGGGTCGGCAACCGATGCCCAGGACTTCGTCACCGACCTGATGGCCCCGCCCCGGGGGCTGCGGCCCCGGCCGGCGCTGTCGCTGACCAACGAGGAAGCGGTGGTGACCGCCGTCGGCAACGACGTCGGCTACGACAACGTCTTCGCCCGGCAGGTGATCGCCTACGGGAAGGCCGGTGACATCGCCTTCGCCATCTCGACCTCCGGCGGCTCGCGCAACGTGCTGGCCGCCCTGGAGGAGGCCCGGCGGCGGAAGCTGACCTGCTTTGGCCTGGCCGGGTATGGCGGGGGGCCGATGCTCGCCCGGGGCCTGGTGGAGGAATGCCTGACCATCGACTTCGAGTACATCCCCCGGATCCAGGAGGCCCAGGCGACCCAGTACCACGTCCTCCGCCGGCTGATCGAGCAGGTCTGACGCTCCGGCCCGCGGGCCACCTCTTGGGCGAAAAACGCGGTCAGGGCGCGGCTGTACGGGGAAGACCTTGAGCGAGAAGTGAACAATCCGATCGACGTGAAGGGACTTGCCCGCGACCTGGGCGTGGCCGCCGAGGGCGAGGTCCGCTTCGATGCCCTCAACCGGGCGCTCTACGCCAGCGACGCTTCCAACTTCCGCCAGCCGCCGCTGGGGATCGTGCTGCCCAGGACACTCGACGACATCGTTGCCGTGCACCGGGTCTGCCGGGAGTACGGGGCGCCGATCACCCCTCGGGGGACCGGGACCAGCCTGGCCGGGCAGGCGGTCAACCGGGCGGTCATCGTCGATGTCTCCCGGCACCTGACCGGCATCGGCGGCATCGATGTCGCGCACCGTACCGTGACGGTCGAACCGGGGGCGATCAACGGCCGGGTGACCAACGCCGCACGGGCCGAGGGCCTGGTCTACGGCCCCGACCCGGCGACCCATGCCTACTGCACCATCGGCGGTAACCTCGGCACCAACGCCTGCGGCTCCCACTCGGTACAGGCCGCCTTCTACGGCCCCGGGCCGAGGACCTCGGACAACGTCGAGTCGCTGGAGGTCCTCACCTACGACGGGCTCCGGCTGGTGGTCGGGCCGACCTCACCTGCCGAGTTCGAGGCCATCGTCGCCGCAGGGGGACGCCGTGCCTCGATCTACCGGGAGCTGGCCGACCTGGCCCACCGGTATGCCGGCCTGATCCGGGAGCGGTACCCGGACATCGCCCGGCGGGTCTCCGGCTACAACCTGGACGAGCTGCTGCCCGAGCACGGCTTCAACGTCGCCCGGGCGCTGGTCGGCACCGAGGGTACCTGCGTCACGATCCTCCGGGCGACGCTGAAGCTGACCCCGGCCCTCCCGTGGCGGTCGCTCGTGGCCGTAGCCTTCGGCACCATCGCCGAAGCCGCCGACGCCGGCCCGGAGATCCTGGCCCTGCGGCCGGTGGCGCTGGAGGGCTTCGACGACCGGGTTGTGCGCGACCGCGAGGGGATCCTGCCCGGGCCGGGCGCAGGCTGGCTGCTCGCCGAGTTCGGCGCCGACGACCAGGCCGGCGCCGACGACCAGGCTCGCCAGCTGGTCGGCCAGCTCACCGCGCACGGCGTCGAGGCCGGCCGGGTCAAACGCTTCGAGCACCCGGAGCAGGCGGCAGCCGCCTGGAAGGTCCGGGAGAGTGCCCTGGGCACCGCCTCCTTTGCCCCTGATGGCACCGACTTCTGGGCGGGGTGGGAGGATGCCGCCGTGGGTCCCGAACAGCTCGGGGACTACCTCCGGGACCTCCAGTCGCTCTACCGCCGCCGCGGCGTCAGCGGCGCCATCTACGGCCACTTCGGCCAGGGCTGTGTCCATTCCCGGATCTCCTTCGACCTGCGCACCCGGCCGGGTGTCAAGGGCTACCGGGCGTTCATGGAGGACGCCGCCGACCTGGTCGTCTCCTACGGCGGCTCGCTGTCGGGCGAGCACGGCGACGGCCAGCAGCGGGCCGAGCTGCTGCCGAGAATGTACGGGGAGGAGCTGATCGACGCCTTCCGCCAGTTCAAGGCGACCTGGGACCCGGAGGGCGGGATGAATCCAGGCAAGGTGGTGGACCCGCGCCGCCTCGACCAGGACCTCCGGCTGGCTGGTCCCCAGCCGGCCCGGCCGTCCGTGCAGTTCGCCTACCCCATCGACCAGGGCGACTTCCGCCACGCCACCGTGCGCTGCGTCGGCGTCGGCCGGTGCCGGGTCCCCGATCCCGCCGGCGTCATGTGCCCCAGCTTTGCTGCTACCGGCGAGGAGGAGCACACCACCCGGGGTCGCGCCCGGCTGCTGTTCGAGATGCTCCAGGGCGACGTCATCGGTGGCGGTTGGCGCAGCCCCGAGGTCGCCGAGGCGCTCGACCTGTGCCTGGCCTGCAAGGGGTGCAGCAACGACTGCCCGGTTTCGGTCGACATGCCGACCTACAAGGCCGAGTTCCTCCACCACCACTTCAAGGGCCGGCTGCGGCCCCGGCAGGCCTATGCCATGGGGCTGATCGACCTGTGGGCGGCGGGGGGCTCGCGGATGGCCGGCCTGGCCAACCTGATCGGTCGGTCCCCGGTGGTCGCCCAGGCCGCCGGGGTGGCCCGGCAACGGGCCATGCCGGCGCTGGCCCGGGTGACGCTGCGGCAGTGGTTTGCCCGGCGGCCGGTCGTGAATGTGGGTGGGCCCCGGGTGCTGTTGTGGGCAGACACCTTCTCGAACTTCTTCGACGCGGCGGTCGGCAGGGCGGGCGTCGAGGCCCTGGAAGCGGCCGGCTACCAGGTCGTGCTGGCCCGGAAACGGCTCTGCTGCGGGCGGCCGCTCTACGATTACGGCTTCCTCGGGCTGGCCAGACGGTACCTGCGGCGGTGCGTCGACGGGCTTCGCGACGAGCTCCGGGCGGGCACGGCGGTCATCGGGCTGGAGCCGTCGTGCCTGGCGGTGTTCAAAGACGAGCTGCCCGGGCTGCTGCCCGGCGACGAGGATGCCGAGCGGCTTGCCGCCCAGAGCTTCCACTTCTCGGCGTTCCTCGCCGGGCGGGATCACCCCCGCCCGCTGCCGGCCCTCGCCGGGAAGGCCCTGGTCTGGGGCCACTGCCACCACCGGGCGACCGGCGGGCTGGAGGCCGAGCAGGAGGTCCTCCGCTCGATGGGCCTCGACGTCGCCATGGCCCCCCCGGGCTGCTGCGGCCTGGCCGGGTCGTGGGGGTTCGAGGCGGAGCACTACGATCTGTCGATGCAGATTGCCGAGCGGGGCCTCCTGCCTGCCGTCCGCGCCGCCGATCCCGGGACCCTGATCGTCGCCGACGGGTTCTCCTGCCGGACCCAGCTCAGCCAGTCCGGCACCGGCCGGGAGGCCCTCCACCTGGCCCAGGTGCTGGCCGGGGCCAAGCAGCACGCCTGACCGCCTGAACGCGGTGAACTTCCTCTTCACCGTCCCGCCGCGGTCACGGTTATGGTGCGCGCTGACCGGTGCCGCCCTGGCGGCCGTCGCCATCCTGCTCCTGCCCGGGCTCTTCTTCGTGGGGACACCGCTGCGTGATGCCGGGGAGGGCCTGGGCTTCCTGGTCATGGCGGTCGGTGCGGTCTCGGCGCTGCGGCTGGCGGTGATGCGCCGGCCCGTGCTCCGGCTGGCCGGTGGCGAGCTGGCCGTCCGGCACCCGGGCCTGTTCCGCGGCCTGGTCACCGTGCCGATCGCCGAGGTCCGGGCGGTGCTGGTCTCTGATGCGGTGATCCAGCGGGGGCTGATGCAGTCGACCCTGCCGCCGCAGTTTGTGCTCGAACCGAGCGAGGGCGAGAAGGTCTATGTCTATCCGGGCGGCCGGCGCTTCGTCCCGGCCCTGGGGTTCTTCCAGCAGTCGGTGAACCTGTGCCTGCTGTTCCGTGCGCCGGTGACCCTTACCGGCGTCCGCCGGCTGCCGGCGCTGTTCCTGGACAACCGGGCGCTGCTGCGGATGCGGACCGTGCCGGGGATGTGCCTGCCGCTGGAATCGCCGGCGGCAGCCCAGCAGGCGCTGGTCGACCTCGGGGTCGCCCGGTCCATGGCGCAGGCGGAGTTGGAGGCGATGCTCCCTCAGCTCCAGCGCCGGAACTGGCGGGGGCGGTGAGTCTTGTAGACAGCCTTCTTTGTAAGCTGACGGGTCTATTTGATCCCTCACGTTACAAAGAACGGCAACCTCCGGGCCCGCCCGTCAGAGCCGGGCCCGGAGGCCACCCAGATCGAGCCGGTTACGCCCCCGCCATGGCCGCCGAGAACTCCTTGACGATGTCGGCGGTGAAGCCTTTGGCGTCGCCGAAGAGCATCAGCGTCTTGTCCATGTAGAACAGGTCGTTGTCGATTCCGGCGAAGCCGGGGCTCATCGACCGCTTGATCACCATCACGGTCCGGGCCTTGTCGACGTCCAGGATCGGCATCCCGTAGATCGGTGAGGTCTTGTCGGTCTTTGCCGCCGGGTTGGTGACGTCGTTGGCCCCGATGATCAGCACCACGTCGGTCTGGGCGAACTCGGCGTTGATGTCCTCCATCTCGACCAGGGCGTCGTAGGGCACGTTGGCGTCGGCCAGGATCACGTTCATGTGGCCCGGCATCCGGCCGGCGACCGGGTGGATGGCGAACTTCACGTCGATGCCTGCCTTGGTCAGCGAGTCGTACAGCTCCCGCACCTTGTGCTGGGCCTGGGCAACCGCCATCCCGTAGCCGGGCACGATGACCACCGACGACGCCGCCTCCAGGATCGACGCCGCCTCCTCGGCGGACCCGCTGCGGAAGGGCCGTTTCTCCCCACCGCCCTTGGTGGCCACCGCTCCGAAGCCACCGAACAGCACGTTGGTGAACGAGCGGTTCATCGCCTTGCACATGATGATCGACAGGATGAGGCCCGACGACCCATCGAGTGCACCGGCGACAATCAGCAGCTTGTTGGCCAGGACGAAGCCCATCATGGCCGACGACAGGCCGCCGTAGGCGTTCAGCAGGGCGATGACCGTAGGCATGTCCGCCCCGCCGATCGCCATGATCAGGAACACCCCGAGCAGCAGCGGGATGACGATCAGGGCGGCGAACACGGCGGTCTTGGTGGGCTCGAAGTTGAGGTACACCGCGATGACCAGGGCGGCGACCAGCACGACCCCCTTCACCACGTTGTGGCCCTTGTAGACGATCGGCTTCTGCGGGAGGATCTCCTGTAACTTCCCGGCGGCGATGAGGCTCCCGGTGAAGGTCAGGTAGCCGAGGATCACCTCGGCGCACAGGGCGGCCATGTTGAAGTGGGAGTGGATCAGCCCGCTCTCCTGCAGGTAGAACTCGGCCGTGCCGACCAGGGCCGCCGCCCCCCCGCCGCAGGCGCGCATGAAGGCGATCTGCTGGGGGACGGACTTCATCGGGGTGAGCACCGCCAGCGGGATGCCGGCGATCGCCCCGAGGACCAACCCGAGGATGATCCACTGGTAGTCGGCGATCGTGCCGGGAACGTGGCCGGCCCCGCCGTGGCTGTAGTTCAGCAGCGTCGCCAGGATGGCGATCGCCATGCCGATCTCGCCGACCCGGTTGCCCTTGACCGCGGTCGCCGGCTTGTTCATCCACTTCAGCGAGTAGACGAAGCAGATGACGGCGATGATGTAGGAGTAGTCGACGATCTGGGAGCGGGTCGCCAGGCTCATGGCTTCGCCCCCGGCCCAGAAGGCGCCCCGCCGGCCCCGGTCTTCGCCGGCTCCTTCTTCTTGAACATCTTCAGCATCCGGTCGGTGATCCAGAAGCCGCCGACGACATTGGCCATCGACAACACGATCGCCGCAGTCCCGAGGACGGTGGCGAGGTGGCTGTCCTCACCACCGGCAAGCACGATCGCACCGACGACGGCGATGGCCGCGATGGCATTGGTCAGCGACATCAGCGGTGTGTGCAGCAGCGGGCTGACCCGCCGGATCACGTCCAGGCCGATGAAGGTGCCGAGGACGAAGACGAAGAGGTACGTCGACAGCTGGCTGGCCATCTAGCTGCCTCCTTCGCCCGGAGCATCGGAGCCGGGCGGCGGAGCCGGCGGTGCCAAGTCGGGCAGGCCCAGGGCCTTCCGCACCCGGGCGTTCATGACCTCGCCGCCCTTGGCGATCATCGACTCCCGGACGATCTCGTCCTCCATGTTCATGTTCAGGACACCCTTCTTGTACATGTTGAACAGGAAATTGGTGACGTTCTTGCCGTAGGTCATCGATGCGTGGACCGGGACCGTCGCCGGGAGATTCGTAGGGCCGTCGATGACGATCCCGTTGACCACGACCTCCTGGTCCGGCTGCGACAGGGCGACGTTGCCTCCCTGGCCGGCGGCCATGTCGATGATCACCGACCCGGGCGCCATCCCCTTGACCATCTCCTCGGTGACCAGCAGGGGGGCTTTCTTGCCCGGCACCTGGGCGGTGGTGATGACGATGTCGCTCTGCGCGATCACGGTGGCCAGCACCTCCCGCTGGCGGCGCAGGAACTCCTCGCTCTGCTCCTTGGCGTAGCCGCCGGTGCCCTGGGCCGCGGCGGTGTCCAGCTCGACCTTGACGAACTTGCCGCCCAGGCTCTCGACCTGCTCGGCGGTCTCCGGCCGCACGTCGAACGCCTGCACCACCGCCCCGAGCCGCTTGGCGGTGGCGATCGCCTGCAGTCCGGCGACACCGACCCCCAGCACGAACACCTTCGCCGGCGGGATCGTCCCGGCGGCGGTGGTCATCATCGGCATCATCTTGGGCAGTAACCGGGCGGCCCGGATGACCGCCTTGTAGCCGCCGATGTTGGCTTGGGAGGAGAGCACGTCCATGCTCTGCGCCCGGGTGATGCGGGGGACCAGCTCCATGGCGAAGGCGGTGACCCCCTTGGTCGCCAGCTCGGCGACAAGCTCCGGAGCGGCCAGCGGGTTGGCCAGGCCGATCAGGATCTGCTCGGGCCGGAGCTGGTCCAGGTCGCCCCGACCGGCATCGGGGTTCGCCGGGAAGGTGCGGATCTGGGCGACGATGTCGGCACCGAAGGCCTCGGCCCGCGAGCCGACCGTCGCCCCGTGCTGGGCGTAGGCTTCGTCGACGAAGCCGGCCCCCGCCCCGGCCCCCGCCTCCACGACGACCCGCAATCCGGCCTTGGTGAGGGCCGGGAGCGCCGTGGGGGTCAGGGCCACCCGGTGCTCCCCCGGGAAGCTCTCCTTCGGTACCCCCACGGCTAACGACGAGCCTTCTTCGGCCATGCGCCTGACCTCCTCCTCAGCCGGACCGCATCGTGGTTCCGGCTGCCTTCCGATAAGTCCCTTCGCTTACCCGAATGCTCGCCTTTGTAAAGCGCCTGCCGGCCGGGTAGCCGGCCTGGCGGCGCTTCCCGCCGTTACGCGGTCGTCGCGGGTTCAGACGCCTTCCCCGACACCAACGCGCGGGCGTGTGCTGCCACATTCTCTGCGGTGAAGCCGAACTCCCTGAGGACGACCTCCCCGGGCGCCGAGGCGCCGTAGTGGTCGAGGCCGATCGACGCGCCCCGCTCCCCGACCCAGCGCTCCCAGCCGAAGATCGAGAGGCACTCGACGCTCAACCGGGCGGTGACCGCCGGCGGGAGCACCTCGTCCCGGTAGGACTGCGGCTGGCGGGCGAACAGCTCCCACGAGGGCATCGAGACGACCCGCGCCCGGATCCCGTCGGAGGCCAGGCGCCCGGCGGCGTCGACGGAGATGAAGACCTCGGACCCGGTGGCGATGATGATCACGTCGGGCACCGGGCTGCCACCGTTGGCCGCAGGAGGCTCGTAAAGCGTGTAGGCCCCCTTGTGCAGACCTGACGCGGGGGCCAGGGTGGAGCGGTCCAGCACCGGCACGTTCTGCCTGGTGAGCACCAGGGCGACCGGGCCCCCGGTGTGGGACATGGTGTAACGCCAGGCCTCGACCGCCTCGTTGGCGTCGGCGGGCCGGATCACCACCATGTTCGGCATCGCCCGCAGGCTGGCGAGGTGCTCGACCGGCTGGTGGGTTGGCCCGTCCTGGCCCTGGCCGATCGAGTCGTGCGAGTAGACGAAGATCGTCGGCGCCTTCATCAGGGCGGCGAGGCGCACCGCCGGGCGCATGTAGTCCGAGAAGATCAGGAAGGTGCCGCCATAGGGCCGCACCCCGCCGTGGAGTCCCATCCCGTTCATGGCGCAGGCCATGGCGTGCTCCCGAACCCCGTAATGGAGATACCGGCCCCCGGTGCCCGGCCCCATCACCTCGGCGTCCTTGATGGCGGTCAGGTTGGAGCCGGTGAGGTCGGCCGAGCCGCCGATCAGCTCGGGGACATGCGGGGCGATGGCGTTGATCGCCTGGTTGGAGGCGGTCCGGGTGGCGACCGGCTTGCCGCCGGAGGCGATCGTCGGCAGGTCGGCATCCCAGCCGTCTGGCAGCCGGCCGGCGAGCACCCGATCGAACTCGGCGGCGTCGTCGGGGAAGTCGGCGGTGTAGCGCTGCAACAGCGCGTTCCAGTCGGCCTCGAAGGCGGCCCCGCGGGGGCCGGCCAGCCGCCAGGCCTCGAGGGCGGCGTCGGGGACGTAGAAGAACCTCTCGGGGTCCCAGCCCAGCCGGATCTTCGCCCCGGCGACCTCGTCCGGACCCAGGGCCGCCCCGTGCGAGGAGGCGCTGTCCTGCTTGTTCGGGGCGCCGTAGCCGATGTGGGTGCGCAGGATGATCAGCGACGGCCGGGGGTCGGACTGGGCGGCAGAGATCGCCTCGGTCAGCGCCCCGAGGTCGTTACCGTCGGCAACGTGGGCGACGTGCCACTCGTAGCCCTCGAACTGGCGGCCGACGTTCTCGGTGAACGCCAGGTCGGTCGACCCGTCGATGGTGATCTGGTTGGCGTCGTACAGGTAGATCAGCTTGCCCAGGCGCAGGTGGCCGGCCAGCGACGCAGCCTCGTGGCTGATGCCCTCCATCATGTCGCCGTCGGAGCAGATGGCGTAGGTGTAGTGGTCGACCAGGGCGTGGCCCGGCTTGTTGAACCGCTCCGAGAGGATCTTCTCGGCGATGGCCATCCCGACGCCGGTGCCAAAGCCCTGCCCGAGCGGCCCGGTCGTGGTCTCGACGCCAACCGTGTGCCCGTACTCCGGGTGGCCCGGCGTCAGCGAACCCCACTGACGGAACTGCTTGATGTCGTCCAAGGTCAGCCCGTAGCCGGTGAGGTAGAGCAGCGAGTAGATCAGCATCGAGGCGTGTCCGGCGGACAGGACGAACCGGTCCCGGTTGACCCACTTCGGGTTGGCCGGGTTGTGCTTGAGGAACTTCGTCCACAGCACGTAGGCGGCCGGGGCCAGGCCCATCGGGGCGCCGGGGTGGCCGGAGTTGGCCTTCTCGACGGCGTCCATCGCCAGCGTGCGGACGGTGTTGATGTTGAGCAGGTCGGCCTCGGAGCCGTACTCCGGTGGCGACACGATCTTGGTCAACGTCTGGTCCATGGCAATCCCTTTCCTCCGTGTCGTCGCCCGCGGCAGGCGGCGTTCATCAGCCGTCGCCCCGAGCGATGGCGACAGCGGCGGCCAGGTTGGCTCGGCATTCCTCGACACACGCAGCGATCCCGCCGGGGTGGCGGAACAGCGCCGAGCCGACGACGAAGGTGTCGGCTCCGGCGGC
>OEPS010000319.1_pt1 | contig 17553 bp, 11 predicted proteins | sample 1539411 | NCBI WGS metagenome assembly OEPS01 (sample SAMN02671747, study PRJEB22543) | soil metagenome | biome: bacteria | place: China:Hunan Province, Lengshuijiang City | collected 2012-10-15 | depth 0.08m m
TGCTGATGTGGGAAATCGGCAAGAACCTCAAGGACTCGGAAAAAGAGTTCGACCGCACCTGCGACTACATCGTCGACACCATCAATGCCCTCAAGGAACTGGACCGCCGCTCCAGCCGCTTCGAACTGGAACAGGACACCCTCGGCCAGATCCGCCGTGCGCCGCTGGGTGTAGCGCTGTGCATGGGCCCTTACAACTACCCGCTGAACGAGACCTTCACCACCCTGATCCCGGCACTGATCATGGGCAATACCGTGGTGTTCAAACCGGCCAAGTTCGGTGTGCTGCTGATTCGCCCGCTGCTCGAAGCCTTCCGTGACAGCTTCCCGGCCGGGGTGATCAACGTCATCTATGGCCGTGGCCGCGAGACCGTCAGCGCCTTGATGGCCAGTGGCAAGATCGATGTGTTCGCCTTTATCGGCACCAACAAGGCCGCCAGCGACCTGAAAAAACTTCACCCACGGCCACACCGCCTGCGCGCCGCCCTGGGCCTGGATGCGAAGAACCCGGGGATCGTGCTGCCGGAAGTGGATCTGGACAACGCGGTCAACGAAGCGGTAACTGGCGCCCTGTCGTTCAACGGCCAGCGCTGCACGGCGCTGAAGATCCTCTTTGTCCATGAAGAGGTGGTCGACAGCTTCCTCGACAAATTCCAGCGCAAGCTGGCCGCACTCAAGCCGGGCATGCCCTGGGAACCCGGGGTGGCCCTGACGCCGTTGCCCGAGGCGGGCAAGATCGATTACCTCAATGGCCTGGTGGCTGACGCAGTGGAGAAAGGCGCGCGCGTCATCAACGAAGGCGGCGGTGCCAGTCGTGGCTCGTTCTTCTACCCTGCCCTGCTGTACCCGGTCAGCGCGCAGATGCGCGTCTACCAGGAAGAACAGTTCGGGCCTGTGGTACCGGTCGTGCCTTACCGGGACCTGCAGACCGTGATCGACTATGTGCTCGATTCCGACTTCGGTCAGCAATTGAGTATCTTCGGCACCAACCCCGCCGAGGTCGGGCGCCTGGTCGACACCTTCGCCAACCAGGTCGGCCGTATCAACCTCAACGCCCAGTGCCAGCGTGGCCCGGACACCTACCCGTTCAACGGCCGCAAGAACTCTGCCGAAGGGACCTTGTCGGTCCACGATGCGCTGCGGGTGTTTTCGATCCGCACCTTGGTGGCGACCAAGTTCCAGGAGAGTAACAAGCAACTGATCAGCGACATCATCCGTAACCGCGACTCGAGCTTCCTGACCACCGATTACATTTTCTGATAGCCGTCCGTCCAGCGCCGCAGATTTTGATTTGCCGAATCGCCGAAACTGTACAAACATACAGTTTCGCGCCATTCCACTCTGCGGCGCGCTAAGGAGGATGTATAAAATGGCCGTCAAACCAATCCCCGAAGGACAACACACCATCACCCCTTACCTGGGCATCAAGGATGCCGGCAAGGCCATCGACTTCTATAAGGCCGCGTTCGGCGCGGTCGAGATGTTCCGCCTGGAAAGCCCGGATGGCCGGGTCGGTCATGCCGAGCTGAAAATCGGCGACTCGTCGCTGATGCTTGCCGATCCGTGCGACATGGAAGGCGGTCTGGTCAGCAGCCAATCGCTGGGTGGCGCTGCGATTGGCCTGCACCTGTATGTCGATGATGTCGATGCACGCTTTGCCCAGGCCATCAAGGCCGGTGCCACCCAGGTCAGGGCAGTGGAAAATCAGTTCTACGGTGACCGTAGCGGCACCTTGAAAGACCCGTTCGGCAATCTCTGGTTCGTCTCGTCCCATGTCGAGGACGTCTCGGTAGAAGAAATCCGCGCCCGCGCCGCCAAGTTGTTCGCCTCTTAGGAGGCGCAAGCTGCAAGCCATAGCTTTAAGCTGCAAGCAAAAGCGCACACGGCTTTTACTTGCAGCTTATAGCTTGTAACTTGTAGCCGGTGACTAAGGACTTTCATGCGAATCATTGAAAAAAACGCTGCGCTGGTACGCACCCTCACACCTGCCGAAGATGAACTGCTGCGCGGTTTTGTCCAGGGCAACCTGACTGGGCCACGCTTGCTGCAGGCCAATCAGCTGCTGCTCAAGGTCCGTGCCGCCGGGCACTGGCTGGCGTGTGACTGCCAGCCAAAGGCGATGCCGATTCTCAACGTCAACCTCAACGGCAACACCGGCACCCTGTTCCTGAAGAACAACCCCGGCACCGCCGAGCATGACCCCGAGTGTGCCTTCATCAAGGATGAGCGCGAGGCCGGTCGCCAGGAAGATTCAGAGGTGCTGCCAGCGGCCTGGTTGCCCCCCGACACCCCCTTGCGCCTGATCGGCGATTTTCGCCGCGCCGCCCCTGGCAGTGCGGGTGAGATCAGCGATGGCAGCGACAAGCGTGAGCAGCATCGCTTGTTGTCTTTACTGCTGACCCTGATCGAGGCCGGAGGCCTGAACGTCTACGCCACCCACCTGAGAAAGGACCTGACCGGCCAGTTTGCCGAACTGCGCAGCGTCGCCAGTCGCTATCCCTTGATCGAGCGGGTGCCGGCCAGCAACTACCTGGAAACCCGCCTGGACATGAAGCACATGATGATGCTCAAGGCCCGGCTGCGTGACTCCAGCGCCTTTGGCAATCATCGTCGTTATGGCTTGATGCTCGACTGCGTCAGCCAGATCAAGGCGCGCAAGGTGTACAACGAGCGCAGTGAAGACGGCTTCGATTTCCAGGGCCATCACCTGCTGTGGGGTGGCAGCAAGACGCCGGGACCGCTGCTGGCCCTGGCCATTTACTCACCGGCCAGTGCCGGCAGCCACTTCTACGAATTGATTCATGTCGCCAGCGTCCCGGTGCTGTCGCGCGGACACCTGTTTCCGGTGTACCGCGATGAAGAGCGCGAGCCCTTGAAAGTGCTGGTGTCCTTGATCGACTGGATGGCCAGCAAGGGTGTACGGGTGCTGATGCGCCGCCCGGTGATTGGCGGCCAGGGCATGGACGCGTTGGTGCTCAGCTCCGACCAGGACCGGGTGCTTTCTGTGTCACTGACCGAACAACCGTTGGGGCCGGAGCCTGAGGGCGAAACCTTCAAGCGCTTTGCCGACTTCAAGAGCCTGGACACCTTTCGCAAGTACGTGGCGGGCTTCTTCATGCGTGGGCGTGAATAACCCCTGCCTGTAGGAGCGGATTTATCCGCTCCTACAGATGATCACCACTGCCGCTTATCTGGTCGGGTCAGGCCGAGTTTCTCGATCCGGTAACGCAGCATGTCGCGGCTCAAGCCCAGCAGCCGCGCCGATTTAGTGACATTCCAATCGGTGCGATCAAGCATCTTGCGCACCATGTCCCGCTCCACCTCCGGCAAGCTCGTGGAGCTGGGAACCTCACCACCGCCATGGCTTTCATGAAACACCGGCGCCGGCATCTCGAAGGGTTCATCGACCAGGCTCATGCAGACATTAAGCTGATGCGGCGCAATCTCCTCGGTGGGCGCAAGCAATACCGTCTGCTCGAGCATGTTGCGCAGCTCTCGAACGTTTCCCGGCCAACTGTAATTGAGCAGCAGCTCTTCAGCGTCGGGGCTGAAATACAGGTGCGTCTTGCCATAGCGCTTGCCATGCAGGGCCAGGAAGTGCCGGGCCAGCAGGAGGATATCTTCACCCCGGGCATACAACCGGGGGACCTTGATCGAGATGATGCGCAGGCGAAAGAACAGGTCTCGACGGAATTTACCCTGTTGCACCATCTGCTCCAGGTTGCAGTTGGTGGCGCTGATGATGCGCAGATCAACCTTGCGCTCCTTCACCGCACCAATTCGGCGAATCGTCCGGTCTTCAAGCAGTTTGAGCAACTTGGCCTGCAGCAGCAGGTCCATTTCACCGATCTCGTCGAGGAACAGGGTGCCGCCATCGGCGGCCTCCACCAGACCGACCCGACGGTCCTTGGCATCCGTGAACGCGCCCTTCTCATGACCAAAGAGTTCCGCCTCCAGCAAGTTGGCCGGAATCGAGGCACAGTTGAATTCAATGAACGGCCCTTTGCTGCGCGCACCGTCAAAATGCAGGGCGCGGGCTACCAGTTCCTTGCCCGTTCCCGTCTCGCCTTCCACCAGCACCGGCGGCAAGTCACCGCTGGACATGCGCCGCTCGGCATCGAGCAACTGCGTGAGGGTGTGCTTGAGCCCGAGCATGGCCGGCGACTCGCCGATCAGCGACTGGCCTCCGGATTTCTGCGCTTCGCGTTCCTGGTAGAACGACAGCGTACGTTCCATGCGGTCGGTTGCCAGGGCCTTGTCGAGCATCAGTTTGAGCTCGGCCAGTACCACCGGTTTGGTCAGGTAGTGGAAGGCCCCCTCCTTCATCGCCAGCACGGCATCTTCGACATTGCCGTAGCCGGTCATCATGATCACCTTGAGCTCCGGCGCCCGCACGGCCAGGGCCTTGATCAGCTCATGGCCGTTCATGCCCGGCAGCGAGTTGTCGGTCAATACCGCGTCGGGCTGACACTGCCCCAATTGCTCCAGCGCCTGCTCGGCGCTATGGCAGACGGTAACCTCGAAGCCTTTGCGCTCCAGGTAGGTCTGGATATTTTCAGCAAGGATTTCATCATCCTCCACCACCAGGATGCTGTGCTCCATGATCCCCTCCCGCTGCAACATTGAAAGTCAGGCATACGCGGGTTCCTTCCTCTTCGCGACTGGTCAGGCTGACCGCGCCGCCGAAACGCTCCATTATTCGTTTGACCAACACCAGGCCGACACCCAGGCCGCCCTGCTTGGTGGTGAAAAAAGGTTTGAAGACCATGCGCTCCTGTTGCTGGCTCATGCCCTTGCCGGTATCACTCAAGGTTAGCTGGATCTTGCGCTCATCCGGCAGCTCCAGCACTTCCAGCGTCAAACGGCCACCACTGGGCATCGCTTCGAGCGCATTGGAAAACAGGCTGTTGAGTATCTGCGTGAGCAACACCGGCTGACTGACCACCAGCGCCGTCGGTGGCGCACTGACCTGCAGTTGCACCTTGTTGCGCTCGGTCTGCGGGGCGAAGGCACTGCAGGTGTCTTCGATCGCGGCAATCAGGTCAACGGCTTCGGCATCGTCCTTCAACGGCCGCAACGACACCAGTAGCTCGCGCACCCAACGCGACATACGGTCGACCTGGTTGATGATGTCGCCGATGTTCTTCTGTGAGCGGTCACTGGCGATTTCCTGCGCCAGCTCGGCGCTGGAGCGAATGGTCGCCAGCGGGTTGCGCAAGCTGTGCGCCACCGCAGAAGACATCTCGCCCAGGGCCACAAAGGTTTCGCTGGCGACCAGCCGGGTCTGTTGATCGTGCAGCAGGCTCGCCGCACGGCGCACGATCCAGAACAGGCCGAAGTAGATCAGCGCGCCACCCAGCAAGGTCGAGGTCCAGATCAGCACATAACCGCGCTGGATACGCCGCACCAGGTCCTGCGGTTCCTTGTACACCTCGACCATCGACAGCACTTTGGTGCCGCTCTCATCGAACATTGGAATGTAGTTCTCGATGAACAGGTACTGCGGCTCACGCTGGAATTTCTGTTCTTCGCGGTCTTCATCGGCCTTGTGATAGCTGGCCGACACCGGTACTTGCGAGTTGAACGACTCATCGAGGTCGTCATCGCCGACGATCTTCTGGCCGATCAGCAGCGGGTTGGTGGACCAGACAATGGTCCGGTCCAGCGCATAGACATTGGTCAGCAAGGTATCGGGCAGGTGTTCGACATGGTCGAGGAACTCGATTCGGGTGGACGCCGCCAGGTCGGCACTGATCCCCGGATGCTGATGGTCCATGCGCGGATCCAGCAATTGCGCCATGGTGGTGCCCGGTGGAATTCGCGAATGGCGCACCTCGGCCTTGGCCATGGCCTGGATGAACTGGGCGGTGAGCATGGCATCGCGCTCGACGCTGTCATTGACCACAAATTGCGTCGAGACATAGCCCAGCCCCACCGCCACCGAGGCGATGATCATCAGACTGACCACAGAAAACCAGCGCAGCAAATTGAATTCGCGCAAGGTCCGGTCGGGTGAAGCCTGGGTGTCGCGGCCCTCATCGGCCAGTTTCTTGTTCAGCACCTGCATCGGTTCTTCCTGGCGGGCTGTTTTTTTTCTTACAACTTATAGCCCAGCCAGGTGACGGTGGTTTGAATCAATACTAATGGCCAGTCGCCCACTGATAGTATTTTGCCTTTACTGTGCACGGGCCGCTCCCGCTTCTGGGGCACGCGCTTGCTCCAACGCCCCTTGGCGAACCGTTTCTTGCTGAAGAAACTCAAGCACGCGCTCGGCATCCTCAGGGTTCAGGCGCAGGTTTGGCATGGCCACCCGGTTGAACTGTTCATACAACTCGACTGCCAACGCTTCCCGTTCCGCCAGCATGCGATCCGGCTCGCGAATCCAGCGGCTCAGCCAGGCCCGGTCACGCCGCTCGGTAACGCCCAGAAGGTCCGGTCCGACCGTGCGCATGCCGATCCCCTGACCGTCTTGCGGGCCGACACTGTGACAGGCTGCGCAACGCGTGCGGAACAGCTCCTCGCCGCTGCTGGGTGGACGGATGTCCGGCGCCTGGGCATAACTCTCCTCGATACTGGGGGTCTTCCAGTTCTGCAGGCTGTTGGCCAACTGATCGGCAAGGATCCAGGGGTTCTCGAAGGGTGAGGCTTTCATCCAGCGCCCGGTCGCCTGGTTGCCGACAATCAGGCTCAGGTTGTGGTCGCGGCTACGGCCGTTGTCGACGCCTTCGATGAACAGCCCCAGGCGCCGGCGCAATGCGTCGATCTGTTGCTTGTCACCGGTCAGAAAGCGCCAGCCGGGTCCGACCTTGAAGCGCGCCGCGTAGGCTTTGAGCACTTCAGGGGTATCGCTGAGCGGGTCAATGCTGATCGAATAGAAAAACACATCGCGCCCCACCCGCTCACCGAGCAACTGCTGGACCTGGCGCAACCGTGCGGTTTCCAGCGGGCACGTATCGCCGCAACCGGTGAAGATGAAGTTGATCACCACCACCTTGTCCTTGATCAGGTCATCGAAAAAGCGCACCTGCTGACCGTCCTGATCGGTCAACGGGGTGTTGGGAAAATACCCCGCACCCCATGGAGTGGCTTCTTCCGCCTGCCCCTGAAGGGCCCAGCACAGCAACGCCGTACCGAGCCAGATTGCCAATCGCCCCATGATCGATGCTCCTTCGGCTAGCGGCCGACTTTGACTTGCGGGCCTTTGCCATCCCCTGCCCGCCAGGTAGGCAGCGCTGCGGAGTTGATGTATTTGACACCGTCCCAACTGGGCAGTGGCGTCGGCATCAGTTGCAGCTGACCGGGGTGATCAATGTCCCAGCGCAGGAGCATCGAGTTGTCTTCATGCTGGGTGTTGTGGCAGTGCTCCATGTAGGTACCGGCGAACTCGCGGAAGTTGATCGCCATCTCGACGTTGTCCAGGCCATCGCTCTCGTTGCCGATGCGGTAGACGTCTTTGCGCGCCCATTTTTCCCATTCCGGTGGCGCCTTGCCGCCGCGGCTGAGGATGATGCCTTCCTCGAAGTGCACGTGCACAGGATGACTCCAGCCATTGCCGCCGTTCTGGATCTTCCACACTTCCAGGGTGCCGACGCCGCTGTAGCCGCCATCAGTGGGCCCAGTGGCCAGCTGCGGCGCGGCACTGAGCCGGCGCGGGTCCATGTTGTAACCCAGACTGCCGTCGGTCTTGATCGTCCAGGGCACCTGGTCGGTGCCATCGGAGCGACCGAAGATGAAGGTGCGGTGGCGGGCCTGGGCCAGGCGCGCCTGATCAGCCGGATTATCGCGGTGCAGCTTGAGCGGGATCATGACCTTGCCTTCGGCCTTGCCCGGCTTGGCCGGTTCATAGTCCGCCGGGTTCATCGCCAGGTCCTGGCCGCTGTAGGCCTTGACGTTGAACTGCAAAATCTTGCCCACCGCCGGGTCACCCCTGTCCCACTGCGGGCCTTTGCTGGTTTGCTTGATCACCGCCAGGTACTTCTCCGACAGCACATCGGCCAGGAGGATGTCCTCTTTCGGACCTTTGCCGGTGTCATGGGCCTTGAGGTTGATGAAGAACAGCTTGTCGCCCGGCTTGATACCGTTCTTGGCGAAGTTGACGATGATGTCGAAGCGTTCGGCGATGCCCTGGGTCGGCAGAATCGCATTATGGTTCTGGCGGTCGCCGTCGGCATCGAGGTCCATGCTGCCGTCGAACGGCACCGAGTGTTCCATGATGTTGCCGTCGTTGGCGATCATGTGGAACGGCACCCGCGCATAGGACAGGCCGGAACCCTTGGGCCCGGCGAACTCGCCACCACTGCCCTTGATTTCGCGCACCAGTGCCAGTTTGAAGTAGCGCGACACCGAACCGTTGAGGATGCGCAGGCGATAACTGCGCGCACGTACATCGAGGTAGGGTTTGTACTGCCAGTTGACCAGCACCTGGTCGCCGAGAAAGCCGTCGGTGTTGAAGGGGTTGAACCACAACTGACCGTCCGCGCCCCAGGCCTTGTCGGCGATCAGCAGGTTGACGTCATAGTCGCGGTTGCCCCAGGACAACGCCGAGCCGCTGGGCAGGCGCAGGTTGACGCCGTCGGCAAAGGCCTCGTTGCCGCGGTCCAGGGCGCTGTAGTAGTTCATCATCGCCGCGTTGCCCTTGTAGACATTCTGCGCGGTGAAATCGAGCATGTGATCGTGAAACCAGTGGGTGCTCATGGTTTCGCGCCAGTCGCCGCGAATACGGATGCTGCCGTTGTCACAGGTTTTCAGGCCGGGCTGGGCGTCGTTGACCCAGAGCTTCTCGCCCGGGGTGCAGGGAAACGCGGCACGCGGATCTTCAGCACGGGTATTGATGCTGTCGTAGCCGGCCAGTTGCATGGGCCAGCGGTAGTCGTAGTACTGCCCGGGAAAGAAGAAGGCGTTGGCATAACCATCGCTTTCCGCCGGTGAGTGACCGTTGTGTTCATGGGTGCTGATGGTGTGCAGGCCAAAGCCGTGGTTGGCGGCCGGATCAATCGGCAAGGCATTGTAGTGACGCATCAGCAGCGGCTGGCCGTAACGCACCATCAGCAGTTTGGCCGGCAGCGTGCCGTCGAAGGTCCACAGCGACTTGTGATCCTGCAGGGGCATGTTGGGATGAAAGCGCGTATCGACGCCTTTGGTGGTCCCCAGGGTATTGGCCTGCCCGGCGGTGTTGTAATACAGCCCGCCAGGGCCGAATTCACCGACGCTGTAGTGATGCATTTGCATCCCATCACGAAGTCCGCCATTGATCCGTGCCCCGGCCTGGACCGTCTTGTAGGCAGCCTGCGGGTAAAACTCGTTCCAGCGTTGGTGCGACCAGCCTTTTCCTGGCGGACGGCCTTCGGCGGAGGCGCCGATGTGGCGGTTGAGGAACGTCTCGATCTGCGTCTGCCAGGGGTTGCGGTCGACCACATTGGCAAACTGGCTGGGAAACGGTGTCAGTCCCGGCTCTTTGAGAAAGGCATCGAGCAGCGGCCCGCTGGGAGAGCTGCGCGCCACACTGACAGGATCCTGTTGCGGCGCAGCGCCTGTGGTTGGCGCGGGAAACATCAGTAGACCGGAAGGTGTGGTGGGGTCCAGGCGGGTCGGGCCGAATTCTTCGAACAACAACAGCTGCTGACTGAAAGGCGCAGCACCGAACATCGGGCTCGGGGCGCCATTGGTGGGGTAGTTGAACGAAGTTTGCAGCGCCGGTGGCCGCGGGTTCTCCTGGCGCGGCGTGGAACGGTCGCCCTCGACACCGTCAGGCAGATCAAAGGCGCCTTCATTGGCTTCCGGTAGCAGCAGCAGGTTGCTCAAGGCTGCCGCGGGGTCGGCGGGCACATCGCTGTAGGCCGACGGATCTCCCGGCTCCGGCGGATCGACATCATCAATCGGACTGGCAGGCACTTCAGCCGCCAGCAGGAGTGCCAGAGCGGCGCTCAGGCAGAGGGGGTAATACACACGCTTGGCCATATCTCTCACCCAGTGTTGTCGACCGGTAATGTCGATTTGCAACTACTCGGCCAAAACTGTTTCAAGATATGTACAAGTTATTTATCAATGACTTAACAACTTACCAACCCCATTACCCGTAAAAATTTGGGGGAAGCATCCCCCAACCTCGGGTCCGCTCCCCCCACATATGCCGCTGCCTCACCCCTCGCGGGCCACCCGGAAGTTCAACTGCACACAGGTGCCCTCACCCTCGCGACTGCTCAGACGCACCGAGCCACCAAAGCGCTCCATGATCCGTTTGACCAGCACCAGCCCGACACCCAGGCCGCCCTGTTTGGTGGTGTAGAACGGTCTGACCGCCATGCGCAGTTGTTCGTCGCTCATGCCCTTGCCGTTGTCACTCAAGCGCACGATCAAGGTCTTGCGGTTCTTCTGCACCTGTTCGATACGCAAGGTTCCACCTTCGCTCATGGCTTCCAGCGCGTTGGCGATCAGGCTGTTGAAAATCTGCCCGAGCAAGGTCGGCTGGCTGAGCACCAGGACATTGGCCATGGCATCGAGTTTGACCTCGACCCCGTTGCGCCTGCATTGCAGGCTGAACGCCAGCAGGCTGTCCTGCAGCACCCGCTCCAGCTCAACTGCTTCGGCCCGATCATTGAGCGGGCGTAACGATTGCAGTAACTGGCGCACCCAGTGCGACATGCGATCGACCTGGCTGATGATGTCGCCAATGTTTTTCTGCGCCGGGCCTTCTTCGATTTCCTGGGCCAGTTCGGCACTGGAGCGAATGCTGGCCAGAGGGTTGCGCAGGCTGTGTGCCACCGCCGAAGACATTTCTCCCAGCGCGACAAAGGTTTCGTTATTGATCAGGCGCTTTTGCTGCTGCGCCAATTGGCGGTTGGCGTGGTACATCAGCCAATACAGGCCGCCGTACACCAGCGCCGCCCCCAGCGCGACAGCCATCCAGATCATCAGCAAACCGTGTTCGATACGCTCGATCAGGTCACGGGGCTCTTTATAGATTTCGACCATGGCCGTGACGTTCTCACCGTCGGCATCGAACAGCGGAATGTAGTTCTCGATGAACAGGTTCTCCGGTGGGGTGATGAACTTCTGCTCGCTGCGCGCCTGGTCAACGTCGTGGTAGCTGGCCGAGACCCGGACCTTGTTATCGAAGGCATGGTCGAGGTCTTCATCCGATTCGATCATCCGCCCTACCAACGCCGGGTTGCTCGACCAGATCACCGTGCGATCCGGGGCATAGATGTTGGCCAGGAGCATGTCCGGCAGGTGCGCGACATGGTCGAGGAACTCGCCGCGGGCGTTGCGCCGCGCTTGCGGGTTGACGTCAGGGAAGCTCTGGTCGAGCCGGGGGTCGAGCAGTTCGCCCATGGTTCTGACATTGGGAATGGACACATGGCGCACTTCAGCCAAGGCAATGGACTGAATGAATTGCGCCGTGAGCAGTGCGTCACGTTCAACACTTTCGTTGATCACGAAGCGGCTGGAAATCAGGCCGAGCCCCACCGCGACCGAAAGGATGATCGCCAGGCTCACAAAAGAGTACCAGCGCAGCAAATTGAAGGGCCGCTTGGCAGACGCTGCGCTGTGCTCGGTCTCTTGCAGGGGGGGTGAATCCAGGCGTGATTGCAGGTCCATCGCGAACTCCTGGCAGATGACTTCTTAGGTTATAGCCCAGTTAACTTCACTTGCCCCGCAAGCGTGCCCCAGTTGCCCCCAACCCTGGGTCATGCCCCCCGCCTCGTCGCCCGCCGGAAAACGCGAAAATCCCCTGAAAGCCAGCCCCGGCAAGGCTTTGTGAAAAGTGGTATGGAAGTTGCCGAACCCTGTGCAGACGACCCAAACCCATGGGCCCGATTGCAAGAGGGAAAACTCATGCACCGTCCAACGCCCCACCCACTGGCTTTGCTGATTCTGGCTGGCCTGACTCAAGCACCGGCCCAGGCTGCGCTGTTTGAAGTAGATCCCGGTCCTTACCTGCCGGCCACGGGCGGATTCGCCGCCTGGTATCAGGACACCCATGGCCGGGTCCTTGATTTGTGCTTGTCCAAGGCAGTCAGCTCGCGGGTGGCCGGCGCCCCCGGCGCGCCGTCGTACATGTGTGTGCTCAATCCGGCACCGGGCGTGTTCGATGACACCCGGCCGATCAGCTTTCCCACCAACTATCCCGACGAGACCTTCTGGTTCACCGCCGATGCAGCGATCACCGATGCTGCCAGCGGCATCGACTTGACCTATGGCACCGCCATCGAGGCAGCCTTCGCCGCCGAAGAAGTGGTCGAGGGCGATCAGGTCAGCTTCGCCCGGGTGCGCATCCGGGTCGACGTACCCACGGCAGGCACTTACATCGTTACCCACCCCTACGGTGTCGAAGTGTTCGATGTGCCGGCGGCCGGACGGCGGGCGATCAACATGACGCGCGACATCGGGATTGGCGGGCAGAAAAACTACACCGGCGCCCTCAGAGGTGATGTCGGTCCGTTCCTGCGCGGGGTCGGCGGCCCCTACACCGAGACCAACCCGGCCAACGGTGCCAGCGAACGCTTCATTGGCGACCCGAACCTGCAAGAAGCCGTCACCGGCAGCCCGTTCAACACCAACTTCGTACGCATCGAAGGGCCCAACGGCCTGGACCTGCGGACCACGCTGTTCTCAGTCTCCGGCAAGCTCTCCACAGTCGTTCGCCCAACACCGATGATTCCTCAGCGCAGCACGTTCTCGCGCCACAACGAGAACGGCAACTTGCGCGCCCAGCAGGATGTATTTGTGATGGCCCCACCGCCGCCAGGCACTGCCACGCTGGTCAGCCAGACCCCGAACCTGAGCTTCACCGAAGCCACCACCACCGGTGCCTGGTACGCCCAGTCGGCACTCAACCCGACACTGCCATTGAACCTGCAGGTGACCGCCAACAACCAGTTGGCAATCCCCAGCAGCACGCCCACCACCCTGAGCCTGCCGCTGACCGACCTGGTGGTGATCCAGCGTGCCGAGTTCAGCCTGAATTCCGGACAACTGACCCTGGTCGCCTCGACCAGCGACGAAACCAGCCCACCGGTGCTCAGCGCCACCACCGGCAATGGCGCGCTCATCGGCACCCTGAGCGGCAATGGCGCGGTCAAGACACTCACCACCGGGCTTTCGCCAATCCCGCCCGCCACGGTCACGGTGACCAGCGCGTATGGCGGTAGCGACAGCGAAGAAGTGGTGCTCGTGCCATGAACATCATCACGCCACGTCCCGTAGCAGGAGGCAGCATGAATAACTGGCCACGCCTGGCGCTCTGCGCAGCCGGGCTTTCCCTCTCGCTGGCCGGCTCTGCCTGGGCCGGCCTCAAAGCGGTCGATCCGGGCCCCTACACTCTGGCCACCGGGCGTTACCCGATGTGGTACCAGGACCACAACAACCTGTCCATGGAACTGTGCCAGTCAAGAGCCGCCAGCTCGCGGGTACCGGTATCGGTGCCACCAAGCTACATGTGCACCCTGCTACCTGAACCTGGCATCTATGACGACGCCCTGCCCCTGGTGTTCCCCGACAACTGGCCACCGGAGATGTTCTGGTTCCTGGCCGAAACCGAGATCCCGCAGGTCGGCAACAGCGGCTATGAGCTGGAAGTCTATGTCGCCGGTATCGAAGCGGCGTTTGCCAGCGAGAACCCGGTCGATGGCGACCAGCAGAGCTTCGCCCGTATCCGCATTCGCGCCTCGGTGCCACGTACCGGCACCTATGTGATCACCCACCCGTACGGCGTCGAAACGGTCAACGTCACCACCGCCGGGCGGCGCGCGATCAACATCACCCGCGACATCGGCATCGGTGCACCGGGCAACTTCAGCGGTGTGCTCAACGGCGCCATTGGTCCATTCCTGCGCGGCGTCGGCGGCCCTTACACTGAGATCAACCCGGATACCAGTGCCAGTGAAACCTACATTGGTGACCCGAACATCACCGAACGGGTTATTGGCAGCCCGTTCAATACCAACTATGTGGAAATCAAGGGGCCGGCCGGCACCATCAGCACCGATATTTTCACCGTGTCCGGCAAAGTCCTCGATGCCCGCAAACAGACTCCGGCCGAGCTGGAGCGCGCCAGCTACCGGCGTACCGCAGCAGACGGTACCCGGGTCGAGGTGTTCGCCAAGGCACCGAACAACGCCACCCTGTGTTTCCGTGAGACGCTGGCACTGGTCCCCGGCACCCCGGCTTCGCCTTGCCAGTTCAACCTGGAGCCTGACGACAATGGCCTGTTCTTTGCCAATCACCTGAGCAACGATGCGCCGCCGCCCGTGATCGTGGTCACCGCCACCGACCCGACCGGCGCCACCCGCCCCACTGCGTTGTCGCGCAAGCTCAGCGACGTGGTCAAGGTCACCACGGCACGCTACGACTGGGTCAACAAACGCCTGCGCATCGAGGCCAGCTCCAGTGACGAAGTACAGGTACCTGACCTGGTTGCCCAGGGCTATGGCCGCCTGTCCAAGTCCGGCACCGTGCAAGGCCTGACGGTCAATGATGTGGCGCAGCCTCCGTCGCATGTCACCATCAAGTCCGCCGCAGGTGGCAGTGATACCGAAGCGGTCGTGGTAGTCGGCAATGCACCGGTCGAACCCGGAAGTGGCGTGCCAGTGGCGCAAGCGGACGTCGGCAGCACTCGCTTCGACCAACCGCTGACCCTCAATCTGCTGGCCAACGACAGTGCCCCCAACAATGATGTGCCGCTGTCGATCACCGACCTCACCCAACCCGCCAACGGCCAAGGCAGCGTTGCCCTGACCAGCAGTACCAGCGTGCTCTACACACCGCCGCCGGTGCTCACCGCACCGCTGACCACCACCTTCACCTACCGCGCCCAGGACAGCAAAGGGCTGAAGTCCGCCATCACCACAGTAACCATCAGCGTCACGCCGAACCAGGCGCCGACGGCTGTCAACGACAGCGCCTCAACCCAAGGTGTCGCCCTGCCGATCAACGTCCTGGCCAACGACACCGACCTGGAAGGCAACCTGCCGCTGACCGTCGCCGGCGTGACCCAACCTGGCGTCGGTACGGTCAGTACCGATGGCAATCAAGTCACCTACACCCCACCGGCGGTAGTACTGCTGCCTTACACCACCACCTTTACCTACACCGCCCGGGACAGCGCAGGACTGATCTCGGCACCGGCCACGGTCACCGTGCAGGTCACGCCACGGCCGATCATCAACGAGAACTTCACCGTCACCGCCGCAACCGTCACCGCACGCGCCGGCGGCCGCTTCACCTGGGACATCTCCGGTACCTCATCGGTGATCCTGCTCAATGCCGTGACGGTGCGGGTCAACACCCCTACCGGCCCGGTCACCCTGGGCACCACCCCGGTACCGCTGACCGGACGCTGGCGGCTGAACGTCACCAGCACCACCGCGATCCCGACCGCAGGAACAACGGTAACCATCACCACCAGCCAGGGCACTGTCCGTACCGTGCCGGTTACCGTGCAGTAGAACGCAGGAGAAATGACCATGGCGCGCCTGACCACCTTGCTGCTGTGCCTGACCTTGCTGGGTCAGGCCGCCCTGGCCGACGACTTGATGGATAACGCCGACCTCGGTCCCGTCGGGGACCTGGACGAACCGCTGTCGTTGCAACCGTTGCCAGCCAGTACCGGACAGCAGGCGCAAGTGGAGCAGAACGGTCAATCCAACCGCGCTGCAATCGGCCAGGACGGCCAGACCCTGCTCGGACGCATCGTGCAGTCCGGTGGGGCGCAGGAGGCGTACATCCTGCAACAAGGCAACGACCTGATGGCCAGCATCACCCAGCAGGGCTATGGCAACAGCGCCTCGATTGCTCAGAGCGGTAGCAACAACCGCGCGAACATCGAGCAATACGGCAACAGCAATAACGCCAGCATCGTCCAGTCCGGTACGGGGTTGCAAAGCTCCGTGGTCCAGACCGGCAACGGGCAACGCGTGCAAGTCAACCAATACCGTTAACAGCAGGAGGCACCACCATGTTCAAGCTCGCTCCTTTAAGCGCCGCCATTGTGCTGTGCCTCGCCGGCCAGGCAATGGCCAACGAAAGCCAGTCGACCCAGAACCAGACCGGTACCGAGAACATCGCCGAGGTCAAACAGACCGCCGCCGCACTCAGTGAAACCACCCAGGACCAGGTCGGTCTGGGTAACAACCACGCCGCCAAGCAGGAGGGCGGCGACAGTAAAATCCAGCAGAGCACCGTCGGTGAGTACAACGCCGGCTACGCCGAACAACTGTTCGAGTTCGGCAGCCAGATCAAGCAGCAGTCGAGCGGCTCGCTGAACAACACCCATGCCAGCCAGTCGCTGGGTACCGCAAACCATGCTGAACAAACCCAGGAAGGCTCGGGCAACTTCTCGTTCGTCTATCAGGACACCCAGACCGGCAGCACCGGCACCACCGTGCAGTACGGCAACGATAACCGCGCCTTCGTCGAGCAACTGATCAGCGGCGCAGCCAACAACGCCTACAGCAGCCAAACCGGTACCGACAACTACAGCGCCGCCGAACACATCAACCACAACGACGGCCAGATCGGCATCTATCAGGCCGGTGAAAGCAACTGGGCGTATGGCGACCAGCGCGAAGGCCAGGGAGGCACGATCACCGTCACTCAAAGCGGCACCGGCAACTCCACCGAAGTCTGGCAAGACACCCAGGCGGGTAGCCACGCTTCCGTGACCCAGTACGGCATGACTAACGAAGGCGTTGTCGATCAAAGCTTCGGTGATAACAACACCGCCACTGTGTACCAGGGCGGCAGCCTCAACGCCCTGTATGCCGACCAGTACGAATCGACCGGGTCACTGGCGACCCTGTCGCAGTCCGGCGCCGGCAACATCAGCTTCACCTACCAGACTGGCGACAGCCATATTCTGGAAGTCAGCTCCAACGGCGATGGCAACAAGGTCCTGGCCAGTAACTGGAAAGGCGACAAGGCCGGTGGTCAGTTCGGCACCAGCCAGACGGCAGTCATCAGCCAGAACGGTAGCGGCAACAGCGCCAACATCACCCAGAAGGATGTTGCACAACTGGCTCGCCTGAACCAGACCGGTGTCGACAACACTGCCGAGATGACTCAGGTCGACAACAACAACGAGCTGTACTTCGAACAGAACGGCACCGACAACCTGCTGATCGCCGATCAGCGCGGCACCGCCAACTACGCCACAGGGTCCAGCACCGGTCTGAGCAACAGCGTCAAACTGGAGCAGTCCGGTTCTGGCAACCAGAGCTCCACCTGGCAGCTGTACGGTGACAACAACAGCGCAATCATCAAACAAACCGACGGCGTTAACGTGTCCTACGTGACCCAAGGAGGCTCCTACAACCAGGCATCTGTTGACCAGAGCGGTGCGAGCATGACCTCGACCATCCAGCAGTACGGTAATGGCAACCAGGCCACAGTGCTGCAGCAGTGAGTTCCAACCCTCCTCTCCCCGATTTGGCCGTGACCACCGATGGGGGTGGTCACGGTCCTTTTTTTATGGGAGGTTTGGTTTGCGAGCTTATCCATTTCATGTGGCGATGCTAGTGGCCCCTTCCGCCCTTACGGCGGCCTACTTTCCTCTTGG
>OEPS010000320.1_pt1 | contig 17536 bp, 15 predicted proteins | sample 1539411 | NCBI WGS metagenome assembly OEPS01 (sample SAMN02671747, study PRJEB22543) | soil metagenome | biome: bacteria | place: China:Hunan Province, Lengshuijiang City | collected 2012-10-15 | depth 0.08m m
GAGGAAGGCGCGCGCGATCTCGTCGGTGGTCAGGCCGCCGAGGAGGCGAAGGGTGAGCGCGACACGCGCCTCCATCGAGAGGACGGGATGGCAGGCGGTGAAGATGAGCCGCAGCAGGTCGTCGCCGATGTCGTCGTCGAGCGCGGCGTCGAGATCGGGGACGGTGCTGTCCTGGCGCGCATCGAGGTCGCGGCCGAGCTCCTCATGCTTGCGCGCGGCGAGCTTGTCGCGGCGGATGCGGTCGATCGCGCGGCGCTTCGCGGTCGTCATCAACCAGGCGCCGGGATTGTCAGGCACTCCGGACTCCGGCCACTGCTCCAGTGCGGCGACGAGCGCATCCTGCGCGAGATCCTCGGCGACGCCGACGTCGCGCACCATGCGGGCGAGTCCGGCGATCAGCTTCGCGGACTCGATTCTCCAGACCGCATCGATCGTGCGGTGCACATCGGAAGACGACACGCCGACCAATTAGTGGATGGCCGGCGGCGCGTGCAACCCGGAGCGCGCGGCGGCTTGCGTCGCCGGCGCCCCGGTATCTGATCGTCACTGGCGCGGTACTACTTCTTCGTCGCGGCTTTCTTCGCGGCGGCGTCGCGGAACTGCTGCTCCTTCTCGAACACTTCGGGCACCTGCTGCGCGAGGTCGCCGAAGTCCTCTGCCTCGAAGATCTGCCGGATCTCGATTTCGGACTCGGTGCCGGGCATCGGGTTCGGCGCGCGCTTCACCCACTCGATCGCCTCTTCCTTCGACCTCACCTGCCAGATCCAGAAGCCGGCGATCAGCTCCTTCGTCTCGGCGAAGGGACCGTCGATCACCGTGCGCTTGTTTCCGGAGAAGCGGACACGCGCGCCCTTCGCGCTCGACTGCAGCCCCTCGCCGGCGAGCATGACGCCAGCCTTGATCAGCTCTTCGTTGTACTTGCCCATCGCGGTCAGGAGCTCGGCGCTGGGGAGGACGCCCGCCTCGGAGTCCTTGCTCGCCTTGACCAGGATCATGAAACGCATCGTCGGATTCCTCACGGTTCGGGTTGCGGTCGGAGCGTCGAGGCCGGCGCCGTCAGCGCCATGCTTCCCCGGCTCTACTTGCACGTCGAACGAGCCGGCGCCAGATCGACATGAGGGAGGAAGTTTCTTGAGGGCAGGGAGGGGTGTGAGGGGTGTGAGGGGTGTCAGGTGTCAGGTGTCAGGTGTCAGGTGTCAGGTGTCAGGTACGGCGGAGGGGCGACGGCGGAAGGGCGTGGCGGGACGAACGGTAGCGTCATTCCTGGCGCCCGGCGCCTCGCGCAAAAACCCTGACCCCTGACCCCTGACCCCCCCTCGGGCCCCTCGCACCGAACTCCGAACCGTGGCATTCTACAATCATCCCTCACAGGGAGCAGCCATGAAGATCGGCATCATCGGAGCGGGACACATCGGCGGGACGCTGGCGCGCCGGCTCGCCCCGCTCGGGCACGAGGTGTCCGTCGCGAATTCGCGCGGGCCTGAGACGCTGGCGAAGCTGGCGAAGGAATCGGGGGCCAGGGCGGTGACCGTGACCGAGGCGGCGCGCGACAAGGATGTCGTCATCGTGACGATCCCGGAGAAGAACATTCCGCGGCTGCCGAAGGGGCTGTTCGCCGATGCTGCGGAGAGCACCGTCGTCGTCGACACGGGGAACTATTACCCGCAGCAGCGCGACGGCCGCATCGATGCGATCGAGTCGGGAACGACCGAGAGCCGCTGGGTCTCGCAGCAGCTCGGGCGTCCGGTGGTGAAGGCGTTCAACAACATCTACGCACAGCACCTCATGGAGCGCGGCCGCGTCGCGGGTGCCGCCGGCCGCATTGCGCTCCCCGTCGCGGGCGACGACAAGCGGGCGAAGGACGTCGTCATCCGCATGCTCGACCAGCTGGGGTTCGACGGTGTCGACGCGGGCGGGCTCGACGAATCGTGGCGACAGCAGCCGGGGACGCCGGTGTACGGGACCGACCTCGATGCCGATGGGGTACGGCGCGCACTTGCCGCCGCGAAGCAGGACCGGCCGGAGGACTTCCGGGCGAAGGATTGAGTGGCCGCCCCCCGGCGCGTTAGGCGTCGCGGCCGCACGACGCGGCCCTGGCTGCTCCTTCACGGCCCACTGTTCCGGAACCTTCACGCCTCGCACGTCGCTGCTCGCCCGCGTCACGTCCTCGATCCGTATCGGCGGGAAGCCGACGATCTCGTACGTGCCTGACGCGAGGCCGATGTTCGCGGCATCGAGCCCCCGGAGGAGGTCGCGTCCGATCGCGTCCTTGATGCTGCGCACCCCCCGCCGATCGTGATCCGGTCGCCGGCGGTGTAGACCCGCGCGCAGCGTCCGGCTCCGCCCTCTTGCGCTCCCGGATGAGCGTTTTAGCTTCCGGAACCAGGGTTAACCAAATGACTAAAGCATCCAGTAAACGGCGCGCGTCACCGCGGGCCGCCATCGAGGATCGCGATGGCGACACCGAGCAGCGCATCCTCCAGGCGGCGCGAAGCGTGTTCGTCCGCCGCGGCACTTCCGGCGCCCGCATGCAGGAGATCGCCGCCGAAGCGGGGGTCAACCAGGCGCTGCTCCACTACTACTTCCGCTCGAAGCAGCGCCTCGCCGAGGCGATCTTCCGCGAGGCCGCGGGACGACTCGTGCCGGCCGTCCTGCGCCTGCTCGGATCCGATGCACCGCTCGAGCAGAAGGTGGAGGGGTTCGTGCACCTGTACATCGACACGGTGCGCGAGCAGCCCTTCCTCCCCGGGTACATCCTCGCCGAGCTGCACCAGCATCCGGAGCGGGTGCGGGGGCTGCGGGAAGCGATCGGGCTTCAGCCGGCGACCGTGGCGAAGACACTGCTCGCCAGGCTGCGCACGCAGCTCGACGAGGGCGCGAAGTCGGGGACGCTGCGCCGGATCGCCCCCGAGCAGTTCGTGGTGAGCCTGCTCGCGCTGACGGTCTTTCCCTTCGCCGCGCGTCCGGTGCTCGACCTCGCGCTCGGCATGGACGACGACGCGTTCGCGCGCTTCCTCGACCAGCGCCGCACCGAGCTGCCGCCCTTCATCCTCAGCGCGCTCCGCCCATGACGCGCGTGACGCGATGGATGGCGGGGCTCGCCACGGCCGCTGCGACGTTAGGCACCGCTCCCCGGCTCCGCGCGCAGGCGAGCACGGCGCCCGACTCGCTGACGCTCGCCGCGCTCCAGGCGGAAGCGGTCCAGCGCGACCCGCGTGGCCGGCAGCTCGCGCTGCTCGCCTCGCAATCGGCGCTCCGCGAGCGGACCATCGCCGCCGGCCACCTGCCGACGTCAGGCGCGAGCGCCCAGGGGCAGTACCAGTCACAGGTCGCGACGCTCCCCTTCTCCCTGCCCGGGGGGATCGGTGCACCCGTCCCCCCGCACGCCACGTACGACGCTCACGTCGAGGCGCGCGAGGCGCTGTTCGACGCGTCGCTGGGCCGGCGCCGCGATGTCGAGCGCGCGCAGCTCGCGCAGTCGCAGGCCCAGGTCGGGGCATCCCTCCATGCGCTGCGCCAGGCGGTGAACGACGCATTTTTCGCGGCGCTGCAGCTGCAGGCGCAGGGGGAGGAGCTCGCGGCCGGGCTCACCGATCTCGAGGCGCAGCTCCGGGTCGTCGCGGCGCGTGTCAGGCAGGGCGCGGCGCTCCCCGGCGACTCGGCGATCCTCGCCGCCGAGCTGCTGCGCCGGCGGCAGTCGCTCGCCGAGCTTGCGGCGAACCGCGACGCCGCGCTCGAGGTGCTTTCCAGCCTGACCGGGCATCCGATCGCGAGCGCGCGACTGCTCGCCCTCCCCGACCTCGGCGACGAGGTGGCGCGCGCGAGAGAAACGTCCGGCACGACGAGGGCGCGCCCGGAGTACGAGCTGTTCGCTCGGAGCCGCGACCTCCTCGCCGCGCAGCGAGCTGCGGCGAGTGCGCGCGACCTGCCGCGCGTCGCGGCGTTCGGGCGCGCCGGCTACGGCCGCCCCGGGCTCAACCCGTTCGCGCGCGACTTCACCAGCTACTGGCTCGGCGGCATCCTCGTCGAGTGGACCCCGTGGAACTGGGGGACGACGGCGCGCGACCGGGAGGTGCTCGCGCTGCAGCAGCAGGTAGTGTCCACGGAAGAGACGGCGTTCCGCGAGAGCATCGACCGCGCGACGGTTCGCGACCTGGCGACGATCGACCGCCTCGGCCGCGCGTCAGGCGAGGACGACACCATCATCGCCCTGCGCGAGCAGGTGCTCCACGAGACGGCGCTTCGCTTCAGCGAGGGGGTCGTCACCTCGGCGGAGTACGTCGACCGGCAGACCGACCTCCTCGCCGCGCGCCTCGCGCGGGTGAGCCACCGGGTCGAGCTCGCACAGGCACGCGCCCGGTACCTGACCACCCTCGGCGTCGAGGTCCGCTGATGCGACCGACTATCGGGACGGCACTTCTCCTCGCGACCCAGGCCACGACGCTCGCCGGCTGCGACCGCGCCGCGAAGCCCGACGCCTACGGCAACTTCGAGGCGACCGAAGTCGTCGTCTCGGCGCAGACGAGCGGGCAGCTCCAGCGATTCACCGCTGTGGAAGGCGCCCGCATCGAGCGGGGAACGGTGGTCGCGCTGGTCGACACGACGCAGCTCGCGCTGCAGCGGACGCAGAGCGTGGCGCAGCGGGCGGCGGCGACGTCGCGCGGGGCGGAGGTCGCGGCGCAGCTTCGCGCGCTCGAGGCCCAGCGCGAGATCGCGCAGCGGGCGTTCGAGCGCGCGCAGCGGCTGTTCGCCCAGCAGGCGGCGACGGCGCAGCAGCTCGATCAGGCGGAACGCGACTACCGCACCCTGGCCGCGCAGGTGTCGGCGGCGCGGGCGCAGCGGGAGAGCGCGAGCATGGAGGCCGCGTCTTCTGCGGCGCGGGTGGAGCAGCTGCGCGACCAGCTGGCGAGGAGCGCGGTCACCAACCCGCAGGCCGGGACCGTGCTGGCGACCTACGCCCGTGCCGGCGAGGTCGTCCAGCCGGGGCAGCCCCTCTACAGGATCGCCGACCTCGACACCCTCGTGCTCCGTGCGTACCTGTCGGGATCGCAGCTCGCCGCGGTGAAGCTCGGCCAGCAGGTACAGGTGCACGTCGACCGGGGGAACGGGAAGCTGGCGGCGATGACGGGCGCCGTCACCTGGATCTCGCCGACCGCCGAGTTCACGCCGACACCCGTGCAGACGCGCGACGAGCGTGCGGACCTGGTCTACGCGGTGAAGGTCACGGTGCCTAACGCTGACGGGATGCTGAAGGTCGGGATGCCCGGCGACATCACACTCGGCGTTGCGCCGGCGCGGGCCGCCACGCAATGAGCGCCGCGGCGCCGCTGGTGGTCGAGGGGCTGACCAGGCGGTTCGGCGGGACGCTCGCGCTCGACGACGTGTCATTCGCGGTGAAGCGGGCGGAGCTTTTCGGCCTCGTTGGTCCCGATGGAGGAGGGAAGACGACACTCTTCCGGATCCTGACCACCCTCCTTCTCCCCGACGCCGGGTCGGCTCGGGTGCTCGGGCTCGACGTCGTGCACGACATGCGGGCGATCAGGGCGCGCGTCGGCTACATGCCGGGAAAGTTCTCACTCTACCCCGACCTGAGCGTCGAGGAGAACCTGCGCTTCTTCGCGTCGGTGTTCGGCACGAGCATCGAGGAGGGATACTCGATCATCGATCCGATCTACCGGCAGATCGAACCCTTCCGCGGCCGCCGCGCCGGGGAGCTCTCCGGGGGGATGAAGCAGAAGCTCGCCCTCTCCTGCGCGCTGGTGCACCGGCCGGACATCCTCTTCCTCGACGAGCCGACCACGGGGGTCGATGCCGTATCGCGCCGCGAGTTCTGGGAGTTGCTCGCGGAGCTGAAAGCGTCGGGGCTGACGATCGTCGTCTCGACGCCATACATGGACGAGGCCGATCGCTGCGACCGTGTCGCCCTCGTCCAGCTCGGGAAGATCCTCGCCATCGACGTGCCGGCGGCGATCGGAGCGCGCTTCCCGACGCCATTGTTCGCCGTGCGAGGCCGCGACCGCCAGGCGCTGATCCGCGCGCTGCGCGAGTATCCGCACGCGGTCTCGGTCTTCCCTTTCGGCGCGGAGCTGCACTACAGCGACAAGCGACTCGGTTCGCCGCGCGAGGACATCGTGCGTGACGTCGGCCACCATCTCGCGGCGAAGGGACTCACCGCGACCGTCACGCCGATCGCGCCGGGAATCGAGGACACTTTCATGGCGCTGATGGGGGCGCCGCCGGAGGCAGCCGTGTGACGCGGGCGATCGACGTTCGCGCGCTGACGCGGCGCTTCGGCAGCTTCACCGCGGTGGACGCGATCACCTTCGACGTCGGCGAGGGAGAAGTGTTCGGATTCCTCGGCGCGAACGGCGCGGGGAAGACGACCGCGATCAAGATGCTGATCGGGTTGCTCGCGCCGACCTCGGGGAGCGCGACCGTCGCCGGGTGCGACGTGGTGCGGGAGTCGGACGCGGTGCGCCGGCGCATCGGCTACATGAGCCAGCGCTTCTCGCTCTACGAGGACCTGACCGTCCGCGAGAACATCACCCTCTTTGGCGGGATCTACGGGCTCTCGAACGACGCGATCCGCGACCGCGCGCGGGGGATGCTCGCCGCGCTTCGCCTCGAGAGGATGGCCGACGCGCGCGTCGCGGCGCTCCCGTCAGGGTGGAAGCAGAAGCTCGCCTTCTCGGTGGCGCTCCTCCACGAGCCGGCGGTGGTCTTCCTCGACGAGCCGACCGGAGGGGTGGACCCGATCACGCGGCGGCAGTTCTGGGAGATGATCTACGACGCCGCGGCCAGGGGGACGACGCTGTTCGTGACGACGCACTACCTGGACGAGGCCGAGTACTGCGATCGCGTCTCGATCATGGTGGACGGACGGATCGCGGCGATGGGAACGCCGCAGCAGCTGAAGCAGGAACACGGGGTGGCCACCCTCGACGAGCTGTTCGTGCGCCTCGCGCGCCCGACCGCTGCCGCGCATGGCTGAAGCTCGCCCGGGCGGCTGGCGGCGGTCGGCGCTGCTCGCGTTCGTGGTCAAGGAGATGCACCACATCCTCCGCGACCGGCAGACGCTGCTCGTCCTCCTGCTGCTGCCGCTGGCGATGGTGGTGCTGTTCGGCTTCGCGCTGCGGAGCGACGTGAACGGGATCCGCGTCGTCTTCGTCGACCCGAATCCCGACTACGCGACGACCGCGCTGCGCGCGCGATTCGCCGGTAACGGGCGGTTCAAAATCGTCGGAACCGCGCCGACGATCGCGACCGTCGAGCCGATGTTCCGCCGCGGTGATGCCGACATCGCGGTCGTCTTCGAGCCGGGGTTCGCCGGTCATCTCGCCGAGGGAACCCCGGCGGGGCTGCTGCTCGTCAGCGATGCGTCCGACCCGAACACCGGCACGACGATGCAGGCGTACGCCAGCGCGGTGATCGCCGCGTACCAGGCGGAGCTCGGCGCACCGGGGCGGGGGGTGCAGATCGTCCCCGTGACGCGAATGCGGTACAACCCGACGCTGGCCAGCGCGAACCTGTTCGTCCCCGGGCTGATCGCGCTGGTACTGACGCTGGTCACGGCGCTGATGACGGCGATCTCGCTGTCGCGGGAGAAGGAGCGTGGCACCCTCGAGGTGCTGCTCGTCTCGCCGCTGCAGCCATGGCAGATCATCGTCGGCAAGGTGCTGCCCTACCTCCTGCTCGCCTTCGCGAACGTCGTCACCGCGCTGGTCGCGGCGTGGGGGATCTTTCACGTGCCGTTCCGAGGGAGCCTGGTCGTCCTGCTCCTCGCCAGCATCCTCTACGCGATGGTCGGGCTCGCGTTAGGGGTGATGATCGCCTCGGTCACCAACTCGCAGCGGGCGGCGATGCTCGGGGCGATGGCGGGGACGATGCTCCCGAACCTCCTGCTGTCGGGGATGATCTTCCCGATCGCCAGCCTCCCGGACTGGATGCACCCGCTGACGCTGATCGTCCCGGCGCGCTGGTTCATCGTGATCTCGCGCGGGATCATGCTCAAGGGCGCGGGGATCGCCGAGCTCTGGCCGGCGCTGCTCGCCCTGGCCGGGATGCTCATCGTCCTGATGGTGGCCGCGATCCGCAGCTTCAAGCCGCGGCTGGCCTGACGATGCGCACCCTCCGGTTCCTGCTGCGCAAGGAGTACCTGCAGATCTTCCGCGACCGGATGATCCTCGGGATGCTGTTCGTGATGCCGGTCGTGCAGCTGCTCGTCCTCGCCAACGCCGCGACCTTCGAGGTGAAGAGCGCGCGGCTGTACGTGGTCGACCACGACCACACCCCGATGTCGCGTGGCATCGTCGCCCGCCTGACGGCATCGGGACGCTTCATCCCCGGCGGCGCGTCGCCCTCGGTCGCCCTCGCCGACGAGGCGATGCTCCGCGGGAAGACCGACGTCATCCTCGTCATCCCGCGCGACTTCGAGCGCGACATCGTCCGCGACCGGCGCGCGTCGCTGCAGTTCATCCTCAACGCCGAGGACGGGGCAGCCGCCGGGGTGATGCAGACCTACGCCGCACGCATCCTCACCGCCTACGCGGCGGAGCTCGGCGCCGACGTGAGCCCGGTGCTGGCGACCGCCGGGGCGCGCGGCGAGCCGGCGCCGCGGCGCGGCAACGCCGTCATCGAGGTGAGGCGGCGCGGATGGTACAACGCGGAGCTGAACTACCGCGACTACATGGTGCCCGGGATCCTCGTCGTCCTCGTGACGATGATCGGGACGCTGCTGACGGCGATGAACATCGTCCGCGAGAAGGAGGCCGGGACTCTCGACCAGCTGAACGTCACCCCGGTGGCGCGGACCACATTCATCGCCGCGAAGCTCATCCCGCTCTGGACGCTGGCGCTCGCCGATCTCGCGTTAGGCATGCTGCTCGCCCGCTTCGTCTTCGACGTCCCCGTCCGCGGGAACCCGGCGATCGTCTTCCTCGCCGCGACCATCTATCTCCTCGGCGCGCTCGGCATCGGGCTCTGGGTCTCGACGATCGCCGAGACCCAGCAGCAGGCGATGTTCGTCACCTTCTCGATCGTCATGGTCTACCTGCTGATGAGCGGGCTGTTCACCCCGATCCGGGCGATGCCGGGGTGGGCACGGTGGGTCGCCGAGGCGAGCCCGGTGATGCACTTCGTCCGGCTGATGCGGGCGGTGCTGCTCAAGGGGGCGGGCTTCGCCGACGTGGTGCACCAGCTGGTGATGCTGGCGCTGATCGGGACGGTGGTGCTCTCGCTGGCGGTGCGGCAGTACCGGAAGCGCGCGGCCTGAGCGCGCGGGTTCAGCGTCGGTGCCGGGTGGGCTCGCCGCAACGAAAGCCCCCCGCCTGCCAGGTGGCCGGCGGGGGGCTCTCGTTGCGACGGGCGTCTCAGCCGCCGATGCTGGCGATCACCCGCCGCGCGTAGTCCACGACCGGCGCGGCTGCCTCATCGCTGACGCGTCCCGACTTCGTGAGCGCGTCCATCTCGTTGAGGAACGCCTCGAGCATGTTGCCCGCCGCCGTCCCGTTCCCGCCGTCGAGCTGCTTCGATGCGTTGTCGAGCTTCACCTGCAGCGAGTTGAGCTGGCCCGCGTTCAGCCCGCCGCGACCACCGAGCGACGCGAGCGTGGCGCGAAGGTTGGCGATCCCCTGGAGTGGCGACTGAACGACCACCTGCGCCGCGCCGCTCCCCATCCCGCCATCCTTGTCGAGGACGTTCACCGCGACGGTGTAGCTGCCGGCGGTCGTGTACTGGTGCTCGACGGAGAAGCTCTTCCCGACGATAGCGAGTGCGGCGGTCGCGCTGCCGTCGCCGTAGTTGACGCTGCCGCGCCAGGTGTCGGCGCCCGGGTCGGTGAAGCTGCCCGTCGTCGAATACGTCTCGCCCTCGAGGATCGTCGCGCCGTCGAAGGCGGCGATGCGCGGGGCGACGTTCGCGACGGCGATCGCCGTGCTGGCGGTGTCGGCTGCGCCCCTGCCGTCGCTGACGATCACGCGCAGCGCATAGCTGCCGTTGTCGGCGAAGGTGTGCGTCAGCGTCGCCGCGCCGCCGACGGAGTCGCCGTCGAGGGTCCACTTGTAGCCGAGCGCGTCGGCATCGGCATCGCTCGATGTGCCGGCATCGAAGGCAAGGGTCGACCCCTCCGTTCCCCCGGCGAGGTCGCCGGTGAGGCGCGCGACGGGGATACAGTTCCGCACCTCGATCCGGCACTGCACGTCGGGCGGGAGGATCGAGAGCAGGTCGTAGCCGGTCGAGCGCTCGATCCTGTCGACGGTGGTCGAGTAGGCGTGCCAGTCGCCGCTGGCGCTCGCTTCGTTAGGCATGCTGACGGCGATGACCTGCACATCCGACGGGCTGTCGATCTCGCTCGCGCTCCGCGTGTCGGGCACGACGATCGCCACCTTCCACATCGAGTCGGGGACGGCGATGCGGCCGGAGCCGGTCATGAAGCCGAAGCCGTCGACTCCCGCGCCGCTCCGGTTCCTCGTGAAGATCGGGCCGGCGATGATGTAGATCTCGGTGCTTCCCGTCGCGATCGCGCGGAGGTCGTTCTCGAGGCTTCCCCAGGCGCCGGCGTTGGCCGTCTGGTTCTGAGGGATCATGTTCGAGAGGAAGAACGTCGGCGCGTTGTCGCCCGGGGCGTCCGCCCAGTCGGCCGACGGGGACATGTGGCCGCGTGACCAGGTGCCGCCGTTGATCCAGTCATTGGTGTTCCAGGCATGAATGCCGAGCCGCGTCAGTGCCGTGTCGGCGGTCATGCAGTTGCAGCGCGACGCGCTCCCCTTGTGCGAGGCATCGAGGTTCCAGCTGACCCAGTTCGGGCCGCCGTGGGCGACGTTGTAGGAAAGCGTGTACTGCCGCCGGGCGATGATGACGTCGTCGCTCGGGTCGGCATCGGTCGGGATCCCGAGCTCGGTGTTGTGGCCGACCCGCGCATTCGCCCCGACCGGCATCACGTCGGTGGTGATCGTCGTCGAGCCGCTGGCGATCCCGTCGCTGACCGCGGTCGCCCTGATCACCGCCGAGCCGGCCGCGTTCGCGGTGATGACCCCGTTGTTCGGGTCGACCGAGACGATCGCCGGGTTGGATGACGACCAGAGGACGTTGCTGTTCCCGACCGGCGCGCCCCGGGTGTCGGCGCTGCCGCTGTTGACGAAGAGCTGGGTCTGGAAGCCGACCGGGAGGATGTCGCCGCGGGTCGAGACGCTGACGTTGCCGGCGGTGACGTTGACCGTCGCCGTCCCGAAGACGCCGTTAGGCGCGGTCGCCGTGATCGTCGCCGAACCGCCGGCGCGGCCGACGACCGCGCCGCTGGCGGCATCGGCGATCGCGACGGTCGGGTCGGAGCTGCTCCAGGTGAAGGTGGTCGCGACCGGGCTGCCGTTCTCGTCCACCGCCGAGGCGACGAAGGTCTTCGACTGTGCGCTCTTCAGGTTCCAGGATGCCGGCGAGACGGTGACCGTCCTCGCCGGCCCGGTCACGGTCAGCGTCGTGCTGGCCGTCCTGTTTCCGCTCCCGGTCGTGACGGCGACGGCGATGTTGGCGGTGCCGGGGACCAGCGCCGACGCGACGCCGGTCGACGGATCGATCGTCGCGACGGCGGTGTTGCCGCTCGTCCACGCCGCCGAGCTGATCGCGACCGGCAGGCCGCCTAACGTCGCGGTCGCCGTGAAGTTCACCGTCGTGCCGGCGAACGCCGATGGCGCCAGCGGGTCGATCGACACGACGAGCACGTTCAGCGGCGGGAGCGGTGCCGAGCTGGTGTTGCGCGGGGCCGGTGCGCCGGTCGAGAAATCGAGCTTGTTGTCGTCGGTCTCCGTCCGCCCCCCGTCCTTGCGGATCGCGGCGGTGGTGTTCGACAGCGTCGCGGTCGGGCCGGTTCCCTCGAAGCAGTTTGCGCTCGACCCGAAGCCGACGAAGTCGACGACGGCCTTCGGGCAGGCGCCGGTGAGCTGCGCGGTGCTGCTTGCCAGCGCGACCTTCCCCGAGCTCCCGCTCATCGAGATCGTCCCCGGCGCGTCAGGCACCGGCAGTGCGACGGTCCCGCCGTTCCCCTTCGCCTCCTGCACCAGGTAGTAATGCCCCGACTTGAGGGTGCCGGAGAGTGGCGTCACCTGCCAGCTCGACCCGGCCGAGCTCGCGTACTGGACCGACCAGCCGTCGAGCGAAACGTCGGCCATCGACCCGTTGTAGATCTCGATGAAGTCGTTCGTCAGGGTCGCCCCCGAGTTCCCTCCTCCCCCGTAGACCTGGCTGATCACGATGCCGACCGGGATCGGGTCCGCGGCCGTCGCCAGGGTCGGTGCGGTCACCGCCTGCGTCGGCGCCAGCGGCTTGTCATTCCCGGCGGAGGTGCAGCCACCGATGAAGAGGAGCGCGGCAATCACGGTCGCTGACGAGCGGCGACCAGGTGAATTCAGCGGCATGATGCGGAGATCAGGGGATGGGCAGGGTACGAGTCGGGGCTGAGCCGCGATGCTCGGAGGAACGGGCAACCTAGAGGTTCCGCACCGGTCGCGACAGAGCCAGTTCGCGCGATTCCGTCACGATCCGGCTACGAGCTGGCCGATTGGTCGGGCGGGTCCGTCGTCCTGCCCGAATTCCTCCCTCCATCGCAAGCCGTCGCGCATCGCTCACTGGCGTCGGGTGGGGGCGGCGTACATAATGCTCCCAGTCGCGCGCGGCGGGGCACGAGTTGGAATTCATCGGGTGGCTGGCGATGAGAATCCTTGTGGTGGAAGACGATCGGGCGATGGCCAAGCTCGTGCGGCTGTTGCTCACCGAAGACGGATATGCGGTCGACGTTAGCGCGGAGGGCGAGGAGGGGCTGGTTCTCGCGCGCGTCAACGCGTACGATGCGCTCATCCTCGACCTTGGTCTTCCCGACCGTGCGGGGATCGCGGTGCTGCGCGCGCTGCGGGCCGGAGGGAGCCGCCTGCCGATCCTGATCCTGACGGCGCGCGCGAGCGTGGACGAGGTGGTCGCGAGCCTCGATGCCGGCGCCGACGACTACCTGATCAAGCCGTTCGCGAACGCGGAGCTCAAGGCACGGGTGCGCGCGCTCGTCCGGCGCGGCGGCGCGGTGCGGACCGAACAGCTCTCCTGCGGCGCGCTCGTCGTGAACCGGCTCACCCGCCATGCGCTCGTCGCCGGTACCCCGCTCGACCTGACGGCGCGCGAGTTCGCGCTGCTCGAACACCTCGCGCTGCACGCCGGGGAGGCGGTTACCCGGTCGACCCTCCTCGAGGCGATCTGGGACATGCACTTCGACCCCGGCACCAACGTCGTCGACGCGCTCGTGCTGCGGTTGCGGCGCAAGCTCGCGGCGGCGAGCGACGCTCCGCGGGTCGCGACGATTCGCGGCGTCGGCTACCGGCTCACCGGCGCCCCGGCCGTCCTCGAAGCCTCCGTCGACTGACGGGGGACGCCGCGCGCCTCGCCCGGGAGCTCGGCATGGCCAACTCCACGAAGCCTGGTGACTCGCGGGGCGGCATCGATCCCCTGCTGCGCGCTGCCCTCGACGCGCGCGGCGAGGCGCTCATCGCCTATGACACGCAGCTTCGCGTCACCGAGTGGAGTGCCGCGACCGCCCGCAACAACGGGGTCAGCCGCGCCGATGCGTTAGGCAGGAGCGTCCTCGACCTCTTCCCGTACATCCGCGGGACGGCGATCGAGGCGGAGTATCGCCGCTCCCTTGCCGGCGAGACCGTCGACGCCCGCGACCGCGAGTGGCGCGCGGGTGAAGGCGATCCACCGCGGCGGTACGACGTCACCTACACCCCCGTCCGCGACGACGACGGCACGGTGATCGGCGGCGTCGTCCTGACCACCGACGTCACGGCGCGCGCCGCGCTCGGCGGCTTCGCAACCACCGAACTTCCGCTGCTGCGGACGATCCTCGACAGCGCGCCGCACTCCCTCGTCGCGGTCGATTGCGACCTCCGCATCGTCGAGTGGAACAGCTGCAGCGAGCGCCGGACCGGGCTCCGGCGCTCCACCGTGATCGGACGTCCCATGCTCGACGTCATGCCCGACCTGGCCGGCACCGAGGTGCTCCGCGACTACCAGCGCGCCACCACCGGGACGCTGCGAGAGATCCGCGATCGCTGGTACGCGATCCCGGGGGAGGAGCCGCGCTGCTACGACGTCGTCTTCGCGCCGATGCACGACGGCCGCGGCGCTGTGCGGGGCGCGATCATGCTCGCGCAGGACGTCACCGAGCGTGCCCGCGCCCAGGCGGACCTCGCCGCGGAGCGGGAGCTGCTCCGGACTGTGCTCGATTCCGCTCCGCTTGGCGTCGTCGCCTTCGACGTCGAGGGACGGATCACCGAGTGGAACCGCGCCGCCGAGACGGTCTGCGGAGTGCGGCGCGGCGACGCGATCGGACGGCTCGTGGCCGACCTCGGCGTGGCGCGCCCGGATCCCGAGCCGGACCGGCGGCGCATCGATCGGGCGCTCACCGGGGAAGTGATCCTCGCCGAGCCGGTCGCCTTCATCCGGCCGGGCGAAAGCGAACCGACTCACGTCGAGGCGAGCGTTGCGCCGCTCCACGATCCGCACGGTCGGGTCGTCGGGGGGGTCGCCGCCATCGTCGACGTCACCGAGCGGGTGCGCGCCGAGGCGGATCGGGACAGGTTGATCTCCGACCTCGACGCGGCGCGCGAGCGCGCCGTTCGCGCGAGCCAGGCGAAGAGCGCGATGCTGGCCGGGCTCTCCCACGAGCTGCGCACGCCGTTAGGCGCGGTCCTCGGCTTCGCCCAGCTCCTTCGCGACGGGCGCGCCGGCGCGCTCACCGAGGAGCAGCTCGAATACGTCGACGACGTGCTCACCGGCGCCGGCTACCTGCTCCGTGTCGTGAACGACGCCCTCGACCTCGCGCGCGTCGAGGCCGGGGTCGTCGAGATGCGCCCCGAGCGAATAGACCTGCGCGCGATCGTCGCCGAGGCGCAGGCGACGGTTGCGCCACTCGCCAGCGCGCACCACGTGACGGTCACGGCCCGCTTCGACGACGAGGTCACGCTCACCGCCGATCCCGGACGGGTGCGGCAGGTGCTCCTCAACTACCTCTCGAACGCGGTGAAGTACAGCCACTCCGGCGACGAGGTCGTCGTCGAGGTCGCGCGCGAGGGAGAGCGGTGCGTCCGCCTGACGGTGCGCGACAACGGGCCAGGAATCCCCCCCGACGAGATGGGTCGGCTCTTCGTCGAGTTCCAGCGGCTGTCCTCCGGTCGCGACGTGCCGGGGAGCGGGCTCGGTCTCGCCATCACCAAGCGGCTGGTGGAAGCGATGGGGGGCAGCGTCTCCGCGGAGAGCTCCCCCGGAGGAGGGAGTGCCTTCCACGCCATCCTCCCCCTCGAGCCGGTCCGATGACGGGAATGTCATCTTCCGCTCACCATCTCGTCATGTCCATCCGCTAACGTTGCCCGTCGGGGCGTCGAATCTGCGGCGCTCCCCAACCGGAGGGCACACGCGCGATGGAGCAGCATGTCGACGTCGTCGACGACGACGCGGCGCATCGAAAGCTGATGCGCATTCTCGTCGCGGAGGCGGGGTTCTCGCCGCGCACCCACGCCACGGCTGACGCGGCGTTCGAGATCGCGCGGCTCGATCCGCCGTCGCTGGTGATCGCCGACGTCCAGCTTCCGGGAGCGATGGATGGCGTCGCGCTCACCCGCGCCCTGAAGTCGGCGCCGGAAACGGCACACGTACCGGTGCTCGTCGTGAGCGCCTTCGCCGCGGCGGCCGACGAGGCACGCGCGCGGCGCGCCGGATGCGACGCCTGGCTGGCGAAGCCCCTCGACACCCGCGAGTTCGTCTCGCTCGTGCGCTGGCTGATGACCATGTGGATGAGCGATGTCGAAGCGCTCTAGCCAGCGTGGGGGAGCAACGGGCCGCGTCATCCTGATCGTCGACGCGGATCCCGAGAGCCGGCGCATCCTGCAGGACCTGCTCACGCACCATGGCCACACGACGATCGCGACCGGGAGCGGCGACGAAGCGCTCGCGGTCGCGCGGAGCATCCACCCGGCGCTCGTCGTCACGGAGCTCTACGTGTCGAGCGGGGAGCATGCGTGCCTCGTGCATGCGCTGCGTGCGGACGCACGGCTGCGCCAGGTCCCGGTCGTCGTGTTCACCGCCTTCGCGATGCCGGCCGATCGCGAGTGGGCGGCGGCCGGCCAGGCCGACGCGTACCTGACGAAGCCGAGCGCGCCGCGGGCGCTGCTGGTGGAGGTCGAGCGGCTGGTGCAGTGGCAACCAGTCGCCCGCGCGCACTGACATGACGACCCCCGCGGCGTCGGACGCCAGCGCCGCCGGGAGCGGCGAACGCGCCGACGGGCAGGAGAGCCACCTCCGCCGGCTCGAGGAGCTCGGCCGGCTCGCCGGCTCCGTGGCGCACGACTTCAACAACCTCCTCACCGTCATTCGCTCGTACGCGCAGCTCATGCTCGACCAGGCCGCGGCGGGACAGCCGATGTCTCCCGACGACGCGCGCGAGATCGAGCAGGCGGCGGCGCGGGGGAGCGAATTGACGCGCCGGCTGCTCGCGTTTGCGCGAAAGCAGGTGATCGAACCGCGGCTGGTCGACGTCGCGCAGGCGATCGCCGCCCTCGACGGGATGCTGCGCCCGCTCGTCGGCTCGCGCGTGACGCTCGAGTATCGCCTCGAGGCCGGGCTCCCGCCCGTGTTGATCGACCCGGTGCAGCTCGACCAGGTCGTGCTCAACCTCGTCGTCAACGCTGTGCACGCGATGCCTGACGGTGGACACCTCTTCATCCGCCTCGCGCGCGAGCCGTCGGCGATCGGGCACGCGGTCGCGCGGTTCGGCGAAGGGACGCCGCCGCCCGCCCCGATCGTGCTCGAGGTGATCGACACCGGCCACGGAATGGACAAGGCGACGCTCGCGCGCGCCTTCGAGCCCTTCTTCACGACGAAATCGACGGACACAGGAACGGGACTCGGCCTGGCGGTGGTGTCGGGGATCGTGCGCCGGGTCGGCGGCGCGGTGCAGGTGGCGAGCGCGCCCGGTGTCGGCACGACCTTCCGGGTGCTCTGGCCGGTTGCGCCGGCGCGGGGACGCCGAGCCAATGAAGAGGATTCCGGCCCTCGCGGCGGCCGGCCCTGCGTCATGATCGTCGAGGATGACGACAGGGTGCGGCAGCTGACGCGCCGCGTCCTGATCGAGGCGGGGTTCGACGTCGCGCTCGCCACCGACGGTCGTGCCGCGCGCGAGCGCTTCCAGGCCGAGTGGCCGGCGGCCGGCGGGCCGTCGGTGGTGCTGGCCGACATCGCCACCCCGCACGAGGACGGCTGGGCGCTCGCCGAGTGGCTGCTGGCCGCGCGTCCCGGGCTGCCGGTGGTGCTGATGTCGGCGCTCGACTGGGAGCGGGTGCCGATGTCGATGCCGCCTAACGTTCCGGTGCCGGTCCTGCAGAAGCCGTTCAGCGCCGCCGACCTGCTCGCGGCGCTGCGGGCGGCGCTCCAGTGGGCGGAGCTGGCGGCCGCCCAGCGTTAGGCGGGACCCCCCGCCGCGGCGCCGGCGGGCCGCGGCGGGGGG
>OEPS010000322.1_pt1 | contig 17372 bp, 10 predicted proteins | sample 1539411 | NCBI WGS metagenome assembly OEPS01 (sample SAMN02671747, study PRJEB22543) | soil metagenome | biome: bacteria | place: China:Hunan Province, Lengshuijiang City | collected 2012-10-15 | depth 0.08m m
TAAATTTCTTTTGTCAGGGCGCTTGCCGGCTCATGCACGGCCTCGCCCCAGCGCTCATGTGGAATGCCGATCACCGCGCACAGGGCGACTGCTGGGTGACGGGCGATAACGTTCTCGACCTCGGCGGAGAACACGTTCTCTCCACCGCTGACGATCATGTCCTTGAGGCGATCGACAATGAACAGGTTGCCCTGCTCGTCCATGAACGCTCCATCTCCGGTGTGCAACCAGCCGTTCTTCAGGGCTTTGGCGGTTTCGTCCGGACGGTTCCAGTAGCCCTGCATGATGTTCGCACCACAGGTGACGATTTCCCCGACGGTGCCGCGCGGCACCTCATTGCCGTATTCATCGACAATCCGCACCAGGCCGCCGTAGCCGCCGCGACCGACACTGCGCACACGTCCGCTGGCGATGCCTTCCGGACCATGGTTGCCAGGTGGACTGATCGACACCACAGGTGCCGCCTCGGTCAAACCATAGGCGTGCATGAACTCGATGTCCGGGAATGCTGCCAAGGCCTTCTCCAGCACCGTCATGGCGATGGGCGAGGCGCCATAGGCCAGACGTTTAAGGCTGCTCAAGTCGTAGCTTTCGAAGTCCGGGTGCATGAGCACCGCCTGGATCATGGTCGGCACCAGGAGCATTTCGTTGACCTGCTCGCGCTCGACGGTCTGCATGATTTCCACCACATCGAACATCGGAATGATCACGTGCACATCGCCAGTAATGAACTGCGCCACCGCCCGCGCCATCGCTGCGGTATGGAACAGCGGCGCGACATGCAGCGCTCGCGAGTCAGCCAGCGCCGGGTATTCCGCCAGCCGGGTAACCGCGGACGACCACAGATTCAGGTGTGACTGCATCACCCCCTTTGGCAAGCCGGTGGTGCCGCCGGTGTACATGATCGAAGCCAGGTCATCGCCGCCACGCATCGCATCGGCTATTGGTGCCGTTTCGGCAATCAATTGCTCATAGCTGTACAGTCCGACAGGCGAAGTGCCGTCGCTGACATGGATGATCAGCGGTGGATTTTTCGCCGCCAAGCAGATCTGCTCGACCAGTGGCAGAAAATGGTCATCGACCAGCAGGATCCCGGTGTTGCAGTCATCCAGGGAAAACACAATCTCGGCCACACTCCAGCGGATGTTCACCGGATTGAGCACGCCACCGCCCCACCAGGTACCGAGCATGTATTCCAGGTAGCGGTCGGAGTTGAGGGCGAGCATTCCGACCCGGTCACCGCTGTGCATGCCCAGCAAGCGCAGAGCGCCCGCCAGGCGCGACACCCGCTGCCCCAGCTCGCGGTAGGTCTGGCGTCGTCCGCGGAATATCGTCGCGAGATGGTCTGGCTGTTGCTGCAACATCCGCTGCAGCCCTTGCGTCAGGTACATGGCCGAACTCCTGAGTTTGTTGTTCTTATTGGCCTGCATACTAGGAAGCGGGAAACGCGGCAGCGTCGGTCGAATGGATGAAACTGCGAACGCATCGCGGATAGATCGAATGGACTATGGCGACGTAAGGTGTGTTGACGGCAGGAGTCTGGACAGCGGCATCCGCCCAGCACAAAGTGGAACTAGTTCGAAAGAACGACTTACCTCAGGCACCGGGCATGGCAATATCGGGTCCAAGACAATAATAAATAGCTGGCACATAGCCTTCTCGGCTCGAGAGGCAGTGCAATTGCCGGCATGCGGGAGACAGTCATGTTCAATCTGTTGGAGCGCCGCGCCTCGGCTCACGACGACGAAACCTGCCAGGCAGGCGGCGAAGCCTTGCCCCGTGGCAGGTTGCAGTATTCCAAGTTATCGGCACCCAATTCCGCACGCAGCCACTTGCCGCGCACGCGCTTGCTCGACCTGATCGACGACTCGGCCGCTGCCAGGCTCATCCTGATTCGTGCCGCCGCCGGTTTTGGCAAGACCACCCTGTTGCAACAGTATCGCGACCGTTGCATTGCCAACGGTCGCGCCACCCTCTGGCTCAATCTGGACAGCGCAGACAATGACCTGCAACGCCTGGTGCCGCACCTGTACACCGGGTTGCTTCAGGCCGGCTTGATCGAACGCACTGACGCTGCGCACGCGTGCGCGCGTAATACGATGCAGCAGATGGAGGAGTTGCTTGAGCACGTGGCCAGTTACACCCGGCCTTTTTCGATTCTGCTCGACGAGTTCGAGGCCATCCAGAATCCTTCCGTGCTCAACTTCGTACAACTGCTGCTGGACGCCCTGCCGCCTTGTGGGCTGATGCTGATCGCATCAAGAACCACCCCTGACATCGGCCTGGGTCGCATTCGCGCGCGCGGCCAGTTGCTCGATATCAATCCCGGCGCGCTGAGGTTTTCGCTCGACGAAGCGACCTCGTTCATACGCGACAGGTGCGAGCTGTCGTTGCGTGAAACCGATATCGCCACACTGCACCGTTGCACGGAAGGCTGGATCACCGCGATCTACCTGGCGACCCTCTCGCTACAAGGCCGCAGTGATCCCGCTGCGTTCGTCGCAACGTTTTCCGGCACAAACCTGGAACTCGCCGAATACTTGACCGAAGACATCCTCGCCAGCCAGAGCGACGATTGCCGGTTGTTCCTGCTGCAGACCAGTATCCTCAAGCAACTCAACGCGCCACTGTGCGATGCCGTCACCGGCCGCTGCGATAGCCAGGCGATGATCGATCACCTGGAACGTAGCAACCTGTTCATCTTCCCGGTCGACAACCAGCATCAGTGGTTTCGCTACCACAATCTGTTCAGCAGTTTTTTGCGCGATGCCCTCGAACGACGCTTTCCCGGTCAGGCTGCCCAGTTGCATCAGGCGGCGGCGCACTGGTTTCGCGCCATGGGCCGCCCGGTGCCGGCCATTGAACACCTGCTGCAAGCCAACGAGACGACGCAGGCGGCCAGTCTCCTGGCTGAACATATCGATGAACTGACCAACGCCAGCCGCTTCCGCCTGCTCTTGCGCTGGCTCGACCAGATCCCGACCGCCTGCCTGGAAACCTACCCCAGTCTGGGCCTCGCCTATGCATGGGCGCTGGCGGTACAGCGGCGCTACCAGGACGCCATGGAAGTTGTCGAGCGCCTGGAAACCACGACAACCGACGGAAAAAGCCCGGTATTTGCCGTTGAAGCCGGAACAATTCATTGCCTGTTACTGGTGCTGACCGACCAGATGCAAGCCTGCTACGACTGGGGGCTACAGCAGATCGAGCGGCTACCTCCAGAAGAGGTGTTCCAATACTCCATCGTGATCAATACCTTGGCCTTCAGCATGTTGTCCCTGGGCCGCTACGAAGAAGCACGGCGCCTGTTATCACGCGCAATCCAGCGTGACTCACGCCACCGCACAACCTTCATGAGCAACCTGTCAGGCTGCATCGAAGGCATTCTCGACCTGATCCAGGGCCGACTGGGCCATGCCCTGGTGCGATTGCAAACCACGGTCGAGCGTAATTACGAGCACAACGATGACAAAGCACCCGGCGGGCTGCATTCGCTGCTGACCAGCCTGGCACTGACGCTTTACGAAACCAACGAACTCGATGAAGCGGCGCAGATTCTGGAGAAGACCCTGCCCAATGCCAAAGGCTCCAGCCTGCCGGACTCATTGATCACCAGCCATGTGCTGCTGGCCAGAATGGCCTGGTTACGGGGCGAGCGGAACACCTGGTTGCGGCATTTGGCTGACCTTGAGCAAATTGGCCGCCAGTCTGGCTCTACCCGGGTAGTGTGTTCTACCTGGCTGGAGCGTGCGCGCGTGGCCACCCTGGAGAACCGCGCGGATACTGCATCCCAAGCGTTGCGTTCCGCTGAGCTGGCCGGCGACTGGGAGCAACCGGGGATTTTCTACTACGGCAATGACGTCGACACGCCGTCGATTGCCCGCTACCGCTTGCAAATTGTCCAGGGTAACGCCCCGCAACTGGCCGACCTGCTGGAGCAGGCAGTCAAGCAAGCACAGGAGCGCCAGCAGTATCGGCGGGCGCTCAAGTTGCAGCTGTTGCATGCCTTGGCCCTGGATGGCCTTGACCGCCAGGACGATGCTTTCACAGTACTGACCGAGGCCCTGCGCTTTGCCAGCCACGAAGGCTTCATCCGCAGTTTTCTCGACGAAGGCGCACGCCTTGCCGAACTGTTGCAACGCTGGGCCGTAGCGTTCCAGGCGCGCAGCAGCAGCCTGGGGATCGAGCCACGCTTTCTACAGGGCTTGCTACAACGGGCTAGCAGCACCAGCGAAAGCGCGAACAGCGCTTATGGCGAAAGCGATGCCCGTGAATCGCTGACCGCTCGCGAAATCCAGGTGATCCACTTGTTGGCAGCCGGCATGCGCAACCGGGCGATTGCCGAGAAAATGTTCCTCTCGGAGTTCACCGTAAAATCCCACCTGCGCAATATCAACGCCAAGCTCGGGGCTCAGGGCCGCACCGAAGCGGTGGCCATCGCCCGAGCCAGGGGTTTGCTCGATTAATGCGCCAACAGTCGCCGCGCCCGGGTGATGACGGGCGCGTCGATCATTTGCCCATCCACTTTGAACGCTGCTTCACCACACCCGGCCGCCTCGATCACCCGTTGCGCCCAGGCTTTCTCTGCGGCGCTCGGTGCCAGAGCGGCATGCATCACCGGTACCTGACGCGGGTGAATGCAATAAGCGCCGCCCATGCCCATGTCGCGGGCACGTTGCATCACCTGTGTCAGCCCCACGTCATCTTCGAACGCCGGATAGATGCCGTCCAGCGGCGGGGCCAGGCCCTGGATCCGCGAGTGCAGCAGTAGCGCAAAGCGGGCCTGATCGAACAGGTTCTGTGCACCTGAACTGTCGGGGTTCAAGCCCAGATCGAGGGCAAGGTCCAAAGCGCCCAGGGTCAGGCGCTGGACACCGGCGCAGGCGGCAATCTGCTCGATCGAAAGCACCCCTTGAGCGCTTTCGATGATCGGCCATAGCGGTTTGCCGATAGCGGCAACCCGGCGTATCTGAGCGACAGTTTCGGCTTTAGGCAGCACGACACCGATGACACCCGCATGCCGACCACAGAATTCCAGGTCAGCCTCGTGCTCGACATCTCCGGCGGCGTTGATCCGCACCCATAGGCGGGCGTCCGCGTGGGCAATCAGAAACGTCGCAAGTTGCTCACGAGCAAAGGCTTTATCCTCGCGGGCGACAGCATCCTCGAAATCGACTATCACCGCATCGGCGCCACTGGCCAATGCCTTGGCAAAGCGTTCGGCGCGGTTGCCCGGCACAAACAGTGCCGAGCGAATAAACAGATGGGACATGGACAATCCTCTCTCAACCATTCTCAACGATGCCTGATTCACCCAGACGCTGAATGTCCGCAGCGCTGTAACCCAGTTCTGCAAGCAGGCTGCTGCTGTGCTGCCCCAGCCCGGGAACGGCCTCCATGCGTGCAGAAAACGCGTTGCTGCTGCCGGGTGGTAACAGCGCCGGGAGCCTGCCGACCGGACTGTCCACTTCAGTCCAGCGCTGGCGCGCCTTGAGCTGGGGATGCTCCCAGACACCCGGCATCTCATTGACCTGGGCATTGGCGATCTGCGCGGCATCGAGCCGCGCGATCACCGTGCCCGCGTCCAGTTGTGCGAACACCTCGACAATGATTTCACGCAAGGTGTGGCGGTTATCCGAGCGTTTGAAGTTGGCCGAGAAACGTTCGTCGGCAATCAACCCGGGACGCTCCAGCACGGTTTCGCAGAATTTCTGCCATTCACGCTCGTTCTGCAGGCCGATCATCACCGTACCGCCGTCGCCCGTGGGGAACGGGCCATAAGGATAAATCGTCGCATGCGACGCGCCTGTACGCGGCGGCGCACCGGCGTTGTCGAAAGCGTAATACATCGGAAAGCCCATCCACTCCACCAGGCTTTCGAGCATCGACACTTCGACACGACTGCCCTGCCCGGTCTTGCCCCGCAACAGCAATGCCGAAAGCACACCGGTGTAGGCATACATGCCGGCAGAAATATCTGCGATCGAACAGCCGGCCTTTGCCATACCGTCCTCGTCTGCGTTGCCGGTCACCGAAAGAAAGCCGCTTTCGCTCTGGATCAGCAGATCGTAAGCCTTCTTCGCTTCATAGCTGCCCCCCTGGCCATAACCGGAGATGTCGCACACGATCAGGCGCGGGAAACGTTCATGCAAACTTTCGAAGGACAGTCCCATCCGCGCCGCGGCGCCCGGCGCAAGGTTTTGTACCAGCACATCGGCTTGCTGCAACAGCTGCTCGAGAATTGCTTGCGCCGCTGGTTGCTTGAGATCAAGCGCAAGGCTTTCCTTGGAACGGTTGGTCCAGACAAAGTGCGAGGCCATGCCTCGCACCCGTTGATCGTAGCCACGGGCAAAGTCGCCGCTGCCAGGGCGTTCGACCTTGATAACGCGCGCGCCCAGGTCCGCCAGTTGCCGCGTGCAGAACGGCGCGGCGATGGCGTGTTCGAGGCTGACCACGGTGATACCGTCAAGCGGGCGCGGGTTCCGGGTATTATCGTGCATTGGCCAGCTCCGTCAGTTCGTGGAGGGTTGCTGCATCGCGCAGGCCCCAGACGCGCTCAATCAAGATGCCAGCCTGGTCAGCACTCAGCGCCCCGGCATACGCCAGCAATCGGCGAAATTTGTCTTCCAGCTCCGGCCGAGAAAGGGTGTTGTCCGGATCGCCTTTGGGTGAGTCGATCGCCCCCAGCAACTGCCGGCCATCGGTGGTATGCACTTCGACACGACCCAGCCAGCGCTGCGGATAGGCGCTGTCCACCTCGGCATCCAGGCGCATGCTGACCTTGTCACGCAAGGCGCCGACCTGTGCATCATGCAAGGCCAGGGCGTCGAACTCAGGCAAGCCGGCCTTGCCATGCACAGCAATCAGGCCCAGCACGGTGCCCATGGAAAACTTGGCCTGGTGCACGCTCTGCGGCACCGTAACCCTGCCCAATACATCGATAGCGCCCTGATGAACATGGGCGATCACCTCGGCGATTTGTTGATGCTGCACCTGCTCGCGCTGCATCAATGCCAGCAGCGCATCGGCGGCAGGATGTGTATGGCGGCATGACGCATGGAACTTGAACGAAGTTTCCAGCAACGCCCAACGGTTGCCGAGGCGATCCGACAGGCAGTGCGGCCGGGCATCGCTGGACATGCCAGCAGCCATGCCCTGTTCGCCCTCGAGAATGTTGCGCGCACCGGTCAGCCCGTCGGCGGTCAGATACGCGGCCAGTAATCCATCGGCGGCAGCCTTGGCGGTATGCAGCTGTTTGGAGTCTGCCGCATCGCGCAGAAACTCCCACAGCCCTGCCGCCTGGGTACCGGCACTACCGAGCAGATTGATGAAGTCCTCTTCATCGAAGCCCATCAGCTTGCCTACCGCTACGCCAGCAGCCAGGGTACCCACCGTCGCAGTGGTGTGGAATATCCGGTAATGAGAGCGACCAAGAAATTCGCCGATACGAATGCCGGCTTCGTAGCCGGCCACAGCAGCCAGCAGCAGCTCTCGCCCCGACTTGCCCAGGTCCTGCGCCGCCGCCAGTACCGCTGGAAACACCACGGTGGCCGGATGCAGTACCGAGCTGTTGTGCAGGTCATCCTGCTCAACCAGGTGCGACGCCGCGGCGTTGACCAGGGCGGCAAAATACGGCGAGGTCTTGCGGCCATTGACCAGTATGGTCGCCGTGCCAGCGGCCGGGCCCATTTTCGCCGCATAGCGCTCGAACAGGGGGATCGGGTGCGCGCCCTCACTGGCCAGCGCAGAGCCCAGCCAGTCGAGGAACAGCTCCTCGGTGCGGGCAAGTACCGGTTCAGGCAGATCGGTGAGGCTCAAACGAGCGAGAAAGGCCGCCAGCTCTTGAGTATGGTTCATCGACAATTATCCTCAGAAGCTACGCGGCAGCTCGAGCAGGTGCTCGGCCACATACGACAGGATCAGGTTGGTGGAGATCGGCGCCACCTGGTACAGGCGCGTCTCGCGGAATTTGCGTTCCACGTCGTATTCGCAGGCAAAGCCGAAACCACCATGGGTTTGCAGGCAGGCGTTGGCGGCTTCCCACGAGGCTTTGGCAGCCAGGTACTTGGCCATGTTGGCACTGGCGCCAGCGTTGATGCCGCTGTCGTATTCGGCGCAGGCCCGCCAGCGCATGAGGTCCGCCGCTTCGATTTCGATATGCGCCTCGGCGATCGGGAACTGCACGCCCTGGTTCTGCCCGATCGGGCGACCGAAGACCACGCGGTCGCGCGCATAGGCACTGGCTTTTTCGATGAACCAGCGGCCGTCGCCGATGCATTCGGCGGCAATCAGCGTGCGCTCGGCATTCAGGCCGTCAAGGATGTATTTGAAACCCTTGCCCTCTTCGCCGATCAGGCTGTCGGCTGGAATTTCCAGGTTGTCGAAGAACAGCTCGTTGGTTTCATGATTGACCATGTTGGCAATCGGCTGCACGCTCAGGCCGTTGCCGATAGCCTCGCGCAGGTCGACGAGAAAGATCGACATGCCTTCTGACTTTTTCTTTACCTCAGCCAGCGGCGTGGTCCGCGCCAACAGGATCATCAGGTCGGAATGCTGGATCCGCGAGATCCATACCTTCTGCCCGTTGATCACATACTTGTCGCCTTTACGCACGGCCGTGGTCTTGATCTTGGTGGTGTCGGTTCCGGTCGTCGGCTCGGTCACCCCCATCGACTGCAGGCGCAATTCGCCGCTGGCAAGTTTCGGCAGATAGTAGCTTTTCTGCGCCTCGCTGCCGTTTCGCAGCAAGGTAAACATGTTGTACATCTGGCCGTGTACCGTCCCGGAGTTGCCGCCACAACGGTTCACCTCTTCGAGGATCACCGAAGCCTCGGCCAGGCCCAGGCCCGAGCCGCCGTACTGCACGGGAATCATTGCAGCCAGCCAGCCGGCTTTGGTCAATGCCTCGACAAAGGCTTCAGGGAACCCCTTCTGTTCATCGATAGCGCGCCAATAGCTGGTGTCGAATTCGGCGCATAACGCACGGACGCCTGCGCGGATGGCATTCAGTTCGTCGCTGTTGGGATGCATCGGTTTTCCTCGATTGTTGTTATTGGAGAACAAGAAAAAAACAGGTTGAACATCAGTCGAATGTCAGTTCCGCACGCTGCGCCACACCCGCCTCGTTACCGGCCCAAAGTTGCGCTCTGCCGGGCTCGAGCAGGCGCCCGCCAACGCTGAACGGCTGCGGTGCGATCAACGGCCGGACTCCGCGGTATTCGAAGCGACGCAGTCGTGCCTGCGGGTTGGCTCGGCAAAAGGCACGAAGCGTCAGGGTGGCAATCAGCGGCCCGTGGACGACCAGCCCCGGGTAGCCCTCGTTGGCGGTGGCGTAGGGCCAGTCGTAATGGATGCGGTGGCCGTTGTAGGTCACCGCGCTGTAGCGAAACAGCAAGGTCGCGGTCGGCTCGATCAGCTCTTGCCAGTCCCCCGGGGGCAAGGCCTCGTTACTGCTGAGCCTGGGTGGCGACGGCTGGCGGTAGACGATGTCCTGTTCCTCGCCAATCGCCAGGCGGCCGTCCTGCAGGTACTCATGGCGCAAAGTCACAAACAGCAGCGCGCCGCTGTGCCCGGTCTTTTCCTGGATATCCAGTAGGGTGGTGATGCGTGTGACGTGCGCATCGACGCGCAGCGCTTCATGGAACTCGACTCGCCCGCCTGCCCACATGCGGTTGCGCTGGTCGACAGGCGGTAGAATGCCGCCACGCGCCGGATGACCATCATCACCCAGCGCTGTCTCTGCCACGGCCGGCTGGAAGAACGCCCAATGCCACAATGGCGGCAGTCCCTCCCCGGACACGGGTAATGCTTCGCTGAAGGTGGCGGCGATACGCTTGATCAGGCCGCCACTCAACAGTTCGGTGGATTGTTCGCGACGGTTGATCCACGTGGCGTAAGGTGATTCGCTCATGAAAACAGCTCCCGAAAAATGAAGGTCGCGTTCATCCGTTGAGGATCCCCCTCGCCTTCGCCTCCATGACGGCCTGGGCCCGACGGCTGACGCCCAACTTGACGTTGATCTTTTTGGTGTGGACTTTCACGGTATTGACCGAGATAAACAGGCAAGTGCCGATTTCTTTGTTGGTCAGCCCTTGGGCCAGCAGTTGCAGCACCGCTCGCTCGCGGGATGTCAGCAAGCCGTCTTCGTTGTCTGGCGACACATGGCTGGCCCCCTCGAGTGCGTCATCCATCCCTGCCAAGGCGTGTTCTGTTTCGTTCGCCAGGACGGCGAATTGCAACTGCTCACAGCACGCGAACAAGGCGTGCAGGCGTTCGCGCGCCTCAATGGTTCGACCACACCCCTGCTCCGCCAGTGCCAGCAGCAGCCGGTTGCGTTGCGGTAGCGACGGCGTGTGCAGCGGCGGTAAACAGCTGGCATGCGTCCCCAACCGCTCTTCGATTGCCAAGGCCAGCGATAACGCGGGTTGCCAGCGTTTCTGACGCACCAACAGGCGCAGGCGCATCTGCTCCAGTACCACCTGATAGCAGCCTTGCTGAACGTTGGCACAGTGCATGCGTCGCTCGGCTTCATGCAGATACAGCGTTGCCTGGTCAAACTCGCCACGGCAGGCGAAGGTTTCACACAGGCCCAGGTAACCATGCAGTACAAAAGGGTCGGCGCATTTCTGGGCGTGGTCGATACCGAGCTCAAAGGCTTGCTGGCTGGCATCCAGGGCGCCGCGCAATAACAGCAACTCACCGTGCAAGAACTGCAACCGGCCCAACAGCAGGAAATGGAAGGCGGCATCGCCGCAGGCCAGTTCGAAGCTCTCTTGCAACAGCGCCTCGGCCGCCAGCAACTCGCTGTTGAGGATCATCTGGCGAATCCGATAGGTGTTGATCAACACCTCGCTGGCGACGCAGCCATGCCGGCGGGCCTTCTCGACGGCATCACCGAATAACTGCTGCGCGTGGCGGCATTGCCCGGTGGCCATGGCCACTCGCGCCAGTGTCGAGAGACAGAAGATTACAGTGCGCCAGTCTTTGCTGGTGAAAACATCCAGCGCCGCCTGGCAGTGCTCACGCGCCGCATCGGCATCACCACGCATCGCCTGCAAATGCCCCTGCAAAGCCTGCCAGTGGGCCAGCAGCCGGATGTTTTTATGCGGGTCCGGTTGCGGCAGGAAGCTGCCCAGGCGCGCGATGCAGGTCTGCGCCTCATCCAGGCGCCAGCTGTACAGCAGCGCCCTGGCGCTTTGGAAGATCAACTGCGGGGAGCTTTGCAGCAACGGCGCAGGCATCTGGTCATACCAGGCCAAGAGCTTTTTAAGATGTTGCTCGGTAACCAGCCAATCAAGTTTGAGGTGATCGATATAGCGGGCCGCAACCTCAGGCCGTCCAGCACACAAGGCCAGCTCGATAGCGTCCTCGACATGGCCGCACTCATTGAGAATGCGACAGGCTGCCAGGCGTAAGCACGTTAGATCTACGTCGCACAGACGGCCCTGCAACGCTTCAGCTACGGCGGGCAGCAGCCGGTACCACTGTCCGTCGCCGGCAAACGGCAGAAAGAACAGCTGGCTGCGCAGCAAGCTCTGGAACACCGCAGCGCTGTTATCCGACTGCCAGAGCCGTGCACACAGCTCAGCAGAGAACTTCGGCAGATGGGCCAGACCGTAGAGCATTGTGCGCTGCTGCGCGTCCAGTCGGGACAACAGTTCATGTTCAAGGTATTCATCCAGCCAGAACGAGGCTCTCGTGTCAGTCCGGGATTGCCCGCGAAGCGTCAGACGGATGCCGGCGCACCAGCCGAAGGTTTGATGCCAGAGGTGATCACGGGCGTCGGCCTGCATCTGCGGGGCAAGCGACTCGACCAGCGACGTCAGCTCGTCGTAGGTAAACGCTAATTGCCGGGCGTCCAGTTCCACCAGCTGATCCTCGAGCAGCAGCCGCGTAAGGTTCCAAGCCGGGCGCTGGCGGCAACTCACCACCAGCTCCACCTTCGCAGCAGGCTGTTTGAGCAGGCTATCGATCCACGCCTCCAGCTCAGGGCAGGCCCGCTGGGGATAATCATCCAGCACCAGCCACAGCGGCGCCTCGCTTGCGCTCAATAAACGCAACAATTCAGGACCATCGCAGGGCTGTACGACGTCAATTTCCAGGGCCTGGGCCACGCGTTCGCAGAACTGCTGCAGCGACAGCGACTGCCCAGCCAGTGAAATCCACAAGCTGCGGTAAGACGGCGGCAACTGGTTGACGCAAGCCCTGAGCAGTTGTGTTTTACCGAATCCGGCCGGGGCGCAAAGCAGGCGCAGGCGCGGCTGGTCCGCCAGCAACGCATCGACCAGGCGGACACGGCCCAGCGTCATCGAAGGAAGACCGGTTAACGCCGGAGCCGGGTTGCCGAGGGGGGGCGCCCTGAAGTTCAGACTGGACATGGCTGCACCTGTGTCATTGTGATTATCGCGAGGAGCTGTGTCAGAAAAACACTGACGGCAGGTGATCACAATCGGTCGTAGGGACTAGTCCAGGCCAGGCTCAGCCGTAGTCATACGCACAGCCGAAGGCCCGGAGCGCCCCGTTCAAGCGGCGCCCGGGTCTTTACATCACAGGTTCAGCGGATACCGGCGTTGCGCAAGGCACCCGGGGTGAAGTCGTTGAGGGTCTGGGCGGTACCGTACTGCACGCCTCGGCTGGATTCGTTGTTCATGCCCATGGCGATGTATCGACCGGCAACCAGGTCATAAATGCCCTGCAGCGCGTAGTAGGACACCCCTTGCTCATAGTCGTTGAGCGCATAGCCCTCGCCTACCCGCCACAGCTGGTCGCGGCCGTCGTAGTGATCGACTTCAACCAGTGACCAGGTGTCTTCATCAAAGTACATGTGGCGTTTGGCGTAGATATTGCGCTCGCCCGGCTTCAGGGTTGCCACCACCTCCCAGACCCGGTGCAGTTCGTATCGGGTAAGATCCTGATTGATATGGCCAGGCTTGAGGATGTCCTTGTACTTGTGTTCCGGCGAGGCCAACCGATAGTTGTTGTATGGGATGTACATCTCCTTTTTACCTACCAGTTTCCAGTCGTAGCGGTCGGGCGCACCGTTGAACAGCTCGGCATTGTCGGCGGTACGCATACCGTCGGATGCAGTCCCAGGGCCGTCGTAGGCAACCTGTGGCGCACGCCGGACGCGGCGCTGACCGGCGCTGTAGACCCAGGCCATGCGCGGCTCGGACACCTGGTCAATGGTTTCATGGACGAGCGTCACGTTGCCGGCCAGGCGCGAAGGCGCCGTCACTTCCTGTTTGTAGTAAAAAAGGATGTTCGAGGTCTTCTGTGGATCAGCATCTTTCATGAACTGCGGGAACGCGACTTCGTCGTGCAGTTCGACCACGGTGAAGCTGCCGTTGGTCTGCGGTGCAGCCTGGGCGATCTGCCGACTGTAGTTGTTGCCGCGATACCGGGTCATGTGGTTCCAGATCACCTCGACACCGGACTTGGGCAGTGGAAAAGCGTAGAAACGCGAAGCGCTGAAACTGCTCAAGGCGTTACCGTCATGCTGTGACTGCGTGCTCAAGGCGCTCTTCTTCGCCGCGTCGTAGACGTTCTGCGGGTTGGAGGCGGTGCGATGGGTGGTATAAACCGGGATGCGGTAGCTGTCGGGATAACGCTTGAACATCGCCAGCTGGCCTTCGCTCAACTTGTCTTTGTACTGTGCAGCCGTTGCCGCGGTAATGGTGAACAGCGGTTTTTCATCGGCAAACGGATCACCGAGAAAACCGTTCTGCACCTTGGCCGCACCCGGTTTCAAGCCACCGGTCCAGGCCGGAATGCTGCCATCAGCGTTGCCGGCTTTCTGGCCGCCCAGCGGTGTCAGCGTAGTGCCCAGTTGCGCGGCCTCCTGTTCGGATACGGCGGCCATCACACCGTTGGCAAGCAGGCTCAGCGCAAGGGTGCCACATACGAGAAGACTGATTCTTTTCATGCTATCGATCCTTTGTCTGTCTGGTTTCAGAAGTTCACACCGAAGCTGAGCGCAACGTAGTCACGGTCATCATTGGTGTTGAAATGGCCACCGAAGAAGTTGGTGTAACTGAGGCTGGCGGTGTAGAGGTTGGCGTAATCGGCATCGACACCGAGGCTGACCGCCTTGAGCCCTTCCTCGAAGTTCGGTCCGTTGCCCTCGACGTCGTGGGACCAGGCAAGGTTGGGCGCCAGGTTCACCCCGGCAAATACGTTCGGATAATCCAGCCTGCCGCGCAGGCGGTAGCCCCACGAGTCAGTGGTGTAGAACCCGTGGCTGTTGCATTCCTGTTGCGGATTGCTGGGCCGGGTAACGCCTGGCGCAGCACCCGGTACCTGATTCTGCGTCCCGACACAGGTTTGTGCCCCTGTGGCACCAGCGCCAGGTCCAGTGGCCAATTCACCAGTGCCGAAGACCGTACTGCGGCCAAAGCGTGGATCTGTACCATCGGCGTCGCCCAGTCCGTTGATACGGTTGTAACCCACCTCCCCGACCAGGGTAAAACGGCTGGCACCCATCACCTGATCGAAAAATCGCGTGGCCGACAACTGGGTTTGCAGCACAGGCATGCGCACATAGCCTTGCAGCGGTGCACCGGCGGCATTGAGCGAATGGCCCGAGACAAACAGCGGCGAATTCTTGTTGCCCACCGCAGCCAGGTTAAGGTCAGCACCGTTGAGCTGTAGCGGCATGTTGGGGCGAAAGCTGATTTCCCCTCCCAGCGCGGTGCCATCGACGTTGGTAGCGAAACTCAAGCCATACAGGCGGATATCTTCGGGATAGACCACGTTGTAACTGGCAGACCTGATCGCATTGATCGCTCCGGGAACAGTCGCTGCGCCGGCCCCGGTACTCGCCGTATTGGTTGCACGGGTGAAATTGAGGTTGGGGTTGCGGCTGTGGTAGTTCAGCGCATACGCACCAAATTCGGTGTCGTTGATCTCCGGTATGAACCAGCGCAGCGCCAGTCCGAACTGGCCACTGTCGCGGGCATCCTTGGTCTTGGTACGCGGTACGAATGCATCATCCGTCCCTCCCCCTCGAGCCCCCGGGCCGGCCACGGCCAGACCTGACCCGATGTTGCTGGCCTCGCCAGGCGGTAGATCCAGCCCGGCGATCACGGTACGGTCGTTACAGCCTTCAGGGGTTACATCATTACCGAAGAAGGTGCCGCAGTTGTCGATGACGGAGCTCGCCCACTCGAGCTGGTAGAACGCCTCAGCGGTGACGTTTTCGGACAGACCTTGGGACAGGTAGAACATGTTTACCGGAATCAGACCTTCCTTGACTTCGGCACCGGGACGGCGCAACGCGGCGACGTCGATCGGGTTGATGATGTTGATGGAGTTACCGATGAAGGTGCTTTCACCCCAACTCACCACTTGCTTGCCAAGGCGCACGTTACCCTGGAGGTTATCGAGGGTGTAGTTGTGGTAGACGAAGCTGTCGAGAAACATCGCCCCGGAAGATTTTGCGGCACGGTCACGGCCATGATCGTCGATGTCGTAGAACGGGCGGCTCTCATCCATCAGTTCGAAGTCATACCAGTATTTGCCGCGCACGAAGGCGCCACTGTCGCCGTACTTCAGCTCCAGATCATGGACGCCCTTGAAAATCTTCGAGAAGGTTTCGCCTTTCTTGAAGTTCAAACGGTTGTCATCGTTGGTGCGCGACGACGCGTTACCGCTGACCCCTTGTGAGTTGAAGTTGGAGATGAAGTCGGAATCCGCTGAGCGTGTCGCCCAACTCGCACCAATCGACAGGGATGAATCGAAACTGCCCTCGATCTCACCGATGTTGAAACCAACGGCCTGCGCCTGCCCCCCCCAGGCAAGCGCGACAGCAGTGGCCAGAGGGGTCAGGGGCAAGCGTCCGCGCATTATTATTGTTGGCATGCGGTTCTCCAGTAGTTGGAACAGATGGAGTACGCATGCTAGTGAGCGGATGTTCCCGGAAACATTGCCTGAACAGGTGATTTAACGACCTACCCACATGGGTGGCAGGCCCTGAAGATAACTACAACGAACGCTGCCCCAACCACTCATCCAGCGCCGGCCACATACGCTTCTTCGCGGCCGGCCCTGCCACCAGGCTGACATGGCCACCGGGCAGGATGATCTCCTGCTTGTCCAGCGAGCCGACGGACGCCACCAGCGGCTGGGCGCAAGCTGGCGGCACCAGGGTGTCGTGCTCGGCGATGATATGCAGCAAGGGCACCTTGATCGTTGCCAGCTCAACCGCTTGGCCGGCGATGCGCAAGCTGCCCTGATGCAGACCGTTGTTCCACATCAGTTCCTTGATGATCTGCCGGTAGTATTCGCCGGCCAGCGGCAAGGTATCGCGCCCCCAGCGCATCATCATCCGGTGCTGACGCACGTAAGCGTCGTTCCACAGGTTGTCCCACAGCCGCAGTTGTCCGGCAATGCGACCCGCCGGACGCTGCAGGTCTATCGCGTTCATGATCATCTCGCCGGGGATGATGCCCAGGCTATCGACCAGCCGGTCGACCTCGAAAAAGCGTTGATTGGCGATCCCGCGCGACCAGCTCATCTGCGACCAGTCCACCGGGGTGGTAAAGCACACCAGGTTCTTCAGCGGCCCTTCGGCATGCAGTGCGGCATAAATGGTGGAGAGCACGCCGCCCATGCAGTAACCGGCCAGGGTGATCTCTTCGACGCCGGTGTCGGCCTGCACCCGGGCAATGCAGTCGGGAATGAAGTCGAGTACGTAATCCTCAATCCGCAACTGCCGCTCGGCCTGGGTCGGCGCATTCCAGTCCATGACGTAAATGTCGTAGCCACGGCCGAGCAGAAACTCGATCAGGCTCTGGCGTTCGGCAAGGTCAAAGATGTAGGCCTTGTTGGTGGTCGCCATGACCAACAGCAACGGCACCCGGTACACGTCCTTGCAGGTCGCGTGATAGCGGTACAGGCTCAGCGTGCCGCGCCGGTGCAGCAAGGTCCTGGGCGTCATGCCGACCGCAGGCCCCGGCGTACCGAGGTACTCCAGCCCCTTGAGGCGGCGCTTGATCATCCGTTGGACTTCAGTGCATAGCCGGTCGGTGAGGCCGTGGGTCTGCCCCCGGCCTGGGTGAGTTGAAGCCATCATTCACTCCTCTCTGGACGCAGGCTTGGTTGCGGGTTTAAAGGTTTTTTTCGCCGATTTCGCGGCAGCCTTTGCAGTGTTCGGGGGTGACGGGCGCCGGGTACGTGTGGGCCGAGGTGCAAGCGAAGGTTTGACCGGGGCGGGTAACAATTGATCAAGTTTGTCCTCGAGGCGCTGCACGGCGCTGGCCAGTGCATCGACTTCAACGCGGCTGGGTAGCTCCAGGCGCCGCAGGACACCTGCCAAAGAACCTTCGAACACATGCTGCATGCCCAGGGAAACCCTGGAAAACTGGTTGGCCGCCTGA
>OEPS010000323.1_pt1 | contig 17365 bp, 16 predicted proteins | sample 1539411 | NCBI WGS metagenome assembly OEPS01 (sample SAMN02671747, study PRJEB22543) | soil metagenome | biome: bacteria | place: China:Hunan Province, Lengshuijiang City | collected 2012-10-15 | depth 0.08m m
TTTTTGTAAGTCGCGCAGTATACTTTCTATCTTCTCGATACACTCGACAGGCAAACGAGATTTATCGAGATTAAAAATTACCTTATCGCCTTTGTACAGGGCTGTCGCACCAGGTACAAATTGATGACGGGTATTAAGGTTAACTTTTCTACCTGATGGCTCTTTCAGAACATCCGTCAGTAAACCAATAACTTCCTCGGATTCAAAGATAACTCCCGCTTTCTTTTGATCATGAAGCTGTTGTGTCCGTTGCAACAATAAAGCTTCTTTTCCCGAAAATGCTTTGTACAGCGCCTCCCCAGAGCGGGCGGAAAGTTCACCAGGATGAGTAAACAGGGCAACCACTGATTTTGGCAAATGGGCCGTGTTGATGCAACGCGTGATGATTTTACGGGAAATATTCTCAGCTTCAGCCAGAGCAGAGATATTGCCGTTAAAATCATTTTCCAACCGCTGTGCATAGCGGTTGCCCCGTTCATAAGCGCTGACAGGGCGGTAATCATTACCCAGCCGTGATAAAGCCATCATCTGTTCATCATCGAGATCCCCGACGAGAACACGATAATCCGATGATGTCAGTATGGCGGCTTTACGGCGGCGACTACCATCTGCAATCTCAATGACACCTTCTACCCGTCGTCCGAACGCAGGTGTCTGCTGACCACTCAGGATGAAAGAGGGGATCAGATCATCAAGCGCGTCTTCGGTCAGTAGTTCCTGGTCACGTTCATTACCTGACCAGACTCTCGATGCCGTTTCAACACTCTCGCCTGGGATGGCTTCCAGAATAAATTTCACTTCCCGGCCGCAAACTGGAAGCAGAATGGCATTCCCGCGGGCCATGGCTCCAACACGTGCAATTAATGAATCAACCATCGGAGCAGCGGGTGCCGCTGACGGCTCAGTTTCGGGGTGAATATCTTTTACGGTATGTTTTGGAATAACTGGAGCACGTTTCATTATCTGATCTCCCAGCGAGGTTTAATCAGGCGATCAAAAATTTCATTACAGACAGGCTCCCAGATAGCCAGCGCATTTCGCCAAGCTCCTGTAGACGAGCGTTGATCGATAGCCTGCTCAAACACTGTTCTCATACGGATCTGGCCTTTACCGACTTCATCGGTCTCGCGTACAACGTTTTTTAGTACCATACTTCCCCACGCATCGCGGATCTGTTCTTCCATCCAAGGTGACTGTGAGCCATTGTTATTGCTGTACTTGGTTAGAAGAATTCTGACGTCAGGTTCAAAACCCTGCAGGTCCACGTTTTTTAACAGATCGCGCAGCATGTCAAAAAACTGAAGGGCAGAGGTGTAATCGAATAACTCTGCTGGCGTTGGCACAATGAGTACATCCGCAGCACAGACAACATTGATGGTACCAATACCGAGGTTCGGTGCACTGTCTATAACAATGACATCATAGTCATGAGCCACCGTTTCGATGGCCAGACGAAGCATCATGTGGGGTTCTGTCGGGAGTTTTCCGTCGTCAAACCTTCCCATGAGCTCTGTTTCAATCCGGTGCAAAGCCAGGCATGACGGAATGATGTCGAGACCCGGCCAGCAGGTGGGTTTGACGGCATAGGCTGCATCATCGCGCTCACCGAGATAAAAAGGCAACAGTGTGTCTTCGGCATGGATATGCAAATCAGGGACCCAGCCGTGGTACATGGAGGCTGTGCCTTGAGGATCATTCCCTTCGACAAGCAGTACCCTCAGCCCTTTCAGCGCCAGATCCTGTGCCAGGTGGACAGATACCGATGTCTTATAGACCCCCCCTTTATGTGCTGCCACCGCAATAACAGGCGGAACGCTGTCATCAGGACGGCGCAGACGGGTGCCAAATACATCCCGCATATGGTTGATTTGTTCAATGGTGTAGCCCACCCGCTGCTCCACCCGTCCACGCATTTCCATATCAGGATGTGGAAGGCGTCCTGCTTTTTCTGCATCACGGATTGCCTGAGAAGAAACGCCAATCAGATCGGCGGCCTCACCCACCCGCCAGCGACGGGTAATTTTCCTGGCTTCCGGACTATCATCGTTAAACTGTGCGATCGCGATAGCTTTCGTCATTTCATGACCGACCTTAATACACTGGTCAAGCGTTTCCATCAGTCCCATTCTCTGTTCCTTGTTATTAACTTTGCATTAATCTATTAAATCTTGATGAAAAGCGCAAAGCAACATTAAAATTGCAAACCAGCTTAAAAATTGCAAAGCTGATCAAAATGTAGCCGTGCTCAGTTCAGCATCCACCTGAAAGTCTGCCGCATACTTCAGTCAATATTATCCGCTCGCCGCAGAAAACATGTTCACGCAGGCGCATGCGTCGAGGAAGAGGAATTACTGCGTACTTACAAGGTGCGGCTGACGCCCTGAAGCTAGCGAAGATCCAGCGGATGGTTCTGAATGGTGAGGAATTGACTACAGTATGTAGATTATTGACTGCGGCATGAAGCAGAACAGGAACAGGGAAGGGTAATGGAATACATTTTTCTGCATATCACAGTCAAGATTATTGCCTTTCCGGGTATTGTATTACCGGGTTGTTGTACCAGGATTCGTATTGTGTAATGTCAGTAGTCCATATGTACGGGATGCTGGTAGTTATTCCATATTTCGATCCAATAATTGATCCTTAAGGAGATCATAGTGAGATCAAAAAGAGATCCCCGGATCGTGCAGCGCCCCACTGCGCCTGAGCTCGGAGGCTGTCTTCATTAACTGTGGTGTGTAGTATGTTGACTGTTGTGTGCGGGATCACCTATTGCGGTATGCAATTGTATTAACAGGGATATGTATTTCCGTTGACTGTGATATGCGTATATACTTTCCTTTGTGGATAACCGCGGGTTAATAAAATGGCTATGGAAAATAATGAGTTACCCCTGAATCTTCAGGAGGTCAACAAGACAACGGGCGAAGTTGTTAAGCTGGATGTCAACAGCGCCAGTACTGTTCAGCCTGTTGCACTCATGAGGCTTGGTCTGTTCGTTCCTACACTGAAATCGACTTCCAGGAGTAAGGCGAACCGCAAAAACGTCACGGATGCGACTGAGGAGCTCGTACAGTTGTCCATTGCCCGCAGTGAAGGATATACCGATGTCAGGATCACTGGATCGCGCCTCGATATGGATACGGACTTCAAAGTCTGGCTTGGGATCATCCGTTCAATGTATGATTTTGGCGTCAAGGATGACACGCTCAAACTGTCTTTTGTTGAGTTCGTTAAAATGTGTGGCTTTGACTCCCGCCGCTCTAACAAGAAAATGCGCGACAGGATCAGCAACTCTCTGTTCAAGCTGGCATCCGTAACCCTCAAGTTTCAGAGTGAAACGAAAGGGTGGACTACGCACCTAGTTCAGTCTGCCTATTACGACATCACTGCTGATGTTGTGGAGATAAGGGCAGAGCCCAAGCTTTTTGAGCTTTATCAGATGGACAGGCGGGTCCTGTTGCGTCTGAAGGCCATCGATGCACTGCAGCGCAAGGAGTCCGCACAGGCACTCTATACCTACATCGAAAGCCTGCCACAGAATCCGGCCCCAATATCCTTGAAGCGTATGCGAGACAGACTCAACCTGACGTCTAACCTCTACACGCAGAACCACACGGTGCGCAAAGCCATGGCGCAGTTGAAGGATATCGGCTATCTGGATTACACCGAATTCAAACGCGGCCGGGCCACCTACTTCAGCGTGCATTATCGTAATCCGAAACTCATCAGTAGCAAGGTCGTTGTTCCCCGTGAGCCGGAAGAGGAAGTACCTGAGCAGAACTATGATGAAGTGATTAAAGCCCTGAAGGCTGCAGGTATTGATCCACAGAAACTGGCAAAAGCGCTCGGCAGCGTGAAACCGGAAAATGACTGAAGTATGCCGCTTTAGGGTTTGTTGACTGTGGTATGCGTTCTGCATACCACAGTCAATTTATACTGATTCATCATCCCGTTTAGGTTTTGCCTGCCTTGACTGCGATATGCGGATACGCCTACCGGGGTATTGATATTGACTGCGGTGTGTGGAGGATCGGGCAGCCTGCTGAACATCTTCACTGCGATATGTGTCCCTTCATCATTCAGTCAATATTGTGCGTCAGGCCGGATGCCCTGAGCCCGGTATTTTCACAAAGGGTCTCAACCCGTCGAGGTCAAAGGATTCCGGGGTCAGCGTCCGGGATTCACCGATCCGAACACCAGTCTTCCAGAAAGTGGAGAACAGCATGTAATGGCGCAAATCAGGCATATAGAAGAGCAGGGCTTTCACTTCGTAGGAGAAGAGGTACGCCAGGGTGGCGCCGGTAAAGGTGTCTATCCTTCTGAGTGCGGCCGCGGTCGCAAAGTCGACCCCATGGGCTATCGGCAACAGTGAAATGCGTTCTGGTGAAAGAGGGTAATGCCAGGATGAACAGGATCGGAACGAAAAGTTAAATAATGAAGAAGAGGTAAAGTGCGCTACGTGAATTCTGACCTGGTACACCCCTGTAACCCTGTCAGTTTTCACGTAACGCAAAATTAATTTATTATCGATCAAGTGGCTTTCGTTACTACTGGCTGTAAATGCTATAAAAATACAGTTATCTGATTTTCAGCATGGCAACAGCATCAGCCCCTGCCATTGAAAATTGCACTCGATGCCGTGCCGCCACATCAAGGGCAAAAACCTTCGTGTAGACCTCCGTCGAACTGACCGACTTGTGTCCCATCAGGCTCTGCAGCACCTTCAGCGGAATTCCGGCATACAGCATGTGCATGGCGTAGGAGTGGCGGAACGTGTGTGGCGTCACAGGGACTGAGAATGTCACCCCGTCGGCGGCTGCCGCTTCAACAGCTTCACCCAGCCAGGTGCGAACGGTACGGTCGGTGATCTCCCAGATGCGCGCCTTTTCCGTTCTGCCGGTGCGCTTATTCCGGCGTTCCAGCGGTATTTTCAGGGTGGCCACCATCATTTCCAGCTGGCTGACATACTGCGGGTCGGAAAGAGGAACGATACGATGAGGCAGGTTACCAGCCGGAGCACGGCCGGCCGTTCTGGCTGCCTTCTCGGCACGCTGTTTCAGCGTGGCCAGCTGCACGAACGGGTAGGGCGGCGCCAGAGAAAAATCTCCCCTTGTCAGCGCCAGCGCTTCGTTAATTCGTGCGCCAGTGTTCCAGAGAGTGGCCAGAAGCATCTTGCGGTGCAGATCCGGCACATAGTGGAGCAGGGCGCTCACCTCCGGGGCCAGCAGGTATTTGGGCAGTTCATCCTGGACAAGGACCATCTGCCTTAGCGCCAGTGCCGCGGGATAATCGATGGCCACCGGCAGGTTTTCAGGCTGCTGTTGATGAGAATATGAAATGAGGTCTGTCATTTGGATACCTCGTTTTCCTTTTTAATATCCCTTAACGCTTTCGCTGCCGCTTCCCCCGTACGATTTTGACATACCAGCCAGTGCCAGATTTCTTTACGATTTTCTCGCAGTTTTCTGAACGTCCCTTCATCTTCAGTGAGCTGTCTGGAATCAGGCAACCCAACAGTCCTGCGCAACTGCCCAGCTAAAAGGAAAGCTTGTAAGCCGGCCAGATAGCAACGATTTGTGATTGCTTTAGCAAAAGGCATATAACCGTTATGTTGCCCAGTCATTATCTGCGTTATGAGCGCGCTATGGTTTGCTTCAAGGGTACGAATCATAAATATTTGATGTGATGGTAAAACACGCCAATCACCAGCTGCACCAGACAGATCCAGAACAGGAATGTTATTACTATTCTTATATCGCTTTTCAATTTCAGACCAATGGAGAGGGACCCAGGCATTTGCATAACGCTCCAGTATGAATACCAGCTCAGTAACAATATATAAGCGCTCCGCAGCCGCTTTATCGTAGGCACTCCGTTCTTCACGTTTACGGGTATAATGATGCGTCAGGCTGACACCGCCCAGCGCAGCGAAGATGGAAGAAACAGCCGTAATGATCTGCGGCCACAGATTGGCGCTGTCCTTCACCACCTTCACGCCTTCGGTTGCAATAAACCAGTCAGCCATGTTTATTCCTTCATTATTGAGAAATCCCGCCTCTGTAGGCTTCAGTGGTCGGCAGCAAGTTCCTCAGCCAGCTTCACGAACCCTTTGTGCTCAGCCTGCAGGTAATGGCTGTAAATCCGGGCATCACGTTCAGTCAGTCCTGATGGATTGCCGGAGAAATAACGCCGGAGTACCGTAATGCAGTGATTGTAGGTATCAAGATCGTATTCCCAGTCTCCCAGTTCTCCGGCCACGTTCAGTTCCTTGCGGAACTGGTCATACTTACGCTCCAGAATACCGAGACCGAGGTTTATGGCTGCATAAGTATTACTTTCACCGGGCGCAGAAATCGCGTTGCGGATTTTTTCGAAGGCATAACTGAAATCGTTTCTGTCATTGAAAGCAGTAAACATGTCATTTCCTCATATGAATAATTAGCAATGCAATTTTACCAAGCCTAAACCATCATCTATTCACACACCTGACAGTCACAATGCGGGATTTTACCTGTCATCATCATTTTCAAACTGATGATAAGCAGCCATATAGCCACGGTGCTAAATTACCGGAAGGCCGTTCCGGTTGGATCCGACTTTCTGGCGTATAACAACTTTCCGGAAGTGTACCACGGTGAGGGAATACCCACACCGCCATTTTACGGTGGTGAGCGGGCGGTCGCGGGCAGGGGATAAACACTATATATAGAATAAAGAGCAGCTGAGTGAGTGGCACATGATGTGTTTTCGTGCCGCAGCGCCCCGGAGAAGGAAAAGAAGATCCGGAACTGGTATTTTTCGGATCTCAGGAGGAGAAAAGAGAGACTGATGCAGAAAAAGGCACTAATGGAGGTAGATTGTTGCAACTAGGGGATTATTGCTGTTTAGGCAAAAAATTTCATTTTATCCATTCATTTCAGTAATAATGAATCTTTTCGGTAAGCATGAATGATCTGAAAACCACAATGATGTTATTTAAAAATCCGTTTAAAATACAGATTCACATATCGTAGAAGGGCATGGTCTTCCCGATACTCTTCCGTAAATAGTGTCAGTATCTTTTAAGGATAAATATGATATTTGCACGGCAATCAAATGAACCTGCTCATAACGAGCCCTCTTTTGTCAGAGATTTCCACTATCTGACAGCTTTAATACAGCATCTGGGGGCGCATGAACGCTGGAACAGCAGAACTCCCAGAAATATAGCTGATAGTCTCGGCATGGATATGCAGGAGGTAGAACGGGTGCTTGCTTCTTACCCGGCGTTTTTCAGACGCTCTTCCAACCTCAGTTCTCAGGGCGAGCCTCTGTATATGATCCATCTCCGCTATGCCAGAAGAAGGAAGAATAATGAAACTGACGCCCGTGAATCTCCTCCTGTCAGTGCGGCTGAGATGGGTATTATGCTGGATCTCGTGACAAAGATGATTGCCGTGGAAGAACAGAACAAAAGGCTCAGCTTCGAGATTAAAACCAATAATCTTAAAATATGGTCTGCTCTGGGGCTGGCCTTTCTTTCTTCCGCCACGGCGATTGTTACAGCATTCCTGAAATAGGAGAATATGAATGAAACTGGAATCTTTTCGTGTTCGAAACTTCCGCTCTGTGTTTGACAGTGGGGTGATAACTACTGAGAAACTGACAGCAATCCTGGGGCGGAATGAAAGCGGGAAAACAAACTTGTTACTTGCTCTTAAAAGCCTTAATCCGGCAGAGGGTTTCACCAAACTCAATGATATAAAAGATTTCCCAAGGAATAGAAAATTAAGTGAGTGTACGCCTGACACACCGGTGGTAGATACCACCTGGACATTATCCGAACAAGAACTAACTGAACTTAATGAAATATATCCACGCGTACAAAATAATACATCCGTAACGGTTGGCAGGAGATATAATGGCGAGTTAAGGTATATCAATTTTATCGATCTTAATAAGTTCGAATATGATGCACAAAAAATAAAAAAAGAAGTGCGTAAAATTTCCGCCCAAACGGAACTGTTCTTTGATAACCATGAAAGTAGCACTGAGGAAAGTCAGGTCGACCGTCAGTCCATGAGAGACATTTGTAATGCTATGCTTCCTATTCCTGACCGACCCGTAGCATGGTCAGGGCAGGCTAATGGTAAACCTCAGGAACTGAGGAAATATCTGATAAAGTATGATATTGAGCTCAAATCAGATTCTGACGATGCTCTTGATGAACTGGAGGATAGTCTGGCAGAAATTATCAATGATGCAGCCAGACAAAAAGCCGCGCGACAATGGGTCCTGAAAAATCTTCCTGTTTTCGTAATGGTTGATGAATATCCGGAACTGAACGGTCATCATCATATGGCCGAGTACACTCAGCGTAAACAACAATCTAAACTAACGAATGCAGATATTAATTTTGAAAAGCTGTGTAAGGTTGCAGGAATTGACCCGGCCGAACTAACTGCTAACAGGAATAATTCAGAGGTTCGAAATCAGCTTGTAAACAGAGCCGGAGCAATCGTCACGACGGAAATAAGAAGGCTATGGCAGGATAAACCTCTTAAAATTCGTTTCAACGTGGATAGTGATTATTTCGATACATATGTTTCAGATTCGAATAATTCCTACGATGTTGAGGTGAACCTAGATGAAAGAAGCCGGGGATTTAAGTGGTTCTTCTCTTTCTATATAACATTTTTTGCAGATACCAAGGGGGGGGCAGCAGAAAATGCTATTATTTTGCTGGATGAGCCCGGACTTTATTTGCATGCTAAATCTCAGACTGATCTCCTAAATCATCTGAACAATGATTTTGAAAATCAGATTATCTATACCACTCATTCTCCGTTCCTGGTGCCAATTAAAAACATTTCCGATATAAAAACTGTGTCAATTGCAGAGGATAAGGGTACGACGGTGACCAACGATCCCAGCGGGGATTCCACAACTTTATTCCCGTTGCAGGCCGCGCTGGGTTATGACATCGCACAGTCGTTATTTATTGGTTCCCATAATTTGATTGTTGAGGGCGTTACTGATTTCTGGTACCTCAGTACAATTTCAGATGTGCTGACGTCTGTCGGCAGAAAAGGCTTGAACAGCAAAATCACCATAACCCCTGCCGGCGGGGCACAGCGCGTATCCTACATGGTTTCTCTTCTGTCTTCTCAGAATCTTAATGTTGTTGTGCTTCTGGATGATGAGAAGCAAAGCCGGGAGACTTCAACTGAGCTTCAGCAGCAGGGCATGCTTACTAGAAAGAACGTAATATTTGTTTCTGATGCGTTGGAGTCTAAGCGTGACGAGTGCGATATCGAAGATCTCTTCAATCGTGAGACTTTCCTTCAGATGGTTGATGAAAGCTATGATCTGAAACCAGCTACTCTTAAACTGAATGATAAAATACCGCGGATTGTCAAACAGATTGAAAGTGCCTTCTCGGCAGACAAGAAACACTTTGTGAAAGCCAAACCCGCCCGCGCATTCATGAATCGTATGAAAGATGGCGATAATCAGATATTGTCCAAAGAAGAACTGGACCGTTTTGAAAAGCTGTTTGATCTGATAAACAAAAGAATGAATGCCCGCAATTAAATTTTAATCCTTAAGCAGTAAGTAAAAGGCCCGATAAATCGGGCCTATATACTTTCAACTCTTGAATGAATTCATTAAGGTAGTTATCGTGATAAATCTGAATGTTTATGTATTGCACCTAAGATGTAATTTTTACTTCTATCTTTCAAGTTGTTTAAATTTCTGTTCCTACGTCATCAGGAACTAACAACCCATTATGGTCTTTGTACCGCTTAATCTCAGAGAAAGTTGCATCGGAAATTGATTTATCAGGTAAACAGTACCCATTATGGTAATCTTCGATATAGTCATAGTAGTCATCAATATCGCGCTGATCTATACCTAAAAACTCAGGGCCTTTTATCCGATCTTCAAGAAACTCACGTTGTTGTGAAGTGATACTTCCATCTCGCACGCCAAAATTAATCCAGCGCAAACAAACTGTTCGTGTAGGTGTTCCATAGTAATCCCTCAGAAGTGTTATGACGTGAGAATATTGCCCACGTAATAAAGGATCAATAATTTGGCTTTTTAAGTTTCCTTTTACAGCCTTAACCTGAATTCCAGCAATGTTGTGTGTGCCATTTATTAATGCTGTTTCTATTACCCCACTTTGGGGGTTTTTTCTAACAAAACGGATATCAGAACTACTGTGAGGCGCATATAAATGGGGATGCAGTTGATGAGTGCTAATAAATCCAGTCCCTATGGCTTTGTATTGATCGTATACACTCGACAAAGCCAACCTTGACCTTTGTGTACACCATGTAAATGCGGCTTGCCCCATTTTTTTATTATCATTGAGTTTACTTACCAAGTAAGCTTCAAAGACAAAACCAGCAAAGGATGGTAGTGTTAACTTAGACCTGAAAGTAACTTTCCCATTTACCTCCTCAAGATGTCCAGTTTCGATGCCATCAGCATATAGCTGGTTTCTGAATCGTTGCGCTAAAATTTTTCTACGCATTTCTGGAGTAATACTCCGATGATTAGGATCAATAATATCAAGTGGTACTTCAACTAAGGTAACTAACTCTTTCTCATCAATAATTATATTATCTGCCACAAAAGAAATCCTTAATATTTATTTTTAAGATGACATTCAAGTTGTTAAAGAAAGCAATAATGAAATTTTTTTTAGTCTCGGTCAGGTTCAGCATTAACACCCCTTAAGCTTGCAAAGCTAGATTCGAACGGAAGGGCTGCTTAACCAGCTTCTTATATAAGATATGATAATTAATCTAGGAATGCCACTTTCATGACCACCGGTAATCATATATTGTCTGCGTCGTTTTGGCTATGACGACTATTTCAGTCACTCTTACACCCAATATGAGTGTGAAGGTGGATATCAACCACTTCTGGCTTTAACAGAAACCGGATCTCCGGAGAGAAAAAGAAGAATTGTTGCCAAAAAGTCAAAAAAATCTGCAAATTGCTGCATTAAATGAATTATTGCTTGGGGGGCAAAATTAACGACATACAAAGCCTGAAACAGCAACAAAGAGGGAAGGGAAATTTTTTTCAGTTTTTTTACTGACCGGCCTTAAAGGCCGCATCGGATTTTCTAAATACAGTTTTACATAAGGAACATCGTATGACTGTATTTCTCATCCTCACCGCCATCGCATATGGCATCTTCAAAACCGGCTGTTTCATCCTTTTAGTGGTCAAGGGGTATCAGGGCTGGACATTATTCTGGAAAAACTATGACCGTCTCCCTCATATCATCCGTTCCAGCTGCCGATACCAGAGACGATTCATTCTCCGACGTATCTGGAAACGCGTCAGAACCGGCTAAGCCGGTTCTTCCAGCAGCATCCCCAGCCCGGCCAGCCAGCACAGACAACACCAGGTGGTGAACACCATACTGGTCTCACCGGATTTCCACTTACGGATGGTACGTTCGTCCACATCCAGCCGGTTCGCCAGTTGCACGTCGGTCAGGGGGATCAGCTCCCTGACCACGATGACTTCACTGGCTGAAGGCGCTAACCAGCTCTCGCCTGAGCACAGTGTTTCAGGGTTAAATTTCTCGAGTTCAATCAGCTCCTGAATCTGACGGGCACTTTCTGCCTTCATATGCGGTTAACCTTTCCGATCAGGATTGCGACACACTTTGTACACGATGGGCAAGCCGGCGCGTTTCTTCCACGGCCCTGAGTTCATTTGCTTTTTCCATCATTTCTGCAGTTGGTTCAGGGAGTTTTTCAAAAAACTCCTTAAACCGTTTCGCGACAGACTGCAGGGAAACACTGTCAGTTCTCGCCGTTTTAAGATTGGTGTAGACAAGGCGGGAAAGGGGCCTAGTCAGCTCCTTCTGCTCCATGTACCGTTTGAAGATCCAGAGATAAATATCAACCAGCTCCAGCCCGGCACTCATCGTTCCCGACTGGAAGACAAGCGGTTTTGCCGGCATGTTCTTCATATCCATGACGGGCAAACCCGGCCCCAGTGCCCACGGCTGTTCGCGGATCTGGTAGTAAAACTCGTTCAGCTCCCGCTGGGTGGTGTTGAACTGCGACTGCTGATCAACAATGATATCTGCTTTCCGGTTCGGAGCCCCCAGACGGGAGCAGATCCCGTGCAAAACGGACTGAAAACCGATCATGTTGGGCATGATCTGCAGCTTTTCCTTATTGGTTTTGCAGTTGTACCCCAGTTCATCAAAGTTGACCATCGCCCAGTACAGGGCATCGGTAATAAGTTCAACGGAACGGGCATCACCCAGAGAATGAACACGCTGAAGCAGCGCCCCACAAACCTCACTGAATAATGAGGAAGAACGTTCATCATGAGCCTCAAGACGAGCACGCCACGCTTTTTCAGCCAGCTCATCATCAAACAGATTGGACAGATTCAACAGCAACGGATAGCGCAGCGGAGTCCAGTAGGCACTCCAGGGAACCACCGGATTCAGTCCCTGATCAAATACCTGATCAAAGAACGAAATAATGGCGTGATCCCGTTTAACCACCTGCCAGACATCAAACCGTATCCGGTGCTTCTTCTGCAGAACCAGCAGCGTATCGACCACATCATCAAGGCGGTACATGCCCAGCTCAGCAGCGTGAAGGCGCTGTACGCCCAGCTTTTTGCGCAAACTGGCCAGTTCAGATTCGGCCACCTTGTCCAGGTCATCGGGTGAGGAAAGAACGCCGTAAGATAGAACAGGCTGGGTGCGGTCAAACAGATTCGGACCGGTATGACCGGTTTCATCCACATAAAAGTGCATTCAGATGTCCTTGTAAGGTTGGTAGGATGGCCTGGCTATTTTTGGGGACCAAACACACGGGTCATGCGAGCGATCAGCGTTGCCAGTGACTCTTTAGAGCCGGCAAAAATCTTATCAAGCACAGACTCAATAATCTGGTATGCATCTTCAATGTCCTGGCTGCTCACCCGGTCCAGTTCGTGGCTGCCGGCATTACCCAGCCATTTGAGGGCCATCAGGGCATCCATGTGCTCAGCATATTCAGCTTCATCCCGCAACTTTTCGAGCCGTGTGTGTAATTTTGTACCCGAGATATTAAGCGCTTTCATCAGTGCTTCCAGGGTAATTCGTATTGCTGTTGCTGCTGAGCCTGGTGCGCTGATAAACAGCGAAAAAGACTGTCTTAGCGGCAGGGTGACCTCATCAGGACACTCCGCAGGAATAGCGAATGCCGGCAACGCAGGTGTAAAACTGGCCGCCCGGTAAAGAATATTCCCGGTAATATCCTCTGCAGCAGAGCGGACCCGGTCGCTGTCAGGAAGGACACCGGTTCCGCTGACTGCCACAACTGCCGGACAACGGGTCCGCTCACAGAACAACAGACAGACGAACACAAATTCCATATCAGGCAGACCGGATTCGGGTGTATCCCATATTTTACTGGATTCTGCAGTCTGACCGGCATGAAAGGTTCCTTCTTTTATGGTCAGCGTATTCCCGCCGCAGACTGGGCATATCCAGTCAGGACAGCGGGATTCTCGGAAAGGGGTCAGAAGTGACGGATTCATTATGGGTTTTCAGTTCCGTTTAACATTACTGACTTGTATCACGTCCTGCGACCTATAGTCACGCTGACAGGCTCTTTTGTGGCTCATGATCTTCCGTTTCTCAGGGTTTTCGGATCTTCATGGAGAAGGAAAGATACTGATGCATATGAAGCAATAATGTGATGTGATTATTTACCTTTCGGTATTAATAACCCAATAGCAAAAAGAATTATTTTTGTTGAATATTTTGCATTAATACACCGACAAATTCCGTGGGCTATCCCGTCCTGTCATGTCAGGTTTAGCACGCAGGAGTACTTCAGATAAATCTGATCAGGATGGCATAACCCGAATGCAAAGTGGACTACGATGGAAAGACTGGGCAAACACAGGGATAAGGAGAAAAAATGGCTCAACTCAGGATCCGGGGCGTAAGAAGCTACGCGCCTGACAGGGATATCTGCTTTGATCTCAGCAGTAAGGTGACACTCATCTATGGCCAAAACGGCTCGGGAAAATCCACTGTATCAGGCTATTTTTATGACCGGCAGGCGGATAACTACCGGCACTGCACATTTGAGAGCCCGCACATCAGCCACTTTCAGGTCTTTAATCAGGAATACATTGACAGTAAATTCGCCCGTTCGGACTATCAGCCCGGGATCTTCACCCTCAGCGAGGCTAATCAGGAAAGCCAGGACAAAATAAACAGTAATAATAAAGAAAGCGCAAAACTGAGTGCCCGGACAGATAAGCTGAATGAGGAGATCGCCGAAAAAGAAGGCATGAAGGAAACAGTCGTTGACCGCTGTGCCCGGGATATTTTCAACAGGACCGTCAATGACAGGAAAATCCTCAGCGATTTCCTTGATGGCGCTAAAATTAAACGATCATTTTACGAACGTATGGTGGCAACACCGCTGTCGGAGGTTAGCACCACGGCTGAGGCGCTGGCGGAAAAATGGCGGATGTTAAGTCAGAGCGAAGGAACGCTTGTCGCCGAAATTTATATTCCCCCTACAGCTGTCATAACCGAGGACACCCTGACATTGATGCAGGAGCCCGTGATGCCTGCAAGCAGCACACAATTCTCTGCCATCATTCAGAAAATCGGTAATGCAGACTGGGTGCGTCAGGGACAGCAGTATATACACGACGATATCTGCCCGTTCTGCCAGCAGTCCCTGGATGTCACGGCTTTTTCACGCGAACTCATTCAGATGTTTGATGAGTCATATCAGACCTCTCTCGGGGCACTGAGCCAGGCTGCAGAACGACTTGCCCAGGACTGTGATGCCCTGGCTGAATTTGAACGCCGTGTTGCGACCCATGCTTTCGTTGATGAGGAAAGTCAGCTTTTAACCCTGGTGAAAGCGGTAAAAAAAGGTTTCCGGATCCTGTTACAGCAGCTCCTTACTAAAATTAAAGAGCCTTCTCTGCGGGTACAATCTGAGAATGTTCAGGATCCCCTGGTGCAGCTCCGGAAGGAGGTGGAAACTTTCAACACCCGGGTACGGGAAAACAACCGTCTTGCTGAAAACTTCAGTCAGGAAAAACAGAACCTGTACACGGAAGTTATGACGCACCTCCGGGGGATTTGTGAGGAGTTCTTTACCGGGCGTGACAGGCAGCTTGGCGAACTGCAGAACGAAATCGACACCAGATTGCGTGAAGCTGGCGCCTTGGCTGCCGGTAAGAAAACACTGGATGAAGAGACGAACAGACTGACCGGACAGCTCTCCGACATCCAGCCAACCATTAACAGTATCAATGCGAATCTCAGGCTGCTGGGGATCACCGGCTTTGAAATCATCTGCCATGATGCTGAGATGAAACTGTACCGTCTGCGCCGGGGAAGCGAGCCAGAAAAGGCGGAAGTATTCAAATCCCTCAGTGAGGGTGAGAAAACAATGGTTGCTTTCCTCTATTTCATTGAATCGTGCTCGGGCAGCCTTACACCGGAATCCATCCATCCTCAAAATAAACTTATTGTTATTGACGACCCGATTTCCAGCCTGTCACATAACTATATCTATGAAGTCGCAGCACTTATTAAGCGGAAGATAATTAAGGCAGCTGCAGCGAGGCATGTTGTGATACTGACGCACAATATGTTTTTCTTCCAGGAAATACTGTTAAACAGCGGCCGCCTGCAGGATAACAGAGAAGCACCGGTAAACTGGTCTCTGCTCCGCATCATTAAGTCTGACTACAGTTCCTGCGAAACGCTTTCCATGCACGAAATGCTCAATGAATATCAGGCATTATGGCAGACCCTGAAAGACGTCAGGGATGAGAAAACCCAGCCCGTTGTGCTGTTCAATACGATGAGGAATATTCTAGAGTATTATTTCAGCTTTGCCTGCAAGAATGAAAAGCTTAAAGAGGCCCTGGAGTCTCTGGCTACTGAACACAGCGATGCCGGAGAATATGATTCATTTTACCGGGCCATCAACCGTCATTCGCATTCGGACGGCAGAAATCTTTTCTCCACTGGCGTCATCGATAAGGATCGCTATCTGAACATGTTCAGAAAAGTGTTTATTCAGACCGATGACCTTGAACACTATCTTGCGATGATGGGGGAATCCGAAGAACCGCCGGAAACAGAGGCATAAACAGAGAGTATCGTCACCTGCGGGTACCGTTCACTTAACGCGTCGGGAGCGAGCGCATGTGATTACGCACATGCTCTACGCGCCCGAAACGAAAACGTGTATACCGTACAACGGGTACAATTTTCGGTTTCATGGCGGGTTTCCTTTTACAGTCCGGCTACTGCCGGAAGTCCCTGTAACCATTTACAGGCGGTAAAAAGCGCAGAGGGAAACACCCGAGGTGACGACAGCTGATTATAAACCCCGTTCCGGGTTGACGTAAATCATTTCCACATTCAAAGAAGGGAAAAGTAGAGCTCCAGTTCCCTCGCTCGCAACCGAGCGAGTTATTTCCGATTTTGCCTTTTTTCGGATCTTACCGGGAAAAGAGAGAAGAAAGGATATGTAAAGCAAATACATATTTACCCGGGAGACAAATCATGATAACCGTATCTATTTTTAAAAATGTTAACAACTGTGCCATCCGCCTGCCCCGCGCTCTGGATTTTGAGGGCGTCAGTGAGCTGGAAATCGTCCGAGAAGGGAACAGCATTATCCTGCATCCCGTCCGGCCGACCTGGGGCTCGTTCGTGCAGTTCGAAAATGCCGGTCCGGACTTTATGGCGGAGCGCGGGGAGGTTGTCAGCGACGAAGGACGATTTGGCCTGTAAACAAAACCTATATGATCAACACCTGTATCTGCCCGTTCATCATGCGCGAGCAGCCGGAAGCCGTCCTGAAGCGCCTGACGCTGGCGGTGCTCCGCGGTCACTGTATTGTGGTCTCGGCTATCACCTACTACGAGATGCGTTTCGGCGCCACCGGCCCGAAGGACTCGCCTCGCCACGTGCAGCTGGTCGACGCGTTCTGCACCCGCCTTGATGCCATCCCACCCTGGGACCGCACCGCGGTGGATGCGACCACGGACATTAAGGTGGCGATGCGCCTCGCCGGGACGCCAATAGGTCCGAACGACACGGCGATTGCCGGGCACGCCATTGTCGCCGGTGCCGTGCTGGTGACGAACAATGTGTGGTAATTTAAGCGGGTGCCGGAAGACTGGGTGTAATAAGTTATTATCTCCGGAGATCATATCCGGAAGCTCCCACAATATTACTTCAGCATGCAAATTAATTTATTTATTAGGATGAACGTCCGTTCAAATTCCTCAGAAGGTTCTATTGCAGGTAGAGTACCATGCAGTTTATTGCAGAAAGCATAACTGTAATTGA